>Ga0101944_10000269_pt1 | contig 163655 bp, 120 predicted proteins | sample DewCreD2012metaG_FD_75245 | JGI IMG/M metagenome (GOLD analysis project Ga0101944, IMG submission 75245) | Hot spring sediment bacterial and archeal communities from British Columbia, Canada, to study Microbial Dark Matter (Phase II) - Dewar... ...
ATGGGAGTCTTCTCGGACCGCACCAGCATGGAGAGAATTCTATTTGCGGTTTTTACCCAAGAAAACGTGAGCCAAGGCGTATGGTCCCCTCTCCTTCTGACACAAAAGAATTGACATCACCAAGGAGGTCAGGCGCCGAAAGCCCGGGAGAACCTCTCCCAGATCTCGCGCAGGCGCCGGGGCTCGTCCCCCTTGCCGGGCGCGAACTCGACGCCCATGCCGCGAAGGTCGCCCGCCTGGATGCGGACCACGGTGCCGCGCAGGCGCAGCACGCCGAGATCGCCCGGAAGATCGATGATCATCGACAGACCCGAGCCCACCGAGGCCAGCCGCTGGCAGATGAGGAAAACGCCGCTTTCGCTGATGTCCCGCGAGAGGCAGGCGCCCATCCAGGCGTCCGACTCGGCGGCGACATTGAGACAGAGCGGCGCCCGCGGGGCCCGGCGGCGCTCGTTCTGCTTGCGGGCCGGAATCCGGATCATGTTCCCTCCCGGGCCAGCCCGGCCTCCTCGGCCAGGCGCTCCACCAGGCGGCGGGCGAACTGCCGCGCGGCCTCGCGAACCAGCTCCAAGCGCCGATCCGAAGGCCAGCGGGCGAAGTCCTCCATGCCGCCGAAGTCCGCCGGCAGGCGGAACTCGAAGCAATCCCGCCAGACGTCGTCCTTGCCGTGCTCCAGGCGGGCGTGGCCGGTCCACACCCAGGTGATCGGAGAGATGGCGTCCACCGCGGACATTTGAATGTCGCGCACGGCGACGAAGAGGCGGGCGGAGGCCGCGCCCTCGGTCACCGGCGCATGTCCGAGAAGCGCGCTCATGGCCCGGGGCAGCTCGTCGATCACGCCCTGGGCCAGGTCGGACGGGAGGAGGCTGCGGATGGCGTCGTCGAAGCGCGAGGCCGAGACGTTGGCCTCGGCGATGCTGCCCCGGGCCCGGCGCTGGTAGTGCGAGCGCGAGCGGGTGAAGACCGGCCGCGGCGCGGCGTCCACCTGCACGTCCACGGTGACGCTCGCAAGGAGCTCAGCGTGTCCGGGCAGATGGTTGACATGGCAACAGCCCGAAAGGGCCAACCACGCCGCAGGGAGCAGGAGAGACAGAGCGCGCATGGACACCATGCTATCCGCAACCAATGCCTGCTTCAAGATGAAAAGCCTCCGCGGGAGTACACCCCTGCGAACGACATCGACCGTTCGCCGGCGGGAAAGCGCCGTGCGCCACCGGCGGCGGCGCGGAGCTTTTGCGGGATCGAAAACGGAGGCTCGGATCGGAAAGAGGCGCAGACGCAGGCTCGCGGCGGCGGGGCCGGTCAGGGCGCGATCTGGACGGTGTAGTCCTCGACCTCGCCGTAGGAGAAGGAGCCACACGAGGAAGGCGCCGAGTTGTACTTCATGGCGATGCGCATGCGCGTCGGCCCCAAGATGGCCGTGGTGGGAATGGTCAGGGTGCCGCTCACCGCCGTCTTGCCGGACTTGGAGAAGACCAACTCGCCGGTCCCGGCGAAGTCGCCGTTGCCGTCCAGGTCGATCCACACCCGGAAGTACTCGGTGTACGAGGTCCCCGAGAACGAAGGCGTGAGCGCGATGCTGTGGCTTCCCGTGGCCAGCGGGATCACGGTGCCGGTGAAGTCCGAGTATCCCGCCGCGCCGGAGCTCTTGGTGAACGAGTCGATCTGCACCTTGGAGAGCCATTCGTAGCTCGAGTTGTTGCCCTGCGCGGCGCAGTAGGCGGCGGTGGGAGCGGCCACGGTCACGTTCTGGGTGGCCGAGGAGGAGAGTCCCCCGGCGTCGGTGACGGTCAGGGTCACGGCGTACGTCCCGCCCTGGGCGTAGGTGTGGCTCGGATTCTGCACGTTGGAAGTGGTGCCGTCGCCGAAGCTCCAGTTCCGGGAGGCGATGGCGCTGCCGCCGGCGGTCGAGGTGTCGGTGAAGGACACCGTCAGGCCCTGGGCGGCGAAGGCGAAGGACGCGGCCGGCCCGCCGCCGCCGCTGGCGATCTCGATGGTGTAGTCCTCGACCTCGCCGTAGTCGAAGCTGCCGCAGGACGACGGGGCCACGTTGTAGCGCATGGCGATGCGCAGCCGCGTCTGGCCCAGCGATGCCGTGGCGGGGATGGCGAGGGTCCCGCTGACCGCGGCGGTGCCGCTTCCCGACAGGACCTGTTCGCCGCTGTCGGAAAAGTCCTTGTCGCCGTTGAAGTCGATCCACACTCCCCAGTACTCCTTGTAGGCGCTGCCCGAGAACCCGGGAGTGAAGGTCACGGCATAGCTGCCGCCCGGGCTCACCGGGATCGCCTTGGCGGTGAAGTCGCTGTACCCGGCGGCGCCGGAGGCGTTGGCGAAGGAGCCGATGGCCACCTTGGCGATCCACTCGTCGCTCACGTCGTTGCCCTGGGCGGCGCAGTAGCTGGCCGTGGGGGAGGCGACCGTCACGGTCTGGCTGGCGGTGCTCGTCTTGCCGGCGCCGTCGGTGACGGTGAGGGTGACGGTGTAGCTGCCCGCGGCGGCGTAGGTGTGGGTCGGGTTCTGGCTGGTCGAGGTGCCGCCGTCGCCGAAGTTCCAGCCCCAGGAGACGATGGTGCCGCCGCTGTGGGTGGAGGTGTCGGTGAAGGACACCGCCAGGCCGCTGGCCGCATAGGTGAAGGACGCGCTCGGCTCGCCCGCGGCGGAGGTGATGTTGACGGTGTAGTCCTCCACCTCGCCGTAGGAGAAGGTCTCGCAGTTTGCCGGCGCGGCGTTGTATTTCATGGCCACGCGCATCCGGGTCTGGCCCTGGGGGGCTCCGGCCGGAACGGTGATGCTCCCGCTCACCGCGGCGGTGCCGTTCCCCGCGAACACCTGTTCGCCGCTGTCGGCGAAGTCCTTGTCGCCGTTGAAGTCGATCCACACCGCCCAGTACTCCTTGTAGGCGCTTCCCGAGAATCCCGGGGTCAAGGTCACGGAGTGCGCGCCCGGGGCCAGGTTGATCACCTTGTTGGTGAAGTCGCTGTAGGTCTGGCCGGTGGAGGCGTTGGAGAAGGCGTCCACCTGCACCTTGGCGATCCATTCCTCGTTGCAGTTGTTGCTCTTGGAGGCGCAATAGGCGGCCACCGGCTGGCTCACCGTGACGGACTGGGTGGCGCTGCTCGTTTTTCCGGCGCTGTCGCCCACGGTGAGGGTGACGGTGTAGCTGCCCGCGGCGGCGTAGGTGTGGGTCGGGTTCTGGCTGGTCGAGGTGCCGCCGTCGCCGAAGTTCCAGCTCCAGGAGGTGATGGCGCTGCCGCCGCTCATGGAGGTGTCGCTGAAGGCCACGGTCAGGCCGGTGGCGTTGGCGCTGAAGCTGGCCGTCGGGCCGGTGGTGCCGCCGCCGTACACCACGTAGGAGGCGGCGTAGCCGATCTGGCTGACGCCGTACTTGATGCGCATGTAGCCGTTTTCGCCCCAGCTCGTCCCCCAGGTGTTGCGCATGATCCAGGCGCCGTCGCCGTCGTCCCAGCCGACCAGGATGACCGCGTGGTTGACGCCGGTGCAGCCCGGGCCGGTGAAGACGCCGCCGGAATAGTTCTCGAAGGACGTGTTCACGCATACCGCCACCGCCAGCGGGCCGTTGTTGTAGATGGCGGTCTTGAGCTGGTCGACGGTGGGCACCGAGGAGTCGTCCTTGACGTAGGCCCAGCTCTGGAGCTTGGCCACCTTGGCGTGCGGCGGGTTGCAGTAGCTGTCGCTGGCCGTGTACGGGAAGACGCTCTCGTTCACCGCGCCGGCCTCGGTCTCGCCGGAGACCTTTTTGGAGACGTGGTAGTCGTGGGCCCACCAGCCGCCGTTGCAGCCGAAGCCCTCGTTGTTGCAGGAGATGAGGTATTGCTCGGAGAGGTTGGGGGAGGAAGAGAAACCGGCCCGCATGAGCGCGCTCTCGAACACGCCGGCCGTGCCGAAGGCCCAGCAGCCGCCGCAATCGCCCTGATCGCGGATGGGCGGGCAGGCGCCCTGCTCGCACCAGGAGAAGTGCGTGGGCAGGCTGGCGCGCAGCACGGTCGGGTTGTCGATCGGCGCCTGCGGTTCCTCTCGCGGCACGAAGCGGAAGTTGCCGGCGTAGCGGGCCTGGACCTGGAAGTCGAAACGGGCCGAGCGCAGGTAGTTGTGCGACTCCATCGGGCGCGCGTAGGTCAGGCGCAGGCCGGCCTTGCCGGGGTCGTTGCCCACCACGTAGAAGATCTGCCGGCCCGCGGAGCCGAGCAGTCCGGTGGAATCCTGCACGTACTCGCTGCCGATGACGGTGAGGCGGGGGTCGATTTCATCGACGTTCCAGACGAAGCCGGTCGAGATGTTGGCCGGAATCTCGATGGTGGCAACCTGGAACGGCTGAAGATCCAGGACCTTGCCGATGTCGCGCTCGCCCAGCGCAAGGCGGTTTTCGGGGGAGAGATCGGTGGTGAAGTCGTCCTCGCCGATGATTCCGGCGTCACAGCCGGCCCCGAGAGCCAGCGCGAGGATTGCAACCGTTGCAACACAGCGAATCAGGCGGATTCTCGACGGCATTGCTACCACTCCTTTTCGATTTTTTGATCGGAAGGATTTGCAGGTGATCTCAATCACGGCGCTGGTTTTTGCAATAAGTGTTCCATTGTGTCACTGAATTTTTAGTATTCATTAATATAATAAAAACAATAGCTTATATGCGAGAAAAGATTTCTTTTTTTGGAAAAATCTTCATATACTGTTACATTCTGTCACGCTGCTGTTTTTGATGATTTTGAAAATGTTGATATTTTTGGCTTGGTTGACTGCGATGTGCGACAAGATTTCTCAGTGGAAAATGCAGTATCCGCTGTTGCTTGATAAATGTCTATCAAAAACAATGGTATTTTTGTGTAACCTTGTGTCGCGGTATTTTGATCGCCATGGGGATTACATGGAAGGAATAGATGCCGCCAATATTCATGTAAGAAGCCGCCATCATTAATATAGGCGACAAATGCTCCATTGGCTCTTCTGTCGGATGCGCGCCTTGATTTTTTCGGCTTGACTGCGGGGCAGGTTTGTCGCTATTGGTCTTGCGATGTTTCAATTGTTCGACCAGAAGAACAACCACTCCTATCCGTTGACCGGCTTCATCAAGGAGATCGGCCGGACCAGCGAGTGCGACATCTGTCTTCCCGATGACGCCAAGATTTCGCGGCGCCACGCCCGGCTGGAGTGGAACGGCCAGACCTGGGTGCTCCTCGACGAGGACAGCACCAACGGCACCTTCGTCAACGGCGAGCGCGTCTCGGAGCGAGAGCTCCGCGCGGGGGACGTGCTGGAGATCGGGGACTATCAGTTGCGCTATCTGCCCCTCCCGGTCGCCGACGTCGCGGCCATCAAGAAGACCACCGAGGTCATGACCGCGCCGTCGGCCGAGGAGATCCGGCGGCGGGCGCGGCGGCGGGGGTTCGCCGAGGGCAGCACCGTTCCCGACCGGAAAGATCGCAAGGAGTGAGCGGGGGGGCCATGGGCGGGTTCTCCGGCATCCGCTGGCTGTTGCTCGAGTACGGCAGCCACGACCTTCTGCGCCAGGCCGTCTGGGATCGCGATCAGCGGGTGCTGGTGTTCCCGGCGGTGGGCCGCATGGCCGCCGGCCAGAGCGTCGACATCCAGGTCGCGGTGGAGGGGAGCACCGTGCTGTTCCCGCTCAAGGCCCGGGTGATCGAGGTCAACGAGCGTCCGGAAAGCAAGCAGCGGCCCCGCGGGGTATGGCTGCAGATCATCCCCGAGGATCGCGAGCGGTTCGCCCTCATGTGCGCCTTCGCCGACCGGACCTGGGAGCCGGCGGCCCGGCGCGCCGCGCCCCGCTATCCCGCCGAGATCCGCGCCGCCTTCGTGCTCGACGGCGCCGAGCACTCCGCCGAAACCGCCGACATCTCCGAACGCGGCGTCTATCTGCGCACCGGCGAGCCGTTGCTCGAGCCGGGCCGCGCCATTTTCGTGCGCCTGTGGCCCTCGCGCCTGCGAACGGCCATCGAGATCCACGGTCAGGTGCGCTGGGTGGATCCGGTGGAAGGCCGGCGCGGCATGGGCATCCTGTGCCTGGGCCCGAACGAGAGCCTGCAGCGCCTGCGCCGCCTGGTCGAATCCATCCGGCGCCGGGCGCGGGGCTGAAACCCGGTGCGTCCGGATTTCGACCCGGCGGCTTCCCGGCTGCCCATCGATGAGCTCGAGGCGGAGTTTCTGGCCCGGATCCGGCGCGACCCGGTGCTGGTGCTCTCGGCCCCGCCCGGGTCCGGCAAGACCAGCCGCGTGCCGCTGTGGCTGCTGCGCTCCGAAGCGGTGCGCGGTTGCATCCTGGTCCTTCAGCCGCGCCGTCTGGCCGCCCGGGCCTGCGCCGCGCAGATCGCGCGGCAGCTCGGAGAGCCGCTGGGCCGGCAGGTGGGATTTGCGGTGCGATTCCAGCGGGTGGGCGGGCCGGACACCCGCATCTGGGTGATCACCGAGGGCATCCTGCCGCGGCGCATGCTCGACGATCCGCTGCTCGAGGGAGTGGGGGCGGTGGTGCTCGACGAGTTTCACGAGCGCTCGGTGCATACCGATCTGGCCGCGGCCTTCTTGCGCGAGACGCTTCAGGTCCGGCCGGACCTGCGGCTGGTGGTGATGTCGGCCACGCTCGAGACGGAGGCCGCGGCCGCGTTCTTCGGCGGCGCCGCCAGTCTGAGGAGCGAGAGCGCGCCCCATCCGCTCGAGATCGCCTACCTGGGTCGACCCGACCCGCGCCCGCTGCCCGAGCGGACCGCGTCCGGGGTTCGCCGGCTCTGGGACGAGACGGAGAAGCGCGAGGGGAGCGTGCTGGCGTTTCTCCCCGGGGCCCGCGACATCCACCGCTGCGCGCGGCTGCTTTCGGAGCGCCCGCTGCCCGGGGAATGCGCCGTCGAGGTGCTTTACGGCGCCATGCCGGCCGCCGCTCAGGATCGGGTGCTCCAGGGAGGCAAGGGCCCGCGGGTGATCCTGGCCACCAACCTGGCGGAGAGTTCGCTCACCGTTCCCGGCGTGCGCGCGGTGGTGGACTCGGGGTACGAAAAGCGCCTGCGCCACGACCCGCGCAGCGGGCTCGACCGGCTGGTGCTGGGCCGGATCAGCCGCCAGAGCGCCGAGCAGCGCGCCGGGCGGGCCGCGCGGCTGGGGCCGGGCCGGGTGCTGCGCCTGTGGACGGCGGCGGAGCAGGCCGGACTGGCGGCGGCCGAGGTCCCCGAGATCTGCCGCCTGGATCTGGCGGGCGCGCTGCTGATGGTGCTCGAATTCCATCCGGGAGACCCGGCCGCGTTTTCCTTCCTCGACCCGCCGCCGGCCAGCGGCGTCGCCTCGGCCCTCGAACTGCTGCGGCGCCTGCAGGCGGTCGAGGAGGGAGGCTTCGGCCTGACGCCGGTGGGCCGGCGCCTGGCCCGGTTGCCGGTGCATCCGCGGCTCGGCCGCATGCTGCTCCAGGCCGAACGCTGGGGCTGCCTGGAGCGGGCCGCCCTGGCGGCGGCGCTGATCGAGGAGGGCGAGGTGCTGGCCGAGCCGCCCCGGCGCGCCGGCGACACCGACTCCGATCTGGCGGATCGGCTGGAGTCGATCCGGCAGTGGGAACGCCGCGCCGGCGCCGGGGATCCGGCCGAGGCGGCGGGCCTGGACCCGGCCGCGGTGCGGCGGGTGCTGCGGGCCCGGGACCAGTTGCTGCGCGCCTGGCCCCGGCGCAGCCCGGACCTCCCCGAGGATTCCCGCGAGCGGGCGCGCCTGCTGCTGGCCGCCTATCCCGACCGGGTGTGCCGGCGCCGGGAACCCGGCGCAAGTCGCGCCGTGCGAGTGGGCGGCCAGGGCGTGGAGCTGGACGAGACATCGGGCGTGCGTCGGGGCGAGCTCTTCCTCGCGCTCGAGGCCGAGGCGCCCGAGGCCGGCCCGCGGGCGACGGCGCGGGTGCGCCGCGCCGAGCTCATCGCCGAGTCCGATCTCGAGGCGGTGTTTCCCGAGCACCTCTCGACGAGCGAGGACGTCCGCTTCGATCCGGAGCGGCAGGCGGTGGTCGGCGTGGAGCGCCGCCGCTACCTCGATCTCGTGCTCTGGGAACGGTACGGGCGCGCCCGCGACGCCGAACGCGTGGCCCGGGCTTTGGCGGAGGCGGCCGCGGCCGATTTCGAGAGCGTGTTTGCGCCCTCCGAGCGGGCGCAACAGTTGCTGGCCCGCCTGGGGCTGGCCCGCCGCTGGCTGCCCGATCCGGGCTGGCCCGACCCGGCGCCCGAGGCGTTGCGCCTGTGGTTGCCCGAGCTGTGCCGGGAGCGGCAGCGCTTCGAACAGTTGCGGCGGCTCGACTGGTACGAGGCCGCGCGCCAGCGCATCCCCGCCCGCTTGCGGGCGCGTCTGGAGCGGGAGCTGCCGGAGCGCCTGACCCTGCCCTCGGGAAAGAGCGCCCGCCTCGACTACCGGCCCGCGCTGAAGGACCATGGATTGCCGGTGCTGGCGGTGCGGCTGCAGGAGGTCTTCGGCTGGGACGAGGCGCCGCGGCTCGCGGGCGGGCGGCTGCCGGTGCTCCTGCACCTGCTGGCGCCCAACGGCCGGCCGGCCCAGATCACCGCCGATCTGGCCTCGTTCTGGCGCGAGGGATACCGCGAGGTGAGGAAGGAACTGCGGGCCCGCTATCCCCGCCACGACTGGCCCGAGGATCCGCGCGCCGCCGCCGCGCGAAAAAACCGCATCTGAACTTTTCGATTGTCCTTGATCTGGCGCCCGCCATCTTGTAGTAATGCGCGCCCTCGCGGGAGGACGGCGTGCCCATCGACATCGAACGAACGCGAAACATCGGCATCTTCGCCCACATCGACAGCGGCAAGACCACGCTGACGGAGCGGATCCTGTTCTACACCCGCCGCATCCGCCAGATGCACGAGGTCAAGGGCAGCGACGGCGTCGGCGCCACCATGGACTCCATGGACCTGGAGCGCGAGCGCGGCATCACCATCGCCTCCGCCGCCACCTACTGCCGCTGGCTGGGGCACCATCTCAACATCATCGACACGCCGGGACACGTGGACTTCACCATGGAGGTGGAGCGCAGCCTGCGGGTGCTGGACGGGGCGGTGCTGGTGTTGTGCGCGGTCGGCGGGGTGCAGTCGCAGTCCTTCACCGTGGACCGCCAGATGCGCCGCTACCGCGTGCCGCGGGTGGTGTTCATCAACAAATGCGATCGGGTGGGCGCGAACCCGCTGCGGGTGTGCGACGAGGTCCGCGACCGTCTGGGCCTGAACCCGGTGCTGGTCCAGCTGCCCATCGGGCTCGAGGACCGGCACCAGGGCGTCATCGACCTGGTGGAGTGGCGGGAGGTGCTCTTCGAGGGCGAGAACGGCGAGCGGGTGGTGACGCGGCCCGTCTCCGTCGAGTTCGAACCGGCGGCGCGCGCGGCCCGCGAGCGCATGCTGGACGCCGTCTCCATGGTGTCGGAGGAACTCACCCAGGCCATCCTGGAGGACCGGGCCACGCCGCAGCAGGTTCGCGCGGCGCTGCGGCGCGCCACGCTGGATTTGCAGCTCACCCCGGTCCTGCTCGGCTCGGCCTACCGCAACCGCGGCGTGCAACCGCTGCTCGACGCGGTGGTCCATTATCTGCCCGCGCCCACCGACGCCGTGTCCGAGGCGCAGGATCTGGAGCGGGAAGGCGAGCGGCGGGCCCTGCGGCCGGATCCGGCGGCGCCCACGGTGGCCTTGGCCTTCAAGCTGGAGGACGGACGCTACGGCCAGCTCACCTACCTGCGCCTGTACCAGGGCCACCTGCACCGCGACGACACCCTGATCAACATGCGCACCGGCGAGAAGCACCGGGTGGGACGGTTGGTGCGCATGCACGCCGACGAGATGGAGGACATCCAGGAGGCGTGCGGCGGCGACATCGTGGCCATGTTCGGAGTGGAGTGCGCCAGCGCCGACACCTTCACCGACGGACGGATCCAGGTGGCCCTCACTCCCATGCACGTTCCCGAGCCGGTGGTGTCGCTGTCGGTCCGGCCCGCCGATGCCGCCTCCGAGCCCGGCTTGCACAAGGCGCTGCGGCGCTTTGCCCGCGAGGATCCCACCTTCCGCGTCGAGACCGATCCCGAATCCGGTGAGACGGTGGTGCGCGGCATGGGAGAGCTGCACCTGGAGGTGTACCTGGAGCGCGCCCGGCGCGAATACCGCGCCAACGTGGTCACCTCGCCGCCCCAGGTGGCCTACCGCGAGACCGTCACCCGCCGGATCGAGTTCGACTATACCCACAAGAAGCAGACCGGCGGCGCCGGACAATACGCCCGGGTGTGCGGCTATATCGAGCCCGCCCCGGCGGTGGAGTTCGTGGACGCGACGCGCGGCGGCAACGTGCCCCGCCAGTTCATCCCCTCCGTCGAGAAGGGCTTTCGCTCCATGCTGGCGCGCGGGATGACCATCGGCTTCCCCGTGGTCCAGGTGCGCATGGTGCTGACCGACGGCGCGGCCCACGCGGTGGACTCTTCGGATCTGGCGTTCCAGGAGGCCACCCGGGGGGCTTTTCGCGAGGCCTTTCCGGCGGCGGCCCCCCAGGTGCTGGAGCCGATCATGCGCGTGGCGGTGGAAGGCCCGGCCGAGTTCGCCGGCACCATCATGGGCGGGCTGCAGAAACGCCGCGGCGCGGTGGTCGGCGCCCGCGAGGAGGGCGGCAACGCCCGCGTGGAGGCCGAGGTGCCGCTGCAGGAGATGTTCGGCTACGCCGGGGCGCTGCGCTCGGCCACCCAGGGCAAGGCCGAGTTCACCATGGAATTCGCCCGCTACCTGCCGGTGCCGTCGGAGAAGGCCGAGGAACTCATCGAGCGCTACCGCCGCCGCCGCGCGGGCGGCTCGGGCTCGTGAGCAGAGGAAGGAGGGGCGCATGACAGCGGAAGTTCCCTTGCGGTCGCCGATCCCCGCGCTGCGCCGGCAGATGCAACATCCGGATCTCGAGGGATGCCTGGTGGCGGTGCAGGCCCGGGTCGGCGTGGGCAAGAGCGCCTTTCTGGTGCAGGTGGCCCTGGAGGCCATGCTGCGCGGGCGGCCGGTGCTGCACCTTTCGCTGGAGGGACGGGTCCTGGAGCACCTCGAGTCCTGGTACGATGCGCTGCTTCTGGACCTGTTGCCCGCCGGGACCCCGACCGAAGAGATGGCGGCGTTGCGCCGGCTTCGCGTCATTCACGCCATCTCCGGCGGGGCCCTGGACGAGCACGGCCTGGAGCGAGTGCTGGGCGATCTGCGCCGCCACCTCGATTTCGTGCCCCGCCTGATCCTGGTCGACGGTCTGGACTGGTCGCGGCCCGCACCGGCACTGCGAGCCGAGCTCGGCGCGCTGATCCGTCACGCGGCGGAGTCGGGCGCGGAATGCTGGATGAGCGCGCCGCGCCACAACGGCCCGACCGAGCCGCGCAAGACGCGGTTGCCGCCGCCCCTCGATGGGGTGGCCGAGCTCGTTGGGGCGGTGGTCTCCCTCGAACCCGAGGGGAACGCCGTCGGAGCCCGGCTGCTGTTCGGGCAGCGGCGCGATTCGCCCCTGTCGGCGGTCCGGCTTCATCCGGACACGCTCCGCCGGCTGGACGGAGAGCCGGAGGCCGAGGTGAGCCTGCCGTCCGGCGCCTTCTGTCTCCTGTCCGGCGGCGCGCCCGGCGCCGAGGCGGTTTTCGGAGAGTGCGCCGAGGCCTTCGGCGTGGAGGAGATCAACTTCTCCTTCGAGGGACACGACTGCCTGCGCAGCCGCGGGCGCGTGATCCTGTCCGACGCCGACCTGCGCCAGGGGGACATCAGCTGGACCTATCTGTGCCGGCGCATGCAGCGCAGCTATCCCGAGAACGCCCAGTTCCGCCGGGTGCTCCAGTCCATCTGGCACCAGGTGCACACCGCCGCCGAGGTGTTCGTGATCGGCCAGGTGCAGGCGGACGGCACGGTGCGCGGCGGCACCGGCTGGGCGGCCGAACTGGCCCGCCACTGGAAGAAACCGCTGTGGGTCTTCGATCAGGGCCAGGACGCCTGGCGGGGATGGAGCGAGAAGGGTTGGCGCTCCGTGCCGCCGCCCCGCATCAGCCGCACCCGCTTCGCCGGAACCGGCACCCGCCACCTGGAAGAGAACGGCCGGCGCGCCATCCGCGAGCTGTTCGAGCGCAGCTTTTCGGATCGGGGGCGGTGAGGCCGGCGGGTGCCCGGTCGCTGCCCATCACTTCGGCCACAGCCAGCGAGGGAGGAGCCGGCGCAGCAGGCTTTTTTTGCCCGGTTCGGGCGCCGGCTCGCGAGAGCGGCGGGGCGAAGGCGTGGCCGGCGTCGCGGAGGGCGGGGTCGCCCGGCGCGCCGGAGCGGGGCCGGGCTCCGGGGATGGACACTCGGCCCGCGCGGGCGCCGGCGGCGAAGTGGGGGAGAGGGCGGCGGCCGGGGCCTCGGCCAGCCCCAGTTGCTTGCGAAGTTCGGCCGGGGTTTCCCGGGTGGACATGATGACCTCGCACAGCGCCGCGCCTTCCCGGTCGCGGGCCGACACGGTGAGCAGGCACTCCGGGCTGAGGCTGAAGGTCACCTCGATCATGCGCTTTTCGGCGGGGCCGGGCGGAATGCCGGTCATGTGCACCGCGCCCAAGAACTCGTTGTCGTCGGTGTTGGCGCCCTCGCCCTGGAACACCGGCAGCACCATCTCTTGCTGGTTGTCCTGGAAAGTGAAAAGGCCGAAGGTCCGGCTGGCCGGCAACGGCGTGCCCGCCTCCAGGATGCGGCGAAAGGCGCTGCCCGGCACGCCGACGCCGATGGACATGGGCAACACGTCGATCAGCACCACCGCGTCCAGCTTGTCCAGCGACTCGGCCAAGAGCGCCGCGCCCAGCGCCACCGACTCGTCGGGATGGACCCCCTTGAGCGGCTCCTTGCCGAAGTGCTCCTGGATCATGCGCCATACCAGCGGCATGCGGGTCTGGGCGCCGACGAGCAGGATCTGATCGATGCCGGCGTGGTCCAGGCGGGCCCGGGCCAGCACCTCGTCGCACACCTGAAGCGTGCGGGCGACCAGAGGCCGGCACAGCTCCTCCAGCACCTCCCGCGACACGGTCTGGTCCAGCGCGACCGGTTTGCCGTCGAGGGTGCCGATGAAGGGCAGATGGACGCGCGCGGTGCCGGCGTTGGAGAGCGCGATCTTGGCGAACTCGGCGCCCTGGAGCACGCGCAAGAAGGAAACCCGCTCCATCTGCGGCAGGCGGCCCAGCGACTGCTGGAACTGGTTGAGCACCCAATCGGCGAGCTGGCTGTCGAAGTCCAGCCCGCCCAGGAAGGTGTCGCCGCCGGTGGCCACCACCTCGTACACGTTGCCGTACAGGTTGAGCACCGAAGCGTCGAAGGTCCCGCCGCCCAGGTCGTAGATCAGCACCTTCTGGTCGATCTGGCGGTTGTAGCCGTAGGCCAGCGCCGCCGCGGTGGGCTCGTTGACGATCCGTTCCACCTGGAGGCCGGCCAGCTCGCCCGCGCGGCACACCGCCTGGCGCTGGTTTTCGTTGTAGTTGGCCGGCACCGTGATCACCGCCCGCTCCACCGTCGTGCCGAGGTAGTCCTGGGCGATGGCGCGGACCTCCTCCAGGATCTTGGATGACACTTCCTCCAGGCTGAACTGCCGCTCGCCGATCTGCACCGCCGCTTCCCGGCGCGGGCCTTCCACGATGCGGTAGTGGAAGCGGTCCCGGACCTGTCTCACCACCGGCGAGGCGAACGGACGGCCGATCAGGCGCTTGGAGCCGTAGATGGTGCGCTCGGGGTTGATCTCCATCTGGGCGCGGGCGGCCTGGCCCACCAGCACCTCGCCCACCGTGCTCAGGGCCACCACCGAGGGCACGGTGTTGTGGCCGCGCCGCGAGGGGATGACCAGCGGGCGGCCTCCCTTCACCACGGCGCAGCAGGTGTTGGTGGTCCCGAGGTCGATGCCGATGATGGGGCCGGCGCGGCCCTTGCCGCGGCGCGCCGGGGCCGGGCGCACGGCGCTGTCGCCGGACACCAGCACCATGCGCCGCAGGCTGCGTTCCAGGCCCGCGTCCGCCGGTGCGGCGGATTCCGTCCGCGGCGGAGCTTGCCGGGCCCGCATCGTCTCCAGCAGGCTCTTGCTCTGGGCGCTCATGGAGCGGAAGCGGATGACGAACCCCAGCTTCGAACCCTCCGGCGCCGAGGCCACGATGCCGCGGCCGCTGATGGCGGTCTGGCCGTCGGCCAACTGCACGTACAGCCGCACCTCGGTCCCCACCGGGTAGTCCTTGGGATTTTCGAACAAGAACCCGTGTTCCGTCGCCCGCCAGGCGTACAGGTCCGCAAGCTCTTCCGCCGTGGCGCAGCGCGAACGCAGCACCACCTGGCGCGGGGCGATGGTTCCGACGGGGGTCTTGTCCTTCTTTTCGTTCACGGGGACTTGCCCAACTCCGCGATCACCTCTCCGCTGCCGCAGGCCTGCAGCGCGGCGGAACCTGGCTCCGCCGTCTCCCCCTCGCCCAGGGTGAACCGGCAGGAGGCGCCGGAGCAGGCCGGATCCAACACGAGCGCCGGCTCGCACAACCGGCCTTGCGAGAGCCATTTCGGCAAAAGATCCGAGTAGGCCGCCATCGGGAACGAGAAGGCCCGGGTGAGCTTTTCGTACGCCTCCATGGCCCGGCCCGCCTCGCCGGCCCGCAGGGCGTCGCGAAAGGCGCAGCCCTGGGCGCGAAGGTACGCCGCCAACTCGGCGCGGGGCACGCCGCAGGGCCGGATCAGACGCTGCTGGTCGGCGCCGCCCAGCGCCTCGCTGAGTTTCGCCGGCCCGTCCTGGCTGGAGACGAGCAGGTTGCCGGCCTGGAGAACCCAGGGCCCGTCTCCCTGGCGCGCGAACACGAACGCCACCCGGTCGTCATCGATGATTTTGCCGGCCCGGATGGCGGGCCAGACGATGATGGCGCGCCGGTTTTCGCGGACCACCTCGGCGACCACGCCGAAGGCCGTGCCCGGCGCGATCTTCTCCACCTCGGCCGCCGCCGCTTCCCGCAAGGCGAAGCCTTCTTCCGCGGCCGGCCCCCGGCCCACGTCCGCCGGCGCGGGCGGTTTGGGCGGCGGGCTCAGCGCCTCCAGGGCGCGGCGGGCGGCGTCGCGGACTTCTTCCTCGCGATCGCGCAGGCGCTTGGTGAATTCCTGGCGCACCTCGGCGGCGCCGGGGTCGATGGCCAGGAGCGCCTCCAGGATGCGGGCGCGGATGGGCGGCACCTCCTCGCGGGCGATGCGCCGAAGCAGCGCGTCTTTCGCCGGCGCGGCGTGCGCGCCGATGCGCCCGAGGGCGGCCACCGCGCCGCGGCGGACCGAGGGATCGCGGCTCTGGAGCGCCTCGATCAGGAACGGCACGGCGGCGGAATCCATCCGCACCAGCACCCCGATGGCCTGACCCTGCACCGACCAGTCGTCGTGTCGCAGCAGGGCAATCCATTCGGACACGGGTTTGCCGTCGACCTCGGGTTGCTTCTGGCAGGCGGACAGAAACGCCAAAACGACGCTCAGGGTTGCGCACATCGCCATGCGGGTCATCGGAACTCCTTCTCCCCGATCGAGATTCCCGGCCGCGGCCTTCCGGCGCTGGGGGGCTGATGAGGCGGATGCCGAGAGGCGGCGCACCGGCGCCTAGGCGTTCTTGTCGCGGATGATCTTCTTTGCGAGTTTTTCAGCCCGCTTGCGCTTGCGCGCCTTGCTCTTGGGGCGGCTCTTGCCGAAGGAGTGGCGGAAACGCTTGCCCTTGGCCGTCTTGCGATCACCTTTTCCCATGGGTTCCTCCGAGGTTGCGATTCAGGGCCGGATCATCTCAAAGTCTTGCCCAATTGCAAGAAATTCCCCGCGTTCCGGTCTCCGCGCCGGCGCCGGCGGCCGTTGCTCGGCCGGGGGTCTCGTGGTAGATTGCGCGCGCAAGGAGGAAGCTTGCGATGATATCGAGATTGCTCGCAGGGTTTGTCCTGCTCGCATCGCTGCCCGCGTCCGCGCAGGATCTGGTGACGGTGGCGGTGCTGGATTTTTCGGTGCAGACCGGCGTGAGCGGAAAGCAGGCCGGGCTGCTGGCCGACGTGATGGCCAACGAAATCCGCTCCTACGGAGGTTTTCGGGTCATCACCCGAGAGGACATCCGCAACCTGCTCAACTTTCAGGAGCAGAAGCAGCTTCTCGGCTGCGACGACACCGAGTGCCTGCAAGAGATGGCCGGAGCCATGGGGGCGCGCTACCTGGCCACGGGACGGGTAGGGCGGATCGGCGCGCTGCTGGTGGTCTCGCTGACCGTTCTGGACGCGGGGCGGGCCCAGGCGGTGCACGGCGTGTCGCTCAAGGTTCAGGGCGGCGAGGAACAACTGGTGGACGCGGTGATCCTGGGCAGCCGCAAAGTGTTCGCCAAGGTGATGCCGGGAAAGGCCGTGCTGACCAACGAGGTGCCGCTGCCGCCGGAGGGGATCGACTTCGTCAAGGACGGCGAGGCCTTCAACGAGCTCACCGTCGCCGCGCCTCCTGCGAGGAGCGAGTCCGCCGTTTGGGGTCACGTGGCCTTCTGGAGCGGGGCGGGCCTTGCGGTGCTGGGCGCGGTGGCGGCGGTCGTCTCCCACTCGGCGGCCGAGGACTACCGGCAGGGAGATCTGGCCGCCGAGGATCGCAGCCGGACCTGGGCCGGGGTGATGTGGGGCGGCTTCGCCGGCGGCGCGGCGCTCATGGGCGCCGGCATGTTGCTGTGGCTGCTCGAACCGTCCGGCCGGGAGAGCGCTGCCGTGGTGGTGGCCCCGGCGGGCGGGGGGGTGGGCATTTCCATCGGTGGGAGGTTCTGATGTTTCGCACGGCCGGTCTGGCGCTACTGTCGTGGTGCGCCGCCGCGGCGGGTTGCCAGGTGTTCCTGCCCGCCATGGGCGGCGAGGGGCAGAGCTGCTTTGAAAACAAGACCTGCAAGCCGGGCCTGGTGTGCGAGGACGGCGTATGCCGGGCGCGGGTGGTGCCCGACGCCGGGGACGGCGGGGACAGCGGGGACGGAGGAGAAGCGGACGCCGGCGACGGGTGGGACGGCGGCGGCGGCGAGGTGGCGGACGGAGACGCCCCGCCGGCGGACGGTGACGCCGGCGACGGCGACGGCTTCATCCCCGAGTGCAGCGAGAATCAGACCCGCTGCGTCAATCGGACCCTGCAACGTTGCCAGCCGCCGGGGATCTTCCAAGACGATCACCGCTGCAACATCGGCTGCGACGCGGCCGGGGAGGGTTGCCTGAAGGTGGTGGACATCGCCTGCGGCGGTGACCACACCTGCGCGGTGATCTCGGATGGCCGGGTGTTTTGCTGGGGAGCCAACGACCAGGCGCAACTGGGTCGCGGGTCGTCTGGTGGCAGCAAGTTGCAACCCGCGCCGGTGCTCTTTTCACCAACAGCGGAACTCCGGGATGTGCAGCGTGTGGCGCTGAGCATCAAGACGTCTTGCGCCTTGCGCCATGATGGTTCGGTGGTCTGTTGGGGCAGAAACGAACAGGGGGAATGTGGAATCGGTCAGGCGGGTGGCTATGTCCTCAACCCCGTTCGGGCGCAGGATCTTGTGGCGGTGGACCTGGTGGGCGGGACCTGGACCTCGTTTTGCGCCATCACCGCACAAGGCCAGGCCAAGTGCTGGGGTTGTCCGATGATGGGGAATGGATGCTTTCAAACAAATAACAATAATCCCAGGCCATCCCCCATCGATGGGCTCTCTGACAAGGGTAGGGTGGTGCGCATGGGGTTGGGCACAAATCACGCCTGCGCGGTGGTGGAGCAAGGCGGGACCACCCGGGCCTATTGCTACGGTGATGGCAGCATTGGCCAACTGGGCAACGGCTCGAATGTCAGTTCGGCGTCTCCGGTGCCGGTGGACAACTCCGAAGGCTGGATCGGAGTGGGCTGCTCTGACTATGCGTCCTTCGGCTGGTCTTCGGCTGGGACGTACTCGTGGGGTAGCGAAAGCGCCAATGGGCTTCTCGGGGACGGTTCGAACCGAGATTATTACATCACCTCGCCGGGCACTCTTTTGCTGAGAGACGGACAAGGGCAGCCGCTCCCGGTCCGTTACATCCGAGGCGGCTTCCGGCACGCCTGCGCCGAGGCGGAGGAGGGGGGCGGTCTGGCCCGGATCTACTGCTGGGGTAGCAACTCAGGCGGTCAGACGGGCCAGCCCAACGTCGGGACGGGTGTTTTCTTTTCGACCCCGGTGCCTGTTGACAATTTGCCACCGGTGCGGCGCCTGGCCGTGGGTTGGACGCACAACTGCGCCATCCTCGCGGACGACGAGGGCGTGGTTTGTTGGGGTAACAACGCGGAGGGCCAACTGGGCGTGGCGGGCATCATCGGAACATACAGTCCGGTGCCAGTCACGTTCCCCTGATCCTTCCTGGCGCCGGTCATGCACATGCCTTAGCGCCAGTGAGTTTTTCTTCGTCGGGCTCGCCGTTTTTTCGTCGGGAGGTTGAAATGCGTCTTGCCCGCGCCACCGTCGGAATGGCCATCCTGTTGTCTTTTGCCGTCATCAGCGGTTGCCAGGTGTTCCTGCCCGCCATGGGCGGCGAGGGGCAGAGCTGCTTTGAAAACAAGACCTGCAAGCCGGGCCTGGTGTGCGAGGACGGCGTATGCCGGGCGCGGGTGGTGCCCGACGCCGGGGACGGCGGGGACAGCGGGGACGGAGGAGAAGCGGACGCCGGCGACGGGTGGGACGGCGGCGGCGGCGAGGTGGCGGACGGAGACGCCCCGCCGGCGGACGGTGACGCCGGCGACGGCGACGGCTTCATCCCCGAGTGCAGCGAGAATCAGACCCGCTGCGTCAATCGGACCCTGCAACGTTGCCAGCCGCCGGGGATCTTCCAAGACGATCACCGCTGCAACATCGGCTGCGACGCGGCCGGGGAGGGTTGCCTGAAGGTGCTGGACATCGCCTGCGGTCACTCCCACACCTGCGCGGTGCTCTCGGACGGCCGGGTGATGTGCTGGGGCAACAACGACGAGGGCCAGCTCGGCATCGGGACCATCGGCGGCAGGATCGTGCCTCCCTCGCCGGTGTACACCATGGCTGGCGTTCCCCTCGCCAACGTGCGCCAGATCGAGGCGAGCCAGCGGACCAATATCGTCTTGCACTTCGACAACGCGGTTTCCTGCTGGGGGCGCAACGCCAAGGGGACCTGCGCCATCTCGCCGGCCGGCGGTTCCGTGCCCGCCGCGACGGCGGTGACGAGCGTGCAGGCGGCGCAGGTGGTGGGCGGCACCTGGGAATCGAACGGCGCCATCGCCGCGGACGGAAAGGCTTCCTACTGGGGCTGCAAGCTGCTCGGCGAGAGCTGTTTCGACAACCCCAATTTCCACACTTCGCCGCAGGCCATCGAGGGTTTCGATTCGGTGCTCTCGTTTTGCCTGGGCGGAGATTACGCCTGCGGCCTTCTGAGCGCGGGAGGGAACACCGAGGTGCGCTGTCTCGGACGGAACCGAGAGGGCCAGCTCGGCAACGCCTCTCTCAACTGGGAGAGTTCTACCCTGCCGGTGAAGGTCGACGGGTCCGACGGATGGACGGGCCTCGGCTGCGCCAACGGCGCCGTGTTCGCCTGGGGGACGGCGGGCGCGTACTCCTGGGGGTTCAGCTCCGAAAGCGGGGTGCTGGGCGACGGCGTATCGGGTTCCCACAACCGGCAGGTTCCCGGACCGCTGCTTCTGGTGGACGTGTTCGACCACCCGCTGCCCATCCGCTCCATCCGCGGCGGGATGCGCCATGCCTGCGCCGAGGTGGAGGCGGGCGATGGCCTGGTCAGCGTCTATTGCTGGGGCTACAGCCTGCACGGTCAGGTCGGAGGGCCGGCGCTGGGAGCGAACGTCTTCTACCTTCGGCCCCAGCTCGTCCAGAACCTGCCGGCGGTCCGCAAGCTGGGCGTGGGTTGGGAGCACAACTGCGTGATCCTGGCCGACGACGAGACCGTGAAATGCTGGGGATTCAACAATCTGGGTTGCGTGAACGGCACGTCGTCGCCCCAGGACATCGCCAGTCCGGTGCCGGTGGTGTTTCCCTGAGATTCCCTTTTTTCCGGGGGCCGTAGTACAATTCCGCCCATGCGTTTTCTATACGGCGACCTCACCGAGTTCCCGCAGCAGGAGAACGTGCTGGAGACCTTCCAGCGGTTCTTCGACATGGCCACGGCGGTTCTCGCGCTCGATTACGAGGTGGGCGGCAAGCTCGCGGCCATCGAGGAGGACCGGGCCTGGGTGGGCGAGGTGCTGGACGAGGTGGGCGCCTTCTCCGCCAAGGTGGAGGAGGCCGTTCGCGCCGCCGCCGCCGACCGGCCGGCCGACGACGTGGTGGCGGTGGTGGCCGAGGGGCTTCTCGCCAACCAGGCGCAGTTCATCGACGAGGCCCGCCGCCGGGTGGTGGCCCGGGTGGAGGCGCGCATCCGCGACACCCAGATCGAGATCGGCAAGCTGCGCCGGGACATCTTCGGCCATCTCAAGGCCTTTTTCGCCCAGAGCGGCCTGCCGCTCCAGCGCCACTCGCTGGTGGTGGAGAGCGATGGCGCCGGGTACGGCGCGCGCGCCGAGGTGGTCGACCTCGTCGGTTTCGAGTGCCGCTACCTGCAGAACACCGCCGCCTCGACCTTCTTCTGCGCCACGCGGCGCTTCGGCGACCTGGTCCCGGGCAAGAACGAATTCCCCGTGGGGACCCGGCGCGGCTGGCTCAAGCGGGAGCCAGTGCCCGAGAAGATACGCCTCGACGACGCCGTCATCACCCGCATCGAGGACGGCGAGGTCGGGACGCGGGCGCAGCTGGTGCGCAAGGCGGGGGAGGACGGCCTGTTGCTCACCCTGGCGCGTTCGCAGCCGCCGGCCCTGGGATGCTTTCGCCTGTCGCCGGCCGGCGAGTCCATCCCCATCCCCGACGAGCTCATCGGCCCGGCCGAACGCGAGCTCGCGGCCCAGTTCTTTTCCCAGCTCGGGCCCCACCTGGTCGAGCTGTACCGCCTGCGCGGAGAGCTGCAAGAACTTCGCCTGGAGGGGCGCGATGTCATCGCCGAGCGGATGCTGGGCGAGGTGGTCTTGCGCCTGGTGCGTTTCTGGACGCCCACTATCCGCGAGATCGATCGCCGCAGCACCTCCGACGCCGAGTGGAACCTCAAGGTCGAGCACGAGGGCGGGCGGCGCGAGGAGATCTACATCCAGAAACGGCCGCTGGCCGACCGCCTGCGCTCCCTGCCCAAGGCGCTGCAGGCGCTGTTCGATCCGCTCGGCCTGGAGGCGCACCGCACCCCGGCCCCGCGCCCGCTGGAAAAGCCGCTGGACGGCGAGACCACCGACAAGGTGAAAAACCCGCTCCCCGGTCCGGATCGAGGCGAGGGCCGGGGCTGAGCGACGGGGCGGCGTCGCCGGTGGCGCGCAGGGCGCGGGCCCGTCGCGAGGGCTGTCGCTGGGTCGCAGCCGAAAGAGCCAGCGCGGCCCAACATTCGTGCAACTTCCGCCTGGCTGCGGAGCAGAATGAGCCGGCGCCGCCAGGTGCGGAAGTGCAAAGACTTGCGATGGTGAGACAGCCGCGGCAAAGAGAGGAGCGCAAAAGGCGCGGGGACGGCAGGGGTCTTTCGCCCGCTCAGGCGTTCGGCAATTCGAGCGCGGCCAGCGCCTCTCGGGCGATCAGGCCGCGCGCCAGCGCGTCCTCGATCAGCCGCGGCACGTCGTTGTGGCGGTGGCGCGAGGCGCGCACCGCCCGGCAAGCCGCCCGGACACACTCGGCGTCCACCCGCCCCTCGGCGTACAGCGACAGCGCCAACTGGCAAGCCCCGCGCACCGCGCGCACCCGCGGGCCGAACGGCGCGAAGCGCTCCGGCGGGGTGTCGCGCTCGAGGTGGATGTAGATGCGCTCCACTGTGCCGCGGGGAGAGGGGATCTCGTCGAGCGCGGCCCGGACGAACTTGCGGTCGGCGCGGCGCACCCGCAGGCGCTTCATCTCGTCCTCGGCCTGGCCGGCTCCGACCTCGCCGGACAGCAGCCGGGCATACAGGTCGAAGGCCTCGACGTCGCGCTCCACGTCGTCGCCCACCAGCACTTCGCGGGCGTGGCGCCGGCGCCGGCGGCCGTGCAGCAGGGCGGCCAGCTTGAAGCCGACCTGTTCGCGCAGCCGGTAGGGCGAGAGCTGGAGCAGCGTGCCCAGCCAGTCCTTGAAGGTGATGCCGTCGTACTCCACGCCGTCGAGCAGCATCTTGTGGGCCACCACGGAGCGGAGCTGCGGCGGGCTGGCCGAGACGAAATACAGCGGGGCGCACAAGAACTCCGGCCCCGGGCCGCGGCGCAGGCCGCGCAGCACCTCGGGCATCCCCGGGATGGCGCGCTTGTCCACCGCGAACTCGAGCGGCACCCGCAGCAAGCCGCGCATCGACGAGAAGGCGGTGGCCAGATAGGTCTTGTCGATATCCCAGACGTACACCCAGCCGGAGAAGTCCGGCGGCAGGGTGCGTTCGTCGCTGGCGCTCAAGGGGTAGGCGGTGGTCATGCGGCACCTCAGCGGTAGCGCAGCGCGGCCAGCTCTTCGCCCACCGGCAGGCGCAGCAGCTCGGCCAGCGCCTGTTGCGCGCTCCACTCTTCGTACAGCATGCCGTGCACCGCGCGCACGATGGGCAGCTCGAGCCCGAGCTGTCGGGCCCGGGAGAACACCGCCGCGGTGGTCGGCACGCCCTCGGCCACCTGGGTCATGCTCGCCAGGATGGCCGGAAGCTTCTCGCCGCGGGCCAGCCGTTCGCCCACCTGGTGGTTGCGCGAAAGCGGCGAGGCGCAGGTGGCCATGAGGTCGCCGATGCCGGCCAGGCCTCCGAAGGTGAACACATCCGCCCCGTGCGCCACCCCGAAGCGCGCCATCTCCGACAATCCGCGGGTGATGAGCAGCGCTCGGGCGTTGTCGCCCAGGCCCAGCCCGCTGGCCACCCCGGCCGCCAGCGCGATGATGTTCTTGAAGGCCCCGGCCAGCTCGGTGCCGACCACGTCGCGCCCCCCGTAGAGGCGCAGGCGGCTGCCGGCGAAGGCCGCCTGGGCCGCGCTCACGCACTCGCGGTAGTGCGAGGCCAGCAGCGCCCCGGCGGGCTGCCCGGCCATCAGCTCGCCGGCCAGGTTGGGCCCGGAGAGCACGCCGATCTTGAGGGCGCAGGTCTCCTCGCGCAGGATCTCCGACATGCGCCGGTGGCTGTCTTTCTCCAGGCCCTTGGTGGCATGGATCAGGATCTGGTCGCCCTGGATGTGGTCGCCCAGGGCGCGGGCCACCTCGCGGAAGGCCTTGGTGGGCACCACCATGAGCAGAAGCGGCGCGCGCGCCGCCGCCGCGGCCAGATCGGAGACGGCTACCAGATCCGGCCGCAGTGCGACCCCGGGCAGGTAGCGGCTGTTCTGGTGGCGGGTGTTGATCTCCTCGGCCAGCTCGCGCCGGCGCACCCACAGCAGCGCCTTCTTGCGGTTTTCCAGCAGGATGGTGCACAGGGCGGTGCCGAAGTTGCCGCCGCCGAGCACCAGAACGTCCAGATCGCGCGCCGATGTCATGCGGCCGCCTCCCGCGGCAGGGGGATTCCTTCCAGCCGGTTCTGGTAGTACAGGATCAGGTTGCGATCCTCGTGGAACAGGCGATCGCCGCGTCGCAGCAGGGCCGGCCGGCGGTGGTAGCCGGCCAGGTGGGCCAGCGCGTCGCTCATCACCGCCACCACGTCTCGGTCCTTGATGGTGTCCTCCAGCCGCAGGCGGCCCGCGGATTCCATCGTGCGCAGGGCCGAGATGGCGCGCGAGAGCCGCGCGTAGGCTTGTGGCAGCGGAATGCTGCTGTGCTTGCCGCCTGTGCGCAGCAGGCGGTACAGGTCTTGCTCGGGGTTTTGCTCGCGCAGCCATTCGAAGGCCACCCGCGACACCACCTGGGTCGATTGCAGCACGGTGTTGCGCCGGAAGGACTCCACCACCGACGCCGCCAGCTCGCGGGTGTACTCCTCGTCGCGCTGCGCGTCGAAGGTCACTGCCCCGTCTCGCTGCACGTAGCGGCGCCGGTCCACCGTCCGGCCGCGCCGGTCGAGCGAGCGTCCCTCGTCGTCGACCGTGTTGCCGAACACGTCCAGGGGCCGGCCCACCACCATGGAGATGCGGCTGTTGAGCGAGAACAAGCGCTGCACGAAATCCAGCACCCGGCGCGGCTTGGAGAACTCGTCGTCCTCGATGATGTAGCGGCTCTTGCCCGCCTCCTTGAGGTGGTCCTCGATCAGCGTCTCGGCCTCCAGCACCAGCTGGTAGTTGAGCGTGACCGGGACGATGAACACGTCCGGCCGGGGCCGGTTCGCCTGCAGGTTGCGGATGTAGGCATCCAGGCCCATGCCCAGCAGGCCCAGCTTGAGCCGGCTCTCCACCGCGCCGCTGCGGCTGCGCGTCCCTCCGGGGAAGAACATGTTGTGGTACCCGGCCTCGATGGTGCAGCCGGCGTAGGTCTTGAGCACCTCCTTGTACAGCCAGGCCTTCTTGCGCCGGTCCACCTTGTAGGCGCCCAGGTGGTGCATGAAGAAGCCGATCAGCCGGTTGGAGAACAGGTTGAGCCCCGCGCCGTAGACGTAGGGCGGCAGGCCCAGGCGGTGCAGGGCGTAGCCGAGCAGCACCGAATCCAGGTTGCTGCAATGGGTGGACACCACGATGGTGGTGCCGCGCTCCACCATGCGCCGAAAGGCGTCGATCTCGCCGGCGATGGTGAGCTGGTCCTCGAGGCGGGACACGCCGCCGGGCAGCAGGCCGGCCAGTCGCAGCGGGCTCAGCGAGTTGAGCAGCACGTTGAGCCCCAGCGGCACCGCGCGGGTGGCCAGGGCGTATACCCGCGGATCGAAGTGCCCCACCACCTCGTCGGCGAAACGCCCGATGAGTTCGCGCAGCAGCTCCCGCCGCCGTTCCGGCGCGGCCGCGGCGGCTTCGGCGTAGATGCGATCGTACAGCGCGCTCTCGGCGGCGGTCCGCTGGCTGCGGCGCTCGCCCTCCAGACGGCGGCGCTCCTCGTAGATGGTGTCGAAGATGGCGCTTTCCAGCCGCTGGGGATCGTGGGCGTACCGATCGAAGACCCGTTGCGCGCATTCCGCCAGCACCCGTTCCTTGTCCTCCGGTCGCATGACAGGCTCCCCGATACGAAAAAGGCGCCCGACCCGGCGGGCGCCCGGATGGTTTGGCGGAAGTGCATGGGAATCGAACCCACCCGGCCCGCTGTTCGCAAGCCGCTCCGGGTTTGAAGCCCGGGAGGCCCACCAGAGACCCTGGCACTTCCGGGGCCAAGATAGAACCGAACGGCGGGCCTTGTCAAAAACCGGCCGCCCGCACCGGGCCGCGCTTCAGACGGCGGTGCGCTCGACGGGCGCCGGCAGCGGGTCGCCGAGCCGCTGCGCCAGGCGGCGCATGTCGCGCAGGTAGGCCTCGCAGCGGTCCAGGTAGAAGGCCAGCGGGGCGGCGAAGTTCTTGCCGACCAGATCGGAGAGGATCATTTCGCTCACCGCCCGGCGGCGCTCCAGCAAGCGCTGGCTATGCAGCACGATGCGGCGTTCTTCGGGCGACATTTCCCTGAGCAGCCGTTCCAGCACCGGCCGGGCCCGCGGCTGCAGCATCCAGAAGTACATGAGATCGAGCAGATGGATCACCTGATTCTTGGCCAGGTCGCCGGCCTCGCGGCCCACCGTCTGGATGAAGGCCTTGGGGTTGTCCAGCAGCGACAGCACGTCCTGGTCGGGGTAGAGGGCCTCCAACCGGCCGTGTCCCTGGATGAGTTGGGCCAGCTTGGCCCGGTAGTCCCGCAGCCGGGTACGCATGTTGAGGTTGCGGTCGGCGGTGCCCTCGATGAAGCCCGCCACCAGATCGGAGGCGGCCTTGACGATGACCGCCGCCCACTTCTGCAGCCACAGGTCGGCCTCGGCGTGGGGCATGCCCGCCGCCACCAGCAGCCAGTGCAGGCCCAGGTTGAGACCGAAGGCCAGCGGGATGGCGAACACCGAGCGGAACAGGTTGGCCACCGCCGCGGCCCGCGGCAGTCCGCGGAAGGTGTTGTGCGTGTACAAGTAGATGCCGTTGGTCAGGGCCATCGCGGTGTACATCAGCAGCGGGGCGCTGTGGGTGTTCACCCCCAACCCGCGGTCCAGGATCTGGCCCTTCATCAGCCAATCCAGCAGGGGCACCGAGAAGCCGGTGAACAGCAGCGAGTCGGCCACCCGCTCCCAGTTGACCAGGTCCCGCCATCCGATGAGTTTCGAGCGGCGTAGCCCGCCCCCGCCCACCACCGCCTGCAGCACGTTGCGCAGCCCGGTGATGGCGAACCAGATGGGCGCCCCGAACCAGGCCAGCAGCCACCACTCCTGGGTGAGGAAGAAGGCGAGGAAGGCGGGCAAGAAGCCGATGACCACCTTGGCCAGGTTGCGCGGCGCCATCGGCCAGTAGCGGAAGCCCGGCCGGGTCGCCAGCGATGGCGGATCCTCGAGGCACAGGCGGTTGCTGTGGCGCTCCTCGATTCCGCCGAGGGTGATCACGTTGCCCGGCGGCGACAGGCGCACCGAGTCGGGACGGATCTCGATGCCGTCCTGGCGCGAGTAGCCGAGCCGGCGCAGGCCGGGGATGCGGCGCAGCAGCGAGTACGCGGCGTTCAACGCGGGCAAGGGGCTCTCGCGGCGCTCCCAGCGGGTGACCGGGACGGTGTCCATGCGCAGCGGCAGGACCTCGCGCGTTCCCCGGTGACGGTGGAAAGCGCGTCGGGCCCGGGCCGGCACGGTGTCCTCCACCGCCAGCCCCATGCCGAACAGCGGGTGGGCCCGGCCGATGGAGTCGCTGCCGATGAGCGCCTCCAGCGGCGTGCGGGCGTAGAATTCGGCGAAGCCGGCCACCTCGGCCAGGGCCCGGTGCAGCACCGCCGCCCGGTCTTCGCGGTCGGGCAGATCCGAACGCTCGATTTCCGCCAGGGTGTCGCGGATGAGGCGCTTCAGCTGGATGGGGCTGCGCCGGTTGAGCACAATGCGGATGCGGTCGATCTGCGACAGGTGGCGGTTTTTCTTGAGGCGGTAGTCCTTGAGGTTGAAGAGCTCCAGATGGGTGACGGCTCCCCGCGCCAGGTACAGGATCTCGAGCACGTCGGCCGGCGACAGGTTGCTGAGATTGAGGGTCACCCTCGAGCCGGCCCGCAGGGAGTGCAGCCGCTCCAGAAGCTGGGTGGGCGTGAGCCGGAGCAACTCGGGCAGATGGGGGTCGTTGCGCGGCAGCTTGGGGTCGGGGAGTTCGGGGTGGAGCTCGTGCCGCAGGCACATGTCCACCAGATCCTCGGAACCCAGGTCGTCGAGCTTGCGCACCAGGATTTCGAGGCCGCGCCGCTCGTCGCCGGACGCCTCCCGGTGGCGGCGGCGCAGCTCGGGCAGCGCCTCCCGCGCCCGTTCCACAATGCGCTGGTGCAGAAAGTCCGCCAGGTGGGTCACCGAGGGCTGGCCCACGCCGACGAAATCGAGGAAATCCTTTTCCGACAGCGGCTCCAGCCCGAGCCCGAAGCGCTGGTTGAACTCCGGGATCTGCTTGCGGTTGACGCAGGACAGCAGGTCCATCACATAGCGCTGCTGGTACCTGGAGACCTCGCGCCCCTGCGCGAAGAACTGCGCCACCGGGCCTTCCTGCAGGAACGCCTGGTAGTCCCTCGGCGTGCGCAGGCCCTCGGGCGACCACAGGAACTGCGCGTATTTGCCGCGGAAGCCGGCGGCGAACTCGACCGTCGGCCGCACTCGGATGCCCATGATGTCGGCCGCCTCGATGAGCTCTTCCAGCGCCTCGATGGTGAAATAGTTGTAGTACACCACCGTGAGCTCGCGGATGCCCTTGATCCAGGCGTCCATGATCAGGTGGGTGGGCGCCTTGCGCCCCTTGGTGTTGGCGTCGTGGACGTGGTGATCGAAGGCCACCTGGCTCCAGCCCTCCGGCATCTCGACCAGGAAGTAGCGGCGCAGCATGCGCCGGATGAAGCGGGGCCGGCCCGAGGTGGCGGTGAAGAAGTCGTGCGCCAGCTCGAGCTGCCGCCGCGGGTCGCCTTCCTCGCGCACCAGGTCCTTGAGGATGGACAGCAGCACCCGCGCCGTGTTCAGCGGCAGCCAGCCGCGCGCGCCGAAGAACAGCTCGTCGTGCAGGGCCCGCAGCGACAGCAACCGGTCCTGGGTGTCGCCGCTGTCGAGCGAATCCAGCAGCCGGATCATGGCGTAGGCGATGCGGCGGGCCGGCGCGGCGGACAGCTCCTTGATCCCGCGCGGATGGAGGTTGGGGTTGAACAGGCTGCGCACGCGGTGGGGATTCTTGCGCCGGCCGCTGCGCCGAAACTCGTTGACCAGCGAGACGAGCTCGACGTCGCGCTCGTCGAAGGCGAACCCGCGCTGGGGCGGAGGGTTCCACCCGGGCTCGACGCAATCCGGTTCCGGTGGGTCTTTCATGCCGGGCATTCTCTCGCCGGGACGTTCACGACGATCGATTCTACGGCCGCCGCGGGAGCGGCACAAATTTTTTCCCGGGACGCCTCGCGGGTCTGATTTCTGTGGCAGCGCCGCCTGGCGCGGGATCTGGCCCCACAGTGTCCACTCCACGCCGGCGCAGGGTTCGACCACGATAGTCCTCCCGCGGCCGAAGGCGAACCGGCGGAGCCATTCTACCGGCCGCGCAGCGCTTTTCCAACCTCGCGGCCATCAATTTGCTTGTTTCACGCCGGCGCCGGTGCTAGACTGCCGCGCCGTTCTGAGGGAGGTGAGCGCCGGTGGGCCTGTTTTCCTACATCACCAACAAGATCCTGGGCACGAAGAACGAGCGCGCCATCAAGAAGCTCCTGCCGCTGGTGGCGAAGGTCAACCACTGGGAGAAGGACATCCGCGCCCTCTCGGACGAGAGGCTGGCCGGAAAGACCGCCGAGTTTCGCATCCGGCTCGACAACGCCCGGCGGGAGCGCTTCGGCGGCCGCGCCGACGTGAGTGTCAAGGAACAGAAGCTCTTCGAGCAGGAGATCCTCGACCAGATGCTGCCCGAGGCCTTCGCGGTGGTGCGCGAGGCCAGCGTGCGCGTGCTGGGCCTGCGTCACTTCGACGTGCAGCTCATCGGCGGCGCGGTGCTGCACCAGGGCAAGATCGCCGAGATGAAGACCGGCGAGGGCAAGACCCTGGTGGCCACCCTGGCGGCTTACCTCAACGCCCTGGCCGGCCGCGGAGTGCACGTCATCACCGTCAACGACTACCTGGCCAAGCGCGACGCCGAGTGGATGGGCCGCATCTACCGCTTTCTCGGCATGAGCGTGGGCGTCGTTGTCCACGGGCTCACCGACCGCGAGCGCCAGCAGGCCTACGGCTCGGACATCACCTACGGTTACAACTCCGAGTTCGGCTTCGACTACCTGCGCGACAACATGAAGTTCCGCTTGCAGGACTACACCCAGCGCGACCTGCACTACGCCATCGTCGACGAGGTGGACAACATCCTGGTGGACGAGGCGCGCACCCCGCTCATCATCTCCGGCCCGGCCGAGGAGGCCACCGACACCTACTACCGCTGCAACGGCATCATCCCCAAGCTCAAGCGGGACCGCGACTACACCGTGGACGAGAAGGCCCGCACCGCGGTGCTCACCGAGGACGGCGTGGCGCGGGTGGAAGGCCTGCTCGGCGTCGACAACCTGTACCATCCCGAGAACATCGAGCTTCTGCACCACGTCAACCAGGCGCTGCGCGCGCACACCTTGTTCAAGCGCGAGGTGGACTACATCGTCGACGAGGACGGCAAGGTCAAGATCGTGGACGAGTTCACCGGGCGCGTGCTGGAAGGCCGGCGCTGGAGCGACGGGCTGCACCAGGCGGTGGAGGCCAAGGAAGGCGTCACCATCGAAAACGAGAACCAGACGCTGGCCACCATCACCTACCAGAACTACTTCCGCATGTACTCGAAGCTGGCCGGCATGACCGGCACCGCCTTCACCGAGCGGGAGGAGTTCCAGAAGATCTACGGCCTGGACGTGGTGGTGGTCCCCACCAACAAGCCCAACATCCGGGTGGACTTCCAGGACGTCATCTACCGCACCGAGGAGGAGAAGTTTGCGGCCATCGTGGAGAGCATCCAGGAGTTGTACGGCCGCGGACAGCCGGTGCTGGTGGGCACCATCTCCATCGAGAAGTCCGAGGAGATCTCGCGCCGCCTCAAGAAAGCGGGCATCCCCCACAACGTGCTCAACGCCAAGCACCACGCCCGCGAGGCGGAGATCGTGGCCCAGGCCGGGCGCTTCAAGGCGGTCACCATCTCCACCAACATGGCCGGCCGCGGCACCGACATCCTGCTGGGCGGCAATCCGGAGTTCCTGGCGAAACTCCACGCCGATCCCGAGGCCGAGCGCGACCGCTACCTGGAGGCGCTGAAGAAGTTCCAGGAGACGTGCGCCGAGGAGCGGGTGAAGGTCCTTGAGCAGGGCGGCCTGCACATCCTGGGCACGGAGCGCCACGAGGCCCGGCGCATCGACAACCAGCTTCGTGGCCGGGCGGCCCGACAGGGCGACCCGGGCAGCTCGCGCTTCTACCTGTCGCTGGAGGACGATCTGCTGCGCATCTTCGGGGCCGACCGTCTCAAGAACCTCATGGAGCGCCTGGGCATGGAGGAGGGCGTGCCCATCGAGCACAAGTGGGTGACCCGCTCCATCGAGAGCGCCCAGCGCCGGGTGGAGGGGCAGAACTTCGAAATGCGCAAGAACGTGCTGGAGTACGACGACGTGATGAACCTCCAGCGCAAGAACATCTACGAGCTGCGCCGGCAGGTGCTGGGCGGCGAGAACATGCGCGAGCAGATCCTCACGCTCATCGAGGATCTGCTCATCGCCGAGCTGGACGCCACCTGCTCGTCCGAGGTCAACCCCGAGGACTGGGATCTCAAGGGCTTGGAGGACCGCATCTTCGGCGTGTTCGGCCAGCGCATCCCCCTCGATAACCTCCCCCGCAACCGCGAGCTGTTGGGCCAGAAGCTGTGGGAGGAAGTGGAGAAGATCTACCTGGCCAAGGAGCAGGCCATCGGTCCGGAGAACCTGCGCCGGGTGGAGCAGTATTTCTACCTGCTGGCCATCGACCAGCAGTGGAAGGACCACCTGCTGGCCATGGACCATCTGCGCTCCGGCATCGGCCTGCGCGGCTACGCCCAGAAGGACCCCAAGCTGGAGTACAAGAAGGAAGGCTTCGCGCTCTTCACCGACATGCAGTACCGCATCAAGGCCGAGGTGGCCAAGAAGCTCATGCAGGTGGAGATCCAGGCCCAGGACGAGGGCGAGCGGCTGCTCCAGGCCCGCATGGCCCGCCGGCGCTCGATGTCCTTCGGCACCGGGCCCACGGCCGCTCAGGCCGCGGCCGCCTCCGGAGACGGGGGCAAAGTCCAGACCTACCGGCGCACCGGAAAGAAAGTCGGCCGCAACGACCCTTGCCCCTGCGGCTCGGGCAAGAAGTACAAGCACTGCTGCCTGTCCAAGGAGCAGCACGCGCCGTAGGCGGCAGCCGGGGAACGTTCCGGCGCCGCCGTGGCCGTCGTGTCCCATTCTTTCACGGGGATGTTCGCTGGGCCGGAAACACGGCCCGGCAGGGAAGGATCTCGCCGTCTGCGGGAACCCATGCCTCGAAAGACGGACGACGACCGGATACCCTCGGAGAGGAGAAAGGATTCATATGGCCGTTCGATTGGGCTTGTTCGCGGCACTGCCGGTTTTTGTGGCGCTTGCCGCTGGCGCAGCGCGGGCCGCGCAGTGGGAGCGTGTGTACTGGGACGACTCGGCTGGCGAGCACTGGCTGCGGGGTGTCTCGACCCCGGACGGCATCCACGTGTTCGCCGCCGGCTTCTATCAGACCAACCCCGGCTCGATGCTGCCGGACTTCCAGCCACGGGTTCTGCTCAGCACCGATGGCGGCAGGACGTTTCGACCTACCCCTGGCGTCCCGACTCTGGAAATCTTGATCGTCCCGGTTTCCATTCAGTTTCTCGACACCCGGCGGGGCTACCTCGCCGCCGGCTCGCGAATCCATCGAACCACGGATGGCGGTGCCACCTGGGTTCCGTCGGAAACGGGCGTCGATATCGAGTCCGTGCACTTCTTTGACGAGCGGCGCGGGATCGTGGTCGGTGGCGCAGGCAGGATGGCCCGCACCAATGACGGCGGCCTGACCTGGACGGTGCTCCAGAGTCCTACCTCAGCGAGGTTGACCCACCAGTTCTGGCTTGATGAAAACCGCGGTTGGGTGGCGGGGGCTGGACGGCGGACGGTCCGCGAATCCCCGATCGGCCCGGAGTACTTCGTCCCCAGCGACGGCGTGGTGCTGCGGACCAGCGACGGTGGTGAGCACTGGGCGGCTAGCGCGCCCGTGTACGATCGGGGTTTCGAGGTTCTGTTCTTTCTCGAGGATGGACGCACCGGCTGGGTGGCGTCGGTCCAGGGCCTGAGCGCGGATCAGACGGAGGCCGGTCTGTGGGTCACCCGCGACGGCGGCGCCACGTTCGCCGACACCCGGTTGCCGGTCCAGGTCGGGATCCTTCAATACATGGGCATCGAGGCGCCGATCTCCGTTGCGCGATTCGTGGCCATGCGCTGGGAGGATGACCTTCGCGGACACCTGGCGGGCAGCGCCGTCATCCAAAACTATCGCACCGGGGACGCGACCCCGGAACAGCAGACCAACATCTGTCGCACCGTCGATTTCGTCACCCGCGACGGTGGCGCATCCTGGATCAAGACCAACCTCAGCACGGTGGCACTCCAACCAATTCCTCCAAACGACGGCGAACTGGACGAGGGCATCCTCCTGCCCAATGGATCCGGTTGGCTGGTGGGCGATCGCCTCGCCATCTGGCGCACCTCGACCGGCGACGATCCCGGGCCGGACGGCGCCCCGGATGCGTCCGACGCTGGCGGTGACGTCGGCAGAGACTCCGGCCCGAACGGCGACGGCCAGACAGAGCGGGATGCCGGTCCTCGGGATGCGGGCAACGACGGTAGCGAGGCTCGTGCTGATGGAGGCGACTTCGAACCTGCCGGCGATCCGACATCGGGCTGTGGATGCGGCAGTGCCGGCACACCTGTCGCCGTCGCCACCTGCGTTCTTCTTGCGTTCCCATCTTGGTCGTCACGCCATCGCTCTCGCCGCTCATAGCGTCCCGGACCATCACCGCTTGCGCGGTGGACGCTCATCTGAAGCCGCGGTTTTTGCTTGCCTTCCGGGCGGGTGCGTGCTAGCCATTTGCCTCCGGTTTTCTCCCCCGCGGCGATGGGCGCCGCGGCGGGAGCCATCACGCACGCCGGCGGCGCGGCCCCGGGTTCCCTGGCGACGCCAGGGTCGGGCCACAGCGAGCGCGCCGGCGGAGGAAAAACCCGAAGGAGGATCTCATGGGCGTCATTTCGATGAAGGCATTGCTCGAGGCCGGGGTTCATTTCGGCCACCAGACCGGCCGCTGGAACCCGAAGATGCGGCCGTACATCTTCGGGGCCCGCAACGGCATCCACGTCATCGATCTGCAGAAGACCAGCAAGCTCTTCGACCGGGCCTTCCACTTCGTGCGCGACGCGGTGGCCCGTGGCGAGAAGGTGCTCTTCGTCGGCACCAAGAAGCAGGCCCAGAACATCGTGGCCGAGGAGGCCACCCGGGCGCAGCAGCACTTCGTCACCAACCGCTGGCTGGGCGGCACCCTCACCAACTTCCGCACCGTGCGCCAGAGCATCGAGCGGCTCAAGGAGCTGCAAAAGATGGAGACCGACGGCTCGTTCGAGAAGTTCACCAAGAAGGAAGTCCTGCAGCTCCGCCGCGAGCGGGCCAAATTGGAGAAGAACCTGCCCGGCCTGAAGGAGATGCAGCGCCTGCCGGCGGTGCTGTACGTGATCGATCCCAAGAAGGAGCACAACGCCGTGGCCGAGGCGCGGCGCCTGCGCATCCCGGTGGTGGCGGTGACCGACACCAACTGCGACCCGGACGACGTGGACTTCGTCATCCCGGGCAACGACGACGCCATTCGGGCCATCAAGCTCTTCACCGAGAAGATCGCCGAGGCCTGTCTCGAGGGCGAGCGCCAGTACCAGGATCACCTGACCCAGCAGCCGCGCGAGAAGCCGGTGGAGAAACCCCAGCCGGTCAAGGCGTCGGACGGCCAGGAAGGCGGGCCGCGGGTCGAGGTGGTCAGCCGCCGCCACGCCTCCGGCGCGAACGAGTCGCAGGACAACTGACGGACACGCAAGGAGAGAACGCCATGGAAATCACCGCCGCATTGGTCAACGAGCTGCGCCAGAAGACCGGCGCCGGCATGATGGATTGCAAGCGCGCTCTTCAGGAGACGAAGGGCGACATGGAGAAGGCCATCACCTACCTGCGCGAGAAGGGCATCGCCCAGGCCGGCAAGAAGGCCTCGCGGGTCGCCGCCGAGGGCAAGGTGGAGTCCTACCTGCACATGGGCGGCAAGATCGGCGTGCTGGTCGAGATCAACTGCGAGACCGACTTCGTGGCCCGGGGCGAGGCCTTCCAGGCGTTTTGCAAGGAAATCGCCATGCAGGTGGCCGCGGCCAACCCCCAGTACGTGACCCGCGAGGAAGTCCCGGCGCAGGTGATCGAGGCCGAGAAGGCCATCTACCGCAAGCAGGTGATCGAGTCCGGCAAGCCGGAGAAGGTGGCCGACAAGATCGTCGAGGGCCGGCTCAACAAGTGGTACGCCGAGTTCTGCCTGCTGGACCAGCCCTGGATCCGGGAGCAGGACAAGACCATCGATCAGCTGCGCAAGGACCTGGTGGCCAAGACCGGCGAGAACATCACCATCCGGCGCTTCGCCCGCTTCCAGCTCGGCGAGGGCATCGAAAAGAAGAAGTCGGACCTGGCCGCCGAGGTGGCCGCGCAGCTACAGTCGGCCGCCAAGGCCTGAGCCGCCGGGGGCGCCGTGCCAGCCAACCCATACCGGCGGGTGCTCATCAAGCTGTCCGGCGAGGCCCTCAAGGGCGGCGCGGACGGGAGCCTCTCGGCGGAGGTGCTCTCCTCGCTGGCCGCCGAGCTGCGCGAGGTGCGGGCCCTGGGCGTGGAGGTGGCACTGGTGGTGGGCGGGGGCAACATCATCCGCGGCCTTTCGGCCCAATCCGCCGGCATCGACCGGGCCACCGGCGACTACATGGGCATGCTGGCCACCATGATCAACTGCCTGGCCTTGCAGGCGGCGCTGGAGCGGCTGGGCCTCGACACCCGCGTGCTCACCGCCCTGGAGGCGAACGCCGTGGCCGAGCCCTACATCCGCCGCCGCGGCATGCGCCACCTGGAGAAGGGCCGCATCGTGCTGCTGGCCGGCGGCACCGGCAACCCGTATTTCACCACCGACACCGCCGCCGCCCTGCGCGCCATGGAGCTTCGCTGCGACGCCTTGTTCAAGGCGACCAAGGTGGACGGCGTGTACGACGCCGACCCGGTCAAGGATCGCAGCGCCCGGCGCTTCGACCGCCTGACCTACACCGACGTGCTCACCCGCGATCTCAAGGTGATGGACGCCACCGCGGTGTCGTTGTGCATGGACAATCGCATTCCCATCCTGGTCTTTCGGATGGATCCGGGCAACTTGCGCCGGGCGGTTCAGGGAGAGACGCTGGGGACGCTGGTCTCGGCGCCGGCCTCGTGAGCCGCCCGCGGCCGAGGGAGGACGAGCTCATGTTGGAAGACGCGCTGAAGGATCTCAAGGACAACCAGACCAAAGCCATCGACGCCTTCAAGAAGGAGCTGGCCCGGGTGCGCACCGGACGGGCCAACCTGGCGGTGCTGGAGCCGGTCCGGGTGACCTACTACGGCTCCAAGGTGCCGCTCAACCAGGTGGCCAGCGTGGCGGTGCAGGACGCGCGCCTGATCGTGGTGAAGCCGTGGGACAAGTCGCTCATCCACGAGATCGAAAAGGCGGTCAACATGGCCGAGATCGGGCTCACCCCGCAGAGCGACGGCGAGGTGGTGCGCCTGCCGGTGCCGGCCCTGACCGAGGAGCGGCGCAAGGACCTGGTCAAGTCCACCCGCAAGATGGCCGAGGAGGCCAAGGTGCGCCTGCGGAACATCCGGCGCGAGAGCAACGAGTTCATCAAGGAGCTCAAGGATTCTTCCGAGATCTCCGAGGACGACATGAAGCGCGGCCTGGATCGGGTCCAGAAGGAAACGGACGAGGCCATCAAGACCATCGACACCATCCAGGCCGCCAAGGAAAAGGAAATCCTGGAAGTCTAGCCAGCCCGGCGCGGGGAGCGGCCATGGCCCGACGGACCCGACGCGGCGCTCTGGACCGAGCCCGGCTGCCGCGCCACATCGGAATCATCATGGACGGCAACGGGCGCTGGGCCACCGCTCGCGGCTGGCCGCGCGCCCACGGGCACCGGGCCGGCAGCCGCGCGGTGCGGCAGGTGGTGCGCACCTGCCGCCGGCTGGGCGTTCCGGTGCTGACGCTGTTCGCCTTCTCCACCGAAAACTGGGGACGGCCGCAGGACGAGGTGCGCGCGCTGATGGAACTGCTCTCCGAGTTCATCGCGCGCGAGTGGGCCGAGATCATGCGCCGCCGGATCCGGGTGATCCATCTCGGCGATCTGAGTCCGGTGCCGCGCGCGGTGCGGAGGGAGTTGCTGGCGCTCGAGAAGGCCACCCGCGGCAACGACAAGATGACGCTGGCGCTGGCGCTGTCCTACGGCTCGCGCGAGGAGATCGCCCGGGCCTGCCGGCGGCTGGCCCGCCGGGCCGCCGCCGGAAAGCTCCATCCCAAAGACATCGACGCCGGGGCCATCGCCGCCGCGCTCGACACCCGCTCCCTGCCCGACCCCGATCTCATCATCCGCACCGGCGGGGAGCTGCGGTTGTCCAATTTTTTACTGTGGCAGGGCGCCTATGCCGAGCTCTACTTCTCCCGCCGGCTGTGGCCGGATTTCACCGGCGCCGACCTGATTGCGGCCATCGCCGACTTCCAGTCTCGCCGCCGGCGCTTCGGGCTCACCGACGAGCAGATCGGCGAGCGGGAGCGCGCATGAGCAGCCCGAAGGGCGTCGTGGTGCTGGGGGCCACCGGCTCGGTGGGCCGCCAGGCGCTCGATGTCATCGCGGCCTTTCCGGAGCGTTTCCGGCTGGTGGGGGTGGCGGCCCGCGCCAGCGTGGAGGCCATGGCGCAGCTCGTCGAGCGGCACCGGCCGCCGCGGGTGGTCATGGCGGAAGGGACGGCCGCGGACGGGCTGCGCCGGCGCTGCGGCACGCACGTCGCCCTGGAGAGTGGAGACGATGCGCTGTGCGCGCTCGCCGCCAGCCCGGAGGCCGACATCGTGGTCGCGGCCATGTCGGGACAGGCCGGCCTGCTTCCCCTGTGGTCGGCGCTGGGGGCGGCGCGCCGGGTGGCCCTGGCCAACAAGGAGGCCCTGGTCATGGCCGGCGCGGCCCTGATGGCGCGCGCGCGCCAGAACGGCGCTGAGATCCTTCCGGTGGATTCGGAGCACGCCGCCCTCCACCAGTTGCTGCGGGCCGTGCGCGCCGGAGACGTCCGGCGCATCGTGCTCACCGCCTCGGGCGGGCCTTTCTTGAACCTGCCGCGGGAGCGCTGGTCCGAGATCAGCCCGGACCAGGCGTTGCGGCACCCGCGCTGGACCATGGGACCGAAGGTCAGCATCGACAGCGCCACTCTGATGAACAAGGGCTTCGAGATCATCGAGGCCCGCTGGCTCTTCGACGTGCCGGAGGAGCGCATCGGGGTGCTCATCCATCCCCAGAGCGTGGTCCACGGCCTGGTCGAGCTGTGCGACGGCTCGACCCTGGCTCAGCTCGGGCCGCCCGACATGCGTCTGGCGGTGGCCTGGGCCCTGGCCGGGCCCGAGCGCCTGCCGCTCGAACGCTTGAACCCGGCGCCGCCGGCGGCGCAGCTTCAGGCGCTCGATCTCTCCCCGGGCGACGAGGAGCGTTTTCCCGCGCTCGGGCTGTGCCGGCGGGCGCTGCGTCGCGGCGGCGGCGCGCCGGCGGCCCTGGCCGCGGCGGACGAGGCGGCGGTGGAGGCGTTTCGCGCCCGGCGGCTCTCGTTCGCCCGCATCCTTCCGCTCCTCGAAGAAGTGCAGGCAGGCCTGGGCGAGCGTCCGGGGGAGACGCTGGAGGACGCGCTGCGGGCCGGCCGGGAGGGGCGCGCGCGGGCCGAGGAGATCATCGCCCGCGAGGGAGGTGCGGCGTGAACCGGGCCGTGCGCTCTGTGTTCTTTTTCCTCAGCGTCGCCCTGATTGGCCTGGTGCTCTATCAGCGTCTCGGCCCCGCGGCCGGCCGGGCCGATCCCGGGCGGGTCCTGCTCGAGCCGCAGCGCCGGGACGAGCCCGCGCCGGACGCCGCCGTCCTCCTCGGTGATGGCGGCGAGAGGAGGCTTTCCGAGTTCGGCGGGCGTTTTTTGCTTCTCAACTTCTGGGCCACCTGGTGCGCGCCCTGCGTCGAGGAGCTGCCCCACCTGGCCGGGTTGGCCCGCCTGCTCCGCCGCCGCGACCTGCGCCTGCTGCTGGTCAGCGTGGACGACGACGTCGCGGCCGTCGGGAGGCTGGCCGACGCTTTTGACGAGCGCGCCGCCGAGGACCCGGCCTACGGCGCGGCGGCCCGGTTGCTTCGCGGCGAGATTCCGGGCGCGGTGCTGGCGCGCGACGAGGGAGAAAAGGCCGCGCGGGCCTTCGGCACCTACAAGTACCCGGAAACATGGCTGATCGACCCCTCCGGGCGGGTGCGCTTTCGTTTCGTGGGGCCGAAGGCCTGGTCCCACCCGCGCGCCGTCGAATTCATCGAAAGCCTCCTGGCCCCGGCGCGATGACGGGCGGATGGAGGGTTGGGGGGGGCCGCGACGATCCGGCGCATTTCGGAAATGGCAAAACTCGGGGGCGGGGGATGCGGAGCGGGGTCCCGGTCGATGATGGGTCCGACGGACGAATTTGGGCGCGAGAACGAGGCGCTCGATCGGTGGCGGGGCGAACGGTCAATCCTTGTTGAGGAGCACGCGGTGGTGCATCAGCGTGCCGCCCAGCATGGCGAAGCTGCCCAGGACAGCGAGGACCAGCCCGGCCTGGATCAGGCCGCCGCTGCCGTCGGTCAGGGCCAGCTCCTCCTCGGAGAGGGTGTAGCCCCGGGCCGCGCTGAAGCGGGTGAGCATGAAGATGGCGCACAGCATCGCGCATCCGAGCTGGCCGAACAGGAGAAAGCGCTGGCGCGGAGCGTTTTCCGGCCGCACCCGAAGGTACACCAGCACGCCGCAGCCGACGGCCAGAAGGACCGCGAACAGGCTCCCCAGATCCACGCCGGAGATGGAGTCCAGCGGGGGAAAGCGCACCCAGGGAAAGAAGGAAAACAGAAACGTCGCCGCCGCGCCGCCCAGGGCGATCTTCTCGGGCGCGCGCAGGGCCTGGTAGAAGGACCAGCCCTTGCGCACCTGCACCCGGATCTCCGCCGCCATGCGCTGGCTTTCCGCCTTGAGCGATTCGTCCTCCTCGGGGGCGAAGGCCGACTCCACCGGGGTGTCCTGGGCGGTGCGCTTTTGCTTGCGAGCGTCGGGGAGCGACTCGGCCTTGTGCTCGGTCGGCTCCTCGCCGAGCGAGGCGGCCTTGCGCGCGGTCTTGGCCGAGAGCAGGCCGGGGTCGGTGGCCGGGCGGGGGCGGCGGCTGGAGCGGCGCGTGGGCGGCGGGGCGATCTCGGTCTGGCCGGCCTCCGGCGGCGGCGGCGCGGAGCGGTCGGTGCTGTCGGAGAAGTCCGCGGCGTCGCCAGGCTCGTCGGTGAAGTCGTCCCCCAGGAAGGACTTGTCCAGGATGTTGTCGCACTTTGCGCAGATGGCCGTGCCGGCCGGGTTGTCGTGGCCGCACTTGGGACATTTCATGGCGTGCCTCCCGCGGCGCGGCGCAGTCTAGCCTTCGCCCCACGGCGAAGTCAAATCGCTTCGGAGCCCCATCTTGCCGTATCGATTCCACATATGGTATTTTTTCTTTCGAACTCAAACCCAGGGGAGGTTTAATGAAAACATTACGTTGGGTTGTTGCCTTCGGGTTGCTCGCCGCGGTGGGGGGGGGGGTGTCCGTACTTGCGCCATGAAGGCGCCAACCACCCTGGTCCTTGGGAGAGTGGGGCTGGTGTCTACTATCCTGCCGGCGCATTCACTATGGCCGCTGGATTTTTCACGGGGACAGACGGCAACCGCGGGCCCTTCACCCTGTTCAACGACCTCATCGCCCCGGCCTGCCTGGACGGACTTCAGTTGCCCCCCCCAGATAATCCGAACTGCCTTACCAGCAGCATCTGGGATTGTCTGCCCGCCTCATGTCATGAGCTCCTTGCCGCTTGCGATGTGAATCACTCCTGCGATCCGGGCACACCGGCCGGCTTTGTCCGAATGCTGGCAAACCAGGTTGGCCTTCGTGGGATTCTTCAGCAGAACAAACTGGATTTTCTCGTAGGCCAGCCACAGCCGCTGTCAGTTGCCCGCGTGAGGGTCGGCTGGGAGTTGACCTGCACTCGTTCGACTCCCCAATGCGGGAGAGCATCACCGAGATTGAGCGTATGGATCGACTTGAACCCATGGACCTATGTCATGACCGAGGCAGAAAAGGAACAATTTGCCTTCACCATAACCATTCCCGTTTTTGGCGGGAGTATTAGATGCATCATCGATGATGTCTCGATTTCAGAATTCTCTCTGAACATCGGCGCAAAGCCCATTGTCGACGATGGCTGTACCACAGACGTCGATATCAAGATGAGGTCACCGGGGCTGGAGTTCGACTCGCTGCATGCTGACTATTTCGAGAGTTGGTTCAGGCCTGTCGATTGGTATTGTCAAGATACCTCCCATTGGAATGATCCAGAATGCATTCGCATGTTTGAACCATTTATCGATGCCAGTTTCTCTGGATCCACACGAGAGGTCTGCAATTCATTGGAACCGCTTGCCTGGGTGGCTGGAGTCAACAAGAAGCAGATGCTGGAGTCGATGTTGGAGGCCAAACTCCTCCCCTATTTTACCGCATACAGCAGAAACCTCGCCGCCGACATGATGTTCAACCCATGGTTTCTGGCATTTTCCAGCTCCGTTTGGTCGCCGGAAATGGGTGTCGGGTTCGTACATCAAGATCCGTCGAGCTCCAGGCAAGAAATCATCTTCGGAAAGACCTTCGACTGGGATCACGATGGTCTCGCCGACCTGATCTGCGACAACTGCCCGAACAACCCCAACGCCTCGCAGGCGGACTGTGACCGAGACGGCGTGGGTGATGCCTGCGACGAGACGTATTGCGTCTATCCGAGCTGGGAGTCCGTGGTCACCTACGAGACCACGAGCTACGGCCTCACCATGCAGCACACCAACCCCTATGTGGTGCTCAAGCTGGACACCGCAGGCGGGCCATCCGGGGCCGGAGCGCCTACAGATACGAGGCGAACAGAAGTGTACTGGTGTGCTTGTAGTGGGGTAAACGACAGCACATGCGTTTTGAATAGGTGTCCAGAAGATAGGCAAGACCACCAAGGCGAGTTCGGACCATTCACTGGCTGGTATCCGATTTCCTGGGGAAGAAACCAGGGCATGGGATTGCCGTCGGACCCCGCCCAATGCTGGTTCACCCAGTCCTGTCCTCCGATAGACAGCGTGCAATTCAAGACGACCGACGACTCGATGCCGCCGCTCGCTCCCCGGCGAGAACCCTGGCACTGGCGGCTCCAGAAATACCCGCCCGACGGGCTGGGCGTGCCCGCGATCGGCTCCATCGCGACAAGGTACGTCAAGCTCCGGACTGTGCCGATGGACAGCAGCCCTCCCAACCCGACACCAATGGGAAGCTCGGCGTACAGGTTCACGCGCGTCGAGCCGATCACCATGCACAACGGCTTGCTGGAGGTCGTGTCCGAACCGATTGTCTCCGAGATCGACATCTCGGGCGGCTACGTGGCCCTGCGGCCGTACATCGTCGACCCGCGCACGCTTGAGCCATCGGTGCAGACCGGATCCGAACTCCTGGGGATGTTGGAGGGACCCGACCTGCCGGGCGAAGCTTTCATCGCGTACATGGACGATGACGAGGGCTACATCCGGGGGTTCGGCCCGGTGGTATACGAGGACGGCGAGATATCCCGCATCGCGCCGTACGGCTTCTCGTCCGCCGTGGCCGCCGTCCGGGGCGAGGCGGTCCGGTTCGCATTCGGAGGCCAGCGCGCCGACGGCTCTTACAGCGCGGATCTCTTCGCCGGCCGACCAGGCAGCGGGCTCCGCTGGCACAGGGTGGATACCCGGGCCGACTATCCGCGGGTTTCGCAGATCGGCGTTGGAAGCCTGCCACGGGAGATCAACCTAAACCCCATGGTGATCTCGACCGACGAGCGGTTGGGGATCGTGGCCTGCGAGGGGTCGAACCGGTTGGAGGTCATCGATCTCGACACCGGGGAGGTCAAGCGGCAACTGTCGGGCTTCGACCGGCCGGCGAGCCTGGTAGCGGTGCGGCCCATGGCGGAGCTTTGGGTGAGCAACCGGGGATCGAACTCCATCGGGATCGTGAACACCGCGAACTGGACAGCGGCCGGCGAGATCCCGCTCGGGCTCTACGAGCCCACGCTGGCGGTGGTGAGCTCGGCGGGGGATCGGGTGTTCGTGCGGGCGCGCTACCAGGCGGGCACGCGCTGGTGGTGGGCCATCCTGATGATCGATCCGGCGAGCCGGGCCGTGGTGCAGGTGGCTCCGTACGAGTACCACGACCGGATGACGTACGACGCGCTGGCCGTGCATCCGGACGGAAGCCGGCTTTTCGTGGCCCGGGACAACTACGACCGGATCGACGTGTACGACGCGGCATCTCTTTTGCTGCAAAAGACGGTGAGCCTCGACCGCGACGCGACCGGTCTGGCGCTTTCGCTCGACGGGTCTTGGGCTCTGGTCACGAGCTATCAGGAGAACCTGGTGACGGCGTATCGGACGGATACGTGGGAAGTAGTGAACGAGATTCCAGGCGTGCCGGCTCCGGCCGGCGTGGAGCTGGCGCAGCTTGGCTCCCTGGCGGCCGTCACCAACTTCGACCGGGGAGAGATCACGGTGATCGACATCGGCGCCGGAAGGATCGCCTACACGATTCCCACGGGTCTGTATCCGACGACCGTGTCCATCGACGGGTTCCGCCGCGAGGCGTATGTCGCGAACGCGGGCTCCGGGACGGTGACTGCCATCAAGCACCTTTCGCTCGAATACGGGACGCCGGCTCCGCGGAGCGGCGCTGTGATGGCGGCCGACAACCACAATCATCGGCTCATCATTCGCGGAGGCAGGACCAGCGAAGGACCGGCATCGGATGCCTGGTCTCTCGATCTGGGAGACTGGACCTGGAGCCGGCTTTCGGGTGTCGGGCTGCCGAGGGCATACGCCGCGCGGGCGACTGATCCCGCGACGCAGGATGTGTACTTCTATGGCGGCGAGACGTCCGGCGGCGTATCGAACGAGCTGTGGCGGCTGCGGAGCGCGGGCGGTGCCTTGGAATTGCTCGGCCAGCTGGAAAAGGCGGCGGGCCCTGCGCGAAAGCGGGCCTCGCTCGCCTGCCTTCCGGGGAGGAACGCACTTTATCTCTTCGGCGGCCAGGATGGCTCGCGGACCTTGGGAGACTCCTGGATATATTCGTTTTCGTCGGGAGCCTGGTCGCCGCTGAACGACTGCAAGGCGGCATCGTGTCCCGAGCCCCGTTGGGGCGCGGCGCTCATCCCGTCCCGGGACGGCAAGCGGGTGTTCCTGGTCGGCGGCAAGAGAGAGGACGGAAAGAGCGAGTTGAGAGTGTGGGAGCAGGATCTGGCGACGGGCGAGTGGACCCGCAAGGAGGACTCGAGCGAGCCGGCCGGGGTTCGCGCGGGTGGCCTTATGCGCATCGACTATCTCGGAAAGCGGCTTCAGGCGCGACAGGCCGAGTCCTTCGACGAGTCGGCCCTCGCGGAGCGCTTCGAGCGCGGCCAGAACCGGTCGTTCCGCTGGATCGGCCAGGTGGAGATACCGGAGAACGACGACCACGTGTTCCACCTTCGAAGCCAAGGAGGCATGAGGATGTTCGTCGACGGCGAGCTGGTTTCGCTGCACACCGGCCCGGCGGATCGGCTCGGCCGCTGCGGTGCAGAGGACGAGGAGTCGCGTCCCGTCCGCCTTTCGCGAGGTTGGCACGACGTGGTGGTGGATCTGACCGTGTGCCGCCAAGGCGGCGAGATCGAGGTCTCGCTCTCTACACCGGGAGGGGCTCCAGAGGCGATCGCTTCTTCGCGCCTGAGATATCGCGGCGATGGTGGGCTGGTCCGCAAGGGGTACTTCCCGTTCTTCTGGTGGATGCTGGAGACGGGCGAGGACTTCGACCGCTCGCCGGCGAACGACGACTTCGGCAAGGGCGCGCCGCGGGTCCTGGGGATCCAGTGGCCCGACCACTTCGCGGTGGGATGGGAGGGCTGGCTGCGGATCGACGTACCCGGCACCTACCGGTTCGTCGCGGACACGGACGACGGGGCCCGGCTGACCATCGACGGCCGCAGGCTCCTGGAGGCTTTCTGGCAGGGGCCCGGGAGGCGGATCAGCGAGGCGATCGAGCTTTCCGAGGGGTGGCACCGGATCGAGTTCCAGGTCCGGGAGGCGTCGGGCAACGCGAGGGCGCGGCTGCTCTTTCACGAGTCCAGCCCGGAGCTCGGGGGCGAGGTGATACCTCCCTCCCGGTGCGCCGCGTGGATGAGCTTCTAGGCGGGAGGTGGATCATGCGCTGCCATGTCTGGATGTGTGGATGCGTGTGCCTGCTCGTCTCCGGGTGCTCATGGGGAGGACCCAAGGAGGACAATTTCTATCCGTTGGTACATCGGGGGTTCGATCATGTAGACGGTCACGGTGCTGCCAGGATATCATATCATGACGATCCAGCTCTTGGATTTGATATTTCAGACGGAAGGGCTGCATATTCGAGTGATATAGGAGCAATGTACTTTATTGATATCAATAAAGAAGAAGAGCGACAGCTTTACCAACCAGAGGTGGCAGATTACCAATTCCGCGTCGGACCAGCCCTGTCCGGGGAAAGAATTTTTTCTCGAGGATCCGATTCGCCCGATGTAGTCATCAACCTATATGAAACCAGCCTAATAAAAAGAAGTTCTAGAAAGTTACCAATTTCATGTTCTGAACCAAGTCGTATTGTTGGAGGGAAAGACACAATTGTTTATAATGCCCGATGCCCGCCGATTGACCAGGATGATCAATTTAACATAGAGGTATTCTACCTAAACGCGGAAGGGTTCGTTGAGAGGCTAACAAATCAAAGAGATGGTCAGTATTCTCCTCAACTATCTGAGAATTGGGTGGTTTGGGAGGACTACCGCAAGGGATTCTGCAAGGAGGAGATCGTTTTGTACGATCTCACGACCGGGCAGTCCATACAGTTGACGGATGACAACATTACTCAGTTCCGCCCCGACGTCGACGGCGACCTGGTGGTGTGGACGGACCTGCGCAACGGGACCACCTACCCCAACTGCAGCTACGAAAACTCCGACATCTACCTCTACCGCATCTCCACCGGAGAGCTGCGCCAGCTCACCTCGGAGCCCCACGATCAGGAGTACGCCACCATCTCGGGCAAGTACGTCGCCTGGACCGACTACCGCTACGGCTCCAGGGATCCGAGCGGGGTGCCCATCCAGAGCCACGTCTTCGTCTACAACCTCGAGAAAGGCGAGGAGAAGCAGGTGACCTTCGGGAAGGGGTTCGTGGAGTGCTGCCCCAAGATCTCCGGCGACCTCCTCGTGTACCTCAGCTATGCCACCGGCGGCTGGGGGGCGCTGTGGATGGTGGATCTCAAGAAGTACTGGCCGGACTAGACGTCCGAGTTGCAGGGCCAATGCGCCGATGGTACATTGCGGCCGCATGGCCACCGAGACCCAGGAACGCCCGCTGCGGCTGCTCATCATCGAGGACAATCCCGACACCCGGGAATACCTGCGCGCCTGCCTGGACGACCCGCGCCTGGAACTGCTGCTGGCCGCCGACGGCCGGGAGGGCCTGGCGCTGATCCGCCGCGACCGGCCCGACGCGGTGCTCCTCGACTGGACCCTGCCCGGCCTGGACGGCCGCGAGGTGTGCCGCGAGGTGCGCTCCGACGCCGGCCTGTCGGGCGTGGCCATCGTCATCCTCTCGGTGAGCGCAGACCCCAAGCTCATCCAGGAGGCGCTGGACGTTGGCGCCGACGACTGGGTGACCAAACCCTTTCAGACCCAGGAACTCAAGGCCCGCATCGAGGCGCGGGTGCGCGGGCGGCGCGGCGGCGCGGCCGAAGCGCCGGCGTTGGACGCGGACGTCGCCGCAATCATGCGCCGGCTGTGGGAACAGCTCCCCCACGGGTTGCTCGTCGTCGGGGCCGATGGACGGATTCGCTCCTTCCATCCCCGGACCGCGGCCATGCTGGGCGTGCCCGCGGAGGGCCTGGTCGGGCGGCCGGCGGCCGAAGTGATCGGCGGAAAGGGCCAGCCGGAATTCTTCGCCGCGTTGGAGGCCGGCCGGCCGGGCTCGCTGGTGGAGGGAGAGCTGCGCATCGCGCGCCCCGACGGCCGGGAAATCGATGTGGCGGCCGTCTGCCTGCTTCCGGATTCCGCCGCCGCCAGCCGGGTTGTCATCCTGCGGGACGTCTCCCGCGAGCGGCGCCTGATCGGCGAGCTGCAGCAGACGCGGACGTTCCTGGAGACGCTGGTGGACACCTCGGTCGACGCCATCATCGCGGTGGACACCCAGGGCGACATCATCCTGTTCAACAAGGGCGCGGAGCGCATCCTGGGTTACACCGCCGAGGAGGTGATCCGGCGCATTCCGGTCACGCGCCTCTATCCCCACGGCGTGGCGCAGGAGATCATGGCCACCCTGCGCCATGGCCCGGGGCGCCTCACCGCCTCGCGCAAGGAGATCATCGCGAAAAGCGGCGAGGTCATCCCCATCCAGCTCACCGCCTGGATCCTCTTCGACAATGGCCGCGAGGTGGGGACGGCGGGAATGTTCCAAGATCTGCGCGAGCGGCTGGGCATCGAGCGCAAGCTCTCCCAGGCGCAGGAGCGCCTGCTCAAGACCGAAAAGCAGGCCATGATCGCCGAGCTGGCCGGCGCCACCGCCCACGAGCTCAACCAGCCGCTCACCTCGGTGCTGGGCTACGCCGAGCTGGCCCGGCGCAAACTGGGCAACGCAGACGAGTGCCGGCGCATCCTGGACATCATCGTGCAGGAGACCGAGCGCATGGCCGAGATCGTGCGCAAGATCGGCCACCTGACCCGCTACGAGACCAAGTCCTATGTCGGGGGGCAACGCATCATGGATCTGGACCGCTCCTCGGAGCCCAAGGAATGACCAAGGCCGACCCCTCTCCCGATACCGTCCGTGTGAAGCTGGCCGTCGAGCCGCTGGAGGAGGCCAACCAGAAGCTGCGCAACGCGCTCGATCAGCTCAAGCGGTCGCGGCTGGTGCAGAAGGTCTTTCTGAGCCTCGGGCAGATGTTCTCGGTCGGCGCCTCGCAGGAGGAGCTGCTCAAGGTCATCGGCGAGGCCATGGGGGCGCTGTTCGGCAACGTGTACTATCTTATCCAGATCACCGATCCGCACCCGAGCGCGCCCATCGCCTTCGACGCGCGCGGGCCGCTGCTGCCGGACGCCCCGAAGCACATCCATCTCACCCGTTCCTCGGTGGCCAAGACCCGGGTGGAGCCCGGCGCGTTGCACGCGCCATACGTCAAGATCCACGACGAGGTGCCGCGGCTCTTTGCGGACACCGCCCACGCCATCCACGTGCCGCTGGTGGCCGAGAACCAGCTCTACGGGGCCATCCAGCTCGAGGCCGGGCCGGGCGTGTCCCTGGGCGACGATGACGAGGTGCTGCTCATCGCCCTGGCCAACCACATGGCCCTGGCCATCCGCAACCGACGCTTGCTGGACGAGACCACCTATCTGCGCGACTACATGGCCTCCATCCTGGAGAATGCCAACGCTCTGATCCTGGTGCTCAACATGAACCGCCAGATCCTGGTATTCAACCGGGCCCTGGAGGAGCGGCTGCTGTTCCGCAAGGAAGAGGTGCTCGGCACCGACCTGTTCCAGTGGATGCCGGCCGAGGCCCAGGAGCGCTTCGCCGCCGAGATCTCGGCGCTGCTCGAGGGGCGTCCCTCGCCGGCGGGCGTGGAAACGCGCTTGCGCAGCCGCGAGGGGCAGGCGGTGCAGATCCATTTCCAGCTCGCCACGCTCAAGGATCGCGAGGGGCTGCCCGAGAGCCTCATCCTGGTGGGCCAGGATCTCACCCGCCTGCGCAACCTGGAACGCCAGGTCATCGAGGCCGAGAAGATGGGCTCGCTCGGCAAGCTGGCGGCCGGGGTGGTGCACGAGCTCAACAACCCGCTCACCTCGATCACGGTGTACTCGGAGTATCTGGCCAAGCGCATCCGCGCCGGGCGGGTGGAGCCCGGCGACGCCGACAAAGTGGAGAAGATCCTGGAGGGCGCCGGCCGCATCCAGAAGCTCACCCGCGACCTGGTGTCCTACGGGCGGCCCTCTCCGGACGAGCCGGAGCTGCTCAACCTCAACGACCTGGTGCACCAGGCGCTGGGATTTTGCGAGCACGTCATCGCCAAGTACGACGTGCGCGTGAGCTGCGAGCTGTGCGAGACGCTGCCCCCGGTCAAGGGCACCCGCAACCAGCTCATCCAGGTGATTATCAACCTGGTGACCAACGCCTGCCAGGCCATGGAAGGCGGCGGAGAACTCACCCTGAGCACCCGCGCCGAAGGCGAGCAGCGGGTGGCGCTGTCGGTGGCGGACACCGGCATCGGCATCCCGGAAAAGGACCAGCGCCGCGTCTTCGACCCGTTCTTCACCACCAAGAAGGACGGCCAGGGGACCGGGCTGGGGCTCTCCATCGTCGCGAGAATCGTGGAGCACCACGACGGGACCATCCAGGTCCAGAGCGAGCCGGGCAAGGGCACGGTCTTCGATGTGCGGCTGCCGCGGGCGGCTTCGCTGCCCGATCGCCAAGGGCCTCGGGCCGACGGCGCGGAGTAGGCGCCCGGGAGGTGTGGACATGTCGGTCGAGCCGAGCGTCCCCTCCCGTGCCCGCCTTCGCTCCGTGGCCGGAAAGCTGTGGCTGTTTTTCGTGTTGCTGTCGGGACTTCCGCTTCTGCTGCTGGGCGGGGCGGTGGCGGTGCAGGCCGGCCGCATCCGCGACCAGGCGGAGCAGGCCAGCTGGGAATACGAGATCCGGGCCCAGCGCGTGGCGCAGCGGATCGGCGATTTTCTGCGCTCGTGCGAGCGCGATCTGATGGACCTGGCCCACCGCGAACGCAACGATGCCGCGTTCGCCGAGTTCGCCCGCAGCCGCCAACGCCCGGTGTGGATCCGGGCCGGTACCGACGAGCATCCGCGCGAGGAGCGCCTTTCGGTGCCGCTCTACAAGGAGGTGGCCTGGGTCGATGCCGCGGGGCGCGAGCAGATCCTGATCTGGCGCGGCCAGCCGGTGCCGGAGGCGCAGCGCCGCGACGTGTCCGACCCGAGGAACACCACCTACCGCGGCGAGGACTACTTCGCCGAGGCCATGCGGCTCGAGGGCGGGAAGATCTGGGTGTCGCATCTTACGGGCTTTCACGTCAACCGCATCCGGGCGCTGGGGATCGAGAAGCGGATCGCGAAGCTTGCCAATCGGTCGGCGAGAGAGCGGGCGGTGTACCGTTTCTTGCTCTACGAGATGCTGCGCGCCGGCGGAGAGGTGGAGGAGGTCGCGGCCTTCGAGGAAAAGGACCGCCGGGTGCGGGTGTACGGCGTCCCCGGCGAGGAGACGCGCATCCTGGTGGAGGTGCCGCCGGATCTCGGCCCGGAGGAAGCGCGGGCCCGGGAACTTGAGCTCAGGACCTTCCTCAACCAGTTCGCCCCAGAAGACGTGGTCGAGGGCGAGACCTACGACGGGGTCATCCGCTTCGCCATGCCCATCGATCGCGACGGCCGGCGCGAGGGCCTGCTGGTGCTGGCGCTGGACGCCATACACCTGTTCCAGTTCGTGCAGCACATCAAGGCCATGGACGAGGACGCCACCGTGTTCGCCGGGTACCGCGACGCCGACTACACCTTCCTGTTCGACGATCAGGGCTGGGTCATCGCTCATCCCAAGCTGTGGAACATCCGCGGCTTCGACCGGCTGGGCCGCATGCGGGAGCCCTACGACGACAAGACCACCCTCAGCGAGTCGCTGGTCGGCCACGCGCCGCTCAACCTGTTGCACCTCGATTTTCGGCTGGGGGAGGGCTACCACCGCCTGGTGCTCGAGACGCGCGCCGGCCGCACCGGCATCGCCACCGCGCAGAACCTGGCCGGGGTGCTGTGCACTCGGGTGTACAGCCCCATCTTCTACGACACCGGGCCGTACGCCGAGCACGGCATCTTCGGCGGGGTGATGCTGGGCACGCGCGCCGACCGCTTCATCGCCCAGTTGGAGGGCCTGGCCTCCGGCATCGCCCGCAGCACCGGCGCTCTGCGGCGGATGTTCCTGTGGATTTTTACCGGCTCGCTCGTCTTTCTGGCCGCGCTCTCGGGGCTGGCCGCCCGCTGGCTGGTGCGGCCGGTGCGGGAGCTGGCCGCGGCGGCCCGGCGCATCGGCTCCGGCGACCTCGACGCGCCCTTGCCCGAGCCGGGTCGGGACGAGATCGGCGATCTGGGGCGGGCCTTTGGCGAGATGACCGGGGCGCTCAAGCGAAACATCGCCGATCTGTCGCGGGCCAACCAGGAACTGCGCGAAACCCAGCAGAAACTGCTCCAGAGCGAACGGGAGAAACGCCACCAGATGCAGCGCGAGCTGGAGGAGCTGAAGCGGCAGGTGGAGCGAGCGAGCTTCCTCGGCCTGGTGGCCGAGAGCCCGGCCATGAAATCCCTCACCGCCGAGATTGCCCGGGTGGCGGCCAGCTCGGCCACCGTGCTCATCCTGGGCGAAAACGGCACCGGCAAGGAGCGCGTGGCCGAGGCCATCCACCAGAACAGCCAGCGGCGCGAGCGGAAGTTCCTCAAGGTCAACTGCGCCGCCTTCAACGAGAACCTGCTGGAGAGCGAGCTCTTCGGCCACGTCAAGGGCGCCTTCACCGGGGCCAGCGCCGACCGCAAGGGGTTGTTCGAGGCGGCCGACGGCGGCACGCTGCTGCTCGACGAGATCGGCGACATGAGCCTGGCCATGCAGAGCCGGCTGCTGCGCACCCTCCAGGAAGGCGAGGTGGTTCCGGTCGGCAGCACCCGCGTGATCAAGGTGGACGTGCGCCTGATCGCCGCCACCAACCAGGATCTGCCCGCGCTCATCCGCGAGGGGCGCTTTCGCGAGGACCTCTACCACCGCATCAACGTGATCTCGCTCCGGGTGCCGCCGCTGCGCGAGCGGCGCGAGGACATCCTGCCGCTGTGCAGCCAGTTCATCCAGCAGGTGTGCGAACGCGAGGGCAAGCTCCTGCTGGCCCTGGATGCCCAGGCCGAGAAGTTCTTGCTGGAGTACCGCTGGCCCGGCAACGTGCGCGAGCTGGAGAACGCCGTGGAGCGGGCGGTGATCCGGGCCCTGGGAGACACCCTGCGCGTCGATGATTTTCAGCTCTCGGTGGACGAGAAGGATCTCCCCTGCGTGGTCCAGGGACTGGAAAAATCCATGACCCTCGAGCAGGTGGAGCGGGCCTACATCCTGGCGGTGCTCGACAAGCACCACGGCAATAAAAAGGCCACCGCCGAGGAGCTCGGCATCGGCTACAACACCCTGTGGCGCAAGCTGAAGCAGTACGGGAAGCTCTGACCCCGGCCTCTCGCGTCACAGAGATCTTCGAGTCATTTCACACCGTTGACACATGATCGCCACGCGGCGCCGGCACTCTGACAGCCGCGGCCGGCACATGTCGGCCGCCAGCGCGAGGAGGCTTCCATGGGCCGGAGGTCTTTCGATGCAAGCGCGCCTGCTGGCGACATCGACTCCAACTCCGTCTGGCTCGCCCACCTCGGGCAAAGCGAGATCTCGACCGCGCTTCGAATCATCGAAAGCCGCATGAGAAAGTTCCCCGGAGAATTCGACTCGCTGGCGCGGGTCCTGCGCGAAAGGTTTTCGCAGCTCGAAAACGACAAGAAGGGTTCCGCGGACGGTCGGGCCGCCTGACCCGTCTTGGCTCTTTTCGAACGAGGCCTGGAATTGAAAGCGCTTTCTACAATCTTTTGGATGAACGAAAAACTCAGAGGACTGCTTTTGCTGGGCGTGACTGCGAGCACACTTTTCGACCGCCTGCTCATGCGAAGCGGGAGAGAGGACATGTGGCGCCTGCTGCGCAAGGCAAAGAAAATGCTGACTTTTTTCCCTTGATCCCCGGCCTGGTCTGAAAAAAGCAACATTTCCAATGGGATGAGCCGCGGGCCCGCGCCGCGGCTTTTGACGGTTCATTCTGGAATCTGCCGCTATTCCGTTTTGGATTATGCCCGAAACCCGACGGGGACAGGCCTGGCGTAGGGTATTGATATAACGGGTAAAAATGTTTTCCTTGCCGGTGGCACGCCGGTTGCTACAATCATCCTGCGAACGGCCTCTGAACACTGGAGGTTGACATGCCGAACTTCAATACTCCAAAGCGCGTGATTTTGTTTGCCCTTGTGGCCATTTTGGCGCTTCCCATCCCGGCGTTTTCCCAAAACCTCGACGACGACGACGCCATCGAGGAATGGGTGCCTCCGGCCGGGGATCCGGCCGGCGGCCCGAGCGTATCGGCGGCGGCGGGCGAGACCGATCAAGAGTCGGAGGATTCCGGCTCGTCCTACGCCATCGTGGCCGAGGAAGACGGCGAGCAGGCACCGCCGCCCGAGGCCCCGGCGCGCGCCGAGCCCATTCCCGACGTGGGCGCGCCGGTGTCGCCGGAACAGGAAGTGGATCTCAACTTCTTCGTGGAGCAGCTCTCTCCGTACGGCGAGTGGCTCTGGTCCGACCAGTACGGCTGGGTGTGGCGGCCGAACGGCACCGGCGCCAACTGGCGGCCCTACACCTACGGGCGCTGGCTCTACACCGATGCCGGCTGGTATTGGCACTCCTACTGGCCGTGGGGTTGGGCGCCATTCCATTACGGCAACTGGGCCTACGTCGGGATGCTCGGTTGGGTCTGGGTCCCGGGCACGGTCTGGGGGCCGGCCTGGGTGATGTGGCGCTACGCCGACGGGTACCTGGGGTGGTCTCCGATTCCCCCCGGCTATGCCTGGGGGTTTGGCTGGGGATATTTCCCGGTGTTCTACGACGGCTGGGTGTTCGTGGATTGGGGGTTCTTCTGGGACCCGTACCCGTATCACCACTACCGCCACCGGCGGCACTGCCAGGACGACTTTCGTCACTCGCACTACCCGCGCAAGTGCCGCGACTCGGCCCATCCCAACTGCCACAAAGGCTTCACCGATCGCTTCGTGGCCCGGCACGCGAAGGCCGAGGTGCCCAAGTACAAGCTTGCCGACACCGGGCCGCGTTACGTGGGCAAGCTCTCGGTCCAGGACGGCCGCGTACAGGTCTATCGGCCCCGCCTCAAGTCCGCCGGAGCCGGCGCGGTCCTGAGCGGCGCGCGCCCCGCGGCTCAGCCACGGCAACAGGCGTTCGGTTCCCGGCCGAGGGTCCAGGACTTCGGCATCATCCCGAACGCCCGCGAGAAGGAGCGCCCCCAGCCGATGCCGCAGGTGGGGCAGGATGAGCCGATGGGGCAGTCTCCCATGAGCTTCCCCCAGGCCGGCGAGAGCATCCGGCCGCGCCAGCCCGCCCTGCGCCGGCCGAACATGCCGCGCCATTCGGTGAATCTGGAGCGGCTCGGACCCACGATCCATCCGGGGCCTATGGGCACCGTAGAGATCCGCGACCGGCCGGAGCGAAAGCAGCCGGCGACCGAGCGCTTCTCGCCCGGCTCTTCCCGCGTCACCCCGGTCGTCCCGCGGCACACCCCCACGGTGGCGCCGTCGTCTCCATCGCGCACCATGACCCCCTCGGTGTCGCCGCGGTCGTTCAGCCCCTCGTCGGGGAGCAAGTCCTCCGGCTCGTCCGGCTCTTCCTCGGGAGGAAAGTCCTCCGGCTCGTCCAGCTCTTCCTCGAGCGGGAAGTCCTCCGGCTCGCACGGAAGCTCCGGCCGCAGCCACCGCCGCTGACCCGCCCCGCGTTCTCCGCCTCTGTATAAACCTTCAGACACCCCCGTACATCGTTTCTGTACACGGCAGCTTTTCGCTTGGCACTCGGGCGCGCCCGGCCTCTAGAATCGAGTTGCGATCGATTACCAAGGAGGAGTCATGCCTGCCGCAACGCCGTTTCTCGAAGTGGCCGACGCGCTCAAGGAGTACGGGGCGCATGATCTCGACCTGTGCTACCAGTGCAGCACCTGCACCGGGAGCTGCCCCTGGAGCTTCGTCGAGCCGCTCCACATCCGCAAACTCATCCACATGGCCCAGCTCGGGCTGCCGGGCTACGAGGGCGAGGACCTGTGGAAGTGCACCACCTGCGCCTCGTGCCAGGTCCGCTGCCCGCGCGGCGTGGCCATCGTGGATCTGGTGCGCAGCACGCGCACCATGATCGGCGAGACCGGCCTCATCCCGCAGAGCCTGCGCTCGGCGCTGGGCTCGGTCAAGGGCGAGGGCAATCCCTGGAACGGCAAGCGCGAGGAGCGCAACGCCTGGACCGAGTCCGCGGGCATCCCGCGCTTCGACCCGGAAAAGCACGAATACCTCCTGTCCGCCTGCTGCATGAGCTCGTACGACAAGCGCTCCCGCCGCATCGCCGACGCCCTGTGGAAGGTGCTCCAGGCGGGCGGGGTGACGGCGGGCGTGCTGGGCGCGGAGGAGAGTTGCTGCGGAGAGGCGGTGCGCAAGATCGGCGACGAGCCGACCTTCCAGTCGCTGGGCAAGCAGAACGCCGCCGCCTTCGAGAAAGCGCGCGTGCGCAAGGTGATCGCCCTGTCGCCGCACTGCTACCACACCTTCAAGAACGAGTACGCCGAGTTCGGCGCGAAGCTCGAGGTCCTGCACGCCTCCGAGGTCATCCAGCGCCTGCTCTTCGAGGGAAAGATCAAGCCGGTCAAGAAGCTCGACCTCACCGTCACCTGGCACGACCCCTGCTATCTCGGGCGCCACAACGACGTCTTCGAGGCGCCGCGGGAGGTGCTGCGGGCGCTGCCGGGGGTGACGTTCCGCGAGATGTTCCGCAACCGGAAGCAGAGCCTTTGCTGCGGCGGCGGGGGCGGGCGCATGTGGATGGAGACCAAGCGCGGCGAGCGCTTCTCCGATCTGCGTCTTCCCGAGGCGCTGGCGGTGGGAGCGACCGTGCTCGCCACCGGCTGCCCGTACTGCGTCAACATGTTCGAGGACAGCCGCCTGGGTCTCGAGCGCGAGGATGCCATCCAGGTCCGCGACCTCGCCGAGCTGGTCGCTGAAACCCTGTAGGAGGAAGCCATGCCCTTCAAGATCGGCGTGTACGTCTGTCATTGCGGCACCAACATCGCGGGGATGGTCAACGTCGAGGAGGTCGCCGAGTTCGCCAAGCAGATCCCCGGCGTCGCGCTCTCGCGCACCTACAAGTTCATGTGCTCGGACCCGGGCCAGGCGCTGCTCCAGGAAGACATCCGTCAGAACAAACTGGACGCGGTGGTGGTGGCCGCCTGCTCGCCGCTGATGCACGAGCGAACCTTCCGCCGCGCGGCCCAGGACGCCGGGCTCAACCCCTTCCTGGTCCAGATCGCCAACATCCGCGAGCAGTGCTCCTGGGTGACCGAGGGCAAGGGCGCCGCCACCGAGAAGGCCAAGGCCCTGGTGGCGGCCGCGGTGCGCCGGGCCCGCGAGCACCAGCCGCTCGAGATGCGCCGGGTGGAGATCACCCCTTCCGCCCTGGTGGTGGGCGGCGGCATCGCCGGCATCCAGGCGGCACTGGATCTCGCCGACGCCGGCGTGCAGGTGGTGTTGGTGGAGCGCGAGCCCAGCATCGGCGGCCACATGGCCATGTTCGACAAGACCTTCCCCACCCTGGACTGCGCCGCCTGTATCCTGACGCCCAAGATGGTGGCCGCCGGCTCGCACCCCAACATCAAGCTCATGACCTGGTCCGAAGTGGAGGAGGTCTCGGGCTTCGTGGGCAACTTCAAGGTCAAGATCCGCCGCAAGGCGGGCTACGTGGACCACGACAAGTGCACCGGCTGCGGCCTGTGCATCGAGAAGTGCCCCTACAAGGCCGACTCGGAGTTCGAGCAGGGGCTGGCCAAGCGCAAGGCCGTCTACCTGCCCTTCGCCCAGGCGGTGCCCAACAAGCCCATCATCGACAAGAGCTCCTGCGCCTACCTCAAGAACGGCAAGTGCCGCGTGTGCGTGAAGTTCTGCGAGGCCGCGGCCATCGACTTCGAACAGCAGGACCGCATCGAAGAAGTGACCGTGGGCACCATCATCCTGGCCACGGGTTTTCAGGCCATGGACGGCCGGCGCATTCCCGAGCTGGGATACGGCAGGCTGCCGGGGGTGTATTCGGCGCTGGAATTCGAGCGGCTCAACAACGCCGCCGGGCCGACGAACGGCGCCATCCAGACCCGCGACGGGCGCGCCCCGCAGAGCGTGGCCATCCTGCACTGCACCGGCAGCCGCGACGAGAACCACCACCGCTACTGCTCGCGGGTGTGCTGCATGTACGCGCTGAAGTACGCGCACCTCATCCGCGAGAAGCTCCCCGAGGCCCGGGTGTACAACTTCTACATCGACATGCGCTGCTTCGGGAAAGGCTACGAGGAGTTCTACAAGCGCCTCCAGGAAGAGGGTGTGCATTTCGTTCGCGGCAAGGGCGCGCAAGTGTGGGGAGGCGCCGAATGGAAGGCCATGGTGCCGGCGGCGGCCGTGCCCGAGGGGCTCGGCGATCAACAGCTCATGGTGGTGGCGGAGGACTCGCTGCTCGGCCAGGTGCTGCACGTGCCGGTGGACATGGTGGTGCTCACCCCGGCCTTCGAGCCACGCTTCGACGCAGAAGAGATGGGGCGGCGCTTTTTGGTGAGCCGGGGCGCGGACGGGTTCTTCCTCGAGCAGCACCCGAAGCTGGCTCCGGTCTCCACCACCAACGAGGGCGTGTTCATCGCCGGCGCCTGCCAGGGCCCGAAGGACATCCCCGACACCGTGGCCCAGGGCTCGGCGGCGGCCAGCAAGGCGCTCTCGCTCATCACCCGCAAGGAGATCGAGATCGAGGCCACCACCGCCTATGTCCAGGACGAGCTGTGCTCAGGCTGCCGCACCTGCATCGGGCTGTGCCCGTACAATGCCATCACCTTCGACGAGGCGCGAAAGCGGGCGGCCGTCAACGACGCCCTGTGCAAGGGCTGCGGCACCTGCGTGGCGGCCTGCCCCAGCTCGGCCATCCTGGCGCGGCACTTCGGTGACCGGCAGATCTTCTCGGAAATCGAAGGGTTGCTGAGCCTGTAGAAACTGTTTGAAAAGGCCGGGCGGTTTGGGTAATGGATCTTCCGGCCTTTGGATCGGCGGGAGCGAATCCCATCCTCAAGGAGGTATCCGCGCCGTGAGCTTCGAGCCAAAAATCGTAGGCTTCTTGTGCAATTGGTGTACCTACACCGGTGCCGACCTCGCCGGCACCTCGCGCATGAAGTACGCGCCCAACGTGCGGGTGGTCCGGGTCATGTGCAGCGGACGGGTCGACCCGACCTTCGTGCTGAAAGCCTTCCGCGAGGGCGCGGACGGAGTGCTGCTCGGCGGCTGCCACCCGGGCGACTGCCACTACCAGAGCGGCAACATGAAGACCCTGCGCCGCATCCCGCTGCTTAGGCGCCTGCTTCGGGACATGGGCATCGAGGAGGGCCGGCTGCGCCTCGAGTGGATCTCGGCCTCGGAGGGCGAGCGCTACCAGCGGGTGGTCAACGAGTTCGTGGAGCAGGTGCGCGCCCTGGGGCCGCTGAACCTCGAGGTGCGAAAGTCGCTCCCGAAAAAGAACACGGCCACCGCCTGACCCGAACGGAGAAGAACTCATGAGCCAAGCCAAGCTGAAAGTCGGCGTGTACTGGGGCGCGAGCTGCGGCGGTTGCGACGTGGCCTTTCTCGACATCCACGAGAAGATCCTGGACGTGGTCCAGGTGGCCGAGGTCAAGTTCTGGCCCTGCGCCATGGACTTCAAGTACAAGGACGTCGAGGGCTATCCCGACGGCTATCTGGACATCACACTGTTCAACGGCGCCATCCGCAACAGCGAAAACGAGCACGTCGCCCACCTGCTGCGCAAGAAGAGCAAGATCATGGTGGCCTTCGGCGCCTGCGCCCACATGGGCGGCATCCCGGGGCTCGCCAACTTCTGGGCCAAAAAAGATATCTTCGCCTCGGCCTACCTGGAGAGCCCCTCGACCGAGAACCCGCAGAAGATCGTCCCCCAGGTGGAGACCCAGGTCCCCGAGGGCACGCTGAAGATCCCCGAGCTCTACGAGAACGTGCGCACCCTGGCCCAGACCATCGACGTCGATTACACCGTCCCCGGCTGTCCGCCCAACCCGGAGCAGATCGCCATCGTGCTCACCGCGGTGGCCACCGGCAAGCTGCCGGCCAAGGGGGCGGTGGTGGGCGCCTCGGACAAGGCCATGTGCGAGGACTGCCCGCGCAAGAAAAAAGAGCTCAAGTTCAAGAAGTTCCAGCGCCGCCACCTGGTGCACCCCGATCCCGAGATCTGCTTCATGGAGCAGGGCATCGTGTGCCTGGGCGCGGCCACCCGCGCCGGCTGCGGCTGGCGCTGCATCGGCTCCAACATGCCCTGCCGCGGCTGCTACGGCCCGCTGCCCAACGTCGCCGACCAGGGCGCCAAGATCCTGGCCGCCATCGCCTCGCACATCGACTCCGAGGACCCGCAGGAGGTGGAGCGCATCCTGGATGGCATCCCGGATCCGGCCGGGTACTTCTACCGGTTCGGTCTGCCGCTGTCGCTGCTCCACCGCCGCCACCTGGGCGACCGCTGAGGAGCGAGGAGGAACACCATGAAATCCGTCACCATCGACCCCATTACCCGGCTGGAAGGCCATGGCAAGATCGAGATCTTCCTCGACGACAAGGGCGAGGTGGGCAACGTCTATTTGCAGATCCCGGAACTGCGCGGCTTCGAGCGTTTCGTGGTCGGGCGCCCGGTGGAGGAGGTGCCGCGCATCGTGACCCGCATCTGCGGCGTGTGCCCGGCGGCGCACCACATGGCCGCGGCCAAGGCGGTGGACGCGGTGTACCACGTCGAGATCCCCCCGGCGGCCCGCAAGCTGCGCCAGCTCTTCTACGAGGGCGTGTACTACTTCTACGACCACACCCTGCACTTCTACTACCTGGGCGCGCCGGACTTCGTGGTGGGGCCGGACGCTCCTCCCGACAAGCGCAACGTGCTGGGGGTGATCGAGAAGGTGGGCCTGGAGATCGGCAAGAAGGTCATCGAGCACCGTCGCTGGGCCCAGGACCTGCAGATCAAGATTGCCGGTCGCTCCACCCACCCGGTGTGGTGCATCGCCGGCGGGGTGAGCAAGGGCATCACCAAGGAGATCGTCGACGAGCTGAAGGAGAAAGGGCCGAAGTGCGTGGAGTTCGCCGAGTTCTCGCTCAAGCTCTTCGAGGACGTGGTGCTCAAGAACAAGGCCTACCTGGACCTCATCCTGTCGCCGGGCTACCGGCTGGAAGTCGGCGACATGGGCCTGGTGGACGAGAACAACAAAGTCAATTTCTACGATGGCAAGGTGCGGGTGAAGGACGCCGCCGGGCGCGAGGTGATGAAGTACAGCGCCTCCGAGTACCTGGACAACATCGCCGAGCATGTGGAGACCTACTCCTACCTCAAGTACCCCTTCATCAAGAAACGCGGCTGGAAGGGTTTTGCGGAAGGCCCGGACAGCAGCATCTACCGCGCCATCCCGCTGTCGCGCCTGAACGCCGCCGACGGTATGGCCACGCCCAAGGCCCAGGAGCAGTACGACAAGATGTACAAGACCCTGGGCGGCAAGCCCTCGCACCACACCCTGGCCATCCACTGGGCGCGGCTGGTCGAGCTGCTGTACTCCGCCGAGCGCTGGGTGCAGCTGGCCAATGACCCGGAGATCCTCTCCCAGGACGTGCACACCATCCCCACCGCCACCCCGACCGAGGGCGTGGGCATCGTGGAGGCGCCGCGCGGCACGCTCACCCACCACTACGTCACCGACAAGAACGGCATCGTGACCAAGGCCAACCTGATCGTGGGCACCACCAACAACAACGCCCCCATCTCCATGTCGGTGAAGAAGGCCGCCCAGCAGGTGCTCAAGGGCAAGCAGCCGGAGCAGGGTCTGCTGAACATGGTGGAGATGGCCTTCCGCGCCTACGACCCGTGCTTCTCCTGCGCCACCCACTCGCTGCCCGGGCAGATGCCGCTGGAGATCACCGTGCGCGAGCCGGACGGCAGCGTGCGCATCCACCTCAAGCGGGACTGAGACCGCCTCCTTCGGTCGGACCCTTCTTGAACCTGGTTCGCTTTCATCCGGTGGATCTGCTGCTGCCGCCTCGTCTCCGGGGAACGGAAGGCGCGGCCGACCGCGCGGCCCCACCAGCCAGCGCGGGCGGGCGCGCGATCTGGGTGCGGCCAGACGCCGCATCGCGAGAACACGAATGAACTGGAAGGGCGAGCTGCTGATCCTGGGCCTGGGCAACCCGATCTTGTCGGACGACCGGGTGGGTCACCTGGTGGCCCGCGAGATCTTCGGGCGGCTGCCGGCCGGGACGGCCACGCTGCGCGAGGCCTGCGTGGGCGGGGTGGAGCTGCTGCACGAGCTCGAGGGGTACCGGCGGGTGGTGATCGTGGACTCGCTGGAGCCGGGGAGGCTGCCGCCGGGCGAGGTGCGCGAGGTGCCGCTCGCCGAGCTCGGCTCCGCCTGTGCTCCGCTGACGCTGCACAACGCGGGGCTCGCGACCTGCCTGGAGCTGGGGCGGCGCATGGAGCTTTCCATGCCCGAGGAGGTGCGGGTGTTCGCCATCGGGGTGTGCGATCCCTACACCTTCTCCGAGGAGTGCACCCCGGCGGTGGCCGCGGCCATCCCGGGCGCCGTGGAGTTCATCTGGCGGGCGCTCTTTTCGGACGGCGGCCCGAGCCGGTAGCATCGGCCCGATCTCGGCTTACACGAGATCCACCAGCAGGCGCAGCGCGGGACAGACCCGGATGCCGTCGGCGGTCTGGTAGTCCTTCTTTCCGCGGGCGGCCACCTGCCAGGCCGCGCAAGCGGGAAATTTGCGCTTGAAATATATCAGGGACTTCGAGACTTCCTCGTCCGACAGCTTGGCCTCCACCGCCAGAACGGGCTTCTGGAGTCCCTCGGTGACCACGAAATCCACCTCGCGGCCGTCGAGATCGCGAAAGTAGCGCAGCTCGAGATCGCGACCGAGAGAATCCTGTTGATAATGGACCCATTTGATGAGGTGCACCGCCAATAGGTTTTCAAAGCGCGGGCCATCCTGGGGGACCAGCGTCCAGTCCATCTGGTAGTGTTTCTGGGCCTTGCGGGCCGCTCTCAGGCGAGGCGCGCCAAAGGGCGCCAGGCGAAAGATGGCGGCCAGGCGTTCCAGGATGCGCAGCCAGCCATCGACGGTCTTGTGACTCACCTGGAGGTCCTCGCGCAGGGCATTCACGGACAGAGGAGAACCCACCAGTTCGGGAAGCCGGATGGATAGCAATTCCAGCGTGCCCAGGTCGGATACGCGCTCCAGCGTGGCCACGTCCTCCTGCACCAGGCGGGAGCGATACTCGCGCGACCAACGCCGGGCTTGCACCTCCGATCCCCCCAAGAAGGGTTCGGGAAATCCTCCGAGTCGCAGCAGGTCCTCCAGCAGCGACGGGCGATTCGCTCCCAGTTCCGCCACGGTCAGCGGATAGAGCCGGAGGTAATGGTAGCGGCCCTGAAGCGAATCACCCCCGCGCCGAAACATGTCGAGCCGGGCGCTTCCGGTGACCAGGATCTTCGCCTTCCGTCCAGGCGTGTCCCACAGACCCTTGAGGTATCCCCGCCACGAGCGCCACTTGTGCAGCTCATCGAAGGCAATCAACGGGGTCGGCGGAAGCTCGCGACGGAGGATGCGTTCGCGGTGTTCCGCCACGTCCCAGCTCAGATAACCCTGCGTGCCTTTCAGGATCTGCAGCGCCAGCGTCGTCTTGCCGACCTGTCGCGGTCCGCCGAGCAAGACCATCTTTCGTGCCAGATCCTGTTCGACTTGGGTTTGCAGATACCGCCGGATCATGGTCTTGGCCCTTCTCGTGTGAACCGGAAGATTTTCCCACGGGTCGAAATTTTTGGCAAAGATTTTCTACCGCGGTGGAAAATTTCCGTGCTGAGTCCGTATCGGCGCCATGAGACTTCGGTCTTGCCCCAGCCGGTCCGTCCGGGGTAGAAAGCGCTCATGCCTCGCCGGGATCTCTTCGACGCGGTGGTGGTGGGCGGCGGCAGTGCCGGCGCTTTCGCCGCGGCCTGTCTGGCCCGAGACGGCCGCAAGGTGGCGCTGGTCGAGGAGCGAGCGCGGGACGAGGCCGGCGCCCGTTGGGTGAACGGTGTTCCCGCGTGGATGTTCGAGTCGGCCGGCCTGGCTCTGCCGCAGGGCGAGGAGCGCTGCTTCGGTCCGGGGTCGTTTGCCGTGCTGGGCGCGAGCGGCGGTTTTCGGGTGGTGCTGCCCGAGAACCCGCTGCTGTTCGTCGACATGCGCTGGCTGGTGCGCCGGCTGCAAAATCTCGCTGAGGAGGCGGGAGTACGGATCTTCGATCGGTGCCGGGCCGGCGAGCTGTCGTTCGAGGGCGATCGGCCGGCGGAGCTGTCGGCGCTTTCGCGCGGGCCGCGGGGCGGCTCGCGGGAGCGCCGCTTTCGGGCGCGGCTGTTCGTGGACGCGAGCGGCCTCGCCGGCGCGCTGCGCCGCCAGATCCCGCGGCTCCAGCGGCACTGCCCCACGCCCGTGACGGAGCGCTTGTGCCAGGCGCAGCAGGAGGTTCGGCGCATCGGCGACCGCGCGCGGGCCGCGCGTTTCATGGAAGAAGCCGGCTGCCGGCCGGGGGAGACTCTCTCCTGGACCGGCATCGACGGCGGTTTCTCGGTGCTCACCGTGACCATCGACACGGGTCTCGAGCGCGCCTCGCTCTTGTGCGGGACCGTGCCCGGCGACCCGCGGCGGCCCCCGTCCGCGCATCTTGCGGATTTTTTCGCAAAGAACCCCTGGTTGGGCGAGAGGCTGTTCGGTGGCGCGGGAAATATCCCGCTGCGGCGGCCGTACGAGCGCCTGGCCGCACCCGGGATCGCCCTGATGGGCGACGCCGCCTGCATGGTGTACGCCGCGCACGGCAGCGGCACGGGGTTCGGGCTCCTCGCGGGCAAGGCCCTGGCCGCCGCGGTGCGCGGCCTCGACGACCCGGGGAGCGCCGAGGCCGCCTGGGCCTACCAGGAATCCTTCATGCGCGCCCACGGCGGGACGCTGGCCGCCGCCGACGCCTTCTGCCGCATGACCCAGTCCCTCGCCGGATCCGAGGTGGAGGAGGTCATCCGCGCCGGGATGGTGTCGGAAGGCGCGCTGCGGGCCAGCCTGGAGCAGCGCGTGCCCACGGTGCGCGACGTGCGCCTGCCTCTGCTGGGCGTGGGCCTGCTTCGCGCGCCAGGGCTTTCGCTGCGGCTTGTGCCCCACCTTGGGCGCATGGCCGCGGCCCTGGCGCTCTACGCTGGCCACCCCCGCGACCCGGCCAATTTCGATCTGTGGGCGGAGCGGGTGCGGCGGCTGTTCGGCGAGCCTTGACGGTGGCGAACACGCCCCGCATAATGGCCCACGGTGTTGACGGACCAGCGTATTCTTGCCTTCGGGCGAAAGGAGATGCACATGAGAGCGGCGATTTTGGGATTGATGATGGCCCTGGCGCTTGCGGCCCCGGCCCTGGCGGCGAACCCCCTGGACGTCGCCATCAACGAGGTGGCGTGGGGCGGCACCGAGGCGAACGGCACCGAGGAGTGGTTGGAGCTTGTCAACAATACCAACGCCGACATCGATCTTGCCGGCTGGACAATCGTTGACGATGGTTCGACGACCTATGCCCTTTCGGGCACACTCCCGGCCAACGGATATTTCCTGGTGGAAAAAGCGGATACCGTCATCAGCGACATCGCCGCCGATGTGCTGGCGAGCAACATTTCTCTGGCCAACACGGGCGACGATCTGGTGCTTCAGGACTCGGCCGACAATATCATCGACCAGGTTCTATGCAACACCGGCGGCTGGTACGCGGGGTCCTCCGCCGTCGGCAGCAAGGCCACCATGGAGCGACGCAACCCGAAACTTCCCGGCAACAACTCGGCCAACTGGGGTGCCAACGACGGCGTCACCATGAACGGCCACGACTCGGCCGGCGGCGCCATCCGCGGCACGCCCAGGGCCCAGAACTCGGTGTACTCCAACCAGGTGTTCGGCCCGGAGATCGTGCACGTGATGGCCGCCGGGGCCGACGCGGTGGACGTGTGGTTCGGAACCGCGCTCGATCCCGTTACGGCGCAGGCGGCCGCCAACTACACCCTCAACGCCGGCAGCGACGTCCACCCGGCCGCCGCCGCCCTCGACGGCACCGACAACACCCTGGTCCACTTGACCGGCATCGCCGGCATCGCCGCCCAGAGCCTGACCACGCTCACCGCGGTCGGAGTCAATGATCTCGCCGGTCAGCCCAGCAACACCAGCATCCAGTTCTACTTCGGGATTGGTTCAATGCTGTGGGCCCGCACCGACGCCAACAATAACTTTGTCCCGGACATCCTGGAAAACACCCCGAACGCCATCTTCACCGTGCAGGGCATCGTCTCCGCGCCCAACACCTTCACCAGCGGCGAGGTCGCCATCCAGGACGCCACGTCCGGCATCTTCATCTTCGCCGCCGGCCAGACCAGCGGCATGCAGGTGGGCGACGAGCTGCGCGTGTCCGGAAAGCCGTTGCAGTACAACGGCAAGTACGAGATCACCAGCATCAAGTCCGTGAGAATCGCCCAGAACCAGCCGATCCTGCCCGAAATGCACACCGTGGCCGACATCCTGGCCAATGCCGAGATCCTGGAGGGCGTGCTGGTGGGCATCACGGGCGTGAGCCCGACCACCTCGCCGTCGACGCCGGACACCTGGCCTTCCGCCACCCGCAACGCCAACATCGAGATCACCGACGACGCCGGCACCAGCAAGATCCTCATGCGCATCGACGCCGACACCAACATCGACGGCTCGCCCGAGCCCACCTGGCCCATCGGGCTCGTCGGCGTGGTGGCGCAATACACCACCAACACGCCGCCGAGCGACGGTTACCAGGTGTTCCCGCGCTCGCTCAGCGACATCAACGGCCTGTGCGGGACGGCCGGCCAGACCCGTCCCTGCTACGACGGCCCGGCCGGGACCGACCAGCACCTGCCCTGCAAGGCCGGCACCCAGACCTGCGACGGCACCGTGTGGGGCCCCTGCGACGGCCAGGTGCTCCCCGGCCCCGCCGACACCCGCTGCGACGGTGTGGACGACAACTGCGACGGCGCCACCGACGAGGGCGCCAACACCCAGACCGACCCGCAAAACTGCGGCGCCTGCGGCACGGTGTGCAACCTCCCGCACGTCACCACCCAGACCTGCGTTGGCGGCCAGTGCGTGGTCGGGAGCGGCGCCTGCGAGGCCAATTGGTACGACTGCAACTCTACCGCCGCGGACGGCTGCGAGGCCCAGCTCGGCACCGACACCAACTGCTCCGCCTGCGGCGACAATTGCACCAGCCAGTTCCCGCACGCCGCCGGCACCTGCAACGCCGGCGCCTGCCAGATGGGCGCCTGTGAGACGGACTGGGGCGACTGCTCTGCGGACGCCGGTTGCGAAACCAACATCCAGGGCGACCGCAACAACTGCGGAAGCTGCGGCCACGTGTGTGACGTGGGCTACCTGTGCGTGAACGGCGCCTGCGACAACACCTGCCAGGACGCGGACAACGACCAGTTCGCCGACCATGCCTGTGGCGGCACCGACTGCGACGATAGCGATCCGCTGACCTACCCCGGCGCTCCCGAGATCTGCGACGGGGTGGACAACGATTGCGACACGCCCAGCGTCATCGACGAGGGATTCCCGCTGGGGCAGGTCTGCGACGGCGACGACACCGACCAATGCGCGAACGGCGTCAACGTGTGCAAGGCCGATCACACCGGCATCGAGTGCCAGGAGACCGTCCACAAGGAAGAGATCTGCAACAGCCTGGACGACGACTGCGACGGCTCGACCGACGAGGACTGGCCCGACAAGGGTACTGTCTGCGACGGCGCCGACGAAGACAGCTGCGCCGAGGGCCACTTCGTGTGCAACGGCGCCGGCAACGGCATCGTGTGCGACGAGTCGCCCACCGGCGGGAACCAGGAGCTGTGCAACAATGTCGATGACGACTGCGACGGCTCCACCGACGAGGACTTCGCCGACAACTACACCTGCGGCGTCGGCGAATGCCGCAACGAGGTGCAGAAGTGCAAGGACGGCGTGCCGCAGCAGTGCGTGCCCAAGCAGCCCCCGGAAGCGCGCGAGCTCACCTGCAACGACAACCTGGACAACGACTGCGACGGGTTTGTCGACAAGCAAGATCCCGACTGCGGCTCGGGCGGCGATGGCGGCGGCTGCGGCTGCTCCCTCGGCGGGAGCCCGGCCTCCCTGGTGTCTTTGGGCCTGCTCCTGTCCGCCATGGCCGGGTTGCGCCGTCGCCGCTCGGCTTGATTCTGCTCCCGGCCGGTCCAGCCAATCTCAACGCTCCCCGTAGCGATCTGTGATTTGACGCGCGAACGCGGGGCCACAAGAATCCGGCGCCCTCGCGCCCGTGAACCCCAAACGCGCGAACGCGGGGCCGCAAGGAGCCAGCGCGTTCGCGCACATGAACCCTTTGCGCGCGAGGGCGAGGCCAGACAGAGCCAGCGCCCTCGCGCCCGAACCGTCCATGTCGCGCGAGGCCGGGGCCGTAAGAAGCCAGCGGCCTCGCGCACGAGTAGCCTTCGCCCGACCTTTGCCGTCAAGGGTCTGCGATCCCTTCGGGACTCGCTCCGCTCGCCCTTGACGGCGGTCGGGCTTCGGCTAAATCCGCTATCAAGAAGGGATTGCAAGCAATCCCTTCATCCTGCGATGAAGTCATCCACACAACCATGATCCCAGCTGTTTCTTGTGATCCTTTCGCGGCGCGCCAGGCGAGTCCTCTATGTAGCGGAGCCGGCTTTGAGGCGAGCAACTAAGAGGACTCGCCGCCAGCAGCCGCGCGCTCGAGCATCTGCTCTTATGCATCCTTACCCCCGCATTTTCATGAATGTGCATCATTTCCCCCCTCTCCATTGTGGAGAGGGGGCCAGGGGGTGAGGTGTGTGTCGCGCGAGGCCGGGGCCGCAAGGAGCCAGCGCCCTCGCGCCCGAACCGTCCATGTCGCGCGAGGCCGGGGCCGCAAGCAGCCAGCGGCCTCGCGCCGGATTAGTCTTTTCGCGGCGCGGCAGGGACTTATTGCAACAGACCGGCGAGCAGCGTGAGCAGGCAGAGCGGAAGACCGAACACCAGCGCCGCGGTCACGAGGCGGGTTCGTTTTTGCTCCTGGGCGCCGGCGGCCTGCTTCGCCGACGCGCGCGCGATGAAAAACAGAAACCCCACGGAATACGCCATGAAGAGCGCCATCAAGATGGCCTGACCGATCGGCGACATCGCTTCCTCCTCGCCGCCCCTTGCGCGCCCCCGCTCCCTTGCCAGATCGCAATGATTCTGGTAGGGGAGAGTCAGCGCGTGGCGGGATCGTGTGATCTGGGAGGAAGGATGTCAAGGATGGAATCCGAGTGTCCTTGCGAAAGCGGCGGCGGCAGGGTGGACGCCGTGGTGCTGGCCGGCACCCGAGGAGCGACCCGGTTTGTGCTGCATGGAAAACCCGCCTCGAAGCCCTTCTTGCCGCTCGGTGGCGAGCCGCTGGTTCGCCGGGTGGTGCGGGCCGTGCTCGATGCCGAGCGGGTGGGCCGCGTGTACGTGGTCGGCGATCCGGCGGCGTTGACGGCGGCCCTTGCGCCGTTGCTCTCCCGCGAACGCGAGCGGCTGCGGCTGGTTCCTGAGGCCGACGACATCGTCTCAAACGCCTACCGCGCCTTCTTTCAATACCTGTTGCCCGCCCGCGGCGGCCCGTGTCCCCAGGGGGCCGGGCCCGACGAGCGGGAACTGCGCGAGTTGCAGGCGCGATACCCCCATTGCCGCCAGGTTCCGGCGCTCTTCGTCACCGCGGATCTCCCGTTCATTCACTCGGGCGAAATCGATGATTTCATCGACGCGGTCCCCGGGGACGCGGCGCTGGGGCTCGGACTGCTCGATCACCGAGAGCTCGTCAAGATGCAGCGCAACCTCGGCGACGCCACCGGTCTGGAACAGTGGAAATGGGGTGCGCTGCCGTTGCGGAAGGTTCCGGTGCGCATCAACAACCTCTTCCTGGTCCGGCCGCTGCTGGCCGAGCCGAGCTTGTATGGATTGCTGGGCCAGGTGTACGGCCACCGCTGGCTGCTGCGCCAGGACGGAACGGTCCACGCGCGCAACTGGTGGGCCATGGCTCGGGCCATCCTGCGGGCGACATCGCGTACCCGGCGGAAGCTTCGCTTCGTCCGCGGGTTGGTCAATTTCGTCCCGGCGGTCCTGGCGCTGGCTCTGGCGCGATCGGCGATGCGGCGCGCGCCGGCCCTGGCCTGGCCGTTTCGGCAGTTCTTGTCCGTCCACGACCTGGAGTTCATCGGCTCGGCGCTGGCGGGCGCCCGCTTGCGGCTGGTGGTGTGCCGCGCGCTCGGGCCCGCCATCGACATCGACGTGCCGGAGAGCTACCTCAATTTGGCGGCGGAAGGCGAGGAGAATTTTCACCGCGTCCAGCGCTACCTGGCCCGGCTGCGCGCCGAGGCGGAGGCGCGGCCGGAGCTGGCGCTCATCGCGGGCGGGAAACAGCCCTGAGCGGCCGGTCCGGACCTTCCTTCGATTCGTTGACCGATATTCCCATCCTGCGAGCGGGCGAGTTGGCGCCGCTCGCCGCCCTGCGTCGGATGCCGGCCAAGGCAAGACGTCGCGCGTTCGGCGAGCCCGCGGCCACACCGCCGGCGGCCGCAGGGGCGGATGGGGCCGTCAAAGTTTCGATCGACGGCGGGGCCGAAGGGCCAGCGCCAGCGCGAGCAGTCCCGGCAGCCCGACGCCGCTTCCGCCGCCGCAGCCGCAGCCCCCACCGGCGGTATCGGGCGTCTGGGGCGGGTACACGCTGAAGGCCTCCGGGGCGGTCTGGCTGATCGGCCCGGCCACCACGGTGACGTCGCGCTTTCCGGGTGTGGCGGTCTCGGCCGCAGCCACGTTCAGGCGCACCCGGTTGGGGTAGTTGCCATCGTACTCCACCGCTCCCAGGGTGAGCCCGTCTCCCGAGATCTGCACCGTGGTCGAGTCGGAGAACGGGATGCTCTCGCCCTCGATGGTGACAGTGGCGCTGCGGCCGGGGTAGATGCCGCGGGGCGCGACCCGCGTGATGCGCGGGTTGGAGATGTCGAGCGCATCGTTTCCGATCGCCACCTCGGTCCCGGTGATGGCCAGGATGGTGTGCGCCCCTCCGGTCGCGGTGTCGTCCACCGATACCGTGACGGTCAGGTGATCGGAATCCGTCACCGTCACCGTCCGCACGGTCACGCCGTTTTCGGGCTGGATGAAGACCTGGGTTTCGCCGGAGAGGAAGTTCCCGCCCGGAGCGGTGATGGCCAAGGTCTGATCCGGCCCGACCCGGATCGAGGCGGGTTCGACCCGTGTCACCGCCGCCGGCGCGGTGACCTCGAAGGCCCCGTGCAGGACCAGGTTGGGGCATTCCGTCTCATCGCCGGGAAGGCAGCAGGCGTACACCAGGTCGGTCGTTCCTTCCGGCATGGCGCCCGAAACCTTCAGGCGAAAGTCGAGCACATCGGGCCCGGCGGCGTTGAAATACTCGCCGCCCAGGCCGGCGGGCGACGATGAGATGCCGGGCTGGGCCGCGTCGAAGCGGACGTTCTGGCCGGCGAGTTGCACCGTCAACCCCGGGTGCCCGCGGTCGGCGTGGTTGGGGGTGATGGAGACCAACTGGGTCGATGGGCCGGGCTGCACCAGGAAATGATGCGGGTAGGTCGTCGACCCCACCGTGACCGTGCGCCAGCCGATGGCCGCCTGGGGGTTCACCGCGACGTCGGCGAGCAGGAGCTGGCTGGCGGAGGGGCTCTGGACGCTGCCGATGGTCACGCCGCTTCCGAGGTTGACCGGTGTCTGGGCGGAATATCCACCGGCGCCGCCGCCGATCGCCACCTGGGCCAGCGTGGCGCCCTGCGCGGCGCGATCCGGAGTGATGGTGAGCGGCAGGGTCGGCTCGATCACTTCGAAGAGGTCCGCGCCGGCGGCGGTCTCGGAGCCGGTGGTCACGGTGGCGTCGCGCCGGCCGAGTTCGGCGTTCGCGGCGATGGAGAGACGGGCCGTCAGGCGGGTCGCCGACGAGACCTGTATGTTGGAGACGGTGATGCCGCTTTTGGAGAAGGCCAGGGTCGAGCCCGTGCCGAAGTGGGTGTTCTGGCCGGTCACGGTGACGTCCAGGCTCTCACCGCGCCCGCCGCTCTTGGGTTGGATCTGGGTGATGATGGGATTGGCGCAGCCCTGGCAGGGGTCGATGGTGAACAGGTCCTCGCCCTGGTAGATATTCGCGCCGGAGGCGATGATCACGTCCTGGAGGCCGGACGATGTTGCCTGGGGGATGATGGCGATGCAGGCCAGCACGTTGCTCGACTCGATGGCGCACTCGTTGAAAGTCACACCGCTCGCCGGGGAGAAGCGCACCGTCGGATTTCCTTCCAGCACCACGCCCGCGTCGCCGGTGATGGTCAGACGCACGCTGCTGCCGGCCGCCGCGTGGTTGGGCGTGACGTCCAGAATGGCCTGGGCCCGAGCGGTGAAGGACGCCAGGACAACCAGAAATCCGAACACGATAGTGCGCCGCTTCATTGGATACCTCCCGCGTCGGCGCTTCCCGACCCGGAAAATCCTATCAGGAAGGCGGGAATTGGGCAAAGAAGCTCCCGGCGGACGGCGTCTCATTGACATCGAACCTGGCTCCACGCACACTACGCCCATGGCCATTTCCAAGAAAATCGAAGGCTTCATGACCCGCGCCTCGTGGATCCGCCGCATGTTCGAGGAAGGGCAGCGGCTGCGCCAACAGCACGGTCCCGACTCGGTGTGCGACTTCACCCTGGGCAATCCCCTGCTGGAGCCTCCAGCGGCGGTGCAGCAGGCACTCTCGCGCGCGGTGAACCACCCCGAGCCCGGCATGCACCGCTACATGCCCAACGCCGGCTACCCCGAGTGCCGCCAGCGCGTGGCCGAATACATCTCGGCCGAGTGCGGCCTGCCGGTGCGGCCCGAGGACGTACTCATGACCACCGGCGCCGGCGCCGGGCTCAACGTGGCCCTGCGCGCCTTGTGCGATCCCGGCGACGAGGTGGCGGTGATCGCGCCCTTCTTTCCCGAGTATGCCTTTTACCTCGACAACCACGGTCTGGTCATGAAGACCGTGCCCGCGGCGCCGGACTTCGATCTCGATCTCGAGGCGCTGCGGGCCGCGCTGGGGCCGCGCATCCGCGCCGTCATCGTCAACTCGCCGAACAACCCCACCGGACGCATGTACTCGGCCGAGCGGCTGCGCCAGTTGGGCGAACTGCTTGCCGACGCGGAGAAGCGCCACGGGACGCCGATCACGATCTTGTCCGACGAGCCCTACCGCAAGCTGGTGTTCGACGGCCTGCGCACGCCGGACATCTTCGCCGCCCACGACAACGTGGTGTTGATCAATTCGCATTCCAAGGACCTGGGGCTGGCCGGCGAGCGCATCGGTTGGGCGGTGGTCTCGCCGCGGCACCGGGACCGAGCGGCGCTGCGTGAGGCCATGGTGTTCACCAACCGCACCCTGGGTTTCGTCAACGCCCCGGCGCTGTTCCAGCGGGTGGTGAGCCAGTCCCTGGACGTCTCGGTGGACATCGCCGCATACCAGGCGCTGCGCGACCGCATGTGCGCCGTGCTCGAACGCGCGGGGCTTCAGTTCGTCAAGCCCCAGGGCGCCTTTTACGTCTTCCCGCGCACGCCCATCCCCGACGACCTGGCCTTCGTGCAGATGCTGGTGGGCCAGCGGGTGCTGGCGGTGCCGGGCAGCGGCTTCGGCCGGGCCGGACACATGCGCGTGTGCTTCTCGGTCCCGGCCGGCGAGATCGATCGTTCCGAGGAAGGTTTCCGCCGCGCGGTCGAGGAGGCGGCCCGCGCGGGCTGAGGCGCCTATTCCAACAGCAGGGACTCGGGGTCCTCCTCGGCTCCGGTCTCGTCAACCTTCTTAAAGTCCAGACCGCCGGGGCGGGTGACCACCAGCGTCCGCTGCGCCGCGAACTGGGTCCCCTCGCGAGCCACCACGGTGATGAAATTCGGCCCCGGGTCGAGCGAGAGGCGCACCTCGAACGGGAACTGGCGCGGATTGCCGCCGTCGCGGCCCGTCTCCAGGAACACCTTGTCGCTCCCCAGCCACACCGCGACGTCCCGCACGTCGGCATCCTCGTCCCGCACCCGGCCGCGCAGGGTGACGGCGCTGTCATCGGTGAGGTATTCCGGCAAGACCTCCAGCTCGATCCGCGGCGGAGTGAACTGGCAGAAGGGAATCGGGCTTCCCGCTGGCGCTCGGCGGGTGGGCGCGACGGCGTCGTCCGCCACCCAGCCCAGCCAACCGTTGGGTGCGGCCAGACGCAAGAAGCGTCCCGCGCGCCGATCGGCGGTGAACACCGAGCCCTTCTTCAGCCACCCCGTGACCGCTCCGTCCGGCGCCGGACGGTCGCGCAGCTCGGCCCGGTCGGCGCGGACTTCCAGGCGGCGCTGGATCGTCTCGACCCGGTAGGGCGGGTTGGCCCGCACCGGCAACCGCACATCGGCGGTCTGGCCCACGCCCAGGGTGGCATCGTACAGATTGAGCTCCATCTTGAGTTCGCTGGCGGCGGCGTCCTGCGGCACCCGGAAGGCGAAGCGCTCACTCCGGCTCTGGCCTGGGGGAATGTCCTTGAAGGCGACCTGACCCCTCCCGGTCTCGAGAAACAGATCGCGGCCGGACTGGTTCTTGAGGTACCCCTTGGCCTCGAAGGCCGGGCCCTCGCCGAGGTTGTGGACGGTGACATCGAGTTCGACCTTTTCGCCGGGCTGGACGGCGCCGTCGCCGTTTCCTTCCCGATCCAGCACCCGCAACGAGTAGCCGAAGGCGGGCATGGGCCGGCCCACGGTGGAGATGGTCACCGAAAGCGGCGCCGGGGCCGGACTGCCCTCGGCGAAGAAGGAGAGACGCAGGTCGTCGGTGCGGGTGTGGGCGTTGCGCGGGATCTTGATGGGCACCTCGAAGCTGCGCGTCTCGCCGGGATTGATGCGGCCGAACAAGAACTCGCGCTTGTCGAAGAGCTTGTTCTTGCAGGCAGACTCGGCGCGCAAGCGGAAGATGGGCTCCTTGCCCGTGTTGCGCACGCTCAGCACAAGGCGCACCTTGCCGTCGGCCTGGGCCCGTCCCTGGGCGTCCACGCCCTCGCCGACCAGGCGGAAGGAGGCCTCGCCGCGGCCGCCCTGCGCCGTGCCCGGGCTCCAGTCCACGCCGAGCTTGCGCAGGCGCTCGGTCAGGTTCTTCTGCTCGCGGTCGGCCACTTCCTTCAGGTAGGCCGCCGCCTGATCCAGCATGGTCGTGCCGCGGTTGCTGGATGCGCGCAGCAGGATGTCGCGGGCCAGGCGGATCTCCTCGTCCTCCTTGAAGCCGGGCTCCTCCAGGGGAGGCTCCTCGCCCTCGGCCGGCCGCGGCGGCGCGTCCTTGAGGTAGGCGATCTGGAACGAGGGTTTTTGCAGGACGTTCATGTGCCGGCGCAGGTGGGCTGGGATGTCGCGCTCGCGAAAGCGCTCGGGCTGGGCGAAGGCCTCGACCGACTCGGCATCCACGATCATGGGGATCATCTGGATGTCGGGGGTGACGCCCACCTCCTGGATGGAGACGTCCCCGGGAATGAGGTACTCGGCCACGGTGAGCTTGAGGCAGGCGCCGCGGACCGAGGACGGCACGTGCTCGTTCAGCACCTGCACCGAGCCCTTGCCGAAGGTCTGGTCGCCGAGCAGGATGGCGCGGTCGAGGTTCTTGAGCGCGCCGGCCAGGATCTCCGAGGCCGAGGCCGAACCGGCGTTGACCAGCACCACCAGCGGCAGGTCCGGCTCCACCGCGTCGCCGGTGGCCCGCTGCTCCTCGCGGTTTTTCTGCTCGGGCTTGTCCGGGGTCCCGTCCTCGCTGTAGGCCACCGTGGCCACGATGATGCCGCTCGGCAGGAAGAGATCGGCCACCTGCACCGCGGCCTTGAGAAGGCCGCCGGCGTTGTTGCGCAGATCCATGATGAGCCCGCGCAGTCCCTTGGCCTCGCGCTTGAGCTCGTTGAGATGGCGCAAGAAATCGCCGGGGGTGTTCTTGGCGAAGTCCTGGATCTGGATGTAGCCCACCCGGTCGGCCAGCAGCTTGGACTCGATGCTGCGCACCTGGATGTTCTCGCGGGTCATGACGTAGGGATGGGGTTCGCTCCAGCCGGACCGCATGATCCAGATGGTGACCTTGGTGCCGGGCTTGCCGCGCAGCATGTTCACCGCCTCGTCGAGCGGCAGGTTGACCGTGGACTGATCGTTGATGCGCACGATCTGATCCATGGCCCGCAAGCCCAGCCGGGCGGCGGGCGTGTCCGGCAAGGGGCTGATGATGGTGAGCGCGCCCTTGCGGATGGCGATACGGATGCCGAGCCCGCCGAACTCTCCCTGGGTCTTGAGCTGCATCTCGCGAAACAGCTCCGGGGGCAAGAGGTTGCTGTGCGGGTCCAGGGCCGAGAGCATGCCGTTGATGGCGGAGAACTCGATCTCCTTGGCGTCGGTGCCGGGCTCGATGTTGGCGGCCAGAAAGCGAAACAGCGGAGCCAAAGCGTAGTTCATCTCCCAGATGGTCTTGGGGTTGCCAATGGGGAACTCCTGCCGCTGGCCGCCGGCCTGCACTCGGGCCACCAGGTTCTTCTCGGCGCCGGGCGATTCGCCGCCGGCTTTTTCGGTGAGGGTGATCTCGACGTTGGGCGTCCGGCGCTCGATGTACTGGAGCGTCCGGCGCAGCATGGCCTCGGGACGGACGCGGGACGGATCTACGTAGTCCTGCTTGAGTTGCAGGATGGTCCAGGAGAAGACCTCCATGCGATTGAGATCGTAGGAGCTCTTCGGACCGGGGTCCTGGGAGTCGTCCTGGGCCCGGAGGGAGGCCGAGCCCAGGATGGCGATGAAGAGGACATACAGTGCGAATCGGCTGGTTTTCGAGCAGGGCATGAAGACTCCTTCGATGGTCCTGGCGAAGAGGCTGCCCGCCCAGTCTGTCGCTCGCCCAATCCCAAGTCAAGCACGACCTCGCGGCGCGACCTCGCGCTCATGCGCCAGCGACGGAGGATGGTTGCCTGGGCCGCAGGATGTTCGGGCGCCGGCATGCCGATTGGACTTTGGCTCGAGGGTGTGCTTGGAATGATCTCGATGGCGATTCTGCACCTGCCAGTCGGCAAGATGGCCCTCCAGGGATACCTGGACGTTCGTCCCAGGGACCAGGAATTCTTCGGCGCCGCCCTCGGCGGCGATCGCGAGATCGAGCTCGTTTTCGGGGACAACGAAGCGGTGCTCGTCCGGCTCCGTCAGGCGCAAGATCGGCTCCGTCTGGTCTACACCGGCGCCGAGGGGGAGCCTTTCCGCCGGTGGCTGCGTTCGGTCTTTCGCGGCCACCGCCCGCGCGGCCCCAGGGGCGTTCTGGTGTTTCAGGCATTGAGCGCGGACCGGTACCAGGTGCGGGCCGAGAGCTTGCGGCAAGCGCAGGTGGAAGAGCTGTTCATCTCGGAGCGCGTGTATCTGGTCGGAGCGCGTCCGCTCAGCCTGCTCAACCCGGCCGTCGCGGAGCTCGACGGGAAACTCTCCCGGATAGCGGTTCCTCCGCCGTCGCCGGCAGCGGTGATCCGCCAGCGGATCATCGAGGAACTCGTCCAGGCGGGCTGGATCAGGGGTCAGAGCGTGGGAGGCGGGTTGCTGCTGGAAGCCGGCCTGCGCAGAAGCGGAGCCGAGCTGCACCTGGTCCTGGAGCCGCCCGATCTCTACCTGGCATTGCTTCGGCTTGGCGCCGGGTTCACCCATCGTCAGATCGATCTGGGTCTCGTCCTGGTGGCCGACGGTCCACTGGCCCAGAAATACCGCTCCAAGACCTCGCTTCCTCCGTCATCCCTGGAACGAGCCCAGCGAGATGCCGAGGCTCTCCCTTTTCTCATCCACTGGCCGATCTGCCTGTTTGGGCTTTCGCTGCGCCGCCGGCTCAAACGAGGTCTGTAAAATAATCTCGCTTTTTTTCAGTATATTATGGCGACCATCGCCCCGAAACCGCCGCCTTTTTACTGCTTTTCATTTATTTATCAAATAGTTGAATGGTGCCACCCACCCCGGTTTCGGTTGGGGCGTTGTGCGTTTTGTTCATATTGATCAGCATGTTATCTTGACAGAGCAGCAGCCGGAAGTCTGTTCTGAACAGGCATCAAGGGCGAGGGGCAAGGCGAGAAGAGCCACCCAGAGTGCAGAAAAACTCCTTCAGTCGGCGAGAAACGCATCTCTGTCTCGAAGCAGGGGAGGAATCAAAATCCCGCGATCTGCATGGGCATGCCGGCGGGGGAGGCGGATTTTTCACCCAGGAAGACCTGATCCAGAGCCGCCGGGGCGCCGTCGATCTTGAGATCGACGAGGAGCTTTCGCAGCCCAGGAACCTTGATATCCAGACCGTCCTCGCCCTCGCGGAGCGTCGTCGAGAACATCACGATCCGGTCACCGTTGTTCTTGGCCCAGCCGCCGGTCTTTTCGTCGAGACGCCGGAGTTCCTTGAGCGGCCGGTCGAAGTCCAGCCGCCCCTCGAACAGGACCGGTTTTTGCGCGTTGGTGAGCCGGAGGTGCAGCCCGTCGGCATCCTGCCACAAAAAGATGCCGACCTTCTGGCCCGGTGTGTACGCGGGTTTTCCCTTCAGAAGCGCGCCCGAAACCGGCACTGGCTTGGGCTTGGGGGCGTCGGCCTTGGCCGGCTCGGTCCCCGCGGGGGCCGCAGGCGGTGTCTGGGACCAGGACGTTGAAGCGAACGCGAGCACTGCGAGCGAGAACGTCACGGCAAGGCGGAACGACATGCGACCTCCCGAGATTGATTTCTGCGGCATGGTATTGAGGGAAGGCGGCCAGGTCAAGCCAAATGACGAGTCATTGTCCTTGACACCGTGCGCCGAAATCGAATACATGGGCGGCGTTTCGCACGAGATGAAAGGAACTCGAAAGGAGAATGTCCATGCCGAGGAGGATGCTGACTCTCGTTCTCTCCCTGTCCGTGTGTCTGTGCGGTGCCTCGATCGCCATCGCCGATGACGAGAAGCCCGCGGAAACCGGTTTCGAGGGCTGGGACAGCGAAAAGCCCGCCGAAGCCGGCGCCGCCAAGTCCGAGGAGAAACCCGCCGAGAAGCCCGCGGAGAAGCCCAAGGCCCCCGAGGTGGGAGCCGGAGCCAACGCTCCCGGAAGCCACCCCAACATCGTCCCCTCCGTGAGCACCCAGTACGGCGCGCTCACCATCCTGGGCGTTTTCCAGACCCTGTTCGACAACAATATCATCCTCAAAAACGCCCCGACCGACACGCACTACACCAAGATGAGCTTCGACTTCCAGCGGGCGCGCATCATCCTGAAGGGCCACCTGGTCTCCGAGAACCTCACCTACTTCTTCCAGGGCGACGCGCGCAACATGCTGTCGTTTGCGCTCGACATGTTCGTGGGCTACAAGTTCGCCGACTCGGGGCTCTCCTTCCGGGTGGGGCGCTTCGTGCCCGAGTTCGGCTACATGATGCCGCGCAACACCGCCGACCTCGCCGCCATCAACTACCCGCTGTACATCACCAACGCCCGCTTCGCGGTATGGCGCCAGATCGGCATCGAGGCCATGTACCAGAAGGACGCGCTGCAGCTGCGCCTGGGCGTGTTCAACGGCCTCCTGTACGACCAGCTCAACATCAATCCCAGCGACGTCTACATGCAGATGGGCACGGTCACCATCGGCGCAACCGACTACACCAACTACTCGGACAACAACAAGATGAAGGACTTCTTGCTGCGCGTGTCCTACAAGCCGAGCAAGGAGCTGTCGCTGGACTTCTCGGGCTGGTTCGGCTTCCCGGTCAACTTCAACGACGCGGATTCCAACGACTTTGTGTTCATGGGCGGCCCCGGCTTCGAGTACAACAACGGGAAAATGCACCTCATCGGCGAGGTCATGTTCCGGGCCATCAAGTACGGCGAGGACAACGCCGATCCGGGCTCGGTCACGAGCCTGGGCGCCTGGCTCCACGGCGGCTACCGGCTCACCGACGTCATCGAGGGGATCCTGCGCCTGGACCTCTCGGACCCCGTCATCGGCAAGGACCGAAACGACATGCTGATGCGCGTCACCACCGGCGCCCACTTCTGGCTGGAGGAGAAGCACTTCCGCATCCTCACCAACCTGTTCGTGGACATCCCCGTGGAAGGCGAGAACCGCCAGATCCCGATGGGCATCCAGGTCCAGTTCGCCGCCCTGTGGTAGAACGCTCGCACAAACCCGCCCCTTTCCCGCGCTACATCCCTCCGTCCGCGACGCCCGTCTCGCCCGCGAGTCCGGCCTGATGACTGAATATCCGAGAATACAAAAGAGATGCGCCGCTGCAAGTCTCGAGGTTGCGTCTTGACTTCCGAAGGCGCTCTCGACATCATCCAGAAGAAAGATGGTCACATATAGAGCAGGCGGACGAGCCATGGCGGCACAGAACTTGCGCAGGCAGGCAGGCAGGCAGGCCGCTCTATCTGATCTTTGAGTCGTTGAAGTTCCCCTTATCCGGCGGGGCCGGTTTCATGGCCGGCCCCCAAGAAGGCTCTGGGACGTACAACCCGAACCTCTGGAGGAGGGGAACGTGAAAGCCAACAATAAGTTTTGGGGAAGCCTTGTTCTGGCCGTTATCCTTTTCACGGGGACGAACGCCTTCGGCTGGCAGGAGAATCACCACCGTCACATCACGGGGGATGCCATCGACTACATGAGTCAGAGCGACAATCCGTTGCTCGTGCAGATGTCCATGTGGCTATGGAACACGGCGGGGTACAACACGCTGCTTCGGAGCGACACGAACTGGTACACGGATCCGCGCTGCCGGAATTCGTACAGCGCAGCCTGCGCGCTCATGGACCAAGGGGCGAACGCGGATCATCTCACCGATGTGGATGTCTATATCGATGCGACACTTTTAGGGGTGCTATGTTGGAGTTTTATTCCGATCCTTTCGCAGGAGATGTGTAAGAAGTTGGGAGAAGCCAATTCGATCAGCCCTGGAGATGGGTATCACTCGAGCTTCGATGACTACAACATGACCTCGATGAACCACTACATCGGGGCGTTCTACGAGGACGACCGGGTTTTTCCGCGGAACCTGGCGACAGACCCGAGGTACACACGCGAGTGCGAGAACAGGAGCGAGTACCACGAGAACCTGGGGTACTTCACGAAAAACCTCGGTGACGACTGCAACGATCAGATGGAGGGCGACTGCAAGCACGAGGAGGACGCGATCGCCCAGTGGGTGTCGCTCAACGACTCGGACGTACGGCTCGTGGCAAGTCTGAGCGGCACCAATGCCTACAACGATATCACTTGCCACCATCACCAAGAACTTTCGGAGTCGATTTCCGGGACTCGGTACCATCCGCTGGATAGCCTGGTCGAGTACTGGGTGCAGCGGTTCCGGGAGTCGGACGACGTCCTCGATCTGGGGCTGGCGCTGCACATGGCCCAGGACGCCATGAACCCGCACCACAGCTACCTGTACCAGGGCCGGGGACACGGCATGTACGAAAGCTGGACGGGAGCGAAGGCGGACGAGAGCCTCCAGTGCCGGAAAGGCGATCTACCACCGGAGTTGTGCAACGAGTGGCTGACGGCGAAGTTCTACCGGGACGAAGTGGTTGATGAGTACATCGGTTGGATGCAGGACCAATACAATACGATCAATGAACTTCCGGAATTCCTCGTGGCAAAGACAGCGGAACACTACACGCATGTGCCGTATACAAGCGACCCTATTGACCCACACTACGCTTTCGCCCGGTCTCTGGTCTGGCAGGACCGGAACGCGACGGAGCTGGCGCGTCCGGCGAACCGGGACTGGTTCACCGTCTCGGCGATGCAGAACAACCTGGCCACGGCGCTGACGGTGGAACTGCTCCGGCGCGAGCTCGGGCGGTACGCGGAAAAGTGGCACGGCCATGGATATTGCGACGAGCTATACGAGCTGGACCGTTCTGCCTGGTACAGGATCCTGCCGGGTCTCAAGAGCGGTACCGACCTCCCCGCGGTTCTTTCTCCTGACGGCGACTACATCCGCCTCGCATCGGAGATGGCCGAGAGCCGCCATCCGTACATGAACGATACGTGCGCCGACGGATTCGGACATGGTCAGAACCGGATCGAGTTCGCCCTGCCGGGGCCATGGGGCGTGGTGGAGGTTGTGCCGCAATCGCTGAAGCTGTGGTTCGACCCTGAGATGGACTGGCACTATATCGAGGGAGATCGGCTCGTGGTTTCGGTAATACTGCTGGACACGAGTGGCAGGTGGGTAGAGCGAGTGTGGGCCGAGTACTCGCGGCCGGCAGATCTTCCGACAAGCCCGATGACCATCGCCGGAGTCGAAGGCGGTCGCTGGCTCGGAGTGGCCGTCGAGATCCGGCAGGGAGAGACAGGATATCGCTGCTCGCCGGAGCCGAAATATGGCTACAAGATAGACAAGGTGGAGGGACGTTTCCTCCTGAGAGCGGGTCCTGGAGCGGATACGGGGTTCAAGATCTCCCAGGATCTCAGGGTGTGGACTCGCGGTGTCCTGGAAGGGCGGATTCGCCCCGACTTCGGAGTGCTCGTGGACTGCGCCCCGGGGAGCGAGTGCGATCGGGAGGTGGCGGGGGAGCTTGCCGATGCCTTCGGGTCGGAGGGGTTGCTCTTCGACGGGCGGGTTTTCGACATCGTGAACGAGACGCTGGCCCGCCACAGCGCGGACCCGGCGCGGTCGCCGCCGCTGGTGGCCTACGCGGTCACGGCCATGGCGCAGAGCGCCTCGACGGGCACCGACATCGTGAGCACGGGGCTGGCCGAGTCGGCGGCCGACTGGTCGCTGCTGCGCCAGGGGTTGGCCGCCGGCCGAACGGGGGCGCTGCTGGCAGAGCAGGAAGTCACGGCGACGATCGATTTCACGCAGCCCGTGGTCGGCAGCCGCCCGGAGGTGATGCGGCGGGACGGGACGGTGATTCCGGGAGTGCTGGCGCCGGACATGGCGGGGTATCCGGGATTTCGGGCGCCGACGGCGCAGGAACTTTCCGACCCGGAGCGATACAGCGCGTACCTGGAGGCGAAGGAAGCTGACGTCAAGCGATATCAGTCCCGGCGGCGGACGGAGATGGCGCTGGCGGTGACCGCAGGTTTGCGGCAGGTGCTGGATACGGACAGCGGGGAGAATCCGGCGGCGACGGAGCGGATCCAGTCGCTGCGGGAGATATTGGACATGCGGGAGGAGTTGGTGTCGTACGGGCTGGACGGCGACGGGGACGGGGTGCCGGACGCGAGCGACGCCTGTCCCGCGGTATGCGCGAAGGGTATGGATGCGAACGGTGACGGGTGCATCGACGAGGCGTGCGGGCTGCGGGCCGAGATCGAGAAAGCTCCTGGGTTCTGGCTGGCGCGGCTTCTGCTCGCGCTGCACGCGGACACGGCCTGCGCGCTCTTGCAGCACGGCAAGACCCGCGCGGCGGCGGGGGTGCTCATCGCGGTGGAGGTGCTGATCGGGATGTACGCGCGGGCGGGGTGGCTGGACGGAGCGGCGGCGGAGCGGCTTGCGGCGTTTGCGCGCAACGCGCGGGATCTGGCGGTGGGCGACACCGCTCGGCTAGAATGCCGGTAGGAGGCGGCCGTGAGGAAGCGAGAAGACATCCTCCTTGCGCTCGCGTTGTTGCTCCTTGCCGGCTGCACCTGGTCGTGCGGCACGGAGCCGGAGAAGCCGCACTGCCTGGACCCGAACGACCCTTGTCCGAACGACATGGTGACGGAGCAGGGTTGCACCTACGACCGGTGCGCGGGGACTTTCACGGGGAACCTCATCCCGTGTTTTTACATTAACGATGAGCATGGCCCGGCATGGTGGTTTTTAGCAGGTCCTCGAGCGCAATACATCGCCTACCGGACCTACAACGAGGGGTCCGAGGCGTACCCGCTTCATCCATACGGCTCGGTGTGGCTCTACGAGATCCTGACCGGGGAGCGGCGAAAGATCTCACCCGAGGGTTCCAAGGCCTACTACCTTCGCACCGGAGGATCCAAGGTGGCCTGGATGGAGTACGTGTCCTTCGAGGTGAACCCGACGAATGGCTCTATCAAGAAACTGGTGACTGACATCCGGGTGTTCGACACCGAGACAGGTCAAGAATGGCATGTGGAAAACACCCGGGGGACAGAATGGGAAAACCTCGACATCTCCGATCGATGGGCGATTTTCAGCGAGATTCGAATGGGATACTGTGAGAATGGTAAACCCTACTATGTGAGGGATCTCTGGGCGTACGAACTTTCGACGGAGCGGCTGGTGAAGTTGGACGAGTCGGAACTCAACACGGTCGTGCTCGGCTATCCGAGATTGGACGGTGAAAGAGTCATCACAACGAAGCTGTCACCGGGAGCGTGTACGGAAGCGATCGACAGGAGGCATACTTTCTGGCTCTACGAGCTGAAAACCGGTGAAGCCAAACCGCTGAGGGAACCCGGCGCTCCGTTGAGTCCGACGAGTTCGGACGATCGGAGGCAGGAGATTGACTTCCAGTGGCCCTGGTATGTGGCAAGGACTTCTGGGACGGTCACGGCCTGGAACTTCGAGAGTGGCGATGCTATCGAGATCACCGCTTGTGGTAGAGATGATTGTGGTGTCGTGCTCGATAACGGCAAGGTGGCCTACGATCGGTACGGGGAGGACGGGCTCAGCCAGCGGCAGCTCTACGTCTTCGACCTCGCCACCAGGAAGAAGACCCGGATGACCAACCTCAGGCCATACTATGATGGGGCCGGCCCCGGAGATTTCAAGGCCAACCGGCTCTTCTGGGGCGAGAGAAGGGGCTTCGACATCTTGGATGCCTGCGGTTACTCTCGAAAGGCCACCGGTAAAACACCCCTATGGTTCTGGAAGGACATCTACTGAGCCTTGGTCCTGGACATCACCATGGAAGGCGAGAACCGCCAGATCCCGATGGGCATCCAGGTCCAGTTCGCCGCCCTCTGGTAGGCCGCTCGCGCTCCCCCATAGCGCACATCCCCGCCCGCCGGCCGCAGCCGGTTTCGCTTGACACCCCAGTCAACGCGTGCTACGAACCTCCCGCGAAAAAACCGTTCGGCTAAGGAAAATACGGCGTTCGCCATCTCATAACCCCCCAAGGAGGAGATTTACCATGGCAGAAGAAAAGGCAAAGGACGAGGTGTTCGCCCCACCCGCGGAGTTCTCCAAGAACGCCTGGGTGAAGTCCATGGAGGAGTACAAGAAGCTCTACGAGGAGTCGATCAAGGATCCCGACAAGTTCTGGGCGCGCGAGGCCGAGGGCTTCTACTGGAAGCAGAAGTGGACCAAGGTCCGCTCCTATGACTTCAAGGACAAGATCGAGATCAAGTTTTTCGAGGGCGCAAAGACCAACGTGTGCTACAACGCGGTGGACCGCCACGCCGAAGGCAATCGTAAGGACAAGGTGGCCATCCTGTGGGAGGGCAACGAGCCCACCGAGTCGAAGAAGATCACCTACGGCCAGCTCAAGGACGAGGTGAGCAAGTTCGCCAACGTGCTGAAGAAGATCGGCGTGAAGAAGGGCGACCGGGTCAGCATCTACCTGCCCATGATCCCCGAGCTGCCCGTCGCCATGCTGGCCTGCGCCCGCATCGGGGCCATCCACTCCATCGTGTTCGGCGCCTTCTCCGGCGAGTCGCTGGCCGACCGCATCCTGGATTCCAAGTGCACCGTGCTCATCACCTGCGATGGGACCTTCCGCGGTGCCAAAGCCGTCTCCATGAAAGCCAACGCCGACAAGGCCATGGACATCGTGGAGAAGAACGGCCACAAGATCGAGCACTGCATCGTGTACGAGCGCGTCGGCGCGGGCAAGGGCATCGAGACCCCCATGGTGGCGGGCCGCGACGAGTGGTGGCACGACCTCATGAAGGGCGTTTCCGCGGACTGTCCGGTGGAGTGGATGGACGCCGAGGACCCGCTGTTCATCCTGTACACCTCCGGATCGACCGGCAAGCCCAAGGGCGTGCTCCACACCACCGCCGGTTACATGGTGTACGTCGGCTCAACCTTCAAGAACATCTTCGACTACCATGAGGACGACATCCACTGGTGCACCGCCGACATCGGCTGGATCACGGGCCACAGCTACATCGTGTACGGGCCGATGCTGAACGGCGCCACCACGTTGCAGTTCGAAGGCATCCCCACCTACCCGGACGTGTCGCGCTTCTGGCAGGTCATCGACAAGCACAAGGTCACCATCTTCTACACCGCTCCCACCGCGCTGCGCTCGCTGATGCGCGAGGGCGAGGAGCCGGTCAAGAAGACCTCCCGCAAGTCGCTGCGGCTGCTCGGCACCGTGGGCGAGCCCATCAACCCCGAGGCCTGGAAGTGGTACTACAACGTGGTGGGCGAGAAGCGCTGCCCCATCGTGGACACCTGGTGGCAGACCGAGACCGGCGGCATCCTGATCACCCCGCTGCCCGGCGCCATCCCGCAGAAGCCCGGCTCGGCCACGCTGCCGTACTTCGGCGTGATCCCGGTGCTGGTGGACGAGAACGGCAAGGAGATGACCGGCCCCGGCTCGGGCCGCCTGTGCATCAAGGAACCCTGGCCCGGCATCATGCGCACCGTGTACGGCCAGCACCAGCGCTTCAAGGAGACGTATTTCACCATCTTCCCGGGAATGTACTTCACCGGCGACGGCTGCCGCCGCGACGAGGACGGCTACTACTGGATCACCGGCCGGGTGGACGACGTGCTCAAGGTCTCCGGCCACCGCCTGGGCACCGCCGAGATCGAGAGCGCCCTGGTCAGCCACCCCAAGGTGGCCGAGGCCGCCGTGGTGGGCTACCCCCACGACGTCAAGGGCGAGGGCATCTACGCCTACGTGACGCTCAAGGCTGGCGTGGAAAAGACCGAGGATCTGCGAAAGGAACTGGTGGCCCACGTGCGCAAGCAGATGGGCCCCATCGCCACCCCGGACTTCATCCACTGGGCCGACGCGCTGCCCAAGACCCGCTCGGGCAAGATCATGCGCCGCATCCTGCGCAAGATCGCGGCCAACGAACTCGACAACATCGGCGACACCACCACGCTCGCCGATCCCAGCGTGGTCCAGACCCTCATCGAGACTCGCGTGAACCGCAAGTAGGGGATTTTCGATATCGGTCGCAAAGGGCCCGGTTCGCGCCGGGCCCTTTTTTTTCGGATCTCTTGTCGAACGCCTCCGGCGTTGTTATTCAATGGGCGGAATGCGAAAAAAGCCTGCGCCAGCTCCAGGGCCTCGGTTCCATTGTTTTTCACGAGGAGGATGCCTCTCATGAACAGCGAGAAACTCCACGATGTTGCCATCCTGGGAGCCGGCCCGGCCGGGCTGGCGGCGGCCATCTACACCGCCCGCAGCCGGCTGGACACGGTGGTGCTCGATGCCCAGGGGGGCGGCGGGCAGCTCGCCATCATCGATCGCATCGAAAACTATCCCGGCTTCGACAAGGCCGTGACGGGCATGGACCTCTTCGAGGCCATGCGCCGGCAGGCGGAGGGATTCGGCGTCCAGGTGGCCTTCGAGCAGGCGCAGAAGGTCGAGGCGGACGGAGAGGGAGTGACCGTGATCGGCGACTCGGGCCGGCATCGCGCCCGCTACCTGATCGTGGCCACCGGGGCGCGCCACCGCGAGCTGTGCATTCCCAGCGAAGAAAGGCTCAAGGGGCGCGGGGTGAGCTACTGCGCCACCTGCGACGGCAACTTCTTCGCCGCGAAGCCGGTGGCGGTCGTCGGCGGCGGCGACAGCGCGGTCAAGGAGGCCATCTATCTCTCGCGCATCGTCGAGAAGGTATATCTCATCCACCGCCGCGACCGGCTGCGGGCGGAGGCGCTCCTTCAGGAGCGGATCCGCGAGCGGCCCAACGTGGAGTTCGTCTGGGACAGCGTGGTGGACGAGATCCTGGGCGAGGACGCGGTGCGGGGGGTGCGGGTCAAGAACATCAAGACCGGCGCCCTGCGCGAGATTCCGCTGGAAGCGGTGTTCGTCTTCGTGGGCATCCTGCCCAACACCGATTTCTTGTCGGGCCAGGTCAAGCTCGATGAGATGGGCTTCGTGGTGGCCGACGGGCGCATGCGCACCAGCCACCCGCGCATCTTCGCCTGTGGCGACGTGCGCGCCGACTCGGTGCGCCAGATCGGCGTCGCGGTGGGTGACGGCATCACCGCCGCCGTCACCATCCAGGAGTTGCTCGACACCGAGACACCTCCGCGCCGCTGCGGGCCGGAGTGCGATCCCGCCGCCGGCCCGGCGCGCTGAGAAGCGCTATCGGGCCCGGCAGCCCGAAGCCGACGGGCTGCCCGGCCGGCGGCCGTGCCAGAATCATCGGGCGGAGAATGCGCCGATCAGCCCTCGGGTTGCGCGAAGGCGAAGGAGACCGTGGCCGAGGCCAGGATCTTGGCGTACGTCGGATAGAGGGCGTCGGGCGCCGACCCGGCCATGACGAACATGCGCGGGCCGCGCAGAAAGAAGGTCAGCCGCACCCGGTACTGGCCCGGGGCCCGCACCAGCGCGTCGAACACCGTTCGCCCGGTGAACTTGCCTGTCTGAAAGAGTTCGAGCTCGAGCCCGTTGGTCCGGATGTAGCCCCGGGCCCAGTCCTCGAGCACCGTGCCCTTCGGAACCCGCAAGTAGGCGACCTCGACGGTGGCGGTCTTGTCGGGAGAGCGGACCAGTGCGACCGGCACCGGAACCTTGTCGTCGTTTTGCAGGTGCGTCGGCGTCAAGGTGATGGGCTCGCTCACCCACTCCCGGGGCGAAAGAAAGTAAAAGGCGAGCTCGGGCCGGCCCAGCGGCTCGAACTCCAGGCGCACGAAGTCGCGCTTGATCTCCTCGGGCGTGACCAGATCGTAGGTCGGCAAGTCGCGAAAGGGATCCTCGGCCCCGGAGCCGCCGTCGCCCGGCGCGAAGCAGACCAGCGTGGACAGGAGGATGGACATGGGTGAAGGGTGCATGCTCACGGAACGAGGTCGGCTTTGCGCTGGACGCTGCGGGCCAGGATGTCCGCGGCGGCGATCTCGAACACCCGCCAGGTGGTCATCCAGGCCAGGGGGTTGCCCTTGCGATCCGGCATGAGCGCCCCCAGCGCGTAGTAGGCCGTCGTGTTCTGGTATACCAGCACCGCCAGCTCGCCCGGCGTGCCGCCCTGGCTGGCCTTGAATACCTCGATCTTGGCCAGCGGCGCGTCCTGCTTGGGATCCAGGTCGGCGGCGCGCAGGCGTTCGCCGACCGTGACGCCGGCCTTCTCGAAATCGCCGCGCAGTTTCTTCTGGATGATGGCCGGATCATCCGTCGGGCTTTTCAACACCGCCTTGACGTGGATAAAGCCCACGGTCTTTTCCTCGGCCACCAGCAGGATGTCCACGCCCACCTTGCCCGGGGGCAGGCCTTCCGGTTCCTTCTTGTCCCAGGATTCCGGGTAGCGGAATTCCAGATGGGGCGGGCCCGGGTTGACGAACAACGTCATGGGCTCGGCGAACTCCTCCGCGGGAGCCTTGGGCGTGAAGGACACGGCCGCCAGCCCGAAGATACGGGCGTTTTCGTTGTAGAAGTCGGCCAGGGCCGAGCCGGCCACCAAAAAGATCTTGTCGCCGTGCCGCGAGAAGGTGAAGCGGGCCACGTAGTCGTCCTTGCCCATCTGCAGCACCCGCACCACCGCCTCGTCCACCGACCGGCCGTTGTACACCCCGGGCCGGCGCAGCAGGGGTTTCAGGCCGGCGCCCTCCAGGTAGAACGTCACCCAGTCGGAGAGATCGACCTCCAGCGGTACCTTGATGTAGCGCACCTCGATGGAGGCGTGGCCGTCGCGGCCCTCCGGCGCCTGCTGGCGGGTGAGCGGCACGAAATCGCCCTCCGGGTTCTCGACCTGGGCGCGAGGCACCTTGAGCGGGATGTCGCGCCAGTCGTTGGGCACGAGCAGCGAGAGCGCCAGGTCCTCGCGGCCGAACGGCGTGGTGGAGAGGTTGGAAAATCCGCGCTTGATTTCTTCCTGCGAGTAGAGCTTGTCGAACGGCGCCAGGTTGTCCATGTCGAGCGGGGTTCCTTTCTTGCAGCCGGAAAGGACCAGGGCGAGCCCCGCGGCAACAAGCATCCAGGCCGTTGTGAATCTCGGGCGCCCCGCATCGGGAGCCGTCGCTTCGGGAAGATCTCGCGTGGTCATCGTCCCTCCTTGGATGAGGTGCACGCCCCTGCCACGTTGGCACTACCCACATTCAAAATCAAGGCGTGTCTTGCAGGGAGAACCGGACTCGGGAGATCGGAGGCCGGACGAGCCGGGCGGCACGGCCAGAGACCAAGGTCAGTTGAAGCTGATGCCGAGGTTGAGGTTGAATCCCGCGCCCAGGCCCAGGGTGCCCTTGGCTCCGGCGCTGAAGCGGATGCCCTGCGCGTTGGCTTGCGCGGTCAGGTTGCCGGAGATGCCGGCGCCCACCTGGCCCGTGGCCTCGCCGCCGAGCGTCACGCGCCAGCCGAGGCCGGGGATGCGGAAGCCGACCTCGCCGCCGACGCTGCCCTCGACCAGGTTCGCCTCGAGACTGCCCTCGGCTTTGGCGTTGACACCGTTGCGGCCGACGGCGATGGTGGCGTCCACCTCCGCGCCGGCGGTGAGCACGCGGCCCTGGGCGTTGGCGCCCGCGAAGGCCGGGCCGTTCTCCCGGTCGCCCAGCGTGCCGCCCAGGTTGCCCTCGATGGCCGTGACGCGGGCATTGGCGTTGACCCCGGCGCTGAACTCGCCGGCGTTGCGGTCGTATTTCGCCTCGGCGGTGGCGCCGTAGTCCAGCGCGCCGAAGCGCAGGTTGTTGTTCTCGCCACCGATGCGGGATAGCTCGCGCTGTTCGTTCACGAGCTCGCGGCTCACGCCGACGGTCATTTCCGGGCCCCGCTGCGGTTGTTCGTTGGGATCGGGGCGTTCGTTGCCCCAGGCTCGCTCGCCCCGCAGGCCGCGGTTCGCCAGCGCGTCGTCGTAGCTCCACTTGGCCTCCCCGGAACCCTCCCACGAGCCGCCTCGGCCGCCGCCCCCGCCGCTGCCGCCCGCGCCCGTGAGCGCGGAGCTGTTCGACCCCAGATTGCCGCCGGCCCCGCCGCTGCCGCCCGCGCCGCTCCCCGAGCCGCCCGATCCGCCCCCGCCCGCGGCCACGCCGCCGCCGGCCCCGCCCGAGCCTCCGCACTCCACCCCGCCCTTGAGGTTGTAGTGGCAGGGGAACTTGGCGTCCTTGGACGCCACCTGGACCTGCTCGTGGCCGGCCAGGGCGTTGGCCTCGGCCCCGAACAAGGCCCGGATGTTGTCGCCGAAGAACATCACCGCCAGGATGGAGGAAATGGCGATGAGCACCACGATGATGATGTACTCGGTCTTGCCCGCGCCGCGGGAACTCCGGAGCCTTCGGCGGATATTCGACAGCGTCATCGGACACCTCCAGAAAAAGGGGGTGGACATGCTACATGCCGCCATGGGCAGTATCCCACAATCGGAAAGAAACTTCCAATCGGTCAACTGGCCGAAGGATGTCGAAGGAAGGAGGCGGGCGGCCTAGTCGAAGCTGATGCCGATGTTGAGCTTGAAGCCGGCGCCCAGGCCCAGCGTGCCCTTGGCCCCGGCGCTGAACTTGATGCCCTTGGAGTCGGCCTGCGCGGTGAGGTTGCCCTTGATGCCGGCGCCCACCTGGCCCGAGGCTTCGCCGCCGAGCGAGACTTTCCAGCCCAGGCCGGGAATGCGGAAGCCCACCTCGCCGCCCACCTTGCCCTCGACCAGGTTGGCCTCGGCCCCGCCCTCGACCTTGGCATTGACGCCCTTCTTGCCCACGGTGATGCCGGCGTCCACGTTGGCCCCGGCGGTGAGCACGCGGCCCTGGGCCGAGGCCTTGCCGTAGGCGCCGTTCTTCTCGTCGCCGATGCTGCCGCCCAGATTGCCCTCCACGGCCGTCACCCGCACGTCGCCCTTGACGCCGGCGGAAACCTCGCCCTTCTTGGGATCATACTTCGCCGCGGCGGTGGCGCTGTAGTCCAGCGCGCCGAAGCGCAGGTTGTTCTTGTCGTCGCCGATCTTGCCCAGCTGATCCTTGCCCTTGGCCAGCGTCTTGCTGACCTCGACGGTGACCGTGGTCTTGGCCTTGCCCTGGTCCTTGGGATCGACCGGCTTCTTCTCGTTGCCCCAGGACTTCTCGCTGCGGAGCCCCTTGTCCGTGAGCACCGGGTTGTAGTCCACCTTCACGGTGCCCTTGAGGTCGATGGGCGTGCTGCTCGTGCCTTGCCCCGAACCCGACCCCTGACCTCCCTGTCCGCCCGCAGAGGTGACGGCCGAGGTGTTGGAACCCAGGCCGCTGCCGGAGCCGCTGCCCGAGCCGCTGCCCGAGCCGCCCGCTCCGCCCCCGCCCGCGGCCACGCCGCCCCCGGCGCCGCCGCCCGCCCCGCCGCAGTCCACGCCGCCCTTCAGGTTGTAATGGCAGGGGAACTTGGCGTCCTTGGAGGCCACCTGGACCTGCTCGTGGCCGGCCAGGGCGTTGGCCTCGGCGCCGAAGAGCGCCCGGATGTTGTCGCCGAAGAACATCACCGCCAGGATGGAGGAAATGGCGATGAGCACCACAATGATGATATACTCGGTCTTGCCCGCGCCGCGAGACCCTCGGAGCCACTGCCGGATCTTGCGAGACGACATGGTTCACCTCCATCGGTTGAGAGAGAAGCACCCCAGGATAAAGTCTGACACGCGACCGGGTTTTTTTCCAATCGGGCAAGTGACGTATTCACGATTTTCGCCTTGAACTCCCGAATCGGGCGGAATATCCTCCGCCCATGCCTCGAAAGCTTGTCCGTTGCGGTTGGTGTCTGGGAAAGGCGACCCCCGATCCGCTCATGGTGGCGTACCATGACACCGAGTGGGGCGTGCCCGTGCACGATGACCGGAAGCTCTTCGAATTTCTGGTCCTGGAGTCGATGCAGGCGGGCCTGAGCTGGGCGATCGTATTGAAAAAACGAGAGAATTTCCGATCGGCCTTTTCTTCCTTCGACCCCGAGACGGTGGCCCGGTACTCCGAGCGGGACGTGGAACGACTGGTGAAAGACGCCGGAATTATTCGAAATCGCGCGAAAATCCAGGCGGTGATCAAGAACGCCCGGGCCTTCCTCGCGGTCCGGGAGGAGTTCGGCTCCTTCGACCATTACATCTGGGGTTTTGTGGACGGCCGCCCCATCCGCCATGCATTCGCCCGGCTGGAGGATGTGCCCGCCCGTACGAACGAATCGGATCGCATCGCCGCGGACATGAAGCGCCGCGGCTTTTCTTTCATGGGATCGACCGTCGTGTACGCTCACATGCAGGCGACGGGCATGGTCAACGATCACCTGGTCGGTTGCTTCCGCTACCGGCCGATTTCCCGGATGAAATGATCCCAGGGGAGGTGACATGAGGATGCCGATCGTCTTTTCCCTGTCGTGCCTTCTTCTGCTGCTCGCCGCGGTTGCCTTCGCCGAGGAGGATCCGAACTTCGATGTCCGCGATCTGGCCGCGCGCTCGGCCAAGTTCGCCAGACACTCGGCCTCGATCAGCATCCGAAAACTGCCCCCGTCCGAGCAGGCCGCGTTGCGCAAGCTTCTCGAAATCGGCCCCCTGGTGGACGACATCTTCTGGCGCCAGAACACCCCCGAGGGCCGCGCCGTGCTGGACGAGACCAAGAACTTCGTGGTGCCCAAGGACCTCCTCCGCCTGCTCACCATCCACTATGGTCGCTACGATCGCACCGAGGACGATCAGGCCTTCTTCGGCGCCCCGGGAAAGAAGTTCGCGGGCGCGGGATTCTACCCCTACGACGCCACCCGGGAAGAGCTGGAAAAATGGCTGGCCGATCATCCCGATCGGCGCGCCGAGATCCTGGGGAGCTTCAGCGTCGTGCAGCGCTCCGCCGACGGGTTCCAGGCGGTGCCGTACCATCAGGCCTATCGCGAGCCGGTGGAGCGGCTGGCCCAGGTGTTGGAGGAGGCGGCCGCGCTCACGCGCAACGAGTCGCTGGCGCGGTACCTTTCGCTGCGGGCGGCGGCGGTGCGCTCCGACGACTATTTCGAGTCCGACATGGCCTGGCTGGATGTGCGCGACAGCGCCATCGACGTGGTGGTGGCCCCGTACGAGACGTACGATGACGGGCTGTTCGGCGCCAAGGCGAGCTACGAGGGCCTGGTGCTCATCGCCGACGCCGAGGCCACGAAGAAGCTCGCGGCCTTCCAGGAACTCGCCCTGGATCTCGAGCGCAACCTGCCCGTGACCGACGGGCTCAAGAAACAGCAGGTGGGCGCGGCGGCGCCCATCGGCGTGTACGATGTGGTGCAGGTCAGCGGCGGCGCCAACGCCGGGGTCAAGTCCATCGCCGCCTCCCTGCCCAACGACGAGCGGGTGCGCGAGCAGAAGGGCGCAAAGACCCTGATGTTCCGCAACATCTCCAAGGCCAAGTTCGACACCATCCTGCTCCCCATCGCCCGCCTGCTCATCGATCGCCGGCAGCTTTCGCTGGTGCGGTTCGAGGCGTTTTTCCAGCACACCTTGCTGCACGAGCTGGCGCATCCGCTGGGGGCGAACTTCGTCATGGCCGACGGCAAGCCCACCGCGGTTTCGGTGCGCGAGGCGCTCAAGGACCGCTACGCCGCCATCGAGGAGTGCAAGGCCGACGTGCTGGGCCTGTATAATCTCCGCTTTCTCATGGACAAGGGTCTCATCGACAAGAAGATGGAATCCCCGGCCTACCTGACCCAGGTCGCCAGCCTCTATCGCGCCATCCGCTTCGGCGCCGGCGAGGCGCACGGCCAGGCCAACGTGATCCAGTGGAACTTCCTCCGCGCCAAGAAGGCGCTCGTCTTCGACCCGCGCACCGGCAAGACCCGGGTGGATGTGGAGAAGATGCGTCTCGCGCTTCGGGAGCTCGCCGAGCGGCTGCTCGCCATCGAGGCCACCGGGGATTATGCCGCCGCCGGCGCGCTCGTCGAGGAGATGGGGCGAATGCCGCCGGAGCTGGAAAAAGCCCTGGCCCGGCTTTCCCGGATCCCCACCGACGTGGAGATCGCCATCCAGGTCAAGCCGTAGCGCGGCCTCCGGCCACAGCGAAAGATCGCGCTCCCGCCCGATTTCCGATCCCGCGCAACGCCCGGAAGACCTCGACATCGCGAGCCGGGCGAAGGTTGTGCACATGCGCGAACGCGCTGGCTCTTTCAGGCCCCGCGTTCGCGCTGCACGGGTCGGGCGGAAGCCATGCGTGGGCGCCGGGGGTCAGAAGGCGTTCCAGAGGTGCTGGTTGGTGACCTCGTGGTGGAACAGGATCTCGCCGGTCTTGATGATCTGGCCGAGGTTGCGCGGGCACCGATCGGCGGCGGCCTGCTTGAGGTCGGCGTAGCGGCGCTGGTGCTCCGCGCCCAACATGTCGGCCACCCACGGGCTCTGGCGGAACAGATCGATGGCCCGCTGGATGTTGTCGGGGAGCTTCCGGTCCCGCGAGGCGCGGTCCGCGGCGTCCCGGATGCAGCAAGGGCCGTCGAGGCCGGTTCTGAGCAGCGAAAGCGCCGTCAGATACGGATTGGCGTCCGGCCCCACCGAGCGCAGCTCGATGCGGGCGCTCTTTTCGCTTCCCGCGGGGATGCGGATCATGGCCGAGCGGTCCACGCCCGAGGCGCGGATCTCGTTGGGGGCCTCGAAGCGCGGGTCCAGCCGGCGATAGGCGTTGACGCTGGCGTTGAACACCAGGCACAGATCCAGCGCTGAGGTCAGCAGCCGGTCCACCACGCCCCAGGCGAGGTCCGAGAGACGATCGGGGCCCGCCGGATCGAAGAACAGGTTGCGCCCGTCGCGCGAGAGGGAGAGGTTGACGTGCATGCCGCTGCCGTTCACCCCGGTGCGCGGCTTGGGCAAGAAGGACGCGGTGCAGCCCATGTGAGCCGCGATCTGGCGCGCCAGCAGCTTGTAGAGCTGGATCTGGTCGCACGCCACCAGCGCGTCGGTGTGGGCGTAGTTCAGCTCGAACTGGGCCGGGGCCACCTCGGGGTGGTCTTTTTCGTTTTCGAAGCCCAGCGCCCGCTGCGCCTCGGCGAAGCGGTCGATGAAGATCTTGAGCGGCGCCATGGGCAGCGAGTTGAAGTAGCCGCCCTCGGAGACGAACTGGAACCCTTCGCGCGAGGTGTAACGTTGCTCGGCGTCGACGCCGGAGAACAAGAAGCCCTCGATCTCCACCGCCAGGTTGGTGGCGATGCCGCGCTCGCGAAAGAGCGACTCGTTGACCTCGCGCAGCCGGTTGCGCATGTCGGCCGGGTACGGGCGATCGTCGAGCCCGTACACCTGTCCGAACACGAGCACCTTGCCCGGACCGAACACGTCGCTGGGCAGCCAGCGGAAGGAAGCCCAGTCCGGGCGCAGGCGCAGGTCGCTTTCCGCCTGCCGGGAGAAGCCGCGGATGCTGGAGCCGTCGAAGGTCAGGTTGCGGTGCGAGCGCAGCAAGAACTTCTTGTCGTAGTCCAGCATGTGGAAGCGCCCCTCGAGATCGGAGAAGCAAACCGTGACCGCCTTCAGCGCCCGCTCGTCGGCGAGATAGCGCAGGTAGTGCTCCTCCAGCGCGCCGGGCTCCTCGCGCGCGAGCATGCGCCGTTTGGCCTCCAGGTTGAGCTCTTCGAGTTGCTCGTAGGGGATCTCCTTGAAGTTCTTGATCCGGATCTCGCTCATGCATCCTCCGCGTCTGGTGATGGGGCCGGGCCGTCCGCCAGGGATGCGCGAAATTTGCACAAACGGGCGGGCTTGTAAATAATGCCGCTTGCGGCGCCCGTGCGGAGGTTGCGCCGAGAACGGGAGGCGCATGGCCGATCAACGACCGGGCGGGATGGCGGGCATCGTCACCGGGGCCTCGCGCGGGATCGGCCGGGCGGTGGCCCAACGGCTTGCGCGAGACGGAATCCGGCTCTGGCTGGTGGCGCGGGAGCGCGGGGACGAGCTCGAACAGACGGCAGAACTCTGCCGCCGGCAGGGCGCGGACGCCGAGGCGGTTCTCGCCGATGTCGGCGAGGCGGAGGCCGCCGGCCGCCTGGTGCAAGGGTGTCTCGATCGCTTCGGCCGGCTGGACGTCCTGGTCAACAACGCCGGCGTGGCCCCGGAGGGCCTGCTGCCGGCCCTCTCCGATCGCGCCCTGGAGTCTCTGGTCGCCACCAACATCCTGGGTCCGGTCCGGCTGTGCCGCGCGGCCGTGCGGCAGATGCTCCGGCAGCGCTCGGGTTGCATCGTCAACCTGTCCTCGGCGCTGGCCGAGCGGCCGCAGCCGGGCAGTGCGGCCTATGCCGGGAGCAAGGCCTTTTTGGTGGCGTTCACCCGTTCGCTCGCCTGTGAGGTCGGGGAGCGCGGCATCCGGGTGAACGCGGTGGCGCCGGGGTTCGTGGAGACGGACATGACCGCGAAGCTGCGTGAGCGCGCCGGCGACGCCATCGCCCGGCGGCTCGGCCTGCGCCGGCTGGGGACGGCGGAGGAGGTGGCCGAGGCGGTGGCGTTCCTCTGCTCCGATGCCGCCTCCTATGTCACCGGCGCGGTGCTGGCCGTGGACGGGGGTTTTCTGGCCGGGTGATGAAAAAATGAAGTCCCGGCATTTTTCGACTCGCTTCCCTGCGGCACAGGTCGGCGACTCGCTCCAGGAGTCGGGCACTTGCGCGCTTGATTTCGATGTGGCGCGTCCCTGTGCCGCGACGCAAGCTGTTTCCAATCGACCGTTTGGCTTTTCATGGGTTGGTGGCGGCGGTGCGGTGGGCGGAAAACCGGGGAGCCATCCCCGCGGGTCAGGGGGCGTCCGGTTCGACCGAGCCGTCGGATTTCAGCACCACGGTGAGATCCGGCGGGCAGGAAGGGCCCTCGAGCGTTGCCGAAACCTGCCAGGTGGAAGCGCCGCTCTCTCCGGCATCGGAAAGACGCTGGGCCCAAACCCAGCGGGCGAGACACTGCGGGTGGCGGGCGGTCAGCACCTCGGCAAAGCGCAAGACCTCGCGGCGGACCGGGATGGCGGCAATGCCGGGGACGCGGTACGAGCGCAGCAGCGCCGTCGGGCCGGCGTATTCCAGGTGGGCGTCGAGCTCGTCCTGCGCGGCCGAGGTGCCGAGCAGGCGCAGGCGCGGCGGTTGCGGCGCCTCCAGGATGAGTTCGGCGCGGACCGGCGCCAGACGCTCGACGAATCGCGGTGCCACCTCGCCGCTCTCCACGCGCCGCAGCAGCCGCCGGCCCTCCTCGAGCAGGCGGCTCGCCTCGGTCGGGTCGGCTTGCGGCGAGAGCGTCGATGGATCGACGCGGATGTCGAGCCGCAGCCGCATCGGGCCGAAGACCCGGCTCAGCTCGGTTCCGGCAACGAAGGTGATCCGGGCGCGCGAAGGGGGGGCGTTGCCGTCGCGCAAGAGTTCCAGCCGCTCGAGGGGAAAGCGCTGAAAGACGGTGCGGGCCTTCCATGCCTCGATGCGCTCTTTCGCCGCGCCGGCCGGAGGGAGCGCCTCCGCCGCGGCGGCGGCCAGCGGCGAAAGGAGCAGCACAAAGAGCGGCCAGCGCGGTCCCGCGTGGACCATGCGCTACTCCTTGACCACCCGCCCGCGCTTGAGCCAGCGGATGCCGAACCACAGGGTGGGGATGATGATGGCCGCCAGCAGCAGCACCCAGAAGTTGTAGCTCTGGCGGGAGCGCACCTGCTCCTGCACCCGCAGGGCGTCGGGATCGGACGGGTTCTTTTCCAGCGCTTCCTTGAGGTAGCGCTCCGCCAGATCGAGCTTGCGCAGCACGTAGTAGCTCTCGGCCAGTTTCACCATGACGGAGGTGTCGTCGGGGTGGCGATCGAGGGCGGCGCGCAGTTCGGTCACCGCTTCCTCCACCCGCTTCTGGAACGAGAGCGCCTTGGCCAGCGCCAGGCGGACGTCCCGGCTGACGGGATCCAGTTCGGCGGCCTTGCGCAGCGCCTCCTCGGCGCGCGGGTAGTCCTGGTTGAGCTCCTGCAGGTACGCCTGTCCCAGCAACAGGAAGGCTTCGGCGTTGTCGGGGGCCAGCGAGGTGGCCATGCGGGCGGGCGACAGGGCCGAGCGCCCGTCCCCGAGCGAAAGCAGGGCGCGGGTCTTCATCAGCATGGCCTCCACCCGGTTGGGGTCGATGCGCAGGGCGGCGTTGCACTCCTGCAAGGCGCGCTCGAACTGGCCCGCCGCGAAAGCGTCGCGGCATTTCAGAAGGGCTCCGTCGGCCGAGGGTGGCGCCGGGGCAGCCGCCGCATCCGAGTCCGCCGCGGTGCCGGCGCCGCCGTCCGGCGCGGCCGCCGGCGTCTGGCCCAGCAACGCCAACCCGAAGATCAGCCACAGGTTCATGCCCGCCTCCTCCCCCGCGTGGGGTGTGTCGGGAAATCTCGGCCACCAGTATCACAAAGCGGTTGAATCGCAAAGCCAATCGGTGGTATAGCTCCCCGGCGGCACAAGGAGGGAGCCATGGCCGAGATCATTTCCGTGCACGGAAGACAGATCCTGGATTCGCGGGGCAATCCGACGCTGGAGGTGGAGTGCGAGCTTTCGGACGGGGCCTTCGGCCGGTTCGGCGTGCCCTCGGGAGCCAGCACCGGCACCCACGAGGCGGTGGAGCTTCGCGACGGCGACGAGAAGCGCTACCTGGGCAAGGGCGTGCAGAAGGCGGTCCAGAACGTCAACGAGAAAATCGCCCCCGAGGTCATCGGCATGGAGGCCTCGGAGCAGGTGGCTCTGGATCGGGCGCTGTGCGAGCTCGACGGTACCGAAAACAAGGGAAAACTCGGCGCCAACGCCATTCTGGGCGTCTCGCTGGCGGTGGCCCGGGCCGCGGCCGCCTCGGCCGAACTTCCGCTGTTTCGCTACCTGGGCGGGGCCGGCGCGCATCTGCTCCCGGTGCCGATGCTGAACGTGCTCAACGGCGGCAAGCACGCCGAGGGTAGCGTGGACTTGCAGGAGTTCATGCTGGTGCCGCTGGGTGCGCCGACCTTCGCCGAGGCGCTGCGCATGGCGGCGGAGACCTTCCATCATCTCAAGAAAGTGCTGACCAAGAAGGGGTTGGCCACCGGCGTGGGCGACGAGGGCGGTTTCGCCCCGGCGCTTCAGTCCAACGAGCAGCCGCTTCAGCTGATCATGGAAGCGGTGAAGGCGGCGGGATACGCCCCCGGAACGGACATCGCCATCGCGCTCGATCCGGCGGCGTCCGAGTTCTACGACGCCAAGAAGAAGCAATACCAGCTCAAGGGCGAAAAACGCTCGCTCACCTCCGAGCAAATGGTGGACCTCTACGAAAAATGGGCGGAGCGCTACCCCATCGTCTCCATCGAGGACGGGCTGGCCGAGGACGACTGGAAGGGTTGGAGCCTGCTGACCGAACGCCTGGGCCGGCGCATCCAACTGGTGGGCGACGACCTGTTCGTGACCAACGTCAAGCGCCTCGAGCGTGGCATCCGCGAGGGCGTGACCAACTCCATCCTCATCAAGGTCAACCAGATCGGCACCCTATCCGAGACGCTGGCCTGCATGGAGATGGCGCACCGGGCGGGGATGACCACCGTCGTCTCGCACCGTTCCGGCGAGACCGAGGATACCACCATCGCCGACCTGGCGGTGGCCACCAATGCCGGGCAGATCAAGACCGGCTCGGTGTCCCGCAGCGAGCGCATTTGCAAGTACAACCAGCTCTTGCGGATCGAGGAGTGGTTGGGCAAGGCGGCGCGTTACGCCGGCCGCTCGGCCTTCCCGCGCCTGGCCTGATACCTACAGCAGCGTCGCGCCCAGCAGGGCGTTCATCGAGATGTAGTATCCCGGATAGCCCACGCCCCCCAGGCAGGAAGCCTCGAGTCCCAGGAAAACCCGCGGCCGCGGCGTGTGGTAGAGAAAGCCCATGCCTCCCATCCAGCCGATCCGCGCCCGGGCGTCGAAGCCCTCCACGCGGACCAGGATGTCGGGCCCGGACCAGAGCACCCCCGCGCCTCCCCGCAGGAACAGATCGAAACGGCCGAGCGGCAGCGAAAGGCGCAACCCGGCGGTGGCCGCCTGGGTCATGAACTCGCCCGGTGCCGGGGGTTCGGGCTGGGCGGTGGCGTTCCAGCCCAGGCGGTACTCCGCCTCCACCGCGAGAAAGGAGAAGATCTCGTAATCCAACCCGAGCACGATGCTGAGGCCGGGCTGGCTGTCGCGGCCCACCTCGCCCAGAAAAAAGCCGGTTCCAACGGCGGTGCGCGCTTGCAGTCCGCGGGGAAAACCCGCCGGCAGGGGCGGGCACTCGGGTTCGGCTCGGACCGCGGCGGACGCGAGCAGCAGCGCAAGGCCCGCGGCCACCGCACCCAGCGGCGGTTTCGTCTGGCGGATCTGCGCACCGATCGGCCGGCGTTTCATGTCAGCGGTTTTCCCGCACCCGGACCGTAAAGTCCAGCGAAAGCTCGGCGTCGTCCGGCGCCGGCAAGCTGAGCCCGACCCAGAACTCGGTCGGGCCCGGCCGGTAGGCGGTGTCGCCGGGGCAGTCGGGGTACTCCTCGAAGGAAAAGCTCAACCCGGCGTCGCTCACCTCCGACTCCTGGAAGCTGTCGCTCGTCTCGTCCAGCGCCTCCAGGCGATGCAGGTGCTCGGCCAGGACCTCGGCCTGCGGCGCGTCGGGAAGCTGCTCCGGAAACGGCGGCTCGACCTCCCGGCCGAGCCACACCGTTGCGTAGGTGGTGTCCCCGCGGCGGTGGAGCAGGCGGTAGTCCAGCCGCACCGCGTAGGTGCCCACCCGCAGGGTGGGGTAGTCGCACACGCAGGGCACGGCGCGGTCCGGCTCTTCCTGCTCGCAGCGGGCCCGGCGTTCGTCCCGCGCGCGCGCGTCGCCGTCGATGGGTAGGCGGAAGGTGCGCCACACGGTGTGTTCGCGCGCGGCCCCGGGGACATCCAGGGAGAACGGCCCGTAGTAGCGTTCGGCCCGGCAGCCGCAGAACAGCACGAGGGAGAGGGCAGAGGCGAAGACGAGCCTCATTCGCGCGCCCTCCCGTAAGTGAAGGGCCAGATTACCCGCACCTTGCCGCCCTGGGGTTTGGGGAAGATCCAGCGCCGGATCTGGCGGATGAGACAGCTGGCCACGGCCTCCTTGGCCTCGGCCTGCGACAGGGTGTTGGATGGCACGCTGGCGGTCTGGACGCTGCCGTTCGGCTCGATGATGAAGTCCACGACCACCTGGCCGCGCAAGGTCGGGAAGCGCATGAGCTGGGATTCGTAGCAGTAGCGGATGGCGCCCTTGTTGCGCATGACCACATCGTAGATTTCTTTCTTGTCCAGCACGCCGCCGGTCACGGTGGCTCCGGCGGCGGCGGGAGCGGCGATGACCACCTCGGCTTCGCGCCGGCCGGGCAGGGGCACTCCGCCGCCCGCGCGCCGGCCGGTATACCCGGTGGCGGGCGCGGCGCCTTCGCCCATGGGATTGGCCACTCCCGAGCGCTCCAGCAGAGACGATCCCGGCGCGGCCAGCTCGCCGTTCTTGCCCGCCGAGCCGATGACCCGGGCGGTGGCGGCGCCGCGGTCGAGGGCCGAGAGGGCCGAGCCCAGGCTCATGTCCAGGCCGCCTTCCTCGAAGATCTTCTTGAGCGCGCTGTTCTGGCGCCGGGCCACGGTGATGGCTCCCACCACGCCCTTTCCGGCCACGCGTTCGCGGATTCGTTTTTCCTCGGTGTCTTCCTCCGGGCCGGGCCGGGGACGAGCCCGTTCCGGGCGGTCTTTTTCCACCGCGGCCTCGGCCGCCTCTTTCTTTTGCTCGTCCCGCCGCCGGTCGAGCTCTTCGCGAAAGTTTCGTGCCGCCTCGGGATCGTCGATGACGTAGGAGACGATGCGATCGGGAAGCTGCTCGACGGTGAAGCTCTGCGGGGCGCTGGCGAACAGGCGCGAGGCGAAGGAGAAAAGCAGCACCACGCCGAGCACCGCTCCGAAGACGCGGTTCATGAAGGAGTCGGTACCGGCGGTGTGGGACAGACGCGAGCGTTCCACCTCGCCGAGGTCGCGCACGAACTGGAACAGCAGGCCCGCCTCGCCGAATACCAGCACCCCGCCGTCTCCCTCGGCAAGCTCGCACGACGCGCTGCCGTCTTTGGTCCGCGGCAGGTCCGGGTCGCGCAGCAGTTCCTCGACCTCGCGGGTGCAGCCCCCGATCCGCAGGCGGCCCAGGATGCCGTCCTTGAGAAAGAGGCGGCACCCGCTCCGCCCGTGGTCGAACAAGAGGTGCGATTTTCCCAGACCGGGCGCGGAGATGGCGAAGGTGGTGCCGGTCTGATCGCCGATCTTCACCCGCGCCCCAGGGGCGAACATGCGCTCTTCGAGGAGCGTGTTGTGCCACACCAGGGCGCAGCGAAGATAGGCATTCGGCATCGGCGCGATTCTCCGCCGCAGGTATAGACGTGTCAAGGAGGCAAGGGTTCTGGTGGCGCGCCCGAGTCCGGCCCGGAGAGTTGACATTCCCATCCGCCCGCCGCAGTATGCCGAAAACCCAACCCCGCCGAATCCGGCGGACTCGGAGGTGGAACGTGAAGAAAATGACGACAGTGGCCGTGGCGCTGGTCTTGTTGGCGATTCAGTTCGCGGCGGCCTCGGCCGCTGAAAAGAAGTGCGACCCCGGCAAGCCCTGCGCCTGCGTGGGAGTCAACAACTGCGACTTCGTCTGCAGTGGCAAGGGATGCGACGTCTCGTGCAAGGGCGCCGGAAACTGCTCGCTCAAGTGCGACGCCGGCGGCTGCCAGGTGAGCCTGATGGGCTCGGGCAACGGCAAGGTGGACTGCAAGGCCGGCAAATGCCAGGTCAAGGCCATGGGCGCCGGCAACACCGAAGTCTCCTGCCCCGGCGGCGGCTGCAGCCTGAACTGCATGGGCGCCGGCGACTGCACGCTCAAGGACTGCCCCGAGGTCGAAGACCCGGAAAAGGACAAGGACAAGGCGTGCAAGATCAGCTGCGTCGGCACCGGAGACTGCAACCAGGAGTGAATCTTCGCCGCCCCCGCCCGCGGCCAAAGCCGGTGAACGCGCCCTGTTGCGGGCGAATCCCGGCTGCGGACTCCCGGGTCATGGGATGTCGGGTCGCGGGGCGTAGCCGCCGGCGCCGCCGGGCGATAACGCGCGAAAGCTCGCGATATGGAGACAGACCTCGGGGGGATTCGGCGCGACCGCCGCGACCGCGGGCGGGAGGGGGAGCGCGTGTTACTTCTTTTCGGCCAGCATTTCGGCCAGTCGGTCGAGGATGCGCTCGGCGCAGGCGTCCTTCGATGTCGGGCCGACCTCGGTCACCCGGTCCCGCTCCACCAGATACAGGTGGTTGGAATCCACCTCGAATCCCGCCCCTTTCTCGCTCACGTCGTTGGCCACGACCATGTCCAGCCGCTTGCGCGCGAGCTTGTCTTTCGCCGCGGGCACCGGATCTCCGGTCTCCGCGGCGAAACCGATCAGCCAGGGGCGGCGGCCCCGGCGCGAGCGGCCCAGCGACGCCAGGATGTCCTCGGTGGGAACGAGCGCAAGTCGCAGCGGTCCCCGGATGCGGTCCTTCTTGATCTTGGAACGGGCCGGCCGCTGCACGGTGAAGTCGGCCACCGCCGCGGCCATGAGCAGCGCGTCGCAGCGCGAGAAGCGGCTTCGGACCGCGCGCGCCATCTCGGCGGCGCTGGTCGCCGGCACGAGTTCGACTCCGGGCGCGGCCGCGAGCGCGGTCGGCCCGCTCACCAGAGTGACTTTGGCTCCGCGCCGGGACGCGGCCGCCGCCAGCGCGTATCCCATCTTGCCGCTGGAGCGGTTGGAGAGAAAGCGCACCGGATCGATGGCCTCGCGGGTGGGGCCGGCGGTGACCAGCACGCGCGCTCCGGCCAGATCGGCCGGACGGAGCGAGGCGCGCACCGCCTCCAGAATGTCGGCGGGATCGGCCATCCGCCCGGCGCCTTCCTCGCCGCACGCCAGCGAGCCTTCGGCCGGACCCACCACGCGGATGCGGGGCTGGGCGCGTAGCCAGGCCAGGTTCTCCCGCGTGGCCGGGTTGTCCCACATGCGCGTGTTCATGGCCGGGGCCAGCACGAGCGGGCAGCGGCTGGCCAGCACCGTGGAGGTGAGCAGGTTGTCGGCCAGGCCCAGGCGGATCTTGGCCAGGGTGTTGGCGGTGGCCGGAGCGACCACGATGGCGTCGGCGTCGCGGCCCAGGTCGATGTGCTCCATGCCCGCCGCGGAGGCGGCGCCTCCCCAGCCCACCTCCACCGGCCGCCCGCTCAGGGCCTGGAATGTCGCCGGCCCGACCAGGCGCGCCGCCGCCTCGGTCATCACCACCGCCACCCGGGCGCCATCCTTGATCAGCAGCCGGCACAGCTCGCAGGATCGGTAGGCGGCGATGCCGCCGCTGACGCCGAGGACCACGGTGCGATTTGAAAGCGAACCCATGATGGCCTCCCGATGGGATGGGGTCAGCGGACCAGGAGTCTCCAACCCTCTTGGGCCTGGACGAAGGTGAGCGTGAGCGGGTGTTCGAGCGGCTTGCCGTCCGGCAGGAAGAAATGGACGTACACCACCGCCAGGACCATGCGGTGGTTCTTTTCGCTCTCGGGCAGCACCAGACAGTCGGCCACGTCGGCGTCGCGGAAGGTGAGCCCCGCCGCGAGATCCTGGGCGAGGGCGGCGAGGAAGGCGTCCCGCGCCTTCCGGTAGTCCGAGGCCGACACCGCCCGCCGGGAGAGAGCGCAGAATTCCTCGGGGCTGAGCGCGAGCGCCCGCGCCTGGGCGGCGTCGCCGCGGGAGAGCGCCCGCAGCAAGCGGTAGGCGGTCTGGCGGGCGGTGACCGGCTCGGGCGCGGGCTCGGCGGCCGCGGCGCCGAACGAGACGCACAAGACCAAAACGGCGATCGCGCGCATGGGCACCTCCCGATTTGACCCGGCGATGGGGATGTTTCTACACTCTGGGCGCGATGGCAAGGAACGTAGAGAACCTGCTGGCCGAGGCGGAGGAGGCCCTCTCGGCGGGCGAACCGGAGACGGCGCTCCAGCGGGCCGGGGAGGTCGCCCGTCTCGAGCCCGACAACCCCGACGGCCACTACCTGTGCGGCGAGGCGCTGCTGGACCTGGGCGAGCCGGCGCGGGCCGAGCAGGCCTACCGGATCGCCGATCGCCTGCTGCCCGGGGACGGGCTCATCCTCTCGGGGCTCGGGCTGGCCCTCTTCGAGCAGGCCCGCCTCTCCGAGGCCGACGCCGTTCTGCGCCGGGCCCACAGCGCGAACTCGGATCTGGCGGAGGTCCACTGGGCCCTTTCCATCCTCGACGAGCGCCGGGGAAAGGACCGGTCCGCCCGCCGCCACCTGGAACGCGCCGTGCTGCTCGCGCCCGAGGATTTTCATCTTCCCATCGAGATACCGCAGGCCGACTTCGACGACTGCGTGGAGCGGGCGCTGCTGGAACTTCCCGAGCCGGTGCGCCGGGCGATCGAGAACACGCCGGTGCTGGTCGAGACCTTCCCGGCCGAGGCGGATCTGCGCGCCGCCGATCCGGCGCTCTCCCCGGAGATCCTCGGAATGTTCCGCGGACACTCGTTGCGGGAAGAATCTTTGATGGATCCGAACACCCTGTGGCCGGGCGAAATCGTGCTCTACCAGAAGAACCTGGAGCGGTTCGCGCGGACGCGGGAGGATCTCGTGGCGGAGATTCGCAAGACCGTGTTGCACGAGGTGGGACATCGCCTCGGGCTTTCCGAGGAGGACCTGGAGGACCGCGGGCTCGGTTGACTTGTGGCAGGGGGCGGTGGGCGCTAGGATGGCCCGGTGCGAGAAAGGCGGACGACATGAAGCGCATCGCTTGGCTGTGGGTCGTTGCTTCTCCCGTGCTGGCGCAGGCCGGAGAGACACCGAGCGGCGCCGATGTGCCCTGGGCGCCGCTGCAACAGGCGCTCATCGAAGCCACGGGGAACCTGGGCTCGCTGGCGCTGCTGCCGCTGGAGGCCACCGGCACCGACGAGGATCTGTCCGGTCTCGGGGCCAAGGTCCACGAGGCCCTGTCGGCGCGCGCCGGCTTGCGCCTGGTGCCCGCGGACAAGGTCCGCGAGGCGGTCGGCATCGAATACCGCCTGGAACCGGCGGCGCTGGGCGAGATCGCGGCCAAGATCGAGGTCGAGGCGGTGCTGCATGTCATGGTCATTCGCACCGTCGAGGCCTACGACTGCGCCCTGACCCTGGTCGATGCCAAAGGGGCCCTGCGATTCGACCGGGTGGTGCGCATCGGGGCGCTCCCGCCCGGTCTCGCCCCGGAGCCCCCGCCGCCGCCCGAGACCCCCGCCCCGGCGGCCGGCCCCGAGGGCGAGCCCGGCCCGGCGCCGGGACCGGCTCTGGACCCGCGCGAGGAGTACGCGCGGCGGGCGCTGCGCCTGGCCGGCCGGCTGGAAGTTCGACAGGGCGGCGGGACCATCGCGGTCATGGGCCGGCACACCGCGCTCAGCATCGACGTGGCCCCGGCGCTGGTGCGCCGGGACTGGGTGGTGGTGACCGGTGAGGACAGCCCGGTGGGCGAACTCTGGCTGGCGGAGCATGCCGGCCGACACGACCTGGTCCAGCGGATGCGCGCCCGGATCGGCGAGATGAAGACGCTCCGCAACGTGGGCATCGGGCTCACCCTGGGCGGTTTCGTCACCGCGGGCGTGGCCATGCCGCTGTGGAAGACCGGCTCCGACGACGGTCTCACCGCCGCCGGCGTGGTGTCCAGCGTGGGCGTGGTGGCCGGCGTGGTGGGCCTGGTGCTGTGGCTCAGCTACGGTCCGCGAGCCGAGCTGGCGGGCGGGCCGGAGTCCATGGAGCATCTCATCAGCCGCGACGAGGCCGAGGCTCTCATCCGCGAGGCGAACCGAGCGTTGGCGCGGGAGCTCGGGCTCGAGGCCGCGGAGCCGAGGCCGTCCGATGCCGGCGCCTGGCACTGGCAGTTCGCGCCCGGCGCCCGCGGCGGCGGCCAGATCGTGCTGGGAACGACATTCTAGGAGGGCTGGCCATGACCGCATACGCCATCAGTCCGCAGGGAGAGCGATTCGCCTTGCCGGCCGAGAAAGACTACGGTCCGGAGATGGAGCGCTTGCAGGCCCTGGCCGACAAGGCTCGCGCGGCGGGCCAGGAAGTGGTGGTGGTGATGGGCCTGGGCTTCGTGGGCGCGGTGATGGCCGCCATCGTGGCGGACACGACCGATCCCGCGTCCGGGAAGCCCTCCAAGTTCGTCATCGGCTGCCAGCGTCCCAGCATTCGCTCCTTCTGGAAGATCCCGCTGCTCAACCGGGGCGTATCGCCCATCAAGGCCGAGGACCCGGAAGTGGATCCCATGATCCGTCGCACGGTGCTGCAGAAGGGCACCCTGACCGCCACCTTCAACCCCGACTGCCTCACGCTTGCCGACTGCGTCATCGTGGACGTGCAGTGCGATTTTCGCAAGCCGCGCCTGGGCGCCATGCGCGAGGGCACGGTGGACATGGCCGCCCTCGAGGCCACCATCCGCACCATCGGCGAAAAGATCCGTCCCGAGTGTCTGACGCTCATCGAAACCACCGTGGCGCCGGGGACCACCGAGTTCGTGGCCTGGCCGCTGCTCAAACGGGCCTTCGCCGCCCGCGGCATCCGGAGCGAGCCGCTGCTCGCCCACAGCTTCGAGCGGGTCATGCCCGGCCGGGAGTACATCTCCTCCATCCGGGACTTCTGGCGGGTGTGCGCCGGCTGCAACGCCGAGGCGCGCCGCCGGGTGGAGAAGTTCTTGCGCGAGGTGATCCACACCGACCGCTTTCCGCTCACCGTGATGGATCGCCCCATCGAGTCCGAGACCACCAAGATCGTGGAGAACAGCTATCGCGCCACCATCCTGGCCTTCCTCAACGAGTGGAGCCTGTTCGCCGAGCGCAACGGCGTGGATCTGATCAAGGTCATCGAGGCCATCCGCATGCGGCCCACCCACGACAACATCATCTTTCCCGGCCCGGGCATCGGCGGTTACTGTCTGCCCAAGGACGCCGGGCTGGGGTACTGGGCCTACCAGCACCTGCTCGGCTTCGAGGACGGCGACCGGGTGTTCCGCATCTCGCCCACCGCCGTGGACATCAACGACACCCGCGCCCTGCACGCCGCCGAGCTGGTGCGCGACGCCCTGCGCAACATGAGCCGGCACATCGCCGGCGCCGAGGTGCTGTTGTGCGGGGCCAGCTACCGCCAGGACGTCGGCGACACCCGCTACAGCGGCTCGGAGCTTCTGGTGCGCAAGCTCTCCGAGATGGGCGCCGAGATCCGGGTGCACGATCCCTTCGTGGATCACTGGTACGAGCTCGAGGCGCAGGACGAGTACCCCGAGCCCGGATGGAGCTGGGCGCGTTTCTTCCACAACCAGGAGAAGCTGAAGTCCGTGCGGGTGCAGAAGGACCTGGCCCGGGCGCTCTCCGGCGTGGAGGCGGTGATCCTGGCCGTGCCCCACGCTCCGTATCGGTCGCTGCCGCCGCGCCAGGTGGTGGAGTGGGCCGGCGGGCCGCTGGCGGTGATCGACTGCTTCGGCATCCTCACGGACGGCGAGATCCGCGAGTATTTCGCGCTGGGGTGCGAGGTCAAGGCGATGGGGCGCGGACACCTGAAGCGGCTCAAGGACGAGGTGCAGGCGAAATCGCAAACGAGGAGGTAGGCGTGGACGCGAGGGCGCGGGACGCGGTGCTCATCACCGGAGGGAGCGGCTTCATCGGGCGGTTCCTGACCGCCGAGTTGATCCGGCGCGGCCGGCGCCTCATCCTGCTGTGCCGGCCCTCCTCAATGGCGCGGCTCCAGGCGCGGCTGGACGCCGGGCCCGGGGGCCCGCTGCGGCCGGAGATCGTCGCGGGGGACATCACTCTGCCGGACCTCGGGCTCGCTCGGGACGACGCGGCCCGTCTGCGCGACGCGGTCGGCGAAGTGCTGCACCTGGCGGCGTCGTACCGGCTGTCCATGAAGGAGGACGAGGCCCGCGCGGTCAACGTGGACGGGACGCACCGGGTGCTGGAGTTCGCCGCCGGCCTGCCGGGGCTGCGCGCCTTCCACCATGTCAGCTCCATCGCGGTCTCCGGCGATTTCGAGGGCGACTTCGGCGAGGACGATCTGGACCGCGGCCAGGGCTTCTTCCACGCCTACGGCAAGAGCAAGTTCGAGTCGGAGAAGGCGGTGCGCGGCTCGGGGCTTCCCTGGCGGGTGTTTCGCCCGGGGGTGGTGGTGGGCCACTCCCGCACCGGCGAGGCGGACAAGGTCGACGGAGCCTATTATCTGTTTCGCGTGCTGCACCGGCTGGCCCGCCTGCCGCTCATGGCGCGGCTGCCCATGCTCGGCATGCGCGAGGACGATGTGTTCTTTCCGCTGGTGCCGGTGGATTTCCTGGCCTCGGCCATGGCCGAGTTGATGACGGCCCCGGCCCGGAGCGCCTTCCACCTGGTGGACCCGTATCCTCTCAGCTACCGCGAGTTCTACGAGCGGAGCCTGCGCGCTTTTGGCTTCTCCGGGCCCGTGCTGCACCGGCCGGTCCGGCGCCTGGCGCGGCTGCTCATGCTGCCGCCGATCCGTCCGGCGGCGGCGGCGGCGGCGGGGCGCCTGGGACTGCCGCTCGAGATGGTGGGGCATGTCCTCTATCGGGTGCGCTACGATGACGCGCGCGCGCGCGAGGCGCTCGCCGGCAGCGGCATCTCCTGCCCGCCGTTCCCCTCCTACCTGCCGCGGCTGGTCGAATACTTCCGCAGCGCCCCAGAGACGCTGGCCGGGCGGTAGCGGTTTCCGGCGCCGCGTCATCCGCCGCGCTCCGGGTGGTGTCTGAGGCTGTGGCGGCGGCGGGTTGCATGACGGGCGCGATTCCGGCAGGACGATGGGCCAGCGGACCGTCCCTCGGAAAAAATCGAGCAAAGTCGATCCCGGGGAGACAAGGTGGAGATGACGCGATTTTTCTCTCGAGAGACGGCCAGAAGGAACCCGGTGGGCGGCCTCGGAGTCTCAGGGAACCTCAGGGGCGGAGAAGATCGGCCAACATCTTGCGGCAGGTTTCGGCAAGCGCAGTAGCGACGATCTCCTCGCGCGCCGATCGCGTGGCCCGGCTCGACACATCCAGCGCCGACAACTCGACCACCAGCCGGTTTTCCGACCCGATGCGGATGGAGCCCCACAGCACCTTCCCGGCATCCAGCGATTTTCCGGCCTCGGCTTTCTTCTCGGCGCTTTCCAGGTCCGAAAGCCCGGCCAACTCGAGCAGCTTCGCGCTCACCTTGGCGGGGATCGGCTCCAGGCCGGCCCGGGCCGCTTCTTCCTCGATGATGGGCGCAACGAACGCCGCCGTCTCCGTCGGGAGCGCGGCATCGAGGTCGAGCGGGAGGACCAGGAGTTTCATTTTTCCGGTCGCCGGCGAGGCCCCGGTGGCCGCGGGAGGCGGGGCCGGAGGCGGGGAGGGCGGCGCCGCCGGCGGAACCGCGGCGGGAACCGGGGCCGCCGGGGATGCCGCGGGCGCCGGGGGCGGCGGGGTGCCGATGAAGGCGTTTTGCGGGTAGGAGAGCACCTCTTGCTTCTGCTGGATGTTCCAGTCGGCGATCTGGATATCTTGTTTCTCGTAGGCGATGCCGCGGCCGAAGCGGGACTCGTAGGTGACGGTGAGCACCGGGTTTTCGAGGATCTTCTTGGGATCCTCCAGCGACTGGAACGACAGCCCCAGCGAGTAGCGCCCGGTCGCGGTCTGGACGTAGATGTCCCCGTAGGGATACCAGGCGAAGGCGTCGGATTCGAAGCTGCTCGGCGCGCCCGGCGGAACGCTGGAGAAGGAGGTGGACACCAGGCTCCAGCCGACAAAGGCGCCGGCGCGAAATCCGAGCGAACCCAGTACCGGCAGGGTTCCGAAGATGGTGGACAGGGGCAGATCGATGTCCGCCTTGCCGCCGACCTGGAGCACCGTCGTGCGTATTCCCGAGGCCAGCATCTGGATGCCATTGAAGACGGGGCCGATGAGCAGGGTCAGCCCCGGGGAGAGCACGTACCCCTCCTCGTCCCGGGCCGTGCCGGAATATCCCGCCCCGGCCGAGAGCCCCACCGCGAACAAGAACATGGGGTCGGGCGACTCGCCCCCGGACGATTTCGGAACAACGGCGCCCGCACCGTAACTCACCGAATAACCGAAATACTTGCGCGCCTCCGTCCTGCCCATGGACAAGATGAAGAAGGGGCTTCCGGTCAGGCCGGCCTGGCCGAAAAACGAGGTCGTAATATCCTGGTCTCCCCAGAGGAACCGGCCGCTCGCCTGGAGCCCGGGAGCCGAGGGCGAGAGGGGCAGAATGGGGCCTTTTTCGTCGGGCTCCTCCACCTTGGCGGAGTCCGACAGCAACAGCGAGCCGCATTCCAGAAATTGCAGCGCCTCCGGGTGGTACAGCAGCCGATCGGTGAGATCGTACGCGGCGCGGCTGAACACGCCCTGGACGCCTTTTGCGGAGCTGACCGAGTGCTCCAGGCGGATGATCTTGCTCTCGCCGTTGCGCTCCAGCACGAAGTCCGCGGCCAGGCCGAGCGTCCAACCGTCGCCGAAGGGGCCGCCGAGCTTGAATGCGGCCCGGGCGTTCTCGACCCGGAGCGTCACCGCGGGCGACTCGCCGCCCTGGCCCAGGCGCGAACGGAGCACCTTCTCGAGGGCGGTCGCGGGCGAGACGGCCAGCGAAACGACGTTGCTGACCTCGGTCTTCTCATCCCCGGACACCCGCGCGAGGGAGACGGACTTCCATGCCTCCGGCGTCTGCGATGCCTGTCGCAGCGAAAAGGGAATGGTCTCGCGGGGCACGCAGCCGGCGAGCGCGACCCCTGCGGAGAAGGCGAGGAAGGGGAGCAGGAAATTCCAACACGGGACTTTTCGTTGGCTCACGCGAGGACCTCCTCAAGAAAAACGGTATTGTCGAGAGCCCAGATAATGTCGGCGCTCGGAAAGTCAATAGATATTTCGGCTGTCTCCGTGGTCGCGCCAGGCCGGAAAATCAGATGTCGACCTCCTGCTGGCCCAGGATGAGGACGACCTTTTGGCCGCCGTTCTTGGCCCGGACCGCCTCGATCAAGCGCTCGGGTTTGGCGCGGCGCTTGAGCACCACCGAAAAGACGACTTCCTGCAACTCGCCTCCCGGGACGCTCTCGGCGGCGATGGCGGCGTATTGCTCCAGGTGCTCGCGGAAGGTCTCGGCCAGCTCCCGTTCGGGGTCGGCGGCGACGGGGAACTGCACCCGCAGGATGCGCTCGCGCACTTCCTTGGAAAACAGGTTGAACTTGTAGAGCACCACCACGAAGGCCGAGATCATGACCGTGGCGAAGGCCGCCAGCAGGTAGAAGCGCGTGCCCACCGCCATGCCGACCGCCAGCGCCAGGAAGATGAAGCCCACGTCGCGCGGCTCCTTGACGGCGTTGCGGAAGCGGATGATGGACAGCGCTCCGATCAGGGCGAAGGCACGGGCGATGTTGGAGCCCACGATGAGCATGATCAGCGTCACCACCGTCCCCAGCAGCACCAGGTTGTGGACCGAAGATTGGGAGTACGACACGCCGCGGTGGGTGTAGCGGTACACCCAGGCGATGAAGAGCATGAGGACGAAGGCGAGCAGCAGCGCCAGCGCGATGTCCATCAACGAGAAGATGCCGCTCTGATCCTTGAAGCGCTCCAGTTCCCGCATCAGTTCGGACATGCCTCTCCTCCTCGTCGGGTATTGCCAACAAACGCCGTCCTGGCGTTTCTCAACTCGCTTCGGCGCAGCGCAGGTCCGCACCTCGCTCCAGAGATCAAGCGCTTGCGCGCTCGATCTTTGCGGCGGCACATCCGTGTGCCGCCACGGGCCCACCGGGGGCGCACAGCGCCTCGACGCGCTGGCGCCGGGCGTGGGCCAGACCGGCGCAGTACTTGCTGACCCGGTGCAACTGGCAGTTGTGGCGGGCCAGCCAGGACACCACCCAATCGGGCACGGTGTCGTTGACCTTGACTTCCATGACGCACCAGTCCGGCGGTAGAAACAGGCTCCCGCCCCAGCCCGCGCGCACGGAGAGCGGATTCACCCGCGAGCGCAGCAGGGTGTCGAAGGTGACGCGCAGGCCCAGGTCGTAGCGCCCGCCCACGAAGGCCCGGCGCCAGTACGACACCACGCAGGCGGGCCAGAGGTGCATGGCCGCCACCAGGTAGCGCACCTCGCCCACCACCTGCTGGTCCATCTCGTCGAGCGCGCCGGGCGGCGCCTCGCCGCGGCACAGGGCCTCGGCGTCTGAAAGCGGCAGCTCGATGCGGCGCTTCTGCACCGTGCGGTTGATGCGCTGCTTGATCTCGACCATCCCTCGGGTCACGCGGTCCCGCTCGTCGGGATACACCCGCAGGCGCAGCTTGCGCCGGAACTTGAGCCCGTCGAGCTTGGCCCGGTACATGTCGAAGGCCGGGCTGTCGAAGTACAAGGACAGCACGCGGTAGCCGCGCTCGCCGCCGTGTTCGTCGGGTCGCACCATGGTGGCCAGATCGGCCATCAGCGCGCGCGCCCGGCCAGCCGGCAACAGGTACTTGAGCTCGTAGCGGTTGAAGCGCCGCACGGTGTCGCCGCTCATGGGCCCTCCACGAAGGTCAGGCGCATCGCCAGCTCCGAGGGATCGGGCGCGAAGCGTTTGCCGCCCAGGCGCACCTCGATGATCTCGGGTTCCGGTCCGGGCGGCGGCAGTTCGATCTCGACGAGGCCCGGCGCGGACACGACAATCTTCCGGCGCACGGTCGGGCCGCGCACGGTGAGCGTGAAGGGCAGCCGCTCGGGCGCGGTGTGGACGTCGAGGCGCAACGCCCGCACCCGCTCGGAGTCGGCAAAGCGCAGAATCCAGGCGGTGGGCACCGCCAGCCAGCCGTCCTGGTGGGCGCTCAGGATGCCGATGGGCCTGTCTCGAAGGAACGACGCGCGCAGCTCGGGGTGCTCTCTCAGCTTTTTCAAGATGAGGGCGCGCACGTCGGCGCCGATGCGCAGGCGGTCGTTTCCGCGCAGGGCCTGCGTCACCCGGAAGATCCGATCCAACGGGGGCGTGGAGGCGCCCCAGGCGAAAAAGCCGGCCACGGCGGCGTAACAGAGGACCACCAGCAGCAGGCCGAGACTGGGCCATCGTCCAGGAGCGGGCCTCATGGGTGTCCCCCCGCCGCGTCCGGGCCGAGGTAGGCCGGCAGCTCGGCGATTTCGCGCAGGCCCAGCACGTCGCGCACCAGGTGCGAAAGCCCGTACGGCGGCAAGTGCCGCTCGATCCGGCCGACGTCCAGCGCCTCGGCCGAGGCCCGGTCCAGGTCGATCTCCTCCTCGCTGCCCACCAGGACCACCGTCTCGGCCGAGACGCGGCTCGGGCCGGAGTACCAGACGTCGCGGCGGTTGATCCGGATGCCGGTGCGGTTTTCGAAGAACAGGCTGTCCGCGAGCTCGACCCGCGAGGCGTTCTTGGCCAGCAGGCCGACGCGGGAGCGGGCGAGCAGGCTGTCGCGCACCCGCACCCGGCTCTCCTCGCCGGCGGACAGGGCGTTGCCGCCGCAGCCGGACAGCAGGCTGTCGGAGAGAAAAATATCGGCGCCCATGAGGTCCAGGCACTCGTCGCCGCAGTCGCGGATGTCGAGGCCGCGCAGCTCTCCGGAGACGAACTCGAGATCGATGCCGTCGCGCGCGGCGCCGCGCAGGCGCGCCCCGTCGATGGCGAGCCGCTCCAGGTAGGCGCCGTGCAGCAGGTCCGGCGCCCGGCGGCGGGAGATGATCTCGATCTCTTTGATGGCGATGTCGCGGCTGTCGCGCAGGTTGAGCATTCCCGAGTAGGAGCCGAGGCCGAAGCGCGCGTGCGAACCGCCCTCGATGCGGATGTGTTCCAGCCGGCTACCGGCCGTGTCCGGTCCCTGCAGGATCACGCCGCCGAACGGAGCGTCGCGAAGCGGCTCGATGCGGATGGGGCGGGCGGCCGTGCCGCGGGCCGCCACGGGTCCCAGGAACACCAGCGAGGCATCGGTCCCGAGACGCAGCGTGGTGCCCGGCTCGATGGTGACGCGCTGGTTCGTCTCGAACACCCGGCCGTCGGGCAGCTCCACCACGCCCGGGCCCAGCGCCACCGTCTCCGCCGGCGCGGGACGCAGCTCGCCGGGGTGCGCCGAGACTGCGCCCGCTTCGAGGGTGGGAACATCACCGCCGCCGGCCCAGTCCGAGGGCGCCCGCGCCTCGATTGCGCGTGAGCGGACGCGGTTTTGGGTGAAGCTCTGCCGGCCCTCGGCCCGGATCTCGAGCGGCAGGCAGTCCGCGCGCACCTCGAAGTCGTACGCGGCGGGCCGGGCCTGCCCGGCCAGACCGTCCGGGCCCTCCGGCGCGCCCCGCCGGCGCCGCAGCTTTGCCCCGGGCAACAGCAGCAGGGGTCGTTCGAGCACGAAATCGGCTCCGGCGACCTCCGGGCCCAGGGGTTGCTCGCGGTGCCACACCTGCATCCGCCCGCCGCACCCCGTCGGCCAGACGGCGTGAAACGAGCGCAGCTCGACTCCCGCCGGTCCTTCCACCCACAGGCGCAACGAAAAGCGGTCCCGGCGCAGCGGCCCGGGAGACTCCAGCGCCAGAGGATTTCGCTGCAGGTCGGCCGTCAGCGCGGCGTGGCGCTCGGCCAGGGTCACCAGTGCATTGTCGACGGCCAGGCCCAGGCGGGCCAGGTCCATGGGCCGCAGGATCCGATCGGTGCCGCCGGGCAGCGCCGGGAGCTGGTCCGACGCTTTCCAGACCGGATCGGAGAGGAGGTCGGGGACGAGGGCGGCGATCGCCTCCGTCCAGCGGCGCCGCACCTCGTTCGCGCTGGCCGGCCCGGTGAGGAGCCGCCACAGCCAGCGGCCGCGCCGGTCGTTGTATTCCGGCAGGAGCGAGAGGCGCAGGCGCAGCGGATCGGTCGAGGGAACCGGGTCGGGCAGTTGTCGAAAGCCGCGCAGGCCGCCGGCCACGGGCTCGAACCGGCCGCGGTAGGGATCGAAGTAAAGCTTCTGGTTGCGCCGGGAGTCGCGGTTGCGGATGGCGAAGGCCGTCTCCAGGGCGTCCAGGGCGGCGAAGCGCTCGAGGTCGAGCTCGCGCCGGGCGAAGGCGGCGAACTCGCGCTGGCTGGCGCGCGCCACGCGATCGAGCAGCCGTTCGAGCTCGCTTCGGTCCTTCTGTTCCTCGGGGACGCGCCAGGCGATCTTCTTCCAGGCGCTACTGTCGTTCCACAGGTCGCCCGCATCGTCCGGATCCAGGTTGCCGGAATACAGGCTGCCGGGGTACCGGCGATGGGCGCGCAGCAGCTCTTCGCCGGCCGGCTCGATGAGGCGCATCACCCCCCGGTCCGCGCCGTTGTGCCGCACCCGCACGAAGGTGGTGCGCGGGACCAGGAGCCCCAGCGACGCCGCCAGCTCCTGGATCACTTCTTCTCCGGCCAAGAGGGGAGAAGATTCCGCCAGCAGGTTGAACACCCGGTGGCCCAGCGCCTGCTCGCCCCGTTCGAGCTTTACCTTGACTGGCCGCTTGGGGTTGAGGCGAAAGCCGCGGTCGCCCCGGGCCCGGACCATGACCGTGTGGTTCTTGCCGTCGGCCTCCAGCAAGGCCGACACATAGGGCCGGCCGCGCGGGAGGGCCAGCGAGGCCTCCATCCGGTCGAGCTCGGCGTTGTCGAACAGAAGGTGGATCTGGGGCAGGCGCGGCGGCTCCGGCGGGGCCGGTTGCAGCAGCCGGCGCACGTCGGCGCGCAAGGTGTCGTGCAGCCAGAGCTGAAAATCCTCCAGCGAGTGCGCCGGCCCCGGGGTGAGGGCCCGAAACGCCGTCATATCGTCGTAGGCCCGCCAGGCGTACCACAGGGCCAGCAGCAAACCCGGAAGGCAAATGAAGACCGCTGACAGCGGTCGCATCCGATACAGGCGACGCAGCATCAGGCCGCATCCTCCGCCCGGCGCGCGCATGGCCCGCCGGCGCATTGGCTCATGTCCGCCGGATGGCGGTTGACGGGCAAGGAGAGGCGCATGCGGGTCAGAACACCAGGTTGAGCTGCAATCCGGCTCGGGTGGGGAAGTAGAGCGGCTCCTCGATCGGCGCGACGGAGTGATCGGCGTAGGCCACGCTGCGCGGATCCCCCAGCGTCGTCTCGAAGTACAGGGCCAGACGGGCGCCGTCGCCAAAGTCGAGGTTGAGACCGCCTGCGACCCGGTACCCCTCGCCGCTGACGGCGGTGGTGGGCTCGAGCACCTCGCCCATCACGGCCGGCGTGAGCCAGAGGCTCGATCCGAGCTCGATGCGGTACGAGAGCGTGAGGTGGCCGCCGATGAACTTTCCGCCGCCGAGGTGGAAGTCCGCCTGTCCCGGTTCGGCCGGGTTGTAGAGCACCGGATTGTCCCCGAAACCGGCCTCCAGCCGGGCGGCGAAGCCGCCGGCCTCGATCTCGGCGTCGGCGCCCACCATGGCCACCCAGAAATCCTGCCGGCTGGCCGCGACCGAAAACCGCTTGGCGCAGCCGTTCACCGCCAGGCTCAACCAGCGGGCCGGGCGTAGCTCCAGCCGGGCCACCACGTCGCGGTGGGAGCTCTCCCGGCCCGACAGGAAATCGAGGGCGTTGAAGTACCCCAGCGACCAACGCAAATCGAGCCAGGACTTCACCCGGCCGCCGGCCATGATGCCGAGGTCGCGGTCGCCGTAGCCGCCGGCGTGCTGGGCTGCGCCGCTGCCGGCCAGGTCTCCGAGGTGGAGACCGCCGATGAAGGTCGAATCCATCATGCCGCGCTCGGGGACGAGGAGATCCCAGGGGGAGGTCAGGCGCAGGCGCGAGAGGGGCTTTTTGAAGTGGCCCGCGCGCAGGAAGAGCTTGCGCCCCAGGCGGAATTCACCGTAGGCATCCTTGAGCAGCTGGTCCACGGCGAAGCCGCCGTTGCCGCCGTTGCCCGCGGCCGCGAATCCGTCCGCGGCGTCCAGCTCGAGCACCAGGCGCAGCCGCTTGGATGGATCCCAGCGCAGGTCCAGCCGGGCGCGGGGAATGTCCAGGTAGTGGGTCCAGCCGTCAGCGTCGCGGTCCAGGGTGGACTGGTCGATGAGGTCGACGCGGGCCTGGAGCTTGCCGCGCACCCGAAGGTCGGCGGCCGAGGCCGGCGCCAGCGCCGCCGCCCAGGCGAAAAACACAAAAGCCCATTTCATGCCATCCTCCATCCGGTGGACGTTCGCGCGCATCCCAGCACATTTCTCCCCCGGGTGCAACGCCCGGGGGGGGAGGAACGAGCTTGCAAAGCGCGCTGACCGTCCCTTGCGAAAAATGATGCAAAATCGATCTCTCAGAGACAGGGTGGAGGCAACCAACCGGCGCGCCCTTATCCCTGAACCAGAACTCAGAAAATCTGCATGGCTACGTCAAGGACATGAAACGACTTTTTGGGGGTACGGTTAGCGTTGAATTGGCTTGACTTTGCGGCCATATCCAAAGAGATGATTTGCTGGACAACCAACCGCCGGAGGTCATTCGATATGAGCGAGATGCTGCAACTCGGATCGCGCCAGGGATACGCGCTCGACGTATCTGCCATCCCCGCCAGCGAAAAGTACGCTCCCGACGCGGAGTTTCTGGCCGCGCTCGCGGACCTCAACCTCGCGTACCGCACGCTGGTGAGCATCATGTTCAACTGCGTGCCCACCTCGGGACACCCGGGCGGCAGCATCTCCTCCAGCCGTTTCGTGGAGGCCTTGCTGTACCATTCCATGGAATACGACTTCTCGAACCCCGAGGCGCCCGAGGCGGACATCATCTCCTACGCCGCCGGACACAAGGCGCTCGGGCTCTACGCCATGCTGGCGCTGCGCGACGAGGTCGTGGCCCTCACCCATCCGGAGCTGCTGCCAAAGCCGGAGCGGAGACTGCGCCTCGAGGACCTGCTCGGCTTCCGCCGCAACCCCACCCAACACACAGCGCTCTTTCGCCAGTTCAAGTCCAAGGCCCTGGACGGGCATCCCACTCCCGCCACCCCGTTCGTGAAACTCTCCACCGGAGCCTCGGGCGTGGGCGTGGCCGCCTCGATCGGGCTTGCCTTCAGCGCCATGGATCTGTACCCGCAGGATCCGCCCCGCATCCATATCGTCGAGGGCGAGGGCGGGCTCACCCCGGGCCGGGTCCAGGAGGCGATGGCCGCGGCGGCCACCATGGGCCTTTCGAACCTCGTGCTCCACATCGACTGGAACCAGGCATCGATCGATTCCAACCGCGTCTGCCGCGAGGGCGATCAGCCGGGAGACTACGTTCAGTGGGATCCGGTGGAACTGGCGCGCTTCCACGACTTCAACGTGATTCGAGTCGACCAGGGCCTGGAACACTCGGATGTTCTGGCGGCCCAGGCCTACGCGCTTCTGCACAAGAACTCCCAGCCCACCGCCATCGTGTACCGCACCGTCAAGGGCTGGAAGTACGGCATCGAGGGCAGGGCCTCGCACGGCGCCGGCCACAAGATCTGCTCGGACGGCTTCTACCACTCGCTGGAAGAGTTCGAGCAGTGCTTCGACGCCAAGCTCCCGCGCTTCTCTGGCGAGCCGACCGATCAGGCCATGGAAGACTATTACTGGCAGCTGCTCCAGGTCATCCGGGAGAGGTTGCAGGCCAACCGAAAGCGCATGCAGATCCTGGGCGACCGGGTGGCCGAGGCCCGGGCGCGCCTTTCCCGCCGCGGACGCCGCCTGCGCGCCGACGCCCCGGATCTCGGAAAGCTCTACGACGGAAAGTCCATGCGCCCGGACGCCCCGCCCGCCGAAGTGCTCACTCCGGCCGGCGGCAAGATCACCCTGCGCGAGGCGCTCGGTTCGGTGCTCTCGTTCATCAACAAGCAGTCCGGCGGCGGCGTCGTGGCCGCGGCGGCGGACCTGCTCGGCTCGACCAGCATCAACAAGGTCAACCAGGGATTCCCCGAGGGGTTCTATCACTCGGCGCGCAACCCCAGGTCGCGCCTGCTCTCCATCGGCGGGATCTGCGAGGACGCCATGGGCGCCTTGCTGGCCGCGGCCGGGGTGGCCGGCCACCACCTTGGGGCCGGCGCCTCGTACGGGGCCTTCATCGCGCCGTTGCAGCACGTGGCGGCGCGACTGCACTGCATCGGCCAGCAAGCCCGGCGCGAGTACGACGGCACGCCCTGCGCCCCCTACGTGATGGTGTGCGCCCACGCCGGGCTCAAGACCGGCGAGGACGGACCCACCCACGCCGACCCGCAGTGCCTGCAACTTCTCCAGGAGAACTTCCCCCGCGGCCTGGCCATCACGCTGACTCCCTGGGACCCCAACGAGATGTGGCCGCTGGTCATCGCGGCGCTGCAAAAACGTCCGGCCCTGGTGGCGCCCTTCGTGACCCGGCCCCCGGAGACCGTGCTCGACCGCGCCGCCCTCGGGCTGGCGCCGCCCGCGGCCGCGGTGACCGGCGTGTACGCCCTGCGCCGCGCCGATGCGAAAAAGCCGCGCCACGGCACCCTGGTGCTGTTGGGGAGCGGCGAGACGCTGGAGTTTTTGCAGAAGGTCCTGCCGCGCCTCGACAAGGAAAGGTACAACTTCAACATCTACTCCGTCGCCTCGACCGAGCTGTTCGACCTGCTGCCGCCGGCCGAGCGGGAGCGGATCTTCCCCGAGGAACACGCCCGCGAGGCCATGGGCATCACCGGCTTCACCCTGCCCACCCTGTACCGCTTCGTCACATCCGAGGCCGGGCGGCGCATGAGCCTGCACGCCTTCTCCCGCGGCCACTACCTGGGTTCGGGCCAGGCCCACAAGGTGCTGGAGGAGGCCGGCCTGGACGCCGAGGGGCAGTACCGGGCCGTGGTGGCCTACGCCCGCGCCATCCAAAAGTCCGGCCCGTCCTCCGGCTCGAAACCGAAGGCGCGAAAGCCGGCGAAGGCCAGGCGCCCCAAAGCCGCAAAGAAGCGCCGCAAGGCGACCCGGGCGCCGGCCAAGAAAAAGCCCGCCAAGAAGCGGGTCCGGAAGTCCTGACGGGTCCCCCGGTGCCCGGCAAAGAACGGTTGCGCTGCGAACGGGCGAGAGAATTTTTCGAACGGGTGACGCCGATGGGGTCAACATTTGCGCGAAATGGTTTTTTGCGAGAATGTGTTGTGGCACGGTCGTTCGCTCGGCCCGTCGGGTCGGCGCGGGCGGTCGCAAGGTGCAGGAAAGACTGAGGAGGCCGGTCATGAAACGCTTTTTCGCCATCCTGACGGTCGTGTTGCTTGCGCTTTCCGTCGCCGCCTGCGGGCCCTCGAAAAAGGCCGAGCGCCGGCCCGACTACGACAAGGTGCGCCAGAACGCCGACCAGGCCCACAGCGAGGACTTGCAGAACGAGGAAGACAAGAAGGGTCAGGACGAGGAGGAGTGAGCCCGCCCGCCGGCCCCCCAACTCGCTCTCCCGCCGCCGTTCTGCCCGGGGCGTGATCCCATGCCGCGACGGCAGGAAGATCCCGATCGCCTGATCGTGTGCCGCAACCGGCGCGCGCTGCACGACTACTTCGTGGAGGACCGCATCGAGGCCGGCCTGGTGCTGGTCGGCACCGAGGTGAAGTCCCTGCGCGAGCGGCGGGCCGACATCAAGGACGCCTACGCCGTGATCGAGCGGGGCGAGGGCTGGCTGCTCAACCTGTCGATCTCGCCCTGGCCGGGCTCCAAGTACTTCAACCATCCTCCCGAGCGGCGCAGAAAGCTCCTCCTCAACCGGCGCGAGTTGCAGCGGCTCGCCATCGCCCTGAAGCAGCGCGGCTACACCCTGGTGGCCCTGGAGGTGTACTTCAACCAGCGCAACCGGGCCAAGGTGCTCCTGGGCCTGGCCCGCGGCAAGCGCAAGTACGACAAGCGCGAGACCATCCGCGAGCGCGAGGAGGAGCGGGCGGCGCGGCGGGAGGAGCCCGAATAGGCCCTCCGGGGTTTGCGGGCAGCGGTACTTCCTCGGTGGCCCCGGCTCGTCAACGGCATTGATTCAGGTAGAAGAGCAGCCTCCCCGTGAGAGACCCGGAGCAGGCGAACACCAGGTCCGGTCGCCCGTCATGGTTCATGTCTCGGATGAAGAAATCGTAGGTTGGGTCATTTCCGGACACGTTTTGGAAATACAGATTGGTCAGGGTGATCCCGCTGCCTTGGGAGTTGTTGCGAAAGAAGAAGTATTGGGAACTATACGGTGCCAGGCCGATCACGTCGGCACGGCGATCGCCGTCCAGGTCGGCGATTTGGAGTTTGAAGGTGGTAAAAAGCTCTGGGAGGATGAGAGAAGAAAATGTCGGTGAAAACCCCTTCCAATTTCCAGAGGTGTCGACCTGGCCCTTCCACCAGCGGATTTGCGTATTGCCGCTCGTGGAATTGACCGCGGCGACAAGGTCCGGGATGTTGTCCCCGCTGAGATCGGCGACGGCGAGAGCCAGAAACGTTTCCCCCGTGAACGATTTCATCAGCGTCCAATCGAAAATCCCTTCCGCGTCACCTTTTGTCGCCAGGCCAATGTGGATCTCGTTGGCGGTTGGAGGTGGAGAGTTTCCGGCCGCCTTCGCGACCACCAGGTCGTCCCGTCCGTTGCCGTCGAGGTCAAAGACCGCCAGCGCCATTACGGGGCCTTGCAGACTGGCGGTGGAGGCCACGGACATTGTTTGTCCGTCCCAGAGGTAGATTTGTTGAAAGGACGGCATGAAGCTGCCGCACGATGACACGAACAGATCGATGGCTTCGTCCTGGCCGAAGCAACCCGGCTTGAGTAGGGCGGAGAGCATCGGGAATTGCCCGATGTCGAATGGCGAATTTTTCAGTTCAACCAAGCCGTTGTCAGTGTCGGACTTCCATACGTTGAGTTTGATGCTGGGGTACGGCTGTGATGGTGTCGCTGAAAGCAAGGCCAGGTCGTCCAGAGCATCCCGATCGCTTCCTCCTAAGTTGAACGAGGCGAGAGCCAGGGGCTTGTCAATCGGAAGATACTCAATGGAGGTGAAATCGATTTCGTTGGAAATCGAGAGGTTTTTCAGAAGAGAGAGGAGGTGGGTTGCGTCTTTGGTGCCGGCCAGCGCGATGTCGATGCGATCGTCCGTATCGAAATCGCCGGGTGTCATCGCCACCAGCGTGGCGATTTTGGGGTCGACCTCGAACTTGTATTCCAGGATGTCGAAGGGGGTCGTGGACAGATCACAATCGTGCGATACGAACCCGCCGTCGTCCGCGCCGCCGTCCGGACCGCCATCGTCGGCCTGTGGACCGGGATCCGCTCCGGCGTCGTGGCCGTCCTGCCCGGGATCCCCGGCGTCGGGGGCGGCGCCGTCGTCCTGTGCGGTATCTCCGTCCAACCCCGCGTCGCCGCCGTCCTGGACCGCGCCGTCCGGCTCCTCAGCGGGGAGCAGTCTGGCCGAGGTGCCGAAGACGTCGCATCCGGAAAGGATCGCGACCGCCAGAAGCAGGAATAGAATCATCGTGGCTTTCATGGGGCGCTCCGTGAGTCTTCGGCCATGGTATACCGTCTGCGTTCTGGATCCAAGCCGTTTGCGGTTCTTTCTCTTGTGCGGTCTCATCGCCGCGGCTACAATGCATCCGTCTCGCCAAGGAGCGCGCATGCACGTCCTGCCGTTTGTATGGCTGCTTCTGGGCGCGGCCCCGGCCGCTGCGGCCGCGGAGCCGCCGCGCCCGGCCGTCGCGGTCATGGAGTTCACCAGCAAGGGCGGCGTCACCGCCGACCAGATGGAGGCGCTGGCCGACCTGGTGCAGACCGAGATCCGCAGGCTCGGCCGGTTCGAGGTCATGGGCAAGAGCGACATCCGGGCCCTGCTCAAGTACGAGGAGCAGAAGGCGCTGCTCGCAAACTGCGGCGAAGACTCCTGCTACGCCGAGCTGGGCGGGGCCCTGGGCGCGCGCTGGGTGGTGGTAGGCAACGTGTCGCGCTTCGGCGGCACCTATCTTCTCAATCTGAAGCTCCTCGACAGTCAGCGATCCCGGCTGGCCAACTCCGTATCCCGAAGCATCAAGGGCGGGGAGGAGGCGCTGCTCTCCGAGGTCCCCGCCGCGGTCGGCGAGTTGATCGCGACCCTCCTGCCCAAGGAAAAAGAAGCGGCGCCGCCGGAAGTCTCATCCCGCCCGCCCGCCGGCCCCCGCTGGGAGCTTTCGCTCCAGGGTTTGTTCTTCGGCGGCATGGGCGCGGCAAAGGAAGTCGCGTTGGCCCAGGGCGGAGCGTACCAGGCCACCGGCGACATGACCGGGCAGCGGCTCGGGGTGGGGGTGCGCGGTGCGTACCTGATCGGCTCGCTACAGGCCGTGTTTGTCCAGGTGGACTTCTTGATGGAGCACTGGACCGGCACCGCCTGGCAGGCGAGCGGCACAGCGGATGAGTGGGAGATCGGCGTGGACTTTCCGGTTGTGCGCGGCCGCGCCGGCTACCGCATCGCCTGGCCGGTCGTGCCCTGGCTCGCGCCCTACGCGGAAGCCAGCGTCGGGATACATGCCTCGCTCTCCCGTTCGACTTCGCTGCCCGATGCCGCAGGCAATTCCGTGGCGGAACTTTCGCTGAAGCCCGAGAACGCCCTGCGCTTCGTGGCCGCGCTGGCGCTGGGGCTGGAGGCGAGGTTTTCGGCCTTCGCCGTCGGCGCCGGCTACCTGTGGGACGCGCCGATCTTCGGCAAGAGCACCAACTCCGTGCTGGCCCACGCTGGGGTGAGGTTCTGAGCCATGGAGTTTCGCACCCGCAAGGATCGCTGGCTGGTCGTGCTTTTGCTCCTGATGGTGATCTTCTGCGGGGTGGGGGGACTCATGCTGCTGGCCGAACCCGGGCACAAGCATCTGCCCGTGGCCATCCTGTGCCTGGTCTTCTCCGGCGCCTCGGTCTTTCTGATGTATCCGGTGCGCTACACTTTGGCCGAGCGCGAGCTCGTCGTGCGCGGCGGGCCGTTTCGCTGGCGCGTCGCCTACGAAAACATCGAAAAAGTGACCCCCACGCGCAACCCGCTGGCCGCGCCGGCCTGGTCGCTCTCTCGCCTGCGCGTCGACCACCGCTACCGCGGCCGGACGGTGTTTTTATTGATCTCGCCGGAGCGACAGGAGGAGTTCCTGCGGGAGCTCGCGGGCCGCTGCCCTCACCTCATGCTCTCGGGCGATCGGCTGGTGAAGGCTCCGGCGCCGCTGCCGCCGGCGAACCTGCCGGAGTCCGATCGAGAGAAAGACGAAGGCGGGGGAGCCAAGGCGGCGGTTTGAGGACAGCAGGCTTCTCTCGCCGATGGGGTGCCATGGATGAATGGATGGAGTTGCCAACCCGCAACACAGCTGGAGCGCGGCCGACCGCGGGGCCGAAAGAGCCAGCGCGGGAGGTCGCGCGATCGGGAGGCGACCCATGACCGTATCAACGGAGGTGCCTCGTGAAACGTGGTTTTCGAATCGCTGAGTTCATTCTGGCGATGGCAGTTCTTGCCGGTCCGGCCCGCGCCGGCGAGCGGCCGATGATCGCGGTGTTTGCCATGGAGGACCGCGGTTCGGCGCTGGCACCGCAGGTGGTGTCCAACCTCGGCGCCTACCTGGAAGCCCGGCTGGCCGAGGGCGGCTACCAGGTCATCCCGCAGGACCAGATCCGCGAGCGCATCGCCGCCCAGAAGCGGGGCAGCTACCAGGCCTGCTTCGACGAGGGCTGCCAGATCGAGCTCGGGCGCGAGCTGGCCGCGCAGAAGATCCTCTCCTCCCGCATCCTCAAGATCGGCGACACCTGCCAGGTGACATCCACCCTGTACGATCTCAAGAAAGCCGCCGCCGACCTGGCCGCCACCGCGGGCGGTGCCTGCCAGGAAAACGCCCTGCTGGGCGCCGTCCAGGAGATCGCGCGAAAGCTCGTCGAGCCCCTGCGGGCCGGCGGCGCGGCGAATCCGCCGGCGGCCGAACCGCCCCCGCCCGTGGCGGAGACCGCGCCTCCCGCGGGGCCCGCGCCCGCCCCGGCGGATGCGCTGGTCGCCTCGCGCTCGCACCAGGCCTTCTTCCTTCGTCTGTGCGTCGGAGCGGGGTTCGCGCGCAGCGCCACGGAAGGCTCGACCGTCGACAAGGACAGCTACGTCATCGGCGGCGGCGGTGGCTGGTCGGCGTCGGTGGGATATTTCATCGCGCCCAGGGTCGCCGTCCACGCGGACTCGTTCGGCATCACCCTGGTCGAACCCCGGAACTACAGCGACGGCGTGCGGCGCGAGGACCTGGCCGGCCAGTATACCCTGGGCGCGCTGGGGGCGGGGATCACCTGGTTCTTCTCCGAGCGGGACTGGTTCCTTTCCGCGGCCGCGGGGTTGGGCGTCATCCGCGCCAAGATCGGCATCTTCGAGACGCAGACCAAGGCCGGGTTCGCGGGCAATCTGCTTGCCGGGAAGCAGTGGTGGGTGACGGACGACTGGTCGCTGGGGGTGGCGGCCCAGGCCATGTATGGCACGGTGCCCCTGGACAACGGGAACTTGCAGCACACCATCGCCGCCACCGTGTTGTTCGTCGCGGCCTTCGACTGAAGCGCGCCCGGTACATTCGGATCTGCGATTCGGCACGGCGGGTCATCGGACGGGAGGTCCACAATGCGGCGGCGGGGGCTGGGCCCTCTTGTGGCGATGGAGAGCCGGGAAATTTGACACGCCTTGATGCGGTTGTTATAGTCGCGCACGGTCGCGGGATTGTTACGCTTTCTCGTTCCCGCTCATCGGGCAGGAGGAGTGATGTCGACGAGGCCTCGTCAGGTGAGTATCCCCGACAATCTATGGGATGTCTTCAACACCCTGGCCGAGGAGTCGGGAAATCGCATCGACAACCTGGTCGGCCAGGCCATGTTCGAGATGGCGGTCCGGCTCGGGTACGTCACCCCGGTTCCGGTGGAGGCCGCGCCTCCCGCCGGCGAGGAGGAGTTCGCTCGGCCCGGTCCCGCCGCCGGCGGCAAGTTCACCCCGGGGCGCACCAAGGAGTCCGCCGGACGCAAGCTCACGCCGCCCCCGGCCGCCGGCCCCGCCTCGCCGTCGTCCCCCGCGATGGCGGCGGCCAAGCGGCCACCGCGCCCGGCCCCGAAGCCGGCCGCTCCGGCCCCGGTGGCCGCTCCGGCGAAGGCCGAGGGAAAGGGCCTGTACATCGTCAACGAGGCCGGCGACAACGAGAAGATCGACAAGGACATCTACATCATCGGCCGCTCCTCCAAGTGCGACCTGGTGATCAACTCGGTCAAGGTCTCCCGAGAGCACGCCATCATCACCCGCGAGCGCGGCGAGTTCTTCATCGAGGACCTGGGCTCGGCCAACGGCACCTGGTACAAGGGCGAGCGCATCGAAAAGATGAAGATCAAGGACGGCGACGAGGTCTTCATCTGCGACGAGAAGTTCAAGTTCGTCATCCGCTGAGCAGGAATTCGAAATCCCACCTTCGTCCGCCGGTTCTGTGGCGATTGTTCAGGGTGGTCATCGTCGTGTTCGCCTTGGGGGATGGGTGTCTCGCCTTCTTGCTGTGATTTCGGCTGGCGGTGGCGTTGTTTTCTGAAAAACCCGCGTGTTGTCAGCGCAACAGCAACAAGGACGAAAGTGGCATGGCGACGATCTGCGGGCCGAAATCCAGGTCGCAGTCTTCCTGGGTCACAAGGATGCCCAACGGAGCGTTGTTCATCCGATTGTTGATGAATGCGCGCAAGGCGCTGGAATCCCGCACAGGATCCGGGCGCGCCTGGTATTTGACTTCGACAGGGATCCGATGCGAGCCGACGGTCAGGATGAAATCAATCTCGTCTTGTCCTCGGCCCGAGGGAAGATGGTTGAGATCGAGACCTCGGATGGTCAGAAGCATCGAGCCGCAGATGCTTTCAGCGATGTGACCGGCCAGGGTGCTTTGAGACGGGTCCCGCTGATCGGAACGAAGGAGCGGGACGTTTTCCTGGAGCCAACTCGCCCGCAGCGCGTGGTCGGCCAGGCAGAGCTTGATGTTGCCCCGCCGCTTCTTGAGGCGCTGTTCCAGCGGTTCGATAGTGCGAACCAGAAGCGAGTCGGACAGAAATTTGAGGTAATTGCGGACTCGCAGATCCCCAAAGCTTGCACCCAACCGCTTGCGAATCTCTTCCGCCAGAGAGTGAAGTGCAGGGGCCTGGCCGGCGTACCGACAAACGGATCGGAACAATTCCTCGATCAGTGCCGCATCTCGCTTGCGACCGCGAGCTCCGACCCTCAGGTCGTGTTGGACGACGCGACGGATCACGTTCTCATTGAGCTGATCCGCGATCTCTGGCCAGGGAACGTCGGGCCTCACGTGAGCGATCGGGTATCCTCCCCGCTCCGAGAACATTCGAAACACCTCATCGCGGGCTTGACGCCGATTCTTGCCGTATTGCTTCAGCTCTTCCCAAAACTCGCGTTGGATGAGGACGCCGAGACCGTTGTCCGGCAGAAAGGGATCGCCGATGGAAATGTTCCGGATGAGCGCGATTTCGGTCAACGACAGGATGCCCGCCTCGATGGTGGTGATTCGTCCCGCCAGGCTGTCCCGACCGAGTTCAATGCGAAGAGCAGAACTTCCGGTCACGATGACTTGTGTAGTCGAACTGTCCACCAGTGTTTTTAGCTGGGGAGCCCAGTTGTTGATATTCTGAACCTCGTCGAAAAACAGGAAAGTCTGTTGTCCCCGTCTGGCCGCGTCGTTGAGGTTGCTACCCAAAATGGCCATCTCGTACCAGTCCACCAGGCGCAGAACCGGATCCTCCAGCGACTGGATTCCCTGGATGTCGTCGAATTGTACCCGAAAAATATTATTTCCCGGGACTCCCTGAGTCAGCAGATCGTCCAGTACCTGTAGCTGAGCAGTGGTTTTCCCGACCTGCCGAGCGCCTCTGACAACCACGATCGGGGCCAGCCGATTCTTGATTTGCCGATAGATCTGTGAAACCAGATGCCGCCGGTGATGGGGGACAATGGGCCTGCTGTTGTCGTGCCACCAGGGATTGAGACGTCGGAGTGTCAGCTCGGTGGATCCGGGCAGGCGGATCCTCGGGTCGAAGGCCGTCTGTGCAATACCGCGTGTTGAACGTCGGGTCCGGCCCATTGCGGTGCTTCCCTTACAGCCGATATTCGAGGCTGTAGCAAATACTTTCTCATGCAACCATTCTTGGGTCAAACCGACATCATGGAAATGCAGATCGGTTTTGTGCTGGATTTTTCCGCCGCCTTGGCTATCATGCGCCGGCGTGACCCGAATCTCGCAAGGAGGTCTTTCATGAAGCTCGAAGGAAAAGTGCTGGTGGCGCAGGGCGGCGGTCCGACCGCGGTCATCAACCAGAGCCTGGTGGGCGTGGTGCTGGAGGCGCGCAAGTTCACCCAGGTCACCAGCGTGTACGGCGCCATCAACGGGGTGCGCGGCATCGTCAACGAGGACTTCCTGGATCTCACCCAGGAGACCACCAACAACCTGGAGCAGGTGGCCCTCACTCCTTCCTCTGCGCTGCTCTCCACGCGCGACAAACCCGACGAGAAGTACTGCAAGGACATGTTCCAGGTGATGCGCGCCCACGACGTGCGCTACTTCTTCTACATCGGCGGCAACGACTCGGCCGACACGGTGCGCATCGTCAACCAGCAGGCCGAGGCTGCCGGCTACGAGTTCCGCGCCATCCACATCCCCAAGACCATCGACAACGACCTCATCGTCAACGACCACACTCCGGGGTACGGCTCGGCGGCGCGCTTCGTGGCCCAGGCCTTCATCGGCACGAACCTGGACAACGCCGCCCTGCCCGGGGTGTACATCGCGGTGGTGATGGGTCGAAACGCCGGTTTCCTCACGGCCGCCTCGGCCATGGCCCGCAAGTATCCCGACGACGGCCCGCACCTCATCTACCTGCCCGAGCGGGTGTTCTCGACCGAGCAGTTCCTCGCGGACGTCAAGAAGGTGTACGGCAAGTTCGGTCGCTGCGTGGTGGCGGTGTCCGAGGGCATCGTGGACGATAAGGGCGAGCCCATCGCCGCGCGCCTGCTTTCGGGCGAGAAGGACGCGCACGGCAACGTGCAGCTCTCCGGCTCCGGCGTGCTGGGGGACCTTCTGGCCGAGCAGGTCAAGAAGAAGCTCTCCATCAAGCGGGTGCGCGCCGACACCCTGGGGTACCTGCAGCGCTCGTTCTTCGGTTGCGTCTCCGACGTGGACCAGCTCGAGGCCCGCGAGGTGGGCGAGCGCGCGGTGCAGTACGCCCTGTGGCACAACCTCGACGGCTCGGTGACCATCCACCGCACCGGCTACTACTCGGTGGACTACCGCCTCACCGCGCTCGAGGAGATCGCCGCCAAGACCCGGCGCATGCCGGACGAGTTCATCAACGCAGAGGGCAACGACGTCACCGACGCCTTCGTGTACTACGTGCGGCCGCTGCTCGGCTCCGGCTTCGGCCTGGCCCACAAGCTGCGCGCCCCGCGGGTGGCCAAGCTCCTCAAGAAGGACTGATCCAAGCCCGGAGAGGGTCAAAGAGCGAGAGAGCGCCAGCATTGCGTTTCGGCCTGGTGCCGCATCCTTTAATTATTATTATGGTGCGGCCTCTCGTCGCGGTGGTGTTCTGCTTGGGCGCTTCGTTAACATTAATAATATTAATCAATCGCATAGATGATCTGGTAATGCCTGATCATTAAAAAACCAGGGTGAGAATCCGGGGTGGGTGGCACCGGCGGAAATGGCACAGACGGCAACGGATAATGCCTTGAAAAAAAAGATAAAATGCCGGGCAGGAGGTGGGCCGGAGCCGGGCCGGAGGCGGGCAAGCCCGAGTGCGCCGGCCGTGGCCGCCGGGTCACGCTGGCTGGATACAAAACAGGTGGGCCGGTTCGACTTGCGGGTCGAGGCGGACGTAGTTCTGCGCTCCGCGCCAGGTCCAGCGCTGGTCGGTGATGAGATCGTGGACCGCGAAGGGCTCGTCCTCGGGGATCCCCAAAGCCTTCAGATCGAGCCGGGTCACGCTCTCCACCACCCGGTGCGGGTCGAGGTTGACCACCATGAGCAGGCGGTTCGATTTGTCCGGGGTGCACTTCGAGTAGCACAACAGGTCGTCGCTCTCGGTGCCGTGGAAGGCAAGGCCCGCAAGGCGCCGCAGCGCCGGGTTCTCGTTGCGTATCTTATTGATGCGCGCGATGAAATCCTTGAGGTTGCCCGGCGCGTCCCAGTCGCGCACCCGGATCTCGTACTTTTCCGAGTTGGCATACTCGACGTCGTCGGGGATGGCGTGGTGCGGGATGGCCTCGTTCTCGCACAGCTCGAATCCGCTGTAGATGCCATAGGACGGGGAGAGCGTCGCCGCCAGCACCAGACGCATCTTGAAGGCCGGCCGGCCGCCCCGGACCAGAATCAGCGGCAGGATGTCGGGCGTGTTGACGAAGAAGTTGGGGCGGAAGAAGTCCATCATGCCCGGCTCGGTGAGTTCGCGCAGGTAGGACGTCAGTTCCCAGCGGGTGTTGCGCCAGGTGAAATAGGTGTACGACTGGGTGAATCCCAGCTTGGCCAGGGTCTGCATCATGGGCGGCCGGGTGAAGGCCTCGGCCAGGAACAACACCTCCGGGTGGGCGCGGGTGATGTCGGAGAGCAACCACTCCCAGAAGCACGGCGGCTTGGTGTGGGGATTGTCCACCCGGAAGATGCGCACCCCGTGCTGGATCCAGAACTCGAAGATGCGCCGAATCTCGCGCCACAAAGCCTGGCGCTGCGGGCTGTCGAAGTTGAGCGGATAGATGTCCTCGTACTTCTTGGGCGGGTTCTCGGCGTACTTGATGGTTCCGTCGGGGCGCCGGTAGAACCACTCGGGGTGCTCCTTGACCCACGGATGATCGGGCGAACATTGCAGGGCGATATCGAGCGCCACTTCCAGGCCGCACTTGCGCGCGGCGCTCACGAAGTGATCGAAGTCCTCGATGGTGCCCAACTCGGGATGGACCGCGTCGTGCCCGCCGGCCTCGCTGCCGATGGCCCAGGGGCTCCCGGGATCGTCCGGCCCCGCTGTGAGCGAGTTGTTGCGCCCTTTGCGGTGGGTGGCGCCGATGGGGTGGATGGGCGGAAGATAGAGCACGTCGAAGCCCATGCGCTGGATGTCGGGCAGGCGCCGCTCGGCCTGCCGCAGCGTGGCCGGTTGGCCCGGGACGGCGCCCTGCGAGCGCGGGAACATCTCGTACCAGGCCCCGAAGGCCGCCCGCTCCCGCTCCGCCGAGATCGTCAGGGGCGGCTCGTGCCGCACCGAATCTTCGCGCGGCTGGTGGCGGTCGATCAGGCCGCGCAGCTTCTCGTCCTCGGCGAGCGCCAGGGCCGCGCCTCCGTCTTGCCCAAGCGAACGCAGCTTGGCGGCCGCGCCGGCCAGGCGTCCCCGGTCCTTCTGCGGCGCGGCGGCGGCGATGCGTTCGAGCAGCGCAGCGCCTTCGAGCGCCTCGCTGGCGACCGGCTGGCCGGCCTGCACGCGCTTGCGAAAATCCTCGAGCCAGGTGGCATAGGCGTCGGTCCAACCCTCGACGGTGAAGAGGTAGCGCCCCGGCTCGGGCGGCGTGAACTCGGCGCTCCACAGGTCGAGCCCGGGGTTCTGGCAGCGCATGGGCGTCTCCTGCCAGGCCTTCTCGCCCTCGCGGCGCCAGAACAGCGAGACGCAGATGCGGGCGTGGCCGTCGCGGAACACGGTGGCCGCGACCTGGCATGGTTCGCCGGCGATCCGCTTGACCGGGTAGCGGCCGGCGTCCAGGGCGGGCCGGATGTCCTGAATGACAACGTGGGGACAAGGGCCGGAGCCGGCGAGGATGGCGGGTGCGGCGCTCTCCAGGGTCTTCTTGGTGGCCATGCATACCTCCGCTTTGGGGGGCGCATCATAGATCCCCGGCGGGGAAAAATCGAGACTCTTGCGGGCGGAATTTTTGCCTTCGGCGGGCGAAGGCGGTATCCTCCTTTCGGTCGGGGCGGCTGGATGCCCGATGCGGGAACTTGACAGGTAATCATAATTATATAAAATTTATATCGAATTTGTATTAATTAGAAGGAGCCGATGAAGTCGAACCTCGCAATCGCTTGGATGCTGCCAGCGCTAGTCGTCTGTGCCTGCGCCTCGACGGCCGAGACCACGCGGCGGCTGGGCGCGCTGGAGCAGGATCTGATCGACCTGCGGCGAGACCAGCGGCGGATGGCCCAGCGAATCGAGGAGCTCCAGATCCAGCTCACCGTGGTTCAGAAGAAACTCGAGCAGCCCGCCCCGCCCCAGAAGTCATCCGATGCCTCCCGGGAGCCGGCGCTCCAGGTGGTCAAGCTGCGCCCCGTGGAGAAATCATCGAGCGCCAAGTCGGACCTGCCGCTTCCGCGCGTGCTGTTGCCGCCGGTGGACCCGAACGAGGTCGAGGAACGCTTGCCTGTGGATCGGGATGCGGCGCGCCGGCCGGTGCTGGCGGAGGACGAGCCGAGAAAGCCGGCGGCCGGCGGGGCGGCGGACGAGAAGCTGGTCGAGGCCTTTCGCAAGGCCTTCGATGCCTACCGCGGCGGCGATTTCGAAAGAGCCATCTCGGCCATGCAGTCCTTCGCCGAGAAGAACCCATCCCACCGCCTGGCCCCGGACGCGCTGTATTACGCCGCCAAGGCGGAGCTCGACCTGGGCCGGCTGGAAGCCGCCGAGAAGAAGTTCGACGCCGTGATCGACAAGTACCCGAGGTCCAGCCATGTGGCCTCGGCCATGCTCTTCAAGGGCCGCTGCTCGGAGCGGCGCGGCAATCGCGAAGCCGCCCGAGGCGCCTATCTGCAAGTGGTGCAGAGCTACCCCCGCTCGGACGAGGCCGCCGAGGCCAACCGCCGGCTCGACGCTTTGCGCTGAGGAGGCTTTTCCATGTCCTTCGCCGACCGAACCATTTCCGCCCTGGCCCTGTTCCCGCTCTTGCTCCTGCCGCAAGCGCTCCTTGCCCAGGAGGAGGTGGTGCCTCCCGAGGACCAGGAGACGCTGGCGCCCGAGGAGAAGCTCCCGCCGGCGGAGGCGGGCGGAAAGAAGTTCACGCCCGCCCAGGGGCAGACCGAGGCCCAGGCCGAGCACGTGGTCGTGCCGGGCGACACCCTGTGGGATCTGTGCGGGCGGTACCTCAACAACCCCTGGTACTGGCCGCGGGTGTGGTCCTACAACCCCGAGCTCACCAACCCGCACTGGATCTACCCGGGACAGAAGGTCCGGTTCTACCCGGGCGCGGGAGAGCTCCCCAGCGAGATCGAGGCGGGGCGGGAGTTCGAGATGCCCGAGGCGGTGCCCGAGGAGCCGGAAGAACAGGAGATCCCCGAAAACCTCATCTCCATGACCGGGAAGATCGTCCAGGCCAAGGCGGTGAGCGCGGTGACGCTCAAGCGCACCGACTTCATCAGCGCCGCGGAGCTCGACGCCTCCGGCGTCATCCATTCCTCCCCCGAGGAGAAGACCTATCTTTCCGAGCGCGACGTGGTGCACGTGGAATTCATCGATCCCGGGCTGGCCAAGGTGGGCGGGCAGTTTTCCGTCTTTCGGGTGAAGAACAAGATCAACCATCCGGTGACGGGGAAGTTCATCGGTTACCACGTGGCCATCCTGGGCGTGGCCGAGGTGGTGTCGGTGGACGAGAAGATGTCCACCGCCGTCATCGCTACCTCGGTCGAGCCGATCGAGCGCGGCGACCGCCTGATCCCGCTCCTCGCCGATCTGCAGAAGAACGTCGCTCCCCGCCCCAACGCGGTCGATCTCAAGGGCTACGTGGTCGGCTCCCAGATCACGCTCACCAACCTGGGCGAGCACCACGTGGTGTTCCTCGACCAGGGCAAGGAGCAGGGCGTGGAGGACGGCAACGTCTTCGACGTGGTGCGCCGGGAGGACGGCCTGTTCATCCCGGGCACGGGAAAGCGCGAGGGGGCCTGGGATCCCGACCTGCCCATGCAGGTGGTGGGGCGCATCATGGTGGTGGACGCCCGCGAAAACACCTCCACCGGCCTGGTCATGGCCAGCCTCAAGGAGATCAAGGTCGGCGACCGGGTGATGATGACCATTCGCTAGCCAGATCCCGCATCGGATTGCCGAACGGACGGCGCCCGGCCATCGTCCCTCGACGACGCGAACGGATCCCGCCGCCTCGTCCCCGAGGATGTTTCCAGAAAGATCGTTCGCCGCCGTCGCCAGCGGCGTCGCCCGTTGGCGCGGGTTTTCTTGCGTGTTCCCGGTGCACTCGAATCCTGGCTGGGGATTCGGGCCCGGACAAAAACCTTGACGCCGGTCGGGTGGGCTGTGCTAGATGGCCCGCCGTGAACCGGTCCGAAGAGAACAGCGATATTCGGCGCCTCTTGCCGGGCGAGAAGGGATTTCCGCCCGAGCTGCGGGCCATCCCCGATCCGCCGCGGGAGCTCTTCGTCCGCGGGACCGTTCCACCCGCTCCCCGGGTGGCGGTGGTCGGCTCCCGGCGCGCCGACGGCTACGGTCTGGGGCTGGCCCGGAGCCTGGCGCAGGGCCTGGCGCGCGCCGGAGTGTGCGTGGTGAGCGGCGGCGCCGGGGGTGTGGACACCGAGGCGCTGAAGGCGTGCCTGGAGGCGGGCGGCCGGGCCGTGGCCGTGCTGGGGACCGGCGTGGACGTGGCCTACCCGGCCCGCAACCGGGATCTTTTTGTGCGGGTGGCGGAAGCCGGGGCGCTGCTCAGCGAGTACCCTCCCGGGACGGCCGGCCGGCCGGAGCATTTTCCGCGGCGCAACCGGCTGATCAGCGGGCTTTCGCTGGGCGTGGTGGTGGCGCAGGCCGCCCAGGAGAGCGGCAGCCTGATCACCGCCCGGGAGGCGGCCCGCCAGGGACGGTCGGTGATGGCCGTTCCCGGCCCGGCCGGACAGGAGCTGAGCGGCGGGGTTCATGACCTGCTGCGGCGCGGCGCCCGGCTGGTGGAGTCGCCGGACGATGTTCTGCGCGAACTCGGGCTGGCGCGCACATTGGCGCCAGCGCAGGCGCCGCTGGCCCTGGCCGAGCCGCCTCCGGATCTCTCCGCCGAGGAGCAGACCCTCATCGACGCCATCGGAAACTCGGAGCGGTCCATCGACGCCATCACGCAGCAGAGCGGCCTGCCCAGCGGCAAGGTCGCGGCCATGCTGTTTCGGCTGGAACTGCTGGGCCTGGTGACGCAGAAGCCCGGGCAGCGGTATGCGCGCGCGGCCCGGCCGGCCGGCGCGTGACGCCGGGAGAAGGCACATGGCAAAGAACCTCTTGATCGTCGAGTCTCCCACCAAGGCCCGGACCCTGGGCAAGTACCTGGGCAAGGATTTCGTCATCAAGGCCTCGGTCGGGCACGTGAAGGACTTGCCCAAGAGCCGGATGGGCGTGGACGTGGAGCGGGACTTTTCCGTGGAGCTCGAGGTCATCCCGGGCAAGAAGAAAGTGGTCGGCGCCCTGCGCTCCGCCGCCAAGAAAGCCGCTCGGGTGTTGCTGGCGCCGGATCCGGACCGCGAGGGCGAGGCCATCGCCTGGCACATCGCCGAGGAGCTCAAGGACGCGGCCCCGAGCATCGAGCGGGTGACCTTCAACGAGATCACCCGGCGCGCGGTGCAGGAGGCGCTGAAACACCCGCGCCCGCTCGATCGCCACCTGTACGACGCGCAGCAGGCCCGCCGGGTGCTCGACCGGCTGGTGGGGTACGAATGGAGCCCGCTCTTGTGGAAGAAAGTCCAGCGCGGACTCTCGGCCGGCCGGGTGCAATCGGTGGCGGTGCGTCTGGTGGTCGAGCGGGAGAAGGAGATCGAGTCCTTCGTGCCGCAGGAGTACTGGAGCATCGAGGAGTCGCTCCATCCGCAGGGCCGCCCCGACAGCGTCTTTACCGCCAAGCTCGGGCGCATCGGCGAGCGCAAGGCCGAGAACATCTCCGCCGACGAGGCGCGGCGGATCCGCGAGGATCTGCTCGTGCTGCCCCACCGGGTGGACACCATCGAGCGCCAGGAGCGGCAGCGCCGGCCGTATCCGCCCTTCACCACCAGCAAGCTGCAGCAGGCGGCGGCCGGGGCGCTGCGATTTTCGGCGCGGCGCACCATGCAGGTGGCGCAGCGCCTGTACGAAGGCCTGGACGTGGGCGAGGAGGGGCCGGTCGGGCTCATCACCTACATGCGCACGGACTCCACCCGCATCGCGCGCGAGGCCCAGGAAGAAGCCCGGGAATACATCCGCGAGACCTTCGGGGCCGAACACCTACCGGAGAAGCCGCCGGTGTACCGCTCCCGCGCCGGCGCCCAGGACGCCCACGAGGCCATCCGGCCCACCGACGTGCGCCGCACCCCGGAGGGCCTGAAGGGAAAGCTGACCCCGGAGCAGTGGAAGCTCTACGACCTCATCTGGCGCCAGTTCGTGTCCAGCCAGATGAGCCCGGCGCGCTACGATCGCACGGTGGTGGTGGTGCGCGCGGGAGAGTACGAGCTGCGCGCGGCCGGCTCGGTGTGCGTGTTCGCCGGATGGCTGGCGCTTTCGCGGGCGGCGGCCGAGGACGAGGAGGAGGGCGTGCAACTGCCCGTCCTGGCGCCCGGCGAGAGTCTGGTGGCGAAGGCGGTGGAGGCGGACCAGCACTTCACCCAGCCGCCGCCGCGCTTCAACGAGGGCACGCTGGTCAAGGAACTCGAGGAGCGCGGCATCGGCCGCCCGTCCACCTACGCCACCATCATGGACACCATCCAGAGCAAGCGTTACGTCGAGAAGCAGGACGGCCGCCTGGTGCCGACCATGCTGGGGAAAATGGTCACCGAGCTTCTGCTGGAGAGCTTCCCGCATGTGATGAGCGTCGATTTCACTGCGGCCATGGAACAGAAGCTGGACGAGGTGGAGGAGGGCCGGGCCGACTGGGTGGCGCTGGTGCGCGAGTTCTACCAGCCGTTCGCCCGCGATCTGGAAAAGGCGCGCCAGCACATGCGCGATCTCAAGCGCGAGGAGATCGCCACCGAGCACAAGTGCGAGCGCTGCGGCGCGGTGATGGTGATCAAGTGGGGGCGCCACGGGCATTTCCTGGCCTGCTCGGCCTACCCCGAGTGCAAGAACACCAAGGAGATCCAGCGCATCGACGGCGGCAAGGTGGAGTTGGCGCCCGAAGAGACGACCCGCGAGACCTGCGACAAGTGCGGCAAGCCCATGATCGTCAAGCGCGGGCGCTTCGGCCGGTTTCTGGCCTGCAGCGGCTACCCCGAATGCAAGAACGCCCGCCCCATGTCCACGGGCGTGACCTGTCCGCAGTGCGGCCGGCATCCCCTGGTGGAGCGGCGCAGCAAGAAGGGCAAGGTGTTCTTCTCCTGCCGCGGCTACCCGGAGTGCAAGTTCTCCACCTTCGACCCGCCGCTCGCCGAGACCTGCCCCAGGTGCGGGTTCGGCATCCTGGTCAAGAAATCCCGCCGCGACGGCGCCGTGATCGTCTGTCCGCGGGACGGCTGCGACTACCGCCGGGCCGCCGATCCGGAGGCGGCCTGACCGCCGCCCATGGACGAGGCGCAACGCATCACCGTGGTCGGCGCGGGCCTGGCCGGCTGCGAGGCGGCGCTGTGTCTGGCCCGGCGCGGCCTGGCGGTGGACCTGGTGGAGATGAAGCCGGCGCGCTTCTCGCCGGCGCACCGCCTGCCGGGCCCGGCCGAGCTGGTGTGCTCCAACTCGCTCAAGTCCGACGACCCGGACACGGCGCACGGCCTGCTCAAGCAGGAATTGCGCCGTCTGGGCTCGGGGCTGTTGGCGGCGGCCGAACGCGCCCGCGTCCCGGCCGGAACCGCGCTGGCGGTCGACCGCGAACGGTTGTGCCAGGAGATGCTGGCGCTGCTGGGCCGCGAGCCCCGGATCCGCTTTCGCCCGGGGGAATACCTCGAATCGGTCCCGCCGGGGCCGGTGATTCTGGCCACCGGGCCGCTCACCGATGGCGCGCTGGCCCGCTTCCTGCGGGAACAGGGCGGCGCGGAACCGCTGCATTTCTACGACGCCCTGGCCCCCATCGTATCCGCCGACAGCCTGGACACCGAGGCCATCTTCGCCGGCTCCCGCTGGGGGCGGGGCGGGGACGACGAGTACCTCAACTGCCCGCTCGACGAGGCGCAGTATCGGCAGTTCGTGGAGGCCCTGCTGGCCGAGGAGCCGGCGGGCCGGCACCCCTTCGAGGACGCCCGTTTTTTCGAGGGCTGCCTGCCCATCGAGGAGATGGCGCGGCGCGGCCCCGACACCTTGGCCTTCGGCCCCATGCGCCCGGTCGGCCTGGCGCGCGGCGGCCGGCGGCCGTTTGCGGTGGTGCAACTGCGGGCCGAAAATCTTGCGCGCACCGCCTTCAACCTGGTGGGCTTCCAGACCAAGCTGACCCCCGCCGGGCAGCGGCGGGTGTTTCGGTTGATCCCGGGTCTGGCGCGCGCCGAGTTTTTGCGCTACGGGGCCATGCACCGCAACCTGTATGTGGAGGCGCCGCGCTGGCTGGACGAGCGGCTGGGGCTGCGGAGCTGTCCGCGGGTGCGCCTGGCCGGGCAGATCACCGGTGTGGAAGGCTACGTGGAGAGCGCCGCGGTGGGCTGGCTGGTCGGTCACATGCTGGCCGGCGAGTTCCAGGGACGGCCGACCCCGGCGCCGCCGCCCGAGACCGCGCTGGGCGCGCTCTACGCCCACCTGCGCGCTCGTCTGGGCGCGCCGCGGTTCGAACCGATGAACATCCATTTCGGGCTGTTGCCTCCGGCGCCGGGGACGCGGCGGGAGACGCGCCGCGCCGCGGTGCTGCAGCGGGCCCGCGAGGCCCTGGAACGCTGGCGGGCGGCTCCCGAAGGCCCGGGAGAGAGCCATGACTGAAATGATCGCGGTCCAAGTGACGCCGCGCGCCGCCGCGCGGGTGCGCGCCGGGCATCCCTGGGTTTTCGCCTCGGACGTGAAGGATGACGGGCAGGCCCAACCCGGCCAGGTGGTGCGGGTGGAAGTCCGCCATCGGGGCGGCGGCAGCAACGTGCTGGGGCGCGCCTTCTTCAACCCCCGCTCGCTGATCCGGCTGCGGCTCATCGACCGCGACGGCGATGCGCCCGACCGCGCGTTCTGGCGCGCCCGGCTGCGGCAGGCGCTGGCCCTGCGCGAGGCATTGCGAACTTCGGACAATGCCCTGCGCCTGGTGTACTCGGAGGCCGACGCCGTGCCCGGGTTGGTGGTGGACCGCTACGCCGACGTGCTCTCGGTGCAGTTCCTGTGCGCCGGGACCGAGGCGCTGCGAGAGACCTTCCTGGATCTCTTGGAGGAGTTGCTCCATCCGCGGGCCATCGTGGAGCGCGACGACACCCACGGGCGGGAGATGGAGGGCCTGCCCGAGCGCAGCGGCCTGGTGCGGGGGACGCTGGAAGGCCCGGTGGAGATCGTCGAGGGCGGGCTGCGGCTGCGGGTCGATCCCCGCGCCGGCCAGAAGACCGGCCACTATCTCGATCAGCGCGAGAACCGGCAGGCCGCGGCGGCCTACGCCCGGGGCCGGTGCCTGGACGCCTTCTGCTATCAGGGCGGGTTCGGCCTGCACCTGGCGCGGGCGGGAGCCGAGGAGGTGTGGCTGCTGGATCAATCGGAGGAGGCGCTGCGCGCCGCCGAGGCGCACGCGGCGCTGAACGGGCTGCGGGTGCGCACCCGGGCCCAAAACGCCTTCGACGCGCTGCGCGAGCTGCACCGGGCCGGCGAGAAGTTTTCGGTGGTGGTGCTCGACCCGCCGGCGTTTGCCAAGAATCGCGCCGCCCTGGCCGGCGCCGTGCGCGGTTACAAGGAGCTCAACCTGCGCGCCATGCACCTGCTGGAGGAGGGCGGCACGCTCGTCACCTCGAGCTGCTCGTACCACATGTTGCCCGACCGTTTCGAGGAGGTGGTGCAGCAGGCGGCCCGCGATGCCGGCCGCCGCTTGCAGCTCCTGGAGCGCCGTTCGGCCTCGCGCGATCATCCCGAGCGGCCGGGGTTCCCCGAGGCGAGGTATCTGAAGTGCCTGATCCTGCGCGTGCTGTGATCCTGCGGGCCGGGAAACTGGCGGCGCTGGGGTTGCTCCATGGCTTTTCCACCCGCACGGGAGGAGTGTCCCGGGGCGCGTTTTCGTCCTTGAACCTGTCGCGGGACGTGGGCGACGAGCCGGCGGCGGTGGAGGAAAACCGGCGGCGGCTGGCCCGGCTCGGCGCTTTCGATCCGGATCGGCTGGTCGAGATGCGCCAGGAGCACTCGGACCGGGTCATCGTCCTGCCCGCGGGGCCAGAGCCGCCGGCCGATGCGCGGGGGGATGCCCTGATGGCGTTCGGTGGCGATGCCGTGCTGGGCGTCCGCACCGCGGACTGCCTGGCGGTGCTGCTGGCCGATCGCCGGCGCCGGGCGGTGGCCGCCGTTCATGCCGGGTGGCGCGGGACGCTGGCCGAGGTGGTCCGGCGCGCGGTGGAGGAACTGGCCCGGCGCGGTTGCGACCCGGGCGATCTGGTGGCCGCGCTGGGGCCCTGTATCCGGGCCTGTTGTTTCACGGTAGGCCCGGAGGTGGCGGAGCGTTTCGTCCGCGAGCAGGACCCCGGCCTGGCGCGCCGGGACGGGGAGGGGCGCTGGCATGTCGATCTGGCCGGGGCCAACCGCCGGCAATTGATCCGGGCCGGCGTGCCGGATGCGGCCATCGAGGACCTGTCCCTGTGCAGCGCCTGCCGGGCCGAGCTGTTTTTTTCCCACCGGCGGGACCGGGGCCGGACCGGGAGAAATCTGGCCTTCATCTCGCTGGCGCCGGCCGGTGGGCCCGCCGATCCGGGCGGGATTTGAACTTGACGCGCCGCCTGTGGTAGAAGGCCATGCCCGCGGGAGAACCCGCCGGGAACAAAACGGCCGTATTCGTGGTTGCGAGCGGTCGGACCCGCGAGATGGGAGGAACGAACATGAACAAGATCCTGGGATTGTGTCTGGCCGGCGCGCTGGCGTTTTCGGCGTGCCGCAAGGACGGAGAGCCCGGCCAGCCCGCGACCGCCGGCGAGGTGGTGGCCAAGGTGGGCAACGGCGTCATCACCCTGGCGGACTTCGAGGCGGCGCTCAACGAGCAAAACGCCCTGATCCGCTCGCGCTACACCTCGGTCGAGCAGAAGAAGAAACTGCTCGACACCCTGGTGGAGCGCGAGGTGATGGTGCAGGAGGCGAAGCGCCTGGGCCTGGACAAGGATCCGGAGATGAAGCGCGGCTTCGACAAGATCCTGGCCCGCTTCGTCATCAACCGCGAGTTCAACGAGAAGAAGATCAAGGAGATCACCGTCTCCGACGCCGAGATCGAGGCCTACTACCAGCAGAACATCGATCGGTACCGCGCCCCCGAAAAGGTCATGATCCACGACCTGTTCTTCGCCGCTCCCGCGGGCGGCGATCGCAAGAAGGTCCGCGCCCAGGCCGAGGAGGCCTTGAAGAAGCTCAAGGCCAACCCGCAGGATCGCAAGCTGTTCTTCGATCTGCTGCGCCAGAGCGGCGGCGAGGAGGCCACGCGCTCGCTGGCTTCGGCCGCCTTCCAGACGCGGGCGGACATGGAGAAGGAACGCGGAGCGAAACTGGCCGAGGCCGCCTTCGCCCTGCAGCAGGCCAACGACTTCAGCCCCATCATCGAGGACGAGAAGGGCTTCCACATTTTGCGCCTGGCCGGACGGCAGGCGGCGCTGGACCTGCCGCTGGAAAAGGTCAAGGGGCAAATCCGCACCACCCTGTTCGCCAAGGCGCGCGGCGACGCCTACCAGGCGTTCGTGGAAAGCATCAAGACCAAGGCCGGGGTGCAGGTGTTCGAGGAGGTGTTGCAGAAGGCCAAGGTGGATCTGTCGAACACCGGGCCCTCCCCGGCCCCGGGCAACCTCAACCTGCCGCCGCTGCAGCCGCCGGTGCCGGTCAAGCCGGTCGAGCCGCCCTCGCCTCCGGTCCCGCCCGCGCCGCCGGCGCCGCCCGCGCCGGCCAAGCCGTGATGCCGTGCGCCGGTTGATCGCCATCGCATGCGTCGGATGGATTGCCGCGGCCTGCTCCAGCGGGCCGGCGGAGGTGGCTTCCCCGGAGCCGCCGTGGGTGGCGCGTGTGAACGGCGAGGCCATCCTCCAGACGGAATACGAGGTTTTTTTGCGCCAGCAGGATCTCGATGACAACCTGACGCTGGCCGGAGACAGCGAAGACCGGCGCAAGCTCAAGCGGGATCTGCTGGAGCGTCTGATCGACCAGCGCCTGCTGGTGCAGGAGGCGCGGCGGCATTTCTTCACCATGGATGCGCGCCAGGTGGACCGCGAGGTTGAGCGCGTGCTGGGGGCCTACCCGCCCGAGCAGGTCGAAGAGATGCTCCGCCGGCAGCACCTCGACCGCGACGGATTTCGCCGCCAGACCGAGCAGCTTTTGCTGATCCGGCGCTTGCTGGAGCAGGAGGTGGTGGAACGCCAGGCGGTCACCCGCGAGGAAGTGGAAAAATACTACCAGACCCGGCTCCAGGAGTTCGTGCGCTCGGAGGAAGTGCGGGTGCGCCAGATCGTCGTCCGCACCGAGGCCGAGGCCTCGGCGCTGCGCCAGAAGATCCTGAACGGGGCATCGTTCGAGGACCTGGCCCGGCAATATTCGCTCGGTCCGGAGGGAAAGCGCGGCGGGGATCTGGGCTTCTTCCCGCGCGGGCGCATGCCGCCGGCCATCGAGCAGGCCGCCTTCGAGATGTGGGGCGGCCGGGTCAGCGCGGTGGTGGCCTCGCCGTACGGCTATCATCTCTTCCAGCTCATCGAGCGGCGTCCGGCGCGGACCCTGTCGCTGGAAGAAGCCCGGCCCGAGATCCAGCGCCGGTTGCTGGAGGAGCGCGCCAAGGAGGCCGAGACGCTGTACTTGCGGACGTTGCGGGAGCGCGCCAACATCGAGCGGGATCTCAATCGGCTGGAGCGGATTCATTGAACGCGAGGAGAGTTGCCATGCGCGGCGCGATCGTGGGTTTCGGGCTGTGGTCGCTGTGGGCCGCCGCCGGCGGTGCCGCGGCCGAACCCCGGGTGGTCGATGGCATCGCCGCGGTGGTGAACGGCGAGCCCATCTTGCTGTCCGATGTGGAGCGCATGGCCGGGCCGGCCCTGGCCGAACTCGCCGCCTCGGCCGATCCGGCGCGGCGCGCGGCGCGCCAGCGCGAGATTCGCCAGCGGGCGCTCGATGGCCTGATCGACGAGTTGCTGTTCGATCAGCTGGCGCGCGAGCACAAGATCCAGGTCACCGAGGAGGATCTGGATCGGGAGATCCAGCGGGTGCTGGAACTCAACCGCATCGACCAGCAGCAGTTGGTGGAGATGCTGCGGCTGCATGAGCGCAAGAGCCTGGAGCAGTTCCGCGAGGAGCGGCGGCGGGACATGGTGCAGCAGAAGCTGCTCGACAGCCAGCTGCTCAAGAACCCGGAGATGAAGGGCCGGTTGCAGGTGGGCGAGCGGGACGTGGAAGAGGCCTACCGCGCTCAGTACGCGGCCGTTGCCGCGTCGGAGGCGGTGCGGGTGAGCCACATCCTGCTCCCGCTGCCGGCGGACGCGCCGCCCGAGCGGGAGGCCGAGGTCCGCGCCCAGGCGGAGCGACTGCTGGCCGAGATCCGGCAGGGGAAGGATTTCGCCGAGATGGCGCGAGCCCATTCGCAGGATCCCAGCGCGGCGCTGGGCGGCGACCTTGGGTTTTTGCGCCGCGGCGAGGTGGAGCCGGCGTTCGAGAAGACCGCCTTCTCGCTGAAGGACGGCGAGGTGAGCGAGCCGGTGCGGACGCCCTTCGGTTACCATCTGATTCGGGTGACGGAGCACAAGATGGAGGGGGCGCGCCCGTTTTCGGAAGTGCAGAACGAAATCCGCAACCGGCTGGCGCGCGAGAAATTCATGAAGGTCATGCAGGACTGGCTGGCCGAGCTGCGGCAGCGTGCCACCATCGAAAAGCGCCTGTGATCCCGCTCGGCCTCACCATGGGCGATCCCGCGGGGGTGGGGCCGGAGATCCTGCTCCGCGCCCTGGCGGGCGAGTCGCGCAAGGTGCTCGTGTACGGCGACCCCGGCTGGCTGCGGGAGGAGGCGCGGCGCCTCCGTCTGCCGGCCGAATTCGCCGTGGTGGAGGCCGCCCGGGTTCCGGCCGGGCTCGAGCGGGGGCGCTACAGCCGGGAAGGCGCCCGCGCGCAAGTGGATTGCCTGCGGGCGGCCGCGGACGATCTGGCCGCGGGGCACATCGCCGGCCTGGTGACCGGTCCCATCCACAAGCGCTCGCTGGCCGATTGCGGCGAGGACGGCCCGGGGCAGACGGAGTGGCTGGGGCGGCGCCTGGGCGTGGCCCGTCCGGTCATGATGCTGGCCTCGCCGCGCCTGCGGGTCGTCCTGGCCACCACTCATCTTGCCCTGCGGCGGGTGGCGGAGGCGCTTCGCGTGGATGATCTGGTCGAGACGGTGCGGGTGGCCGAGCGCGATCTGCGCCGGTACTTTCTGGCGCGGGCGCCGCGTCTGGCGCTGGCGGCGCTCAATCCCCACGGCGAGGAAGACGGCCGGCCGGGCCGCGAGGAGGAGGAGGTTCTGGCGCCGGCGGTGGCGCGACTGCAAGCGCAGGGGGTATCCATCCAGGGTCCGCTCCCGGCCGACAGCCTGTTCGGGCAGGCCCTGGATGGGCGCTTCGACGCCGTGGTGGCGCTGTACCACGATCAGGGCCTGGCGCCGCTCAAGGCGCTGGATTTCTTCGAGGGGGTCAACGTGACGCTGGGGTTGGGGCGGATCCGCACCTCGCCCGATCACGGAGTGGCCTACGACCGGGCCGCGCGCGGCGGGGCCGATCCGCGCAGCATGATTCGGGCGGTGGACACGGCCTTCGCCATGATCGAGCGCGCCAGCGGGGGAGCGGCCCGGTGAGCGCGTCGTCCGTCATCCGGATCCGCGGCGCCCGCGTCCACAACCTCAAGAACATCACCCTGGAGATCCCCCGCGACCGGCTGGTGGCCATCACCGGCCCCTCGGGCTCGGGAAAGTCCTCGTTGGCCTTCGATACCCTGTACGCCGAGGGCCAGCGGCGCTACGTGGAGTCGCTCTCCGCCTACGCGCGGCAGTTCTTGGAACAGCTCGAAAAGCCGGACGTGGACGGCATCGACGGCCTCTCCCCCGCCATCTCCATCGAGCAGAAGAGCCTGAGCCACAACCCGCGCTCCACCGTGGGCACGGTGACCGAGATCTACGACTACCTCCGCCTGCTCTTCGCCCGGGTGGGGCAGCCCCACTGTCCCGCCTGCGGCAAGCCCATCTCCGCCCAGACGGTGCAGGAGATGGTGGACCGGGTGCTGGCGCTCCCGGAGGGGAGCCGAATCTCGCTGCTGTCGCCGGTGGTGCGGGGACGCAAGGGCGAGTTTCGCGAGCTGCTCGCGCAGTTGCGCCAGCGCGGATTCTCGCGCATCAACCTGGACGGCGAGCTGGCGGATCTGGAGGATACGCCCAGGCTGGACGGGCGCCGCGCCCACACCATCGAGGTGTACGTGGACCGGCTGGTGCTGCGGCCCGGCCTGCGCCAGCGCCTCACCGATTCGGTCGAGACCGCCGTGTCGCTGTCCGAGGGGCTGGTGCGGGTGGCGCGGGTGGAGGGAGAGGACCTGCTGTTCTCGCAGCGGCACGCCTGTCTGGACTGCGGCCGCTCCCTGCCGGAGCTCGAACCGCGCCTGTTCTCCTTCAACAGCCCGCACGGCGCCTGCCCGGAGTGCGACGGGCTGGGGAGCGTGCGCTTCGTCGACGAGAAGCTGGTGGTGCCCGATCCCACCCTGCCGCTGGCGCGGGGCGCCATCGCGCCGTGGGGGCGGCGCTCGGGCGGCTATTATGGGCAGATGTTGCGGACGGTGGCCCGTCACTTCGGCTTTTCGCTGGACACTCCCTTCGGCGAGCTGCCGCCGCGGCTGCAGCGCGTCGTGCTGTACGGTTCCGGGGAGGAAGCCATCGAGTTCAAATTGGAGCACGAGGGCGGCATGCGCCACGCCTTCCGGCGGCCCTTCGAGGGCGTCATCCCCAATCTGGAGCGGCGCTACCGCGAAACCACCAGCGACGCGGTGCGGGCCGAGATCGATCGCTACAGCGGCTACCGCGACTGTCGCGCCTGCGGCGGGCGGCGGTTGCGCCCCGAGGCCCTGGCGGTGACCGTGGGCGGCCAGTCCATCGCCGAGATCACCGCTCGGAACGTGCGCCAGGCCCTGCGCTTTTTCGATGAGCTGCCGATCGAGAGACAACACGCCGCGGTAGCGGGGCGGATCCTCAAGGAGGTCCGCGAACGGCTGCAGTTCATGGTGGACGTGGGCCTCGACTACCTCACCCTGGACCGGACTTCCTTCACTCTCTCCGGCGGCGAGGGCCAGCGCATCCGGCTGGCCACCCAGATCGGATCGGCCCTGATGGGCGTGCTGTACGTGCTCGACGAGCCGACCATCGGGCTCCATCCCCGCGACTGCCGCCGACTGCTGGACACGCTGCGGGGGCTGCGCGATCGGGGCAACACGGTGGTGGTGGTGGAACACGACCCGCTCACCATCCGCAGCGCCGACTGGGTGGTGGACATGGGGCCCCGCGCCGGCCGGCAGGGCGGCGAGGTGGTGGCGCAGGGAACGCCCGAGCAGATCCTGCGCGATCCCCGGTCGCTCACCGGCGACTATCTCTCCGGGCGGCGCTCCATCCCGGTGCCCGGGCGGCGGCGGCCGGCGTCCGAATGGCTGCGGTTGCGCGGGGCGCGCGGCCACAACCTCAAGTGGGTGGACGCGTCCTTCCCGCTGGGCAACTTCGTGTGCGTGACCGGCGTCTCCGGCTCCGGCAAGAGCACGCTGGTGATCGACACGCTGTACCGCAGCCTGGCGCAGCGCCTGTACGGCGCCCTGGAGCCGCCGCAACCCTTCGACGGCATCGAGGGCGGCGAAGGCATCGACAAGGTCCTGCACATCGATCAGGATCCCATCGGCCGCACGCCTCGATCCAACCCGGCCACCTACACCGGGTTGTTTGCCTTGATCCGCGATCTCTTCGCCGAGTTGCCGGAGAGCCGCGCGCGCGGATACGGGCCGGGTCGCTACTCCTTCAACGTGCGGGGCGGGCGGTGCGAATCCTGCGAGGGCGCGGGCCAGATCCGGGTGGAGATGCACTTTCTGCCGGACATGTTCGTGACCTGCGAGGCCTGCGGCGGGCGCCGTTTCAACCGCGAGACGCTGGAGGTGGCCTTCAAGGGAAAGAACATCGCCCAGGTGCTGGAACTGACCATGGATGAGGCTGTGGAATTCTTCCAGCATCAGCCGGCGCTGGTGCGCCGGCTGGACACCCTGCGCGACGTGGGGCTCGGCTATCTGCAGCTGGGCCAGAGCGCCACCACCCTCTCCGGCGGCGAGGCCCAGCGGATCAAGCTCTCGCGCGAGCTGGTCCGGCGCGCCACCGGCCGCACCCTGTTCATCCTGGACGAGCCCACCACCGGACTGCACCTGGACGACGTGCGCCTGCTGGTCGGGGTGTTGCAGCGCCTGGTGGACCAGGGCAACACCGTGGTCGTGATCGAACACAACCTGGACGTCATCTTGCAGGCCGATCACATCATCGATTTGGGTCCGGAGGGCGGGGAGGACGGCGGCCGGGTGGTGGCGGTCGGCACGCCCGAGGCGTTGGCGGAGAACGAAAGCTCCCACACCGGGCGAGCCCTGGCCCAGGAGATGACGGCGGGGCGACGGGCCCGCTCCTCGGCGTAGGATGGCGCGGTGGATCTGGAATCTTTGCAGCGCGCGCAGCTTCTGAGCTGCTGGCTGGCTCTGGCGGGGCTCGCGGCCTACGGTGGATTCCGCCTCGTCGCGAACCGGCGCTCGCTGCCGCGGCCGGATCCGGCCGGGTCGCTGGCGGCGTTCGCCCTGGCGCTGGTGTTTCGGCTGGCGTTCTCTCCCTGGGCGGTGATCCACGAGAACGCCCACGGCTACGAGTTCTTGCGCAGCGCCTTTTCCCTGGACGGTTTTTTCTATCACGGGGCGGCCTTCTACGCCGTGCAGCATCCTTTTGCGCGGCTGCTCGGCGAACGGCCCGAGACGGTGTTTGGAGTCAACCTGCTGCTGTCGGCGGCTTGCGCGCCGCTTTTGCTGGGCCTGGCCCGCCGCCTGCGCCTGCCGCGCGCGGCCGGTTGGACGGCGGCGGTCGCCTGGAGCGCCTGGCCGGCGGCGGTGCGCTCGGCGGGGAGCGAGTGCTTCTTTCCGCTGGCGGTCCTTTCGCTGCTGCTGGCCCTCCAGACCTGGCTGGATGCCTGGGAGCGGCGCGGCCGATTCGATTTCGTCGCGGCCGGTCTGGCCGCGGCGCTGGCGGTGCAGGCGCGGCCCGAACTCGTGCTGTTGCCGGCCTCGCTGGCGCTGGCCTGGCTGGCGCGGCCCGGTTGGACGCGGGCGCTGCGGACCGTGGGGCCGTACCTGGGTCTGCTGGCCTTCGCGGCGCTCGCCGCCGCGTGGGCGGTATTTCGGCTGCGGCTCTTGTCCGAGGAGGGCCTTCCCTCGCCGGTCCGCCTGGGGCTGGCCCGCGCCGGGGCGGCGCTCTTCTCCCCGGGGCACATCCTGGTCAACCCCGCCTGGAGCCCGCCGGCGGTGGCAACGCTGGCATTGCTGGGGTTGGCGGCCCTGGCGCTCGCGCGCTGGCGATTGGCGGTGTTTCTTGCCGGGAGCTACCTTCTGCTGCTGCTGCCGGTGGTGGGCGTGGGTTCGGGCCTGGCGTCGGATCTGCGGCTCCAGCAGAGCGCCGCCCCCTTCGCCCTGTTGCTGGCCGGAGCGGGGCTGGCCTGGATTGCGGATCGTATGGGGACGCGTTGGCGGTTCGCGGGGCGGGCGCTCCTGCTGGCCGCGGTGGCGGCCGGCACGCTCTTGCTGGCCGGAAAGGCCGGGACGGAGTTCGCCCCGCAGCTCGAGTATCGCTTTCTGGCGGACGAGACGCCGAAACTGCCGCCGGATTGCCGGCTGGTGGTGGCGGATCGCTTCATGGCGGGCGGGAAGGTGAGCGCGGAGTTTCCGACGTTCTGGCTGAAGCGGCCGGAAGTCACCGAGGCGGGGCGCCTGGTCGAGCGCGGGCTGGACGTGGAGGAATGCCTGCTGTACTACCGGGGTCTGGCCTGCGCCTCGTTCCTTTCCGGCGAAGACATCCCGCCCGGTGGGGTGCGCCCGGAATGCCGGGCGATCGAGAGACGCTTCCGGCTCGAGCCCTTGCGCCTTGCGCGGCTGCCGGGCCTAAGCGACGCGGACTTCTTGCGCTTGCCGGCCGAGGTTACGATCGGATTCTACCGCCTCGGGCCGCGCCCCCCGGAACCCCCGCTCACGAAGACCGGCTCAGCAGAGTGACGGCCGCATAGGTCAGGCCGCCCAGCAGCGCCAGGACCGCCAGCCACTTGAGCACGCGGGCGGCGGTGACGATGGATGTGGGTTCGCGCGGGCCGGCCGCGAGCGGCGCCGCCAGACTGGCCCGGCCCAGCTCCGCCACGCGCTCGAGCATTCGCCGCGCCGATTCCTCCCGTCCGGGCTCGCGCGACCAGATGCGGTAATGCCGGGCGGCGACGTCGAGCCTCCCGGCGGCCCGGCAGGCGTCGAGAAACGCGCCATGGGCCGCCTCGTCCTCGGGCTGGCGCAGCACCCGCTCCCAGGCCTCGACCGCCGGCGGCGGATCGGGCGGCAGCACCGACGGGTCGAATCGCGAGAACATCAGCCCGCAGCGGTGGCAGGCCACCGGGTCGTCCTGGGCGTGGCCGCACTTGGGGCAGACGGTCTGCCCGGGCGCTCCCGGGATCGGGGGAGGGCCGCTCACGGGGGACGGGGGCGCTGCCGGCGCCTCCGGCGGCAGGCTGCGCCGGTTTTCGACAAAGACGCGCTCGTCGCAGGCGTCGCAGGAAAACCGCAGGCCCTCATCGGAGGTGGCGAAGCGCTCCATCTCCACGATTTCTTTGCAGCGCGGGCACTGGATCTTCATGGCAGCGGGCTCCACAGGGACGGAGTGAAGGTGAGGATGAACAGGGCCAGGGTGGCCAGCCCCAGGCGCCGTCGCGCCGGCGGAAGCGCGCGGGCGCCGTCGTCCGCGGTGGCCGGGTGCCGCCGGCCGACGAACCGCAGCAGCAGCGTCCACACCAGCCACGGCAGCATGCCCGCGCCGCGGGTCAGCCATGGCATCCAGCCCCGCAGCTTGGCCAACGCCGCCGTCTCGTCGAACGAGAGCATCAGCTCGCAGGCCAGCCCGACCATGCCCAGGGCGAACACGCCGACATGGACCGTCCGAGACAGCCGCTGGTGTGCCGCGGGACCGAACAGGGCGTACGCCACGTGGCCGCCGTCGAGCTGGCCGGCGGGCAGCAGGTTGAGGCTGGTCACCAGCAGCCCCAGCCAGCCGGCCCAGGCCAGCGGATGCAGCAGCACGTCCTGGGTCGGCCCCATGTCCGGTTGGGCCAGGCGTTTGAGGACCCAGTACAGCACGGAGTTGCCTTCCAGCATCGCGCCGGGAGGGAGATCGGCCAGCTCGACCACGGGCGAAAGGCGCAGGCCGATGAAGCACAGCAGCGTCGCCGGCACCAGACCGGCCAGGGGCCCGGCCACGCCGATGTCGAGCAGCGCCAGGCGCGAGCGCGGTCCCGAGCGCATGCGGATGATCGCGCCGAACGTCCCCACCGGCGGAAAGGGCGCCGGCAGGAAGTAGGGCAGGGAGGCCTCCACCCCGTGGCGCCGGGCGGCCAGGTAGTGCCCCATCTCATGGACCAGCAAAATGCTCATGATGGCCGCGGCGAACATCCCTCCGGCGGCGAAATCCAGCCCCGGCCCGCCCGACGACAGAGCGCCGGCGAACAGGGTGGTGGCGCAGGTGAGCAGGAACAAGCCGAGGTGGAGCGCCCATTGGCGCGGCGTGAGGGGGCGTTCGTTCATGGCGCGCATGTCGCCGGGGGCCCGAGACGCGGCCGGAAATTCAGCCCCGGCCCGCCGGCGGGGGCTGGGAGGGGTCGAGCTCGATGATCTCGTCCTTGCGGATGGTCAGCAGGAACAGGTTCTTCTCGGCCTCGCGGTCCGGGTTGAAGCGGGTGGTGCCGGTGGCCAGGTCCAGGCCCTGGATCGAGAGCAGCCCGGCGCGGAACTGTTTGCGATCCGACGGCCGGGCGCTCTCCATCACGTGGCGCAGCAGCCGGCCGGTGTCGTAGGCCTCGGCCTCGACCAGGCCGGGCTCGCGATCGAAGGCGTTCTTGAAGCGGCCGACGAACAGCGCCGTGGCCGGGCGGGCGCTGCGGGCAAAGAAGCCGTCGCTGAAGATGGCCCCCTGGACGTAGCGCTCGGCCCACTCGATGAGCTTGGGATTGTTCCAGCCGTCGCCGCCCAGCAGGCGCACCATGTCCAGCCGATCGCGCTTGAGGGCCTTCTTGATCCGGTCCTGCTGCCAGCGGCTGTCGGTCCACAGCACGATGTCCTCGTAGGCGATGGCCGGGGCCACCAGGGCCAGGGTTTCGGCCACGTCCGGGACGAACAGCACGTCGAAATCCACGATCGGGCTCAGGCGCTTGACCAGCTTCTCCCAGGCCCGGTGGCGCGCCAGCGAGGTCTTCGCCTCGGCCTTGACCTTGAGCCACTCCTCGCGAAAGTCCCAGCGGGCTTCCAGGTAGTACCGGCCCACCATCTTCTTGATGGGTTCGCCGAAGTCCCTGGCGTCGGGCTCGTACTTCTCGGCCGCCCGCACCTCGCCCTGGCGCCGGCTCACCTCGTCCCAGAAGGCATTGGCGAAGGCCACCCCGTACCAGTCGTTGGGATAGAGCAGGGCGAAGCGTTTGGCGGAGAGCTTGTCCATGGCGTAGCCCACCAGCAGGCGCGCCTGGGCCGACAGAGTGAGAAAGTTGCGAAACACCCACTGCCCCAGCCCGGTGATGTCCTCGCGGCCGCACAGCGTGATGATGGGCACCTCCAGCTCCTCGGCCTTGACGGCGGCGGCGCGGGCCTCCTGGGAGAACATGGGCCCGACGATGGCCGCCACGTGCTCGTTGAAGACCAGGTCTTCCACCTGCGCCGCGGCCTGGTCCGGGGAGCCGCCGCTGTCGCGGATGATGAGCAGCGGGCCGTCGCTGGCGGGGGTGTCGTCGAGCACACCGGCCCCGAGCTGCAATCCCTCCAGGGCCTTCTGTCCGTACTCCCGGTACTGGCCGGTGAGCGGCAACACCACGCCGATGGCCTGGCGGTTGACAGCGGCCCGGTCCAGGATGCGCTTGAGCAGCTTGCCGGCCACGCCCATCTGCGGGTGGTTGGGAAAGGCGCTGGCGAAGGTTTCCAACGCCCGCCGCGCCTCGGCAAAGTCGTGGATGTGGTAAAAGATTTTTCCCAGCTTGAGCTGCAACAGATCGATCGGGAACTTCTGCCCGATGCGGTCCTTGAGCAGCTCCAGCGCCTCGCGCACTTCGCGGAAGGACAGGCGGCGATCGATCAGGTCGAGCACCGCCTCCCGCACGGCCTCCCGGGCGGCCCCCTCGGGCATGTGCTCGAACCAGCGGCTGTACCAGAGCAGCGCGCCGACGTTCTGTCCGGCCTGCCGGTACGACTGGGCCAGAAACTCCGCCACTCGCGGGCGCTCGTTTTCCGGCAGCCGGTCCCAGAGCGGCTCCAGGGTCTGCATGGCTTCTTCCACGCGGCCGAGCCGGGTGAGCGCCAGGCCGAGCTGGGTCAGCGCCGGAAGATAATGGGGGCTCTGGGGAAAGTCGGACAGCAGCTTTCGAAATGCCTCGGCCGCTTCGGCGGGCCGGTCTTGCGCGAGCAACAGATCGCCCAGGGACTTGAGGGCGGTGTCGGCCTGGGCGTCGGACGGGAAGTGCTCGAGGAAATCGCGGTAGGCCGCGACGGCCTCCGCGGTCTTTCCCTCCCTCTGAAGCGCGCGGGCTCGCTCGATGGACTCGCCGCGCGCCTGCTCCCGTGGCATCTCCTTGCCGCCGATGACCACCGTGGGCGGCGGACAACCGGCGAGGACAAGGCTCGCGGCCGCGGCCAGCAATACCGACTCGAACCGACGCATGGGCCACCTCCATCCGGGCGGCGGAAGTATAGCCGGCCGCCGCGGATGGCGCAAACTCGTCATGGTTTGGGCAGGCCGCGGCGCGACGGCGCGGGGTTGGCGATTTCCCCATTTTTCGCCGGGTGGTGGAATCGTGCATGTCCGAAAAGAGTGTTTCCGAGCCGGGGCCCGGCCCGCCTCCCGCCCGGTCTTTGCCCATCGAAATTGACACTCCTTCCGCCGGCGTGCTACGGGAATGCCGTGGCGGTCTTCCGAACAGCCTGTCTCGCGGGACTCTGGGCGCTCTGCGCCGCCTGCGCCGGCGTGCCGCAAAAGCCCGGGCGTCCGGCCTGGGCGGTGGCGCGGGCGCATCCGGATTTCCCCGCCGCGCAATGGCTGATCGGGACCGGAGAAGGGATAGCCCCGGCCGAGGCGGCCGATCGCGCCTATTCGGATCTCATGGAGGCGGTCCGGGTTGCGGCCCGGCGCGAGCTCTCCGAGGCCGATGTCCAGGCCCTGGGGCGGCTGTCCCGGATCGAGGCTCGCTGGCAGAGCCGCGACGGCCGGCGCCACGCCGCCCTGGCCGCGCTGGCCCGGGAAGACCTGGACCGCTACCTCGCCGACAGCCTGCGCGCGCAGCGGGAGGCCATCGCCGCCGCCGAACTCGAGGCGGCGGGCGAGATGGAAAAGTCCCGCCAGGTGTACCCGGCGTTGCAACGGGCGCTGCGGGCCGTCGCGGCGGGCGGTGGCGGCGAGCCCGGCCGTTACCTGGACCGCCTGCTTCAGGCCATCCAGATGCGGTTGCGGGACGGAGAGCGCCGCGTTCTTCCGCCCGGGACGCGCGAGGTGAGCGTGAGCGGGGCGGTGGAGCTGGTTTTTCCCGAGCGCTTCGTGCCGGTGGCCGGCGCTCCGGTGCGCATCTCGCTCGCCGGAGCCGATGGTCCCGCGGCCCAGGCCCGCACCGACGCCGAGGGCAACGTTCAGGCGAGCCTTGCGCTGCCGGCGCGATTCGAGCGGGGCGAGGTCGTCCTCTCCCTCGATGCCGGCACCGTGCTGGCCGAGGCCGGGACGGAAGCCCAGGCGGGCTCCGCCGAGCTGGCGCCGCGCCTTCTCGCCCGCAGCGCCCGGCAGTGGCTCGAAATCGCCGCCGAATCCGGCGCGCGCCTGCGCCTGGCCGTCGTCGAGACCCGTTCGGGCCGGGCCGTCGAATCCGCCGTGGCGGGGGCGAGGCTGGCGGAAGAGCTGCGCCGGGCGGGCCTGCGCGTGACCACGGATGGGCCGGCGCTCGACCCCGACGTCCAGCCCTCCCAGGCCTCCCGGCTCCTCTCCGGCTCGGCCGAGCTCCTGCTCGTGGGCCGGATCGATGCCGGGGTGGTGCAGGTGGTGTCCGACAGCTTTCTTTTCGCCGAGGCAGCCGGGGTGCTGCGCCTGTTGCGCGTCTCGGACGGCCAGATGCTTCAGCGCGTCGAGCTCTCCACCCGGGCCGCGGGAAGCGACGAATGGAACGCCGCCGATCGCGCGCTGTCGCAGTTCGCCCGCAAGGCGCTGCCGCGGCTGCTGGACGCGCTCGCCAAGGCCGCATCGGCCCGATGACCCTCCCGCTCCAGAACATCCGCGTGCTCGACCTCACCCGGCTTTTGCCGGGGCCGCTGGCCACCCTGTTTCTGGCCGACCTGGGCGCGACGGTGATCAAGATCGAGGATCCCGCCTCGCCGGACCCCATGCGTTTCATCCCGCCGCTCCATCAGGGATTGGGCGCGGCCTTCTGCCTGCTCAACCGCAACAAGCGCTCGCTCGGCATCGATCTCAAGAAGGAGCGGGGCCGCGAGCTCTTTCTCCGCCTGGCGCGGGGCGCAGACCTGGTGGTCGAGAATTTCCGCCCCGGCGTGCTCGATCGCCTGGGCGTGGGCTGGCCGGTGTTGTCGGAGGCCCATCCGCGCCTTGTGCTGTGCTCGCTCACCGGCTACGGCCAGAGCGGCCCGGATCGCCTTCGCCCCGGCCACGACATCGACTACGCCGCGCGCTCCGGCATGCTGGCGCAAAACGGCGCCGATGGCGGGCCTCCGCAGGTGCTCGGGATCCCGGCGGCCGACATCATCTCGTCCTGGCAGGCGCTTTCCGCCATGCTGGCGGCGTTGCTCGAACGGCAGCTCTCGGGATGCGGGCGGCACCTGGACGTGGCCATGGCCGATGGGGCGCTGACGGCGTCGGTGCTCGGGCTCTCCGCGGCGCTGGCCGGCGCGAGCCCGGAGGGCCGCGGGCGGGGGGTGCTCTCGGGCGAGGCGCCGGCGTACTCGGTTTACCGGTGCGCCGATGGGCGGTACCTGGCCGTGGGCGCGCTGGAGGAGCCGTTCTTCGCGGCCTTCTGCGGGGCCATCGGCCTGCCGCACCTCGCGGGGCGCGGCCTTGCGCTCGGCGAAGAGGGGAGGGCCGTCAAGGCCGAGATCGCCGGCCGGATTTCGCAGCGCTCCCTGGCGGAATGGGAGGCCGTGCTTCCCCCCGAGGCCTGTTGCGAGCCGGTGCGCGAGCTCGCCGAGATCCCCGCGGTGGCGCAGTACCTTTCGCGGAGCGTATTTTCGGATCCGATGCCGGGTGCCGGTCTTCGACTCCTTCGCACTCCTCTGCCGCTCGACCGCGCCGAAGCTTTTCCCGCGCAGGTGCTGGGAGCCGGCAGCGACGAGGTGCTCGAGGATGCCGGCCTGGACCGGGAGGAGATCGACTCGTTGCGCTCGCAAGGAGTGATCGCGTAACGGGCGCAAAACCGCGTTCCCGGTGTGAAGAAAACTTGCCAGTTTTTTCCGTTTGTGAATTTCGGCAACGGTGGCGCGACCAGCCGGCTCTTCGGGCCGTCATCCGGTAAGTCCAGCTTTCGCAAACAAAATTCCGACCACATGCGGTTTTTTTTACTGGCACTGTCTTTGATATCTGTCCCTGGCATGTACCTTGCTAACAAAAAGTCTGAAGACAAAAACCGACGAATTGGTCGGTTCTGAAGGAGAATCAAGTACTTATTGATTGACACCATAAATTTGTACGTGCTACCTTGCATCGGCTCGAACAACTGGTGGCACAAAGTCCTACACGATGGATTGATGACGGAGGTTACATCATGGCGGAAATCAGGCAGCTCCCGATCGCCCATCTGAAGAACCCCGAACCGCTGAACCTTCACTGCGAAAACCTCATCGACATGCTGGAGAAGCACCGCGCCGATGGCGCGCGGGATCCGCTCACCTTCCTCGATCGCGACAACAACCCCACCGTGCGCAGCTATCAGCACCTGCTCGACGGCGCCCGCATGGTGGCCACCTATCTGAAAAACCGCGGCCTGAAGAAGGACGAGAAGGTGGTGGTGCTGCTGCTCACCAGCGAGGACTTCCTCAACGCCTTCTTCGGAACCATCATGGCGGGCGGGGTGCCGGTGGCGGCCAGCCCCCCCATGACCTTCGGCGACATCGGCAAGTACCTCGCCAACCTGAGCCACATCCTCAAGAACTCCGAGGCCCGCTACATGATCACCTTTCCGCGAATCCGCAAGGTGATCGGCAACGTGCTGGCGGGCGACAACCAGTTGCGCGAGCTCATCCTGTCGAAGGACATCGGGCCCGAGACGCCCCGGGAACCGGGGTTTCCTTCGATCGACCCCGAGTCGCCGGCGTTCATCCAGTACACCTCCGGCTCGACCGGAATGCCCAAGGGCGCCATGCTCAGCCACCGGGCGCTGCTCGCGAATTGCCACGGCATCGGCCGCGGCATCGATATCCATCCGAGCGACACCGGAGTGAGCTGGCTGCCGTTGTTCCACGACATGGGTCTCATCGGCGGGGTGCTCGCGGCCATGTACAGTCGGGCCCACCTGGTGGCCATGCTGCCCGAGGCCTTCCTGATGGATCCGGTGCTGTGGCTGAAGAACATCACCCGATACCGCGGCACGGTGGCGGTGGCCCCCAACTTCGCCTATCACCTGTGCGCCTCCCGGGTCAGCGAATCCGACCTGGCCTCGCTCGACCTGTCCTGCCTCAAGGTGGCCCTGAACGGGGCCGAGCCGGTGGATCTGCGCACGCTGCATCTTTTCGAGGAGAAATTCGCCCGCTGCGGGCTGCGCGACACCGTGCCCTTCCCGGTGTACGGCATGGCCGAGAACTGTCTGGCGGCGACCTTCCCCGAGCTCGGCCGGCGCTACGAGGTGGAGCCGACCGACCGGGCGGCGCTGGAAGGCGAGTTCGTGGCCCGGCCGGCGCGTCCGGGCGACCCGTTCCCGTTCCAGGCGGTGTCGGTGGGCGCGCCCTTGTGCGGGCAGGAGGTGGCCATCAAACAGAACGGGGGCTTCGCCCGCGAGGACGAGGTGGGCGAGATCCTGGTGAAGAGCCCCTCCTTGATGAGCGGATACTACAAGAACCCCGAGGAGACCGCCAAGGTCATCCGCGACGGCTGGCTGCACACCGGCGACCTGGGCTTCATCCGCCGCGGCCGGCTGTTCATCACCGGGCGGGCCAAGGAGATGATCATCAAGCGCGGCCGCAACTACTATCCCTACGATATCGAGCGGGCGGCCTCGAGCGTGGAGGGCGTGCGCAAGGGTTGCGTGGCCGCCTTCTCCATCCCCAGCCCCTCGTCCGGAACCGAGGATCTGGTTATCGTGGTCGAGACCCGCGAGACCGACGATGCCCGGAAGCAGGCCATCGTCCAGGGCGTGTCGGCCGAGGTGCTGTCTGCGGTCGGCATCAAGCCCGACCGGGTCGAGCTGGTCCCGCCGCGCACCATTCCCAAGACAAGCTCGGGAAAGCTGCAGCGCCTGATGTGCCGGCAGCGCTTCCTGGAAGACAACCTGGTCAAGGGCTTGCCGGAGCGCTGGCTGGCGCCGGTCAAGACGCTGCTGGGGTCGTTCATCGGCAACCAGCGCTTCCGCATGCGCGCCCGCACCCCTTGACCCCCCGCCCCGGGAATGGTACTCCTGCCCGTCCCTTGAACCCATCAACCGAACGGCGGCCAGACCGCCGACTGGAGGAAACGTGGCCAGCGTCAGCGCCGAGCAAATCCGCAAGGACCTTCTGGAGATCCTGAGCCAGCTCGCCGGAGTGGAGCCATCCCGCATCCAGGACAGCGACCGGCTGCGCGAGGACCTGGGGCTCGACTCGCTGCAGAGCATGGAGTTGCTCTCGCGGGTGAGCGACCGCTACGAACTCGACCTCGAGGTCGAGGACGTGATGGACGTCCAGACCGTGGGCGATGTCGTGCGCGAGCTGCACCAGTTCATGACTCAGGGAAGCGGTCGATGAAGGTCCAGTTCATCTATCCGGCCTTCGACCGCCACGCCCAGTCCCACCCCGAGCTGCGCGAGTTCGTCCCCTGCAACGAGTACATCGGGCCGCCTTCTCTGGGGATCGCCAGCGTGGCCGCGGCCACTCCCCCCGGCATCGAGGTGGCCTTCGTGGACGACCGCATCCATCCGGTGACCGAGCGTCTGCCCGAAGCCGATCTCTATGCGCTGTCGTTCTTCACCCCGGCGGCGACGCGGGCGCTGGAGATCGGGGACTTTCTGCGCGCGCAGGGCAAGCCGGTGGTCATGGGCGGGATCTTTCCCACCATGATGCCCGGCGAGTGCGAGGGACACTGCGACGCGCTGGTCCAGGGCGAGGGCGAGCCGGTGTGGCCCGAGCTGCTGGCCGACTTCGCCGCCCATCGCCTGAAGAAGCGCTACCGCGCCGCCGCTCCGGCCGACCTGGAGACGCTGTCGCCACCGCGGGTGGATCTCTACCTCGACGCCGAAAGCGAGGACTTCGCCCCCGACGACTACCCGCTGCAGACGTCGCGCGGCTGTCCTTTCGCCTGCGACTGCTGCGTGCTCCCCGATGTCATGGGCAAGAAGATCCGCCACTTCCCCGAGTCCACCGTGGAGCAGACCTTGCTGGCCTTTGCGGCCCGGGGCAAGCTGTGCTCGCTCACCGAGGACACCTCCTTCATGTTCGTCTCCGGGGCGCGCCGGCGCTTCCGCGCCCTGCTGCGCGCCCTGGCCGAACGCTACCTCCAGCAGGGGGCGCGCCTGAGCTACATCGGCTGCTCCATGCCGCTTCTGCTCAACGTGGAGCCGGAGGTGCTCTCGGAGGTGCGGCGCGCCGGCATCGACCGCTTCTACCTGGTGTGCGGCTTCGACCCCATCACCCGCGAGGCCTTCGGGCGGGGCGACGCGGCGGCCATGGCCAAGGCCGACGAGTGCATCCGCCGTTGCTTCGACGTGGGGGTGGAGCCGTACATCTCCCTGCTGGCTGGAAACGACAGCGACGACCGGGGCGTGTTCGACCGCATCCTCGAGTTCTGCGAGCGCACCCGCATCCAGACTGCCGAGTTCGTGGTGGCCACGCCCTACCCCGGCACGCCCATGTGGCGCAAGCTCGTGACCGAAAACCGAATCCTCGACCGCACCTGGAAGCGCTACAACGACGCCAACGTGGTCTTCCGCCCGGCGCAGATGAGCCCGGAGGAGCTGCAAGAGGGGTACCTGCGCATGTGGCGCGAGTTCTACCGAAGCCGCAAGCACCTGGCCCAGGCCGACCGCGGGCGGCGCACCATCCAGTTCTGATCCCGGAGGCGTCATGGCCCCGCTCGCCGATCCCTTCCGTCGCGTTCTGTCGAATTTCGCCGCCTGCGCCCGCAGCGCTCTCGGCGACGCCCGCGACGCTGAGGAGGCCGACACGGTCCGGGCGTTGGAGGCGTCGGTCGAGCGCTTCAGCCAGCGCCATGTGGATCCGGCCCGCATCGACGCCGACGCCCGCATCGATCCCGCCGTGCTCGAGGCGGCCAAGGGGCTCGGGCTGTTCGGCATGACCATCCCGCAGGAGTTCGGCGGGGCCGGGCTCTCCATGAAAGCCGCCTGCCGCGTCATGCGCTGTCTCGGGCGCCACAACGCCTCGGTGGGAGTGAGCATCGGCCTGCACAACGGGCTCGGCCTGCGCGGCCTGATCCACCTCGGCACGCCCGAGCAGAAGCAGCGCTACCTGCCCGACCTGGCCACGGGCCGGCTCGTCGCCTGCTTCTGCGCCACCGAATCCGGAGCCGGTTCGGAGATCGCCGCCATCCGCACCAGCGCCGTCGAGGACGGCGACCAATTCGTTCTCTCGGGAGAGAAGATCTACGTGACCAACGGCGGCTTCGCCGACCTGGCCACGGTGCCGGCCCGCACCCCGGGGCTGGGAGGCTCGCGCCGGGGGCTGACGCTGTTTCTGGTGCCGTTGAATCTTGCGGGGGTGAGCCGGGGCCGCGAGGAGCACAAGCTGGGCATCAAGGGCTCCTCGACCTGCACGCTCCACTTCGACGAGGTGCGCCTGCCGCGTTCGGCCATCCTGGGCGAGGTGAGCCGGGGCCTGGATCACCTCGCCCACATCCTGGAATGGGGGCGCACCTTGATGGCGGCGGGCTGCGTCGGCCTGATGCAGAGCGCGCTGGAGAAGACGCTCTTCCAGGTCACCAACCGCAAGCAGTTCGGGCGGGTGATCGGCGAGTTCGGCATGGTGCGCGAAAAGATCGCCGCCATGCGCGGCCGGCTGCACGCGCTGGAAAGCGCCATGCGTCTTTCCACCGCGCTGGACGAAGAAGGCCCCGGCGGCATTCCCCAGGAGTCGCTGGTGCTCAAGCTCGCTTGCACCGAGTGGGCCTGGGCCGCCGCCGACGAGGCGGTGCAACTCCACGGCGGTTCGGGCTACATCGAGGAGACCGGGGTGGCGCGGCTGCTTCGGGATATCCGGATCACCCGCATCTTCGAGGGCGCCAACGAGGTGCTGCGCTTCCATCTGGCCTCGGCGGCCTTCGCCTGGGACGCCGGGGAGCTGGCGGGCCTGCGCCTCGCGCCGCTCATGGACGCAGCGCTGCGCCCGGAGGCCGAGCGCTTCGACGGGCTATTGCAGTCCCTCGCCACGGCCCTGGCCGAGCAGAAGAAGGCGCACGGCATCAAGGTGTTCGTGCGCCAGATGGCGCAGCGGCGCGTCGCCAGCGCCGTCGCCTCGCTATATCTGTCGCTGTGCGTGCTGGCCCGGGCCCAGGGCGAGATCGCCGCCGGCTCGGCCGACGACGCGCTCCTGGACCTCACCCGGCACGTCCTGGGAGAGCTCGCCGCGGCCGCGCAATACGAGCTTTCCAGCTTCGACGAGGGACGAGACGGGCTCGCCAGCCGGGTCGCCGCGCGCGAGTGCGAGCGGGCCGGTTGCGCCCTCAAGGAGAAGACGGCATGAAGGGAGCATCGGAACGAATCGAGCAGCAGCTTGCCATGGTGCGGATGCTGCAGGCCTCGGGGCTCTCCACCTACTGCCGCGAGGTGACCTCGGGCTGCGGGCCGACCATGATCGTCGAGGGCCGCGAGGTCATCAACTGCATCTCCAACAGCTACATGGGCTTCTCGGTCCATCCCAAGGTGATCGAGGCGGCCCGCGCGGCCCTGTCCGAGTACGGCATGGGCATCGGCGGCTCGCCGCTGGCTTGCGGCACCACGCGTCTGCACAACCGCCTCGCCGAGGTGCTGGCGGCGCACTACGGCAAGGAGGACGCCCTGGTGTTCGCCTCGGGCTACAAGGCGCTGGCCGGGACGATCCAGGGCCTGCTCTCGGGCAAGGGGGACATGGCGCTGCTCGACAGCCTGGCCCACCGCAGCATCATCGACGGCTGCGCGCTGGCCCGCTGCAAAATGCGCTCCTTCAAGCACAACGACGCGAACGACCTGGCCATCCTGGTGGACAGCACCAAGGGCTGCGAGGGCCACCGCATGGTGATCGTGGATTCGGTGTACTCCATGGACGGGGACGTGGCGCCGCTGCCGCGCATGGTGGAGATTTGCCGGCCGGCCGGCGTCACCATCATGATCGACGAGGCCCACGCCATGGGCATCCTGGGCAAGAACGGCCGGGGCCTGATGGAGCACTTCGACCTGCCCGGCGGCGCCGACGTGGTGGCCGGGACCTTCAGCAAGTTCGCCGGGGCGGTGGGCGGGTTCTGCGCCGCCGACCGGGACGTCATCGAGTATCTGCGCTACTTCTCCTCGCCCTACGTGTTCTCGGCCGCCCTGCCGCCGGCCACCACAGCCGCGGTGCTGGCCTCCTTTGAGCTCTTGCACAGCGAGCCCCAGTGGCTGGAGCGGTTGTGGGAAAACGTCCGCTACATGCTGGCCGAGCTGAAGAAACTCGGCTTCGACACCGGAACCTCGTGCACCCCGTGCATCCCCATCTTCGTGCGCGACACCGAGAAAGTGCTGCGGCTGTGCCGGGCGCTGCTCGACCGCGGGCTCTACTGCTCGCCGGTGATCCACCCCGGCGTGCCGCTCAAGCAGGAGCGCATCCGCATGGGGCTGATGGCCAGCCACACCCGCGAGCACCTGGACCGGGCGCTGGAGATCTTGCAAAAGACCGGCAAGGAGTTCGACCTCATCCCGTAGCCGTTGTAACATATCGTTATATTAGCGCTTTTTGCGTGTACAGGCCCGGTGGTTTCCCAAACGAAGAGCTTGAGCAGGCCCGCAAACTGAAGGGAAACCGGGGTGCAAACCGGGGTGCCAGGCACCGGTACTGGGCCGGAACTGGAATCTCACCCCGGGGGGCTGTCCCCAATCCGGATTACATCCCGAGGAGGGAATCCTGGGGATTGTCTTCCCTCGTCGATTTCATTCTTTTTTCAAACTGCTCCCACTCCCGCCGCTCTTCTTCCTCTTCCCTTCTTTTCTGCTCGATGCGCCGCTGCTCCTCGAGCAAGGAAGCCTGGAGGATCTCGTGCTGGCCTTCGGTGTTCAGCAGCCACTGGTCGTTGATCAAGACGTAAACGGCCTTCTTGCCGCAGCCGCTGACGCCTTTGACGCTCCAGGGACCCAGGGTCGCGATGGTTAGTTGTTCCCGGGGACAATCCAGATCGAAGGAGGCCCGGGAGCGGAGCCAATCCGAGAAGGAGCTGCAGCCACTTAGCGACAGGGATAGAAACGCAAGGACCATCACGAGAGTTTTCATGAGCTTTCCTCCATGGCGTTTGGGTCCCGTTCTGTGCAATAATCGTTCCGCCTGCCCACGCTGGACTCTTGGATACGAAAACAAAGAAGAATTCTTGCGGCCAGGCGGCCGGGGCCGGTTCCATGGTGGAAGGAACGCTCCATTTTGGAATCTGCAACGGTTCCCTGCCTTGGCCCCTCCCTTGGTGCCCTCCCTTGGCCCTCCCTTGGTGCCATCGATAAAGCGACCGGCCCTGTCAAGTACAAACCAGCATCGAAGCCTCCAATAGTGGTACCGCGACCGTGACGAGAGCGAAATCTTCCTCAGCCATCGATACGTGCTCTTGGTCGGGT
>Ga0101944_10000270_pt1 | contig 163241 bp, 133 predicted proteins | sample DewCreD2012metaG_FD_75245 | JGI IMG/M metagenome (GOLD analysis project Ga0101944, IMG submission 75245) | Hot spring sediment bacterial and archeal communities from British Columbia, Canada, to study Microbial Dark Matter (Phase II) - Dewar... ...
CGCCGCGACTTGAGCATCTTTCAAATCGGTTTTCGCTTCATCCAAAGGAGTTTGACCAATGCGCTGCCTTTCTCGGTTTCCTTGTGTTCCTATCTCTGACGCCAAACTGTCTGGTGGCTAGAAAGTTTTTTCTCGCATCAATTTACACCTTGTCCTACAAATGGGTTGGCTTTCCAGTCATCTTGGCTGTCCAGGAAAACCTTTAGAGTTACTTATCAGGTAAAGTTCATTGAGCAGACTTCTGGATTTGTTGTTCTCTGTATGTCTTCCAAACCTCATAGGCGAAGTATTGCCCTCCACTAATAGATACAAACAAAAACAGGCTCCCTATGAAAAGCATAAATGTCCGTTCTCGAGGGAATATCCAGAGCAATACAATACCGAAAAGAATAACCATGAGGACAATTTCTCCCTGATATCTCCCTAACCAAGTCTGTGGATGCGCCTGTTCTTTTTTGTGGAAAAAATTGGCTAGGCACAAATTCAGAAGGGGCAAACTCCAGACAAATAGATAAGCGCTCACTAATAGCGCATACCAGAACCATCCGGATAGGTAAAATCTCAGCATTTGAATAGCGCCAGCCAAGAATAGGGTGGTTAGGCTGAATAAGACAATGAATTGCGTTATCCAATGCGGATTGCGCGCGTTCCAGAAGCCCGCAATACCTATGGCTATGGAAAGTCCCCAGACTGTAATCAAGCCAAAAACAGGCGCTGGCAAAAAATTGAAATCGGGTAAATACAAAAAGAGCGTCCCGACGCTTCCAATCACCAGTGTCAGCCACAGACTCCAACCCGCGGCTTGTGCGATCGATAGTTTTTTCTTGATTGGCGAATATAAGTTGTTCATAATCATTAACCGAATAAAGATTGAACCCAGTCAATTCCTTGGTTGAATGTACCCTGAAGAGCATCATTAACTCCTAGGGCTGATAGCCCCCAACCAATTCCCGCAGCAACGACAGCGGTTACGCCTATTGTAACGGCAAGCGGAACAGCCGCAACCGCAGTGACACCGAGAGCAGTTAATCCCACAATCGTTCCGCCCACCACCGCTGCCGCCGCAAAGCCTGTAGCGACGCCAACCACGGCATCTGCCGCTGTAGAAGCCCAGAAATCCTGGTTTTTGATAGTGCGATTCGCTAAATCATCTACGCTCGTCGAGCCCCATCCATATTCTATTGAATTTAATATGAAAGATGTTGCACCTGCGAGGGCCCACGCATCTCCGTTGATTGCCCCTTTGATTAAACCAGTCGCTGTTCTGGATGTTACAGTTTGGGGCAAGTATCTGGTGCCTTTGAAATTGAAATTTTGTTCTGCGGCAAGAATAGCGCGATAGGCTTGGCGAGTCCCCTCTGGGGTAGTTGCACTGACACTGATGTGACCAGATTCCAAGGTTCTGAATTGTAACATCCTTGCTTTCCATGCCGCATAAGCCCCTACTGCGATTCCGACCGCCGAATCGTAGATATTCGCGCCCCAGTCGCTTATGGATTTAACTGTTTCGGCATGTTGGCTCGTCGTAGCCACATCTCGCTCGCCAGCGCGGTACTCCTGCACGGCTTTGCGCGTTTGGTAATCCGCAACGATAGTTTCGGCGTCCCGCTCCCCGGCACGATAGTCTTGATACGCCTGCTCATCGCGCTGGGGCTTTGCTGTCTTCGCGGCAGCAAGGGCGGCGCCTTCGGCTTCTTCCATGCGTTCTATCTTCGCGTCCTGCCCGCGATGGGAGACGGTTTGTTCCAGCGCGGCTTGCTGCGCGGCAATTTGCGCCAGCAGGTATGCCTGCGCCTTGCGGGCTTCTTCGGCGGCGTTCCTTCGGGAGGGTTTCGGCACGCTCAGCCCAACGGCTTCGGCTTGCGCTTCCGCCCGTTGACGGGCTTCTTCGTCTCGACAGCGTTTCGACATGCTCAACGCAATGGCTCGACGCATCGCGTCCTTGCGGCGTTTGCGTTCCGCCAGCGCCAGTCCCGTTGCGGCGGCGAGGGCGGTCAGGGCGGCGGCGCCGAAGAGGGGAGCGGGAGATGGGTGATTGGTAATTGGTGAATTGGTAATTGGCGCTTGGTGGGTGGGCGATTGGAAGGCAGAGACGACAGGCGTCCGCGTGGGGCTGAGCGGTAAGGCGGGCAGGGAGCAGTCATCAGTCATCAGTGGGCAGTTATTAGTCGTCTGCGGTTGGGGGATGCGGGTCTCGGCAGGCTCGACCTGACGTGTCGGCAGCGGGCTGGGGGTGGCGCCCAGCGGGGGGATGAGGATGCGGGTGGTTTCGCGGCTTTCGTTGCCGGCAAGGTCAGAGGCTTTGTACAATGTCGTATGTTCCAATCGGAGCAAGAGTGCCCTCAGCGAAATGTTCGTTCCACCGCTAACGCGGTATTCGCTTTACATTAGAGCCCATACACAATGCCCAAACCACCAAGATATCGTTATCATTATTGCCAGGTAGAACAATCTAGTAGGAATAAGAGTCCCTTTGTATTTGAGTACAGAAATCACTATCCCTAAAAAAAGCATCAACAATATAGAGGTCAAGACAAACATAGGTAACCCTAATGCTGCTGCCAGTATTCCTGCAAGCACAAGTATAAATCTATATTTAGGAAGAACAGATGGTATCAGAATTAAATATAGCCTCTGTTTTAGGCTTGGCTTGCACTGCTTTACATATTCTAAAGATTGCTGATATCTCCTCATGTAAGCTAATGCCTCGGCTAACTGTAAAGTAACATTATCGTGTTTGGGATAATATTCCAGAAAAATCTTACAATGATTAGCGCTTTCTTCAGGTCTCTTTTTTCTAATTGCGTCAATTGCCAGAAAATATCTCGCAAAGGCTGCCATTGGGTATTTATTCAGAATATCCATAGCAAGTGTCATGGCTTCAATACGCTTACGGCGATAAAGCAGCAACAACATCTTCGTCTCAAGTTCAAAAAGGTTTTCAGTGCTTTTATCAAGCGAGTTAAGTATACGTTCGGATTGATCTATTTTTCCAAAAGTTGCGTAAGCCAGAGAAAGTAATGATCTAGAAATTTTCCCTTGCGCACCAACCACTTCGATATTCGAGAGAACATCTGCATTCTCATGATACACTAGCGTTTGATATAAGTTCCTCTCCATTTCCATATGACTACTGCACTCCTAGAGTCGGATTCCTAGCCAAATTACCGAGAAACTCGTCTTTTTTTTCAAAACCCACTACAGATGTTTACAGCGCCTACCAAGACTTCACCCAATGGATAAAAAGCCATATGATAGTGCTGAAAGTTGCTAAATATAAAGCGCTGGACGAAATCAACATATCTTTTCTGAAATTTGCAAAAAAAACAATTCCCATCAGGACAATAAGCCATATGTAGATAAAAGGATTTACCCCAGTAATAACAAACAATCCAAAGATCGCTAATAATGCTGTTACTCTTGGGATAGGTCTTCCTAATGGTATCAAAATCTTATACATTTTTTGGCGCAACGAGGGTTTTGCACGTTGTGCATAATCAAGCGCGGTGTTGTTTTTTTTCAAAAAAAACAACACTTTTGCTATATCCAGTAATAACCCATCGTTATCAGGATATAGTTGTAGGATGTTTTGATAATGCTTAAGCGCTACATCCCACATCCTTTGTTGTAGGGCATTTTGAGCCACGAAATAATGGGCGACAGCCGCATTTGAGTGAGACTCGATAATTTTTGTAGCTTTTGCTAACGCGCTTGACGTCCCTGTTTTTGCGAAAGCGATGATCATTTCGGCTTCCTCACAAGCCAGCTGATCAATCGCATCGCAATTTCGACCTCTTGCATCTAATAATATTTCTTCTGCCTGTTTTGTCTTGTTTTGAATAGCATAAACTAATGCCAAGAGACATGGCGACAAAGCTAGATCTCCTGATAGTATTTTCTCGGCGTTTGTTATATGACCATAAAAAATCATTTTATAAATCTGTTGCTTTAGTTCTGTATTCATCAGCCATACACCTCCGTAGCAACTAGCGTAGGAATTGTGGTAGCAATCGGGAACCTGTTTCTCCTAAAATTCCAAGAGCCGCCCCAATTTCTGGTCCAAATGCAACAGCTGCAGATACCAGCAGCGTTACACCAACAACCACCGTTGCCACCTGCAATGGTTTAACTTCAACATACATGCCCTTGCTGATGTTCCCCTTCATCCCTGCGCCGCTGGTTTCTACGTCTGCATAATTCAAGTCTATGGATACAGTGGTATTCCAGCCGTCCCATTGGGCGTACGCATTGATCGAATAACCCAAAGAACTAGAAAATCCATCTTGGGTAAATCCAAGTCCGCCAGGCAATCTTATACTGCCCGATATTTCAGCCGTGTCAAGATTAACCCTGGCAAACGCAGAGGGTTTGTCCGGCTCATTGATTGTTCCGCCTCCAAATCCATCGGTTCGCAGTTCAGCGCCTGGATTGGCATTCGAGCCGAGGCTCCATGCAGTCACCGTGCCAAAAGAAATCATTCTTCCTGGTGCTACAATTTTGGCAACAGGAACAGGTATGCGATTACTTGCCACCTCAACCGACGGGATTATGTGAACTAATTCAACGGCTTCTTGAACAGAAAATGAAGGCACCCACCATGGTTTGGGGCGATCGAAGACGGTAGGCGTGCAGATTGGTACGGACGGTTCTATGGGAGTGATGTACTCCGCCCTCTCACCCTGACGGTACTCCTGCACGGCTTTGCGCGCCTGGTACTCGGCGGTGATGGCTTCGGCATTGCGCTCGCCGGCGCGGTAGTCCTGGTATGCCTGCTCATCCCGTTGGGAGCGCGCGGTTCGCGCCGCAGCGAGAGTGGCACCTTCGGCTTCTTCCATTCGTTCGATTTTCGTGTCCTGCCCGCGATGGGAGACGGTTTGTTCCAGCGCGGCTTGCTGCGCGACAATTTGCGCCAGCAGGTATGCCTGCGCTTTGCGGGCTTCTTCGGCGGCATTCCTTCGTGCGGCTTCGCGCTGCGCTTCCGCCCGTTGACGGGCTTCTTCTTCTTTCCGCTTGCGGCGCTGTTCCAGAGCATAGGCTGTCGCCGCACCAATAGCGGCTGCCGCCGCTGCACCCCATAGTACATTTGAAGATGATTGACTTTGAGATTGAGAAATTGGCGAAGGGACCGATTGGACAACCGTCTCGCCAAATGCGGCGACAATTGGAGTGCGAGCAGGCGTGAGGGTTGGCGCGTCAGCAACTACCTGAGAAATCTTAGGCGTTGCGGTGAAAGTTGGTAAGAGCGTGCGGGTCTCGGCAGGCTCGACCTGACGTGTCGGCAGCGGGCTGGGGGTGACGCCCGGGGCAGGGATGAGGATGTGCGCGGTTTCGCGGCTTTCGCTGCCGGCAAGGCGCGCGTGCGGTCGGGTCCGAGGTAGCCGGCGAGGACCAGCCCGCTGGGAAACAACAACAGAAGCGCGGCTGTTAGTGCCAGCCATCTTGTTAGGCGTTTCTTTCTTTCTTTCTTTCTTTCTTTCTCTTTGCATCTTCCGCCTCCAGCCAATGATGGCGAAATTTACCACAAGGGAGGGGAGGATACATTTACAGGTTTGTAATGGATTGTTTTTCTTTGCCCCACTTGAAAGGCAAGGAGGGGGTGTGCAGAGCGTTTTTCACGTTTCCAACGGACGTTTGTCGCGGCTTTCAAGTTCGGGCAGAAGCCCCACTCTCTGCGGGTTGGAATACACGTTGAAACGGTGACGGCGCGCATACCCGATGAGCGTGATGCCGTAACGTTCCGCCATCTCGATCGAGAGCGAACTCGGCGACGTGCGCGAGATGAGGATGGGTGCATCCATGCGGGCGGCTTTTTGCAGCATCTCCGAACTGATGCGCCCGGTGGTGATGAGGATGCGGCTCTCGGGGAAGATGCCCCCGCGCAGGCACAGCCCGGCGATCTTATCGAGCGTATTGTGTCTGCCGATGTCTTCCGCCGCCGCGACGATGTTCTTCCCGTCGCTCAAAGCGGAGGTGTGGACTCCGCCCGTCTCGCGGTAGAGGGATTGCGCCTCGAAGAGCTGCTCGACCAATTCGCCAATCGCTTCAGGCTCGACCGTGAGACTGTTCCCGCCAAAATGGACATTTGGCTTCGCTAACAGGTCCACCGCCGTCATGCCGCCCGTGCAGCCGGAGGTGCGCCGCCAGGAGACGGGCTGTTCCACACTACGGTTCAGCCACACGTCCACGTTGTCGCCGTGTTCGCACAGGCGCACGTCTGCCACCTCATCCATCGAATCAATGATGCCTTCGTTGTAAAGGAAACCCAGCGCCAGTTCCTCGAGGTGGATCGGTGTACACATGAACGTCAGCCAGACTTTGCCGTTGACGGTCAGTGAGACGGGCGTTTCGACGATGGTCTCTGCATCGAAGTGTTCCCATTTTTTGAATTCGTAACGTTGGTATTGAATCGCTTTTTGTGGGGTATTCATATCTGCTCCAACCGGTAAAATGAGCGTGAGAGAGCGTAAATCCCGACGCTAGAGAGCGTCTCCTGCGCGGGTGTGGGTGTGTTCCGCGTTGCGATGCGCCTTGTAGAAGATCTGCGGGTCGGCGAGGAATGCGCCCAAGCAGGACTCGGTGCAGAAGAAGAGAGTCCGTCCGCGATATTGGGCGCGGGGGAAGTAGGCGGGGTCGGCGTCGCGGAAGAGGGGTATACGGGAATTGCGATGATTCTTGTCTCAGTCTTCTGGAAAATGGCAATTGACGATTTTGGGCTGGACAGTGGCATCTTCTGGTTCATATATAATCAAGTAAATCGTTCCATCAGGAGCAACGCCAGATTGAATAATTTGTTCTTCTCTGATGCCATCTTCGACTATCCCAAAATGCCTTGTGCCATCTGAAATCGAGTATCGCATATACAGTGCTTGCATGGTGTCTGAAAAAATTTGCATATAGGCTCTTCCGTTTTTGTCTGCGCCGATAAAATAGAAACCAGTGTTCAGTCCCATATCAACCTCGATGGTTGGTTCTGCCCAAAAGTCAGTTAAAGGGTTTAGTGTATATAAACGTATTACCGGTTGTACAGTATTCATATCGCCAATATAGTCCTGCCATAAAAAGGGGCGAACAAAAAACTCCCCCTCAGATATTTTATGCCATTGCCCATCTCTCCAGCCTACATCGAAATAGACGCTCTTATTGCTCTTTACGAAGAGTCCTCCTCGTTCATCTACCCATGCGAGAAACCATCCGGGAGCCATTAAATTATACGTATAGCCTTTTGGCAACTGAATGTCTTTCGTAACTTGACCATCTAAAGACATAATACCAATCATATTTACACCATAAGGAATGATAATACTGTCATTGGTAATTGTAATTGCTGATGAGGTCGGGAAGGTAAAATAGTGGTCTGGAAGGAGTATGACTTGAGCAGGGTTGGTAGTATTCCCATCGTACTTGAGCAACCGACGATTGACGAAATCGTAAATATACAATTCACTGTCTGAGTTAAATACAGGAGGAAAGAAGCGCCTCTGCAATTCTCCTGAAAAATCAATAGATGGTCCCCATTGCTCCCCCCCATTGCCCCAGCTAGTTTCGACATAATTTTCACAGGAAAGTACGCTTACAGTATACTGAGGAGCCACCCGGACTAAGTCAGAGAGGAGTGCTTCTGGCAAAGACGTGGCGGTTGGGAAATAGCCAACACCAAGCTCTGGAGTCTGCGTTATCGAAAGAGGCGACGTGGAAGTCCCTGATAGGGAAATACAGGCACTTCCAAGGAAAAGGAAAAGAAGCATCAAGTACTTTCTCATGGCAAACCTCCTGTTGGAGGAAGATTGGGATGACCATATATCAAGTACTGGAGGTCAGGTATTCTGTCGATCAATTCTGTAACAGTATGCCGAACAAGGGTACCATCAATGGGATTTCCCTCAATAATGATGACCTGATCTGGTGTGTTACCATGAACCTCTGCAACTAGCACTACATGCCCTGCGCCCAATGGATCTCCCCAATCCCTGCTAGTCTGGGTAATCATAACATCACCCAACTCTGGCATGTCTCTGAAAGCCAAGCCTGATCCGATATCCCAGATATGAATGTTATTTGCCTGAGATAGCATGGTTAGATAGCCGTACGAGGAACGCGGCCAGCGATTTGGGTATTGAACTGATACGTTGGGTAGCAATATTTGAAGGTTGTACCCAGTCATGTAGTATGAGGTATCGGGCACATCACCACACACAAAAGGGACTCTATTGCCAGTATAGGCAAACATGTCTTGAACTGTAACAGGACCGTTTACTGTACTCACTAATCCAGTTGTCCATGCCGCCTGATTAGGAACAGGACTAAACTCAAGAGTGCCATTTTTGTTATTGAACCAACCGAGTTGCCCATCTGATGAGACTGCCATAGGAATTGGCAAGTCTATATTTCGTCCCGCCCACGGTGGGTTACTATTTTCTTCCATTGCACCTGTACCCCAAAAATAGAGCTTGTCTGCCTGGGTAAGTAGTAGGTGTGCATTGTGTGCTACTTGACCACCTACCCTCAATTCCCATTCGGTCAGTGATCCAACGCTCTTGTATTGCTGATATAGTACGGGCGTAGATGTAGGTGTTGCCGTAGGGGTATGTGTTGGCACCGACTGGGCGGTCTGTGTGAACTGAGCCACAACGGTCTGAACCGCCTGAGTTTGAATAGCGCTGACATGTGACGTTGGCACCGGCGGTTGTGGTTGAAACCACGATTTGACTTGGTTGCCAATCCATTCAACTCCCTTGCCGATCCAACAAAGCGGATTCCAGCCACACTTTTTCTCTTCTGGCGAAGGCGGCTCATCCTTTGCCAGTGCAGTCCGCTTGTATGCACCTGTCTTTGGTGCGGCTGGGTAGATTTCCCTCTCCCCAGCCCGATAGTTTTGGTAGGCTTGCTGGCGGGCTTTGGCTTCTTCTGCTCGGCGCTTTTGCTCCGCCGCCTGCTGTGCCGCCAGCATTTCCTGGACGAAAGCGGCTTCCTGCTGTTCGATCCATTGTCCGCGCGCCTGCTCTTTTTGGCGGTGCAGGGACTCAGTCTTGGTATCCGCTTTGGCGCGGATTCGCTCGGCTTGGGCGCGCGCTTGTTCTTTTTGGCGGCGCAGAGATTTGGGTGAGGTCGCGAGCAGAGACGATGACGTCATACTCTCTAATCACGATACAATGCTTGCCAGACCCATGAAACTCTCCTAGTGATGGGTTCAGTTGTTTCAGGGTAATGTGAATGTCCAATCATATTCTCCATAACCCTTCCAAGGTACATTACCAGGTTGAGGATCAAAGTCTGCCGAGTAGGTAATATCATGCACAACAGAGTCTTCCCTTACTGTGTATTTAGGGGCATGTTGTTCTTCCAGCCAAATCCAAGTCCGAATAGTTTTGAACCCCAGGATCATCCCTACTCGCACTTTGTCATCGGGCAAACTAACTATTCCTGTCCCCACAACATCTGGCTCACCATATTTATCAATGACTTTCTGCAATGTAATTTTGGAAGATGTTCTAAAGGTAACACCTGTTACAATGTTTCCTTTGTCATCGAGACCAACATCACCCCATGAACACATATAACCTTGTTTACCACCTGGGGTATAGTCAAAGAATGTGCAAGAAAACGAATTTTGCTTTAATATCTCTTCGGCTTCGCTTTTGGTCGTGACGCCCGGCGTAATACCATAAAAGCAGGGAGGACTACAAGGTTTTTCGGATAGAAAACCGCCATCACCACGCACTGAATTGCAGCTCGAGACCAAAAAGACGATAATCAATACTCCAACCGTCCTATAGATGTTCTTCATTTTTCCCCTCCCGCCACTCTTTTCATTAACTCTTCAATGAACTTTCCTCGTTTCCTGTCCAAGAAACTGTCATATTGAAACCGCTTGAAACGCTCTTCCGGAAAATTCTCATTGATGTAACTTTTCGCCTCCTCCGGATACAAATAAGCAGCCACTGATTCCGCAAAATCTTCACGTTGATCAAAGTTGCCGTCTGCGCCTTTGGGTGGTACATCTCCCCACACGTAACCTGCATGATTGCAGCCAGGTTGTGTCGGATCACAAGCGCCTAACCAATAGCTTATTATGCCTTTTAGGCTGAAACTTCCTCCTGTCTTTTGCTTCAATTCCCTCGACAGGCTCCATCCATGATTGGCATCCCATGCATGAGCAAGCTCGTGTACTACCCTCCATTCACCCCAACCGGCGCCTGTATTGTAGATGACTTTGTTTTTATCCCCTAAACCTCCATACCGCATGTTATTATCCTTCAGAATAGAGACGCCACCGAGCTCGTCCCTAAAAACATCGTTGCCGCCCATTGCCATGGCAAGTTTGCTCGCTCCATTGATAATTGTTTGAGTCTCTGCATTGCTAAATTTTGAATCCAGAGTAATGCCCAAATCTTGTAGTGTTGCTTGAGCGGACGTGACATATTCCGCCCGCTCCCCGGCGCGGTAAGCCTGATACGCCTGCTCACCGCGCTGGGGCTTTGCTGCCTTTGCTGCGCCTTCGGCTTCTTCCATGCGTTCTATCTTCGCTTCCTCTCCACGATGGGATGCACTTTGTTCCTGTGCGGCTTGCTGCGCGGCAATTTGCGCCAGCAGGTATGCCTGTGCTTTGCGGGCTTCCTCGGCGGCGTTCCTTCGAGCGGCTTCGCGCTGCGCTTCCGCCCGTTGACGCGCTTCTTCGTCCTTGCGCTTGCGGCGCTGTTCAAGAGCATAGGCTGTCGCCGCGGCGATGGCAGCGAGGGCGGCGGCGTCAAAGAGGGGAGCGGGAGATTGGCGATTGTTGGATTGTAGATTGTTAGATTGTAGATTGGGTGATTGGCGGGCGGACGATTGGAAGGCGGAGACAACCGCGGCGCGGGTGGGGGAAAGGATGAATGAGGATTGCGGCGCGGCGGCGGGGGCGGGCAGCGAGCAATCATCAGTCATCAGTGGGCAGTTATCAGTCGTCTGCGGTTGGGGGATGCGGGTCTCGACAGGCTCGACCCGGCGCGTGGGCAGGGGCGCGGGTGTGACGCCCGGCGCGGAGATGATGATGTGCGCGGTCTCGCGGCTTTCGTTGCCGGCCAGGTCGCGGGCAGTGACCATCACGTCGTATGTTCCGATGGGGGCAAGGGTGCCGTCGGCAAAGGTTCTATCCCAGGCGATGGTGGTGCTGAAAGAACCGCCATTGACTTCATAGGCGCGGACAACTTTCTGCCATCTGCCCTGCGGGTCGCGGATTTGGATTTCGACGCCCGCCAAGCCGCTTCCCTCGTCGCTCACTTTCACTTCGCCCGTTTGCCAGATGTACCAGGCGTCGCTGAGTTGGATGCGCGGGGCGGTTCCATCCACACGGAAGGTGAGCCAGGCAGGTTCGCTCAGGTTGCCTGCCATATCAATAGCGCGCACCTGGACGGTGTGCGTCCCGCCGCCGAAGGTGACGGGTACGGCGTAGGATTGCCAGGCTCCGCCATCCGGCGCGTATTCGATGCGCGCCAGCCCGGAGCCAGCCGAAGGGTCGCTGGCGGAGGCAGACAAGGTGACTTGTGAGAGATACCAGCCGTTGACTTGTTCGCCCGCCAGCGAAGCGTCCACTTGCGGCGGCAGGGTATCCACCCGCACGCTGGCGCTGGCTTCGGCGCTGTGACCGGCGGCATCTGCGGCGCGGAAGGTGACGCTATGCACGCCGTCGCTCACGGTGAGCGGCGCGGTGTAGGGCGTCCATGCGCCGCCGTTCAAGGCGTAGGTCAATGCTTGGATGCCCGAACCCGGCTGAGGGTCCGAGGCGGAAGCGCGGACGGTCACGGGTGAGACGTACCAGCCCGCTTCGCCCGGCGTCCCGCTGATCTCTCCGTTCACGAGCGGCGGCTGGGTGTCCACGCGGGCGGTGAGAGTTCCCATACGTGAACTGTCGCCCCACGAAGAGAGCGCCCAAAAGGTGAAGTTGTTCTCGCCTTCCAGCAAAGGCACGTCGCAACTGGCGCCGTTACAGGCGAAGGCTTCGCCATTGCGCGCGCCTTCGATCAGGGTGATGGCATAGCCCGCGACGGGTTCGCTGGCGTTGAGGGCGAGCGCGGGCGAGGTGACGCACCAGCCGTTTTGCAGGGTACAGCCGTTCAGCGCGCCGTTGATGACCGCTTCGGGGTAGGTGACGGTGCGGGTGACCACTTCGGAGCGCGTGCCGAGTTTGTACCAGTAGTAACGGTCGGTCGGCGGATTGATGGCGCAGGGCGCGGTGAACGGGTCGCGTTCCCAAGTGCATTGGATACAGGCGGGCGGGTCGTTGGTCGGGCTGCAGGAGAGGTCGTCGCGGCTTGCCCACACGCCGTAATCGTAGGTTTCCACGTCACTTTCGGTGCGCGTGCGGTCGGGTCCGAGGTAGCCGGCGAGGGCGGCGCTCACCGGCAGAAAGAGAAGGATGATGACAAGAAGAATCGTGAGTGAGTGAGTGAGTGAGTGAGTGAGTGAGACAGTGCGTTTCATGGCAGGTCTCTGTGGTGAGGATTGGCGGGATTTTACACTTTGGGCGGCGCAGCAGCGTTTACAGTTTTGTCAGAGTGCAGACGCGGCGGAGAATAAGACCTTTGGGGTCTTCTCTTTAGCGTATGCAGAACACGCAACGCGCCTTATAATCGCCCGCATGGACACACAAACGTTGACCATCTCAGACGCCCTCGATGCCCTGGGGCGCGGGACGTTCACGCCTCAAGACCTCGCCGAAGCCTGTTTCGACCAAATCAACCGCCTCAACCCGACGCTCAACGCCTACATCACCATCATCCCCCCACAGGACGCGCTCGAAACGTTACAGCCTCCCCTCACCACCGCCCCCCTCTACCGGGCGCTGCGCGGCATTCCCATCGCCGTCAAAGACTTGTTCGACGTGACGGGAATCCGCACCACCGCCGGGACGAAATTCTTCGCCGACCACATCGCCGAACGCGACGCTTTCGTGGTTGAGAAATTGCATCAATCCGGCGCGCTCATCAACGGCAAGACGAACACCCACGAGATCGCCCTGGGAATCACGGGGAACAACCCGCATTACGGCACGGCGCGCAACCCATGGAACACGGCGCGCATCCCCGGCGGCTCCTCCAGCGGTTCGGCAATTGCCGTGGCGACCGGCATGGCGCTGGGCGCGCTCGGCACCGACACCGGCGGCTCGATTCGCATTCCGGCTTCGTTGTGCGGCATCGTCGGCTTCAAGCCCACGCGCGGACGCGTCAGCCTGCGCGGCGTCTTTCCGCTTTCCTGGAACCTCGACCACGTCGGTCCGCTGGCAAAATGCGTGCGCGATGCGGCGGTCATCCTGCAAGTCATCTCTGCTTACGACCCGATTGACCCCGCCTCCATCAAGATGCTGGCGGGCGACTACCTCGGTCACCTGATGGACGACATGGAAGGACGGCGGGTTGCCATTGGCTCCGGCGACTTCATCGAAACGTCCGACCCGCAGGTGCTGGAAGCCGTCCGCGAAGCCGCCAAAGTGTTCGAGAGGCTGGGCTGTAAGGTGGAAAAAGTCAACGTGGATTGGATGCGTGACGCCGCGCTCGCCAACAAGATCATGGTCCAGGCAGACGGCGCGGCGGTCCACCGCGACCGATTGAGGGAACATCCCGACTGGTTCGGCGAAGATGTCCGCCGGCGGCTGGAGGAGGGGGCAAAAACGCCTTCGACAGAGTACGTTCTGGCGAGGCGCACCCAGGCTGAGGTCCAGAAAAGATGCGAATTGTTCTTCGAGTCCTACGACTTCTTGCTCACCCCCACCACCCCCATCGCGGCGCCGACCATCGAAGGTCATGATGCCGTCGAACAGGCAGGGCGGCTGACGCGCTTCACCGCGCCGTTCAATCTGGCGGGTCTGCCGGCGTTATCCGTGCCGTGCGGGTTCACGAGCGAGGGTTTGCCGATTGGTTTGCAAATTGTGGCGCGCGCCTGGGGCGACGCCAAAGCGCTGACCGCCGGCTATGCCTATGAACAGGCGACGGAATGGCACAAGCACTTGCCGCCGCTGAATTAGCGTAACTGTCCGGCGATTTTCTCGTAAAAGTCCAACACCGAGGGGTTGATGAGCGCATCGCGGTTGGTGACCGCCCGCCCGTTGAGGATGTTCGTCACGGCGCTTTCCACTTTTTTCATGTTCAAGGTGTAAGGGATGTCGGGGGCTTCGAAAATCAAAGCGGGGACGTGACGCGGCGAGGCATTCTCGCGCAGGGTGCGGCGGATTTTGTCTTTCAATTCATCGGTGAGCGAAAAGCCTGCAGCCAGTTTGACAAACAGGATGATGCGCTGGTCATCCTGATAGTATTGCCCGATGGCGAGGCTGTCGGCAATTTCGGGAAGTTTTTCCATTTGGGCGTAAATCTCCGCCGTGCCGATGCGCACGCCCGAAGGCTTCAGCACCGCGTCCGAACGCCCGTAGAAGGTGACGCCGCCGGTGTCGGAGTGGATGAGGACGTAATCGCCGTGCCGCCAGACGCCGGGATACACGTCGAAATATGCGTTGTGATATTTCGAGCCGTCGGGGTCGTTCCAAAAATAGAGCGGCATGGAGGGCGCGGGCGCTTCGCAGACCAGTTCACCCTGCTCATCGTAAACGGGCTTGCCCTTTTCATCGTATGCCTTGATTTTCATCCCCAGCGCGGGGCTTTGCAATTCGCCCGCATAGACCGGCAGGATGGGACTGCCCGCCGCAAAACAGCCGTTGATGTCGGTGCCGCCGGAGATGGAGTTGAAGTGCAGGTCGGGTTTAATGTCGCTGTACACATACTCGAATCCCTCGGCGGAGAGCGCCGAGCCGGTCTGCGAGATTTCGCGCAGGGAGGAGAGGTCATAGCCGCTGCGCGGCGAGACGCCCTCTTTTTTCAGGAAGTGCAGGTAACTGGCGCTGCAGCCAAAGATGGTGATTTTTTCGTCCTGAATCAACTTCCACATCGCGCCGGGGTCGGGGTAATTGGGGTTGCCATCGTACAACACCACCGTCGCGCCGACCGCCAGCGAACTGATGAGCCAGTTCCACATCATCCAACTGCAGGAGGTGATGTAGAAAATGCGGTCACTGCGTTTGAGGTCGGTGTGCAGGATGAGTTCCTTGAGGTGATTGATCAGCACGCCGCCCGCGCCCTGCACCATGCACTTGGGCTTGCCGGTCGTCCCCGACGAGAACATGATGTACTGCGGATGGTCGAAAGGTAACTGCTCGAACTGGATTTCAAGGTTCCTTTCCTGCGAAAGGAAATCTTCGTAATACACCGCGTTCGGGATTTGCGAAATATCGGGGCGCTGGCGCGTGTACGAAACAACAATCACCTTTTGCAGTGACGGGATGCCGCGCGCCACTTCGGCAGCGTGACCCAGCGTATCGAAGGTCTTGCCTTTGTAGAAATAGCCGTCGGCGGTGATCATGACCTTGGGTTCGACCTGCCCCAGCCGTTCGATTGCCGCGGCGGGACCGATGTCGGTGGCGCAGGAGGACCACGTCGCGCCGAGGCTCGATGCCGCCAACATGCAGACGACGGTCTCGATCATGTTCGGCATGTATCCCACCACGCGATCTCCCACCCCAACACCCGCTTCCTTCAACGAACGCGCCAGCCGCGCCACCGTGTCGTACAACTCGGCATAGGTCATGCGTTTCGTCGTCTGCGTCTCGCCTTTGAAGATAAAGGCAGGCTGCTCATCGCGGTAACGCAGGAGGTTTTCGGCAAAGTTCAGGCGCGCGCCGGGGAACCATTTTGCGCCGGGAAAAACGGATAAATCCGTCACGACGGTGTCATAATGTTTTGAGGCTTTGATGTCCACAAAGTCCCACACTTCCGCCCAGAAATCGGGGATGTGGTTCACCGACCAGTCATAGAGGTCCGCATAAGAAGCGAGGCTCAAACCGCGCCGCGCGTTGACCGTCTGGATAAAGCGCGTGATGTTGGCGTTCCGCTTGCGTTCTTCCGAAGGCGTCCACAAAGGCTTCCGCATACTTGCTCCTCCTGGGGATGGCGTGATGTTCGACATCGCTATTATACAATCCGCTGGTATCATTCGCCCCTATGAACATCTGGGTCACACTCGCCATCGTCGTTGTCACTTATGTCGGTATTGCGCTCGGCGAATTTCCGCGCCTGCGCGTTAACCGCACTACCATCACCCTGCTGGGGGTGGGAGCGCTCTTGGTCACAGGACAGATTGCCTACGAACACATGGGGGATTTTCTCGACCTGAACACGCTCATCCTGCTGTTCGGCATGATGATCCTCAACGCCAACCTGCAACTGGCGGGATTCTTCCGCCTCGCCGGACGGACGATTTTACGCTTCACCCACACCCCGCGCGGACTGCTCGCCCTGCTCATTTTGGTCACCGGCGTGCTGAGCGCGCTCTTCCTGAACGACACCATCTGCCTGATGCTCACCCCGCTCGTGCTGGACCTGACGCTGAGCGCCAAACGCAACCCCATCCCCTACCTGATTGCGCTCGCCACCGCCGCCAACATCGGCTCCGTCGCCACGCTGACCGGCAACCCGCAAAACATGATCATCGGCATCGCTTCGGGCATCTCCTACGTGGATTTTGCCCTCGCCCTGACGCCGGTCGCTCTGCTGGGAATGGGCGGCATCTGGCTCATCATCGTCTGGTTCTACCCGCAGGAGTTTCGCACCGAACGCTTCGACCTGCCCGACCTGCCCCCGCCGTTCGTGTACCGCCCTTTGCTCAACAAAAGCATATTTGTCACGGGCGGATTGTTGATTGCCTTCATCCTCGGCGTTCCCATCGCAGAAGCCGCCTTCATCGCGGCATGTGTGCTGCTCCTCACCCGCCGTGTCCGCCCGGAAAAGGTGATGAACGAAATTGACTGGAATCTGCTGGTCTTCTTCGCCGCGCTGTTCATCGTCAGCGGCGCAATGGAAACCAGCGGCATCACCGCCTCGTTGTTCCACGCCGTTTCGCAATCATTGGACGGAAGCCCGCTCACCCTTTCGCTCATCACCGTCACACTGAGCAACCTCGTCTCCAACGTCCCCGCCGTGCTTTTGCTCAAGCCGGTCATCCCGGCGCTTGCCAATCCTCACGCCGGCTGGCTCACCCTCGCGGCGACTTCCACACTGGCGGGCAACCTCACTCTGCTAGGGTCGGTGGCAAACCTCATCGTGGCGGAGGTCGCTGCGCGGCGCGGCGTCAAACTGACTTTTTGGGAATACACCAAGCCGGGTTTTCTCATCACCGTCCTTTCCCTCCTGCTGGGCGTGGTGTGGATTCAAATTTTCATCTGGAGGTAGGGCGAATTAATGTCGCCCTACCAAGTTATTGTTGCAGGCAGGCAATCAATTGGGCGACCGCCCCCTGTGGCTCGCTCTGCGCGATTGCCAGCACAGGGACATGCCCCACAGAAAACACTTCGCGCACGTTCCCCGTCACCCAACGGCGCGGCAGGATGCCGACCGCATTCGGCTCAGCCGCCAGCACAGCGGACATCTGCTCCACGTCCACCGCCACCTTCGCCGAGGGGGAAACGCTTCTTCCCTGCATCACGACCTGATCGAACACCCGGAACACATCCTCGTCTGACGCATAGACCCACACCTGCACGGAAGCGTCGCCAAACCCGGCGAATAGATTTTGCGCTTCTTCGAGGGTCAGGTCTCGAAGCGGACTTTGAGGATGAGCCGCTATCAGAATTTCCTCCTCGCCAATCTGGTAGAGGAATGAGGCGGGGAACTGCGGCTCGCCGATGCGCAGGAGGAGGTCGGCGGAGGCAGGGTCGGCGGTGCGGGAGAGGACGATGGAGGTCCCGGCGCAGGCGTAGAGAGGGTCAAGCCAGGGGGCGGCGGCAGAGGTCGAGTAAACAGAGACAACTTCCGGCGGAGTCTGAGGCGTTTCCGTCGCGCAGGAGGCGAGCAGGAGCAGAATCAATCCGGAGAGGAGGAAACGCTTCATTCAGGCGAGGTGAACAAAGAGGGTAATAACGGCAAGCGCGGCACAATAGGCGGCAAAGACGTAGAGCGACCGCCGGTTCAAATAAGCGATGAGCCAGCGGATGGCAAACCAACCCGTGACGGCGGCGGTGAGGAAGCCAACCGCGAGCAAAGGCAGGAAACCGCTCAGGTTCGGCATGGCGAGCACGTCGAGCATTTCGTAGGCGCCCGCCGCGAGCATGACCGGCACCGACATGAGGAACGCAAACCGCGCCGCGGAGGGACGGTCGAAGCCGCGGAACATGCCGCCGCTGATGGTCGTGCCGCTGCGCGAAGCGCCGGGAAAGACCGCGAGGATTTGCATGACGCCGATGAAGAGCGCATCGAGCCAAGTCATCGAGGCGAGCGTGCGGTCCTTTTTCGTCAGCCATTCGGCGAGTGCCAGCAAAACCGCCGCCGTGAACAGGCGGATGGAGGCTTCGAGCATGGGCTGTTTGAAGAGGGCTTCCACCGCGTCTTTGAGCAGGTAGCCGGCGAGCAGAGCGGGGAGGGTGGCAAGGAGGATGTACATGCCGAGGTCGCGTTCGGGCGTCGAGCGTTGAAAGTCAAGGGCGGCTATGAGAATGGCAATCAAGTCCTTCCAATAAAAGGCAAAGAGCGAGACAAGCGTGCCGAGTTGAATGATGACGAGGAAGGAGAACATGGCGTCATCGGCGGGCAAGCCCAACAGCCTCTGCCCGATGAGCAGATGGGCGGTGGAGGAGACGGGGATGAATTCGGTCAGTCCTTGGAGGATGCCGAGCAGGAAGGCGTGAAAGAGGGTCATGGTTAACTCGCTGAAGGAAGGTAAAAAGTATTCGGTTTTGAACCGCCGAGCCGCAGAGTACGCAGAGAAACGACGATGATGTCTTTGCGGTCTTTGCGCCTTCGCGGTACATCCCAAGGATGCAGCTACCTCCTCCGCAGGACGAGCATGGTCAAGTCGTCGGCGGGAGGCATATCCTGCACGAATTCGAGCAGGGATTTTTCCACGATGTCTATCAGTTCGCCGGCAGAGGAACAGTGATTGGCTTTGAGCGCCTCGTGCAGGCGGCTCTCGCCGTAGAATTCGCCGCCGGCGTTGTATGCTTCGGTCAAGCCGTCGGTATAAAAAAGCACGCAGTCGCCGGGCGCCAAGGGGATGACGCGCTGTTCGTAGCGCATTCCCTCCGCCGCGCCGAGGGCAACGCCGGTGCGGGTAAGGCTTTCGAACGAGCCGTCGCTTCTCACCCAAATCGGCGGGTTGTGCCCGGCATTGACGTAGGTCAGTTCGCCCTTGTTCATGTCCAGCACAGCATAGACAGCGGTGACGAACATGCCTTGGCGCGTGTCGGGGACGAGCAGGTCGTTGACGCGGCGCAACGCCTCGGCAGGCGAGTCGGTTTCGAGGACGGCGGCGCGGACGAGGGTGCGGGTGAGCGCCATGAAGAGGGCGGCGGGCATGCCCTTATCGGAGACATCGGCGATGAAGAGCCCGAGGCGGTGATCCGGCAGGTCGAACACGTCGTAAAAGTCGCCGCCCACCTGGCGGGCGGTCTTCCAGCGCGCGGCAAGTTCCCAATCCGAAAATTCGGGCAGGGATTCGGGGAGAAAAGTCTGCTGAATTTGGCGCGCCAACTGCACTTCGGTTTCGAGGCGCTCGCGGATGACCATCTCTTTTTGGAGCATGTCGTTCTGGATGGCGAGCGCCATCTGCTGGGCGATGCCCGTGATGATTTCGAGGCGGCGGCTGCGGAAGCGCAATCCGCCGGCGGCTTCCTCGACGAGCAGAACGCCATATAACACGCCTTTCACGGCAATCGGCACGGCAAAGAGAAACGCGCCCGGATGGGCAAGGTTGACCTCACGGTTCGGGTCGAGGGAGAGCCAGGCTTCGAGTCCGGTTTGACCGCCCAGTTGGCAGGCGCGCAGTTCGAGTTCGCTGCGGCAGGCGTCCAAAAGCGGAAATTCGCCGGCGGGAAAGTTGCGGCTCCAAAATTCGGCGCTGTCCGCTTCGTTCAGACCATACTCCTCAGCGGGGAGGAAGACTTCCTCGTTCGTGTCCCACAGGTAGAGGGCGGCGCGTTCGATGCCCACCAGGATGGGCATGATGCGGATGATGGTGCCGAGGATTTCATCCAAATCGTTCAGGCTGACGACCGCCTGTGCCACTTGCAACAAGGCGGCGGAGGCGTATGCCTGTTCCTGCGCCGTGTCGTACAGGCGGGCGTTTTCGATGGCGACGGCGGCATAGCCGGCGAAAGTCATCGCCATGCTCTGCGCTTCGTGACCGTACCGTCCGGGGGTGTGATGCGCCAGCGTAATCACGCCGAGGGGCTGGCTGCCAATGCGCAGCGGCACCGCCAGCGCGGAATAATTTTTATCGAAGCCGGCAGCGATGCCGGTCACCCAGAGCGGATCGGTCGGCTTGCGGATGATGGGCGTTTCGGAATACAAAGCGGTGATCAAACCTTCGTAGGCGTCGGCGTTGTCGTAGAGGGTTTGTTCGAGCAGGTCTTCGTCGCAGTTGCGGCACGCCGCCAGGTACAACTCGTCGTTGTCGAACAGCCAGATGGCGGAAATATCCACCGGCAGGTTGCGGTCGAGTTCGTCGAGGACGGCTTCCAGCACATCGTCCACGCCCACGTTGGCAGAGACCAAGCCCGCCACTTCGCGCAGGCTCTCGCCCACCTGCCGCCGCCACTGTTCGGAGCGGTACAGGTCGGCGTTGTGAATGGCGGTGGCGATGTTATCCGCCACGGCTTCGAAGAGAAGGCGGTCGTCTTCGGTGAAGGCATTGACGCGGTCAGATTGAATATCCAGCACGCCCACCACTTCCTGATTGTAGAGAAGCGGCACGCACAGTTCGGAGCGGGTGTTGGCAGGCGGGAACGGCGAGGGACGGTAACGCGCGTCTTTCTTCACGTCGCCCGCCAGGATGGTCTTCCCTTCGCGCGCCACCCACGGGATGATGCCCTGCGCGTCGTCGAGCGGGAGAGTGTAGCCTCTCGACTCGTCCGCCCGTTCTCCACTGCCCGCCACATAGGCAATCAGACGGCGGTTTTGATGCACCGTGAACAGATGGACATGCGGGTACCCGAAGCGCTCGTGGATGAGCGTGGCGACGTTTTTCATCAGCGTATGCAGATCGAGCGAGGAACTAACGCTCTTGCTGACTTCCGCAATCAGGGTGAGTTGGTTGGCGCGGCGGCGCAAGTCGCTGTAGAGGCGCGCCCCTTCCACAGCGCGGGCGATGGTATCTGCCAGCGCCTCCAAAACGAGCAAGTCGTTTGGATGAAAGGCGTTGACGCGGTCGCTTTGGACATCCAGCACACCCAGCACGCGCCCTTCGATCTTGAGAGGGATGACGACCTCGGAGCGGGTTTCGGGGAGGGCGTCAATGAAGCGGTACCGCGCGTCCTGCTGAACGTCAGGGACGAGGATGCGTTCACCCTGCGCCGCCGCCTGCCCAATCAACCCCTGACCGAGTTCCACCTCCAAAGCGACCTTCTTACGCCTGCCCCTGCGCGAACCTTTGGGCATGGCGCTGGCGCGAAAGCGCAGGGAGGAGGAGTTTTCACGCAGGGTGAAGATGGCAACGTAGTAATAGTGAAAGGTCTGCTGGATGAGTTCGGTGACGCGGCGGGCGAGTTCGGTCACGCTGAGGGCGTTGGCGATCTGGGCGCTCACTTCGCGCACGAGGTTGAGTTGGTTGAGGCGGAAGCGTTCCACCGCCAAGCGGTGCGAGGCGACCAGCCCCATAGAGACCACGCCGGCAATGCCTTCGAGCAGGTCGAGTTCCCCTTTTTTGAAGGCGGGTCCGTGAGGACGGTGGATTTGAATCGCTCCCAGTGGAATCCCCTGCTCCTGAAGGGGGATCACGGCTGAGGCGGCGCGTGAACCGCCTTTTGTTGTCGCGGCAGGTTGTTTGAGGAGGAGTTTTCCCGTCCGCAGGGCGCGTTCCATCAGTTTGGAAGGACGCGGCTGAGTGAAGTCTGCCTGGTTGGAAGTATCGGGGAGACGGAGAAGATTTTCATGAAGCCAGACGGTCACTTCGCCCTTGATGAGTTTTGCCGCCACCGCATGGATTTGAGCATGTTGTGCGGCAAGCGAGGTGGAGCCGATAATCTGCTCTCCCAGCGCGGCGAGACCGCCCCAATCCAAAGGCTGCGGAGAACGAGAGACGGGGGACATGCCGTTTACCCCCTCCGTTTGATCATGGTCAGCGTGTTGCGGTTCTTTTCGGGCTCTGCCTTGTAATGGACTTCGTCCATCAGTTTGCGCATGAGGTAGATGCCCAGTCCCCCGATTTTGCGTTCTGAGAGGTCTGCCGTCAGGTCGGGCGCGGGAATTTCCGAAGGGTCGAAGGGTGCGCCGTGATCCACAAGGATGATGGTCATAACGCCGTCTTTGACTTCGCAGGAAACTTCGAGAGTACCGTTGCTGATGCCCGCGTAGGCATGTTCGATGATGTTGGAGGCGGCTTCGTCGGAGGCGAGTTGGATGTTGTAAATTTCTCTTTCACTAAAGCCGCCGGCGCGCGCCACCTTCCCGACAAATTCGCGGATTTCGTCGAGGAATTCAAATTTGGCGGCAAAACGCATTGTTTTCATGAAAGAGTGGAAATGCCGCGTCAGCCTTGGTTTACTGACGGCGGCATTCGCTGCTGGGGTGTGAATGGTTGACTAGAAATGCCCCACTGCGGTCAGGGTATCGTCGAAGGTTTTGAACAACTCGGTAAAGCCCGCCAGTTCGAGCGCTTCGCGGATGCGCTCCGGCACGTTTGCCAGCACCACTTCGCCGCGGTTGTATTTTTTGCAGTTGCGCTGAGCCGCCAGCAGGGCGCGAAAGCCGGCGCTGGACATGTATTCGAGGTCTTTCATATCAATGACCAGTTTGTATTTTCCGCCTTCGTTGGCGGTTTCGAGAACCTGCGCCAGTTGAGGAGCGGTGGCGCTGTCCACGCGGCCCTTGACGGTGATCAAATCGCAGTGCTTGAATTCCTGAACGGTAATCTCCATGGGGCATCCTCCGAGTTTGATTTGGCATGACTGTCAGCGGAAGGATTATAACATGAGACCCCGGCGGCTAAAGAAGGACGCTTGTAAAGGGAGTTGCCCAATGCCGTGAGATTAGCCACAGAGAGCGCAGAGATTTTGAGATTTTTCTCAGAGATCTCTGTGGCTCTGTGGCAGAAAAATCTTTAGCCCATTTTTTAGACACTCTCCTTGTAAACGCATCTCTCTCTGCACTACAGAGCGATGCTATACTTGGGCGAAAAACAACCTCGGTCATGGATCGTCTCTTCAAACTGCCCGACTTCGGCAATGATGAACTTGATGCCGCCGCCCGGCTGATTTGCTCCCTCGCCGTCAGCATGGCAATGATGAGCGTGCTTTTTGTAGCGGCGGTGGGGGTTGCCGTTCCCGAAATGCTCCCCCGTGCGCTGGGCATCACCGGCACTGTGACGTTTGCCTGTGCCGGCAGCGTTGCATTGGTTCGTCGTGGCAGAATTCATGCGGCAGGCAACCTGTTGGTGTTCGTCTTGTGGGCAGCCATCACGGCGGGCGTCGTCACGGCAGGCGGGGTCGGCGCACCCATCTTCATCGGGTACATCATCGTCATCATGGTCAGCGGCTTGTTATGGCAAGGCACCATGCGGCTGATTGTCACTGTTTTTTGTGTTCTTACCGCCGCGCTCATCGCATTTGCCCAGCAAAACGCTCTCCTCCCCCCGCCCATGGACTATTCCCCTGCCGCCCGCTTTGGGGTGTATCTTTTCTTTTTCATCATCGCCGCCATCCTGCAAAGGGTCAGCGCATACAACACCCGCGAACTTCTCAAAAAAGCGCAAAGCAGTGAGGCGCGCTACCGCTCGCTGCTCGAAAACATCCCTGCCACCACTTACATCAACGGTCTGGATTTGCAATCGTCCTTCGAATACGTCAGTCCGCAAATCGAGAAACTGCTCGGCTACCCGCGCATCAACTTCACCCTCGATCCCTTGTTCTGGACGACCATCCTGCATCCCGAAGACGCTGAACGGGTGCTTGAAGCAAGCCGCCAATCGGCTCGAACGCTCGAACCATTCGCCATGGAATACCGCGTCATTGCCGGCGACGGGCGCGTCGTCTGGCTCAAGGATGAATCGGTGCTGGTGCGCGACGAAAACGGCGCTCCCTCCTACTGGCTGGGCGTTTGGACCGACATCACCAACCTCAAGAAAGCGGAGGAAGAACAAGCCGAACTGATCCACCGCATGACGCGGCGAACCGTCCAGCTCCAGACGGCGGCGGATGTGGCGCGCGCTGCTACGTCCATTCTGGACATCGAGGAATTGCTCGCGCAGGCGGCAGACCTCATCCAAAAACATTTCGAATGCTATTACGTGGGCGTATTCCTCATGGATGAAAGCGGGGAATGGGCAGTGTTGCGTGCGGCAACCGGCGAAATAGGCAGACAGATGCTGGAAACAGGACACCGCCTCAAAGTGGAAGATTCCTCCATGATTGGCTGGTGCATCAAGCACCGCCAAGCCCGCATCGCCCTGGACGTGGGAGCGGATGCCGTCCGATTTGCCAATCCCTTCCTCCCGCTGACCCGTTCCGAAATCGCCCTGCCGCTCATCGCACACGGCAACCTTATCGGTGCCATGACCATCCAGTCGGAGAAACCCTCCGCCTTCTCGCGCGTGGACGTGACCGCCCTGCAGGCAATGGCGGACCTGGTCGCCAACGCCATCGAAAACGCGCGGCTGTTCACCGAACGTGTCCTGCTCACCCAGGAGTTGGAACTGCAAAACGAAGAATTGGAGCGCTTTACCTACACCGTCTCGCATGATTTGCGCTCTCCGCTGGTCACCATTCGCGGATTTCTGGGCTACCTGCGGCAGGACGTTATCGCCGGCAACATGAAGCGCTTCAATGAAGATATGGCACGCATTGCCAACGCAGTGGACAAGATGCAAACGCTTCTCAATGAGTTGCTCGCACTTTCACGCATTGGGCGCATCGCCAACCCGCCTGAGGATGTCCCTTTCGACGCCATCGTTTGGGAGGCGTTGAACCTGCTTTCGGGTCCGCTCGATGCGGCAAAGACCAGGGTGAAGGTGGCGGCGGAGTTCCCCACTGTCCGCGTGGATCGCCTCCGCATCGTGGAGGTCGTCCAAAACCTGGTGAGCAATGCCGCCAAGTTCATGGGCAATCAGGCAGAGCCGCTCATCGAAATCGGCGTGCAAGGAACAGATACCGACGGCAAGCCCATCTTTTACGTTCGCGATAACGGCATCGGCATCGAGCCGCAATACCATGAGCGCATCTTCGGCTTGTTCAACCGCCTCGACCCCAGCATCGAAGGGACGGGCATCGGGTTAACGCTGGTCAAGCGCATCATCGAAACACACGGCGGGCGCATCTGGGTCGAATCGGAGCGCGGCAAGGGCGCCGCTTTCTTCTTTACGCTTCCTGCGGCGTAAAACTGTAACCTTAAGGTCATGTCGGCGGTCATAAAAGCAGTTAGAATTGCATAGACACACCCCAAGGAGAACATCATGATTGGAGAGCCAATCCTCGTCATGCTCGTCGAAGACAATGTAGATCATGCCGAATTGGTCATTCGCACAATGGAAGAACACCGCATTGCCAACCGGGTACGCCATTTCCTCGACGGGCAGTCGGCGCTGGATTACCTCTTCCGCCGCGGGGAATATGCGGAGCAGGAAAAAAGCCCGCGCCCGCATGTCATTCTCCTCGATTTGCGTCTGCCGCGCGTGGACGGCATTGACGTATTGAAAGCCATCAAGGAATCCGACGAATTGAAATCCATTCCGGTGGTGGTGCTGACCACCTCCGAGGCAGAGAAGGATGTGGCGCGGGCATACTACAACCACGCCAACAGTTATCTGGTCAAGCCGGTGGGCTTCGAGGAATTCAAAAAAATGATGGACGATCTCGGCTTCTACTGGCTGGGCTGGAACACCAACCCGCACATCCCCGATTGAAATTTCCACCGCCATGGCGCAGCAAACGTTCGAGAACGTCTGGAAAGTGTCTAAAAGAATAGGCTAAGCTTTTTCTGCCACAGAGCTCACAGAGATCTCTGAGAAAAATCTCGAAATCTCTGCGCTCTCTGTGGCTAAGCCCACGACATTAGACACTCCCAACGTCTGCTCAACCTTGCGTTGACTCCCATGGCTGGGCGGTGGAAAAGTTCTTATCTGCACTCACGCCGCCGCCCGACCAATTCGCATCCGATGCGGCATGAAAGGGGCATAAGGCATGGAAACGTCCCAAAGGTTTTTCATCTCGATTGCAGTCCGGCAGCCTTTGGGACGTTTTGCCAAATTCTATTCGTTCTCAATCTTGACTTGCACGGCGCGCACCACGACACGGTAGCGGTAGGATTGTGTCTTCTCGTCGTACTCGCGGCAGGTGATCAGCGTCAGCCAGGGATACTCTTCGTGGCGTAGCGGCGAGAGCGAGTAAGGCGAGACCTGTCGCACCTCACGGACTTCGTAGATGTATTTCTGTCCGCTGAGATGGACGATGATTTGGTCTCCATAGCGCAGGTCACCCAGACGCAGGAAGGGACCGGGCTGACCATTGGGCAAAGAGACGTGCGCCGTGAGCGCCGAGTTGCCGGCGTGCGTGGGGTAGGCGGTGCCTTCCAGCCAGCCGGCTTGATTCCACAGCCAGGTCAGGTCCCATTCTTCACCCTGGGCAGGAATGCCCACAATCGGCATCTTCACGCCCAGTTTGGGAATCTCCAGCCAGAAATCGCCCAGATTGGTGTAGGCTTTTTCAGCCGGTTGCGCGGGGATGTCTGTCACCACGCCGGGGGCAAAGCCGGTACGCGGCAGGCGCGGCACGGTGATACTTGCACTCGCCGAAACTCCATATACGTTCACCGAGCTGGGCGGGTCGTAGAAACGTTCGGTGGAGGCGCTGTTGTAGGAAGATTGCGGGACCCTGACATCGCCGGGCAGGCTGGTCCACTCCAAAGAAGCAGTGTTTCTCGCTTCCTGACCGGGCGAGAGATTGCCCAACGCCGCCTGGAACTGGACGACTGCCTCCGTGCGTTGAGCGCCGGTCAGCAATGGGAAGTTGGACCAGGAAGCCCTCAGCGTGGGCGCGGCTGAATCGTCGGTCACCCCGCCCGCAGGTCCGCTGACGATGCGCAGCGAGCCGGGGACGTAGGTCAAGCCCGTCGGCAGGACATCCGTCAGGAGGACATCGAAGGCGTCCACGTTGCTACTATTCGTATGGCGCAAGGTCAAAGTGAAGGTGATAATGGATCCCGGCAGGGCAACGGTGCGGTCGGCGGTTTTCTCCAGTTCAAAGTCCGGCTCAACAATGGCGACCTCGTTTGCAGCAGCGGAGAGGCTGCCGCCATCCCAGGTCAGAGTGGCGCTGTTGTTGAGCAAGAATCCATCCTGATTTTCGCTGGTATCCAAAACGACAACAGTGTATTGGATGGCAACCGTGCCGTTTGATGCGCCGCTATTACTGACATCGCCCAGGCTGAAGGTAATCTTGCGCCCTGGGTCGGCCGGGTTGGTGCTACCAGAAGGCTCAGTGACAACCGTGGGATTAGCCGGGTCGTTGCAGGCATCGGCAAAGCCACCGGGCAAGGTGGTGGTGATGGCTGTATCCGACGCAGTGATGAGCACGCAGTCTACAAAGGACAGGCCGCGGTCGAGAATGTCGGTGAGGGTCAGGTTGGGCATCGTGCCGCCAGCCGGGACGGTGAAGGAGATCTGGTAGGTGAGAATCTCGCCGATGGCGACGGATGGGTCAGCCGTGAAGCCCTGGTTGGTGGCGATAAGGGTCTTGGTAATGTCACCCGTTGGATTGGTGACGATGACATCCGCGTCATCATCGGTGTTGTCACCAGGGTTAGTATCATCCACGCCCGAAGGGGGGGTGATCGTAACAGTATTGAGCAAAGTGCCAGCAGGTGCCTCCACCTCAATGTGGGCAGTGACGGTGTAGGTGATGGAAGAACCGGCGGGCAGGTTGACCGCGTCACTGAAGCCGGTAGTGGAGCCGGTTACGCCATCGCAGCCGCTTGCGCCGCCCGTGCTGCCACTACAAGCCCAATCCCAGGTGTCTATCTGGAACGGCTTGGTGTCACTGACGGTCGCGTCTATGGCGTCGCTCGGGCCGGCATTGCTGACGGTGATGGTGTAGGTAATGGTCGAATTGGGCGAGACGACCGTGACACCGTCATCTTTGGTGACCGAGAGGTCTGCCTGTGGGTTGGAAGTATCGGTATCGCTGGCGGTGTTATCGCCAGGGGTCGAATCCGCCGGATGCGAGACAGAGACGGTGTTGGTCAGGCTGCCAGTGGCGGCGGAGGAGACTTGCGCTGTGACGGTGTAAGTGATGGAGGAACCGGCGGGCAGGTCAATGCTGTCGGTGAAATCGCTATTGCCGGGTCCATAGGAGTCGCAACCTGTAGCGCCGCCAGCAGCCCCGGCGCAGACCCACTCCCAAGAGGTGAATTGCGACGGGATGTTATCCGTCACGCCTACGCCCAGGGCATCGCTGGGTCCACTGTTGGTGACGGTGATGGCATAGGTCAGGCTCGTGCCGGGGATGTATTCGGTCACGCTGTCATCTTTGGTTACCGAAATTGCCGCCTGCGAGTTTTGTGTGTCGGTGTCGGTATCTGAGTTGTTGGCGGCATCTGTATCGGTAACACCAACAGGAGGTTGAATGTTGGCTGTGTTGACCAGGTCGCCGGCGGAGGAGGAGGGGATGACCACCGTGACGGTGTAGGTAATGGAGGAACCGGCAGGCAGGTCAACGGTATCGCTGAAGTTGGCGCTGCCGGGCCCGTAGCCATCACAGCCGCTCGCGCCGCCAGTGCTGGTGGAGCAGGTCCACGTCCAGGAGGCGGCTTGAGCGGGGAGGTTGTCGGTCAGCACCGCGCCAGTTGCATCGCTGGGACCGCTGTTGCCAATCGTGACCGTGTAGGTGACATCCACACCCGGCGTGTAGGTCGCTGAGGCGTCATCTTTGGTCACATAGAGGTCAGCCTGGTAATTGGGCGTATCGGTGTCGCTGGCGGTGTTATCGCCAGGGGTAGTATCGGCTGGATGTGAGACAGTCACGGTGTTGGTCAGACCGCCCGTGGCTGAAGAGGCGACTTGGGCTGTCACCTGATAGGTAATGGACGATGGGAACGCCCCAGCCAGGTCAATGCTATCGGTGAAGTTGCCGTTACCGCTGTAGGGCGTGCAGCCAGCGGCGCCGCCCGTACTTCCCACACATGTCCACGTCCAGGAGGTGAATTGGGCAGGGATGTTGTCCGTCACGCTCACGCCCAGGGCATCGCTCGGACCGGTGTTGGCGACCGTGATGGTGTAGGTGAGCGTGCCACCGGGGATATATTCCGTCACGCCGTCATCTTTGGTCACCGAAATCGCCGCCTGGCTGTTCTGAATATCGGTATCGCTGGCAGTGTTGTTCGCTGGAGACGGGTCAGTGACGCCGGTTGGCGGGGCGACGGTGACCGTGTTGGTCAGGCTACTGGTCGCCGAGGAGGCTACCTGGGCAGTGACTTGGTACGTAATGGAAGAATCAGCCGGGAGGCTAACCGTATCGCTGAAGTTGCCGCTGCCGCTGTAGGGGTCACAGCCAGCCGCGCCGCCCGTGCTGCCAAAGCATGTCCACGTCCAGGATGTGAATTGGGGCGGAATGTTGTCGGTCACCAGCGAACCTGGGGCATTGCTGGGACCGGCATTGCTGACAACAATGGTATAGGTCAATGTGCCGCCGGGGACGTACATGGTCACGCCGTCATCTTTGGTCACGGAAAGGTTAGCCTGCGGGTTAGGCGTGTCGGTATCGCTGGCAGTGTTGTTGCCCGGCGTCGGGTCGCTCATGCCAGCAGGCAAACCGACGGTGACGGTATTGGTCAGGTTGGTGGTGGCAGCCGGGTTGGTTTGAGCAGTGACCGTATAGGTGAGGGATGAACCGGCTGGGAGATCAACGGTATCGGTGAAGTTCCCCGTGCCGCTATAGGGGTCACAGCCCGTTGCGCCGCCGGTCGCGCCGGAGCAAGCCCACGACCAGGAGGTAATCTGCGCGGGGATGTTATCGCTGACGGCAGCGCCAAGGGCATCCCCATTCCCGACATTGCTGACCACGATGGTATAAACGACAGACATGCCGGGGACATAGGAGGGCTGGCTGTCGGTCTTGGTGACGGTCAGGTCGGGATAGGTCAGGGTAACGGTTTGAGAGGCAGAATCGCTGTAGTCGTTGATGCCGCCGGAGCCGGTGCGCTCATCGGGGTTGGTACCGTTGGTCGAGGTCCACGTCATCGCAGCGGTGTTGGTGAGGATGTCGCCGGGGTTGGGCGGTGGTGCGGAAGCGACCGTGGCTTGATAGGTGAGCGTGACCGTGTTGCCGGCAGGTAACGAACAGGGCGCAGAGCAGGTCCAAGTGAGGGTGGGGGCAGCCGTGTCGTTTGTCGTCCAGCCAGCCGGGGCGGAGATGGAGCCGGAGACGTAAGTAAGACCGGCGGGGATGGTATCGGTAATGACTATATCGTAGGCGGCAGCGGTGCTGGCCGGCAAATGCGAAACGGTCAGGGTGTAGGTCAGGGTCTGACCGTAAATCGGTGTGACGTCATCTACGCTTTTGGCGATGTTCAGTTCGGGTTCGATGACGGTGACGTTGACCGAATCGCTGGCTGAACCGCCCGTCCAGGAGACGGCAGCGGTGTTGGTGAGCGCCGTACCATTCTGGTTGCCCGCTTCGTTGACGACGACCGCCACCACTTGGACGAGGAAGGCGTTGTTGTTAGTCACGTTATCAGCAGCGGTGGTCGTATTACCAAAGTTCAGGGAGATGTCATCGCCGCTGGCACATGTGCCGGCGCAGGTGAAAGTGGGCGGGGTGTTAGTGAACGAGCCGTTGTAATCTGCCGCCAAGATGCCGCCGCTGGCTGCCGCCGTTGTGATGACTTGATGGCTGACGTAGCGCAGTCCAGCCGGCAGATTATCCGCCACGTTAAGAGCAGGGGTCACGCCTTCGGGCAGGGTGACGAGGATGTTGAAGGTGACTTGCTGTCCGATGGCGTATTGCGCGGGAACGGGAGCGAGTTTGTCAATTTGCGGCGCGGCGAGCGTCGTGTTGGCGCTGGCGGCGGCGGCGTAATCATCCACTGCGCCGCCTACGCCGTCCGAGCCGTCACGCTCGCCGGTATCCGAGCCGGAGCCGCCGGGCGTGGAGGAACCGGTGGGGTTGACGGTGGTTCCATTCGGGCCGGGCAGGGAGGTGTAAACCAGGTTGGCAGTGTTGGGGATGACATAACCAACAGGCGCAGAAGAGGCTACCGTGCCAGTGACTGTTATGGTGATGGTTTGACCTGGGTCGAGGCAGGCAGCGGTGAAGGTGAGGGTGTTGCTGGTGAAGGAACCGCCGTTGTGACTGAAGGGTGTCGTTCCGCTGCCATTGCCGACACACACTGCGCCTTGAGAGGGAACAACGCTGGCAACCGTGAGGCCGGTCAGGTAAGCGTCGAAGGTGTCGGTCAGGTTGAGGTCGAAGGCGGTGGCGCGGTCCACGCCGGAGGCGGCGGTGATGGTCAGAGTGTAGGTGACGGTGTCGCCGGCGTCGGCGCTGGGACCAATGGTGGCGGTTTTGTTCAGAGTCAGGAGAGGTTCGGCAATAGCCACCGTGACGCCATTTGAATTCGATCCGTTTTGTATCCCGTTGATAAAGACACTGAAGGTGTTGGAGCGCGTATCGCCCGCGTCATTGCTGCTCACTGCCATGTTGTTGATGAGGGCGTTGAATTCGAGGATGACATATTCGGCATCGGCGTCGCTATCGTTGTTGGTCAACGTGCCGAGTTTGAAGAACGGATCGGTGCCGTTGTTATAGGTATCGAAATCTCCCGAGGTGCTGTTGGAACTTCCGATGTTGTTATCTGCAAGAGGAGAACAGGCGGCGGGAATTGCCGGGGTTGTGCCATCGGCAGTGTTCCCGTTCAGGAAGCAGTCCGGGTCAGTGATGCCGGGAACCGGCAGCGTCCCCACATTGTTGGATGTGATTCCGGCTCCATTGGAAACAAATACGGCAGATGCTGTGTTGTCGTTCAGGAAGGTTAAACCGCTGGGCAGGTTGTCGCGTATCTGGAAGTTGGTGCTCGTACCTTCCGGCAGCTGCACCACCAGGCGGTAACGAACGATTTCGCCGATGACCACGCGTTCCGTACCGCTGACGATTCCGCTGTGCAATTCCGAAGTAGCGCGAAGGTATTTTTGAGGCGTCACGCTGTTGACGGTTACGCCAGCCTGTCCCTGGCTGGCATAATCGTTGAGTGTGCCGCCGACGCCATCCGCCCCTGTGCGTTCATCGGAATTGGCGTTGTAGGCGGAGCGGTCCGCGATGGAGCCGGCGAGACTGGTCCATTGCGTGGCAGCGGTATTGGTGAGGGTTTGACCGGGTGCGGCAGAGTAATCCACCGTGGCATTGAACGTGATGGTACAGGTCTCGCCAGGATCGAGTTGAGAAGCCGAGGCAGTGAGCAGGTTTGGCGCCGTAAAGGAAGCCGTAATCGGATGAGTGGTACAGGTTGCGGAGATCGGCGCCGGGGTTGTAGTATAGGTCAAGCCGCTTGGAACGGTATCGCTCCAGGTGACATCGTAAGCGGTGGTGGAGCCGGAGGCGGGATTGGTGAGGGTGATAGTGAAAGCAACTGTATCGCCCGCATCGGCAGCAGCGGGAGAGACAGTTTTGACCGTGTTGACGACCGGCTCGATGACGGTGACGTTTGCGGCGGAGGTTGAGACGCTCCCGCCATCCCATGAGAAAAGCGCCGAATTGTTGAGAAGCATTCCCGACTGGTTGCCAGCCACATTCAGGGCGACCACGCGGTAGGTGAGAACGATCGTTTCCGCCGTCGCATTATCGAGATTGGTGTTGGTAATATTCCCCAAATTAAAGGTGACGGTTTGTCCGCCTGGGGCGATGCTGGGAGTGGTGCTGCCGCTGATGGAAAGGCCGGGCGAGAGAGTCACCGAATCGAGCGCCACGAAAGCCAGCCCCGCATCGAGCGTATCCACCAGTTGCGCGTTGGGCGTGACGCCTTCTGGAATGGTTAGAGTAACGGTGTAGGTGGCAAACTCGCCAATCACAACCTGATTGCCGGCGTTGGCGGCATTGTTGATCTCTGTGGAGACAAGGACTTTGGACGCAGCCGGCGCGGCAACGGTGACGGTGGCATCCTCCGACTGGGGCGCGGGCAGGAAGTTCGGACCTCCCTCTGAACCTGAGTAATTGACCAGCGTGCCTGTGTTGGTATATACGCCGGGAGCAATGTCCGACCTTAAGCGCAAGTCATAGGTGATGACGATGACATTGTTGCCCGAATTGGGGTCATGCGACTGACACACACCCTGCCCGACGGGGTCCACCAGTTTGATGCCGCCGCCGAACAGATCGCCGGGGGTGGCGGCTGAATCGTCAGGTCTGGTGTAGGAAATTGGACCGGTGCCGTTGCCGTAGTAAATTTGCAGATTGATGCTGTTTGGATCGCCGACGGTGGGATATTCGAACGCCAGCGCATCGAAGACATCCTGAATCACAATATCAAACGCGCCGTTGATACTGGTGCCGCTGTTTTCGATGAAAATGGCAAAGGTCACCCGATCGCCGGCGTCCACGCCGCTGATGTCGCTGTCAATGGGCAGGGTGCTGGAACTAATGACGCCGCTCCAGCGCGGACCAGACGAGCCGGGTGCAGTGAAGGTAATCGGCAAGGCCGGCGTGAAGGTGACTCCTGTGCGATCGCTCGCTACAACACTTTTGGTGGTCGTCAACACCGGTTCGGTGAGGATAATTTGCACAATGGCATTCGCATCCGCTGTGCCGGCGTTGGTGGACCCCTCATAGGCGTGCGCCTGATTGGTCAGGTAGAGGCGGTCGGTAAAGGGATCGTCGGAAACAGTGACGGTGAAGAGGATATCCACGATGTACTGCTGCTCGGTCGGACCATCGAAATTGCCATAGATGAAGTTCAGGCGGTTGTTGGCAGAATCAGAAGTAATCGCAGGAACAATAGCGGAGTAGTTGCGGAAAGTGTCGCTCGGTCCGAACTGGGCGTGACCGGCAGCAGGAGCAGTGCCGCTGATGACGTCATCGAAAACCCAGGCGGGACCGGCTGTGCCGTTCTCGTCCGGGTCGCCGACGTGGAATACCGGCAGAGGCAGATAATCGTCGAATGAAAGGTTTTCCACGTCGCCGGTAGGAAGAGAATAGGTCAGGCGATAGGTAACGGTATCACCGGGCTTGACCTCGACGGGGGAAGCGGGAGCGCTTCCGTTGACGGCGTAAATGGACTTGGTCAACGAGCCGCGGCCGATGCTCACGCCGGCGGAGGAACTGTCGGCTTCCGCCTGGCCTGTGGGCGTGGAAGCATCCAAGGTGGAAAGCACATTGCCGACGATGTTGACTGTGTTATTTAACGTATCACCCTGGTCCACGCTGGAATCGCCGGAGGGATAGGCATCGGTGAAATTCTGCTGGATAACCGTGCGATACACGATGCGGCCGCTGGTGGGACCGTCGTTATAGCCGCTGCATGATGGATCGCCGGCGACGCCGCCGGTCGGCACACAGCCGCCGATGAGACGCCCATCCTGCCCGCGGGCAATGATTTCGTTCGAAACACGGAAGACAAGCGTGGTTGTGCCATCATTGGCAGCAGGGTTGTCGAATTCACATTCGGGACCGGGACCGCCGCTGTAGTTGCAGGTTATATCGTAATTGGCGGCGTTGAAAACAGCCGGGACAAGTGTGTATGTATTACCGTTGATTTCGAGCGTGGGGGCAAAGGAAGAATCGAAATGCTGTCCATCCGAGAGGGTATCCGTAATGACGACACCATTGAAGGCGAAGAAGTCGGAAATCTGAAAATCATGGGTGTATTCCAGCACCGCGCCGGGCGCCGGCTGACCGCCCCCTATGACGCTGACATTTTTCTGGATGGCAATGGATTTGTCGGTGAGCGTATGTTCACAGCCGGGCGGGTCCTGTGTGAACGTTCCGCCGGTATCGCGTGCGTCGAGCGGAGCCCACGTCCCGCCGCCGCTGGCGTTGTTGCAGGAAGTCGCGTCGTCGCCGCTGACGGGGTCAATGACCGAAGCATTGCTTCCATCGCGTAATGGAATGTAATACTCGAAGGTCATCGTCACTGTACCGCTGACGGAGGCGAAGTTGCAGGAGAGCGTCCCTCCAGGGGCGGACGGGTTGCTGTGCGTGCAAGATGCGCCGCCGGGAACGGTGCTGACGAGCGAGACGAACTGCATGTTATTGGGCAGCACGTCGGTCAGGTTGAACGGACTCATCGTCTGACCAGGGGCAATGGCGGCGGTGACGGTGTAGCGGCGGGGGAAGTTGGGACCGGTGGCAGTTTCGTCTTCGGGACCGAGGTAGGTTTTCTGCAAAGTGAAAAGGGTGGGGGTGACGCTGTCACTCGTCCAGCCGCTCAGGCTCAGGCTGGGGTCGTCGCCGCAGCACCAGTCATTGAAGGGAGTGTAACCGAACTGATAACCGCCGCGCGCCTGAATGGTGAGCGGCGTTCCCAAATCAGCCAGATTGCTCATCGAGACAGTAACATTCACTACAAGCGGCGGCTGATCGGGTGTAAACGAACCAAACGGCAGGCGCAAGGCTACAAACGTATCTCCGGCGCTGCCACAGACTTGAAGCGGATTGCCCGTGCTATCCACCATATAGGGATGGTTCACACAGGTCACACCGCCGGAGCCGGGAAAGGTGAGAACAGTGTTCTCAAGATTCACACCCAAATAGGTGGCGCTGACGAATGTTAAACCGTCCAGCGGCAGGTTGGTGTTTTGTGCGCCGTCCGCGCCGTTGGTCGGGATGATGAGGTCAATGAGAGGTCCATAGCCGGGGACGGTATCGGTGTTATCGAAGGTGACGGTAAAGGCAACGTTGTTACCGATGAACTCCGCAGGCGGAACGTTGAGCGAAATCGAGGGAGGAATGTCCTCCAGCAGCCGCTCGGCCGGCGCAGCGGATACAGATGCGCTTCTCCAAACGCTTTGGACGGTGAAGAGAACGAAAATGAAAACAAGGTGAAAAACAAAGCGCAGCCAGCCGGTGCGGCGGGATGAAAAAGAAGATGACATATATCCTCCGTCCTCAAAAAGGGTATCTCGTTGTTCCAAACACAACGGTCAAGCAGGTTGGTTTATTTGCTCCCCCGAATCGCCTAAAAATAAAATAAGTGCCCAGGAATTGCGACCAAACTTGGATTCGGGACAACGCGCTTTACAGTACTTGCGTACTATTACAATTTTATGACGCCTGACACTCAATGACAATAGTGAAAACTTTTATTTTCGTCAGGTGTAACCTGCTCTTTTGCAAAGTTGACATCCCTCAGTGCATCGGGTATCCTTGCCTGCGTCCGGGCGGGTCCGGCGCGGCAGAGCCTGTCGAACCCCGCCAGGGTCGAAAGACAGCAACGGTAAGGCGGTGTCTCTGGGTGCCGCCGGTCACCTGCCCGGACATTTCTCCCCCATGAAAGCATTTCGCTGGTTGCTCATTCTGCTTGCCTTTCTGCTCGGCGCCGCTGCGGGACTTGCCTATGGCTGGTTCCTCGAACCGGTGGAATACTTTGACCTGCCCCCCGAGGCGCTCCGCGCCGACTATAAAACCGACTTCGTTCTGATGACCGCCGAAGCATACCGCCTCGAACAGGACCCCGGAACTGCCGCCCGCCGCCTGGCAATTTTTGGCGCCCAGCCGCCCTACGTCATTGCCGCCGAAGCGCTCGATTACGCCCGCGCCAACGGCTTCGCCGACGCCGACATCGCCCTCCTGCAGGAACTCGTTACAGCCATGCAAGCCTGGAGCGGAATCAATCAATGAGCCGCACCTGGTATTTTCTGGGACTTTTTATTGCGCTTCTTCTTGGACTGGGGGCTGGTCTTGCTTACGCCTGGGTCATCTCTCCCCGCAGCCTGAGCGACGCCTCCCCCGCCCTCCTGCGCGCCGATTTCAAAGACCAATACCGCTCCGCCATTGCCGCCGCCTACGCCTCCAGCGGAAATTTGCCCCGCGCCCAGGCAAGGCTGTCGCTCCTTGGCGATGGGGACGCCGCCGAAGCCCTCAACGCCCAAGCACAACGAAGCCTCGCCCGCGGCGACTTTGCCGACGCCGACCGCCTCGCTGCCCTCGCCCTTGCCCTCGAAACGGGTGCATCTGTTTCTCTGCCAGGCACGACCAGCGAAACGCCGGCGCCGCCCACGCCTGTTTTACCCTCCCCCACAACGCTTAACTTCGTCCTCACCGAAACGCCGGAAACACTCGAGACCGTTCCGGCAGCAACCCTGCCGCCCATTCTCACCTCCCCTCCGCGCCCCACGCGGACCCCCTCCCCCACACCGGGAGCGCCTTTCCGTCTGGTCGGGCAGGATACCGTCTGCGACCCGAATCTGCCGGAAGGACTGCTGCAAGTCATCGTCCTCAACGCCAGCCGCAGACAGATGCCCGGCGTCAAAATCCTCGTCACTTGGGATACGGGCGGCGAGGAGATTTTCACCGGTCTCAAACCGGAACTTGGCAACGGCTATGCCGATTTTCTCATGTCGCCCGGCGTTCCCCATGCCGTCCAACTTGCGCTGGGAAGTGAGATTGCCACCGCTCTCACCCCGCCCACCTGCCGCACCCCCAACGGGGAAACGTATTTTGGCGGGTATAAACTCACCTTCCAACAACCGTAAGAAAATTTACTCTTATTCACTCACCTTACGCGGTGGCGCGAGATTCATCTCGCGTTTTCAAGCGACATGAATGTCGCGCTACGAGAAAACTACGTAACATCAGTTATTCAAAAGAAATCAGCAGCCTTTATCGGAATTACCGTCCCAAAGGTTTGGTTTGAGCAATTTGAACATCTGGTAGCAACCTTCGAGACGTTTTTTTCTAATTACCGATAAAGTCCAATAAAAATCCCCTCGCCCGGCGGGGAAAGGGGATCATTAGGAACACAAGTGTTTCTACGGCATCGGGTTGTTGTTTGCCCAGTCGTTGCCGAGGCGCACTTCCACATCCACAGTGGAGGCGGGGTCGGGCTGGATGCGAATTTGGACGCTGGAGGACACGCCAAACACCGTCTGCAAATATTTCAGCGTGTACAGTTTCGGCGAGTACAACACGATGACCGTGCGGTCATAGGCGCGGTCGGCGGGACCGACTTCGGTGACCGGCACGCCCAGCGAAAGCAAATAGTTACCGGTGTTGTATTCCAGGTTAGGGGTGAATGTGCCGTTCAACACGCGCACGCGCGCCCCGTCCGCCTGCATCAGCGCGGCAGGGTCGCCCTGCGCCAGCGGGCTGACGGCTCCGCCGAAGATTTGGTCGCGCAGTTCGCGGATTTTATCGGGGAAGGGCTTCAAGACGCTGGCATTTTCGCCGCCCAACACGACGTTATCCAGCGCGCCCATGGTGTAGTCAATGATGCCGCGCTTGATGTTCTCTGGGGGTATCTCCGTCATCAGCGCCCCAAGCCGCAGCGCATCTTCAAAAGACAGATTGGTCCGCAAGCCCGATTGGGCTTCGCGGTACACATCCGGCGCAATCGCCACCATCTTCGGGAAATTGGCGGGATTGAACACCTGGTCGCGCAATGCCATGATGACCAACTGCTGACGGTTCGCACGATCCACATCGCCGCCGTTGGTTTTGCGGTTGCGGGCATAGCCCAACACGAGGTAGCCGGGGAGCACCTGACACCCCGCTTTGATTTTCACTTTGTTCGTCCTGCCGATGATGCTGACCTGAATGGGTTCCGGGATGCAGATGTACAAACCGCCCATCGCGTCAATGGCTTCCTCAAAGGCGCCGAAATCCACCTGGGCGTAATACTGGATCGGCACACCGAGCAAATTCTCGACCGTCTTCATCGCCAGCGCCGGTCCGCCGCCGGGGAGTTTGTTGCCTTCGCCGGAGGAGTAGGCGGTGTTGATGCGGCTGTATCCAAAACCGGGGATGTTGACCCACAAATCGCGCGGGATGGAAATCATGCCGGCGGTCTTGGAAAGCGGGTCAATCGTGAAGAGAATCATCGTATCGGAACGCGGCGCGCCCAAGCCTTGCACCCAGTCGCGTTCGTCCAAACCCAGGAAGAGGATGTTGACGCGGCTGGCGCCATCCCAGGGCTGGGGCAGGTTCGCACTGGGAACGTTCACCGGCGGAGGCGGCAGGCTTTCCACCGCGCTGGTCGCCACGGGAGTCCCTTCTTCGTTTAGAACGGGTCCGTTCAGTGTAGTAGCCGCGCCGCAGGAAGCGGGTGTCATGCCGGGCAGAGGCGTGGTGGTCCAACAGGTCACAATACCGCGCACAAAAAGGAACGCAGCAACCGCTAAAGCGACAGCCAGCATCCAAAAAATGATCGTTCCCACAGAGGGGCGTTTGATGGTTTTCAGCAAGTTCATTTTCTATTCCGGTTTCAGGTAAATCATGTTCAATCCAAGGCGCTCCAAACCTTCCTGCGCCCAATATTGCAGAAGGGAGGAGTCTTCCTCCATGACCTTCATCATCACAGGGATGGCGCGGTGGTCTTTGATTTCCGCCAGCGCCCGCAGCGCCAGGATGCGCGCAGACTGCGCTCCTGCCTTCACGACCTCGATGAGGGCGGGGACGGCGGCGGAACCGATTTTGACCAGAGCGTTTGCCGCGAGACTTCCGACCATGCCATCCGCATCGCTCAAGGCGCGGACCAGAGGCTGGATTGCGCTTTCATCGGCTTTGACCGCCAGCCCGAGCGCCGCACACTGACGAACTTCCGGGGCGGGATCCTCCGTCAGAAACGGGATCAGCCATTCGGTCCGGCAATGAGGCGACTGAGCGAGGGCGCGCACCGCCCACCAGCGGGTGTCCGCATCGGGGGAGCGGGTCAATTCCAAAAGAGAGGGGATCACGCTCTCGCCCAGTTCCATCAGGGCGGCGACGGCGCTTTCGGCGCGCGCTTCATCCCCGCTGGTGAGGTCGCTCAGGAGGTCTTGCAGGGCGTTCACGCTATTTGGCGGGAGGCGGCACAGGCAGGTCTGCCGCGGCGGTGTTCATCCACTTGTCACCCTCGTCAATGAGCATGACGGGGATGTCATCAACGATGGGATACTTGCGCCCGCAATCGTTGCAGATGAACCAGGCATTGCGGTGCAGGGTGAGTTCGCCGCCCGTCGTGCGGACGCAGTTGGGACAGCGCAGGATTTCGATGAGGGTTTCGCTTACCATTGTCACTCCATTTTTAGCGGGGGGATTTTACCATGCTCTTCGGCAGGGTCTTGCGTTGGTGAACAGGATGGACAGGATAAAGAGGATTGGCTTTTTGCAAACCCGACGTTGTGGTAGAGAACGTTCTCTAACGTTGCGCTTTGTGGTTGGAGGTATCAACCGGAGGGGCTTCGGCACAGGTTCTTTTCTTCCGCCAGTTTTTCGGGCTTTTTGGAGTCAGGTCCATACTGGCAGACCGCCCGCCAGGGTTCGTAGTGGGTGGTGATTTGGTCTTGGAAGAGGACGGTGCCGTTCTGGTACACAGTGCGGGTGACGGTGACATCTGCGCCGTTTGCCGCCCAGTCCACCTGTTTCATTTCGTTCTTCCCAAGTTCGGGGTTTTCTTCGTAGAGCGGCGGAGGCGCAGGGACGACATTGGTCGGTCCGCTGGTGTCCCACGACACGCTGCGCCCGTCTTTGGTGGAGTAGAACTTCCAGGTGAGGGTACGCGCGTTGACGTTGACGTAGGTCTCCATCAAAATCCAGTAGGGCGAGTCGTTCTTGAACTTGAAATCCACGAGCGGGAAGTAAACGGTGGCATCCAGCCCTGCCAGGCGCGGGTCAATTGCGCCGCTGGCGGTCATTTCATAGTAGGAAACGCGATAGGCATGGGAGTAGCGCTCCACGATGGGAAAGCCGGCAAAGAAGGCGGTGCGGAAGAGGGTGGTACTGACCTGGCACACGCCGCCGCCCACGCCCTTGATGGTCCGCCCGCCGTAGATGATGAGCGCCTCGGCAAAGCCGCTCTCGAGGCTCACGTCGCCCATCGTCTCGCCCATTGAGAAGACCTCTCCGGGCGCCACCAGCACGCCATGAAAGCGCGAAGCCGCCGCTTGAATGTTTTGAATGCGTTCCGGGCTGGAGCCGTAAAAGTAGGATGTCTCTGCCCAGAGCAGTTCGGTGATGCCAAGTTCCGCGCCGGTGGCAGTGGAAGCAACCTTGGGCTGCTGCTCGACAATCACCAGCGGCACGGTATGTTCGCCGCGCAGCAACGCCTCGTTGATGGCGCGAACGCTGGCGTCCACATCCACCACCAGACCGGTCTGCGATTCGGCAATGACCTCCAGTTGGCGTGTATTGTCGTTGAAGATGAAGCGGGCGTTTTGGGCAGGGCGATCCACGCGGCTCTTGACGACCTGCAGCATCTCACTCAAGCCGGCGGTATTAAGCACCACCTGCACGCCGTCCGCTGTTTTTTGCACGCCGAGCAGGTTGGCAAGCACCTGCACATCATAGACAAACGGACCGGGGTTGGATGCGCCGGCGTTCGGCACGACCAGCGTCAGCGGCTGGCTGAGGATCATACGCGCCGTCTCCGCCTGGGCGCTCACGTCAATGACCTGCGGCTGGATTTCCTGAATGACAAGCGGCACTTCGCCGTCGCTGAAGGTTTGCAGCTGCGCGCCGAGATAGACGAGCGTGGCGTCAATCTTCAACTCACGCCCCACCTGCCCGGGTGTGGCAACCACGTTCGTGCCTTCGAGGCTCAAGCCTGCCTCGCGCACGGGCTGGTCCACCTGCTGGGCAATCTGCCGCAGGTATTGATAGGCAACCCGCTGATCGAAGACGATGACCGGCTGGATATAGACGCCGCCGGCGCGCGCCCGGATCTGCTCGGACAACGCCTGGAACAGCCCCCCGCTTCTTCCCAGACGGTAGGCGGTCATTGCGCTGGACGACGGATCGAAGACCATGCCTAATTCTGCGGGACTCGCCACCCAGGCTTTTTCTCCGTCGCGGAAGAGGATCTTGCCGCTGACAGGGTAGGACAGAGTCTGATGAAGTTTGACCGCCGCATCGGACGGGGTCATGCCCGAAAGGTCCACGCCTGCGACCGAGACGCCGGGGAAGATGCGTCCTGCATAGAGCAGTTGGTATCCCACCACCCAGGCAATGACCGCGACGAAAAACAAAGTCACGCCGCTGACCAGCGCGGCGACAATCTGCGGAAAGAGGGGAACCCGCTGATAAGGTTGAGAGATGGAAGCCATGTTTGAAAATTATACCTTGCGGAAGAGTCGGCGAATTAATTCGACATGAGTAACAGCAGAACGTTATGCCGCATTTTCAGGCGACATGAATCCCGTTTGGGGACAATGTGTCGCGCCACCGTATAAGGGCAACTCCCCCGTATAACGGACGCCGCCGGTCATTTGTTCCCGCCGAGCCGCAGACGCGGAATGAGCATGGGCGTGACGGATTTGTATTCTGCGTATGCCTGTCCGAACTCGCGCAAGAGTTTCCGCTCCTCGAAATACGCGCCGATGAGGATATAGGCGGTAAGAGCAAGATACACAACGAACCTGTTGACCGTCACATTCGGCGAGAGCCAGAGGATGAGCAGACCAAATGTATAGAGCGGATGACGCATGTAGCGGTAAAAGCCGTTCGTCACCAGCCTGCCCGGTTGTTCCTCCTCGAACAGTTGCTTCAGCCCGATAAAGGACAGCGTGTCGGTTTGGAGAACTGCCACCCCAAGGAGTATCACCGAGAGTGCCTGCCCCGCCAACATGAAGAAACTCCACGGCGAGGGGATTTGGTACAAGCCTCGATCCGGCAGGATGAGCATGAGGTAGAGAATGGGCGCAAAAGAGACTGCCGAGAAGATGTTGTAGAGCAGGCGGTATGTCCTCATGAAGCCGCCGCCCAGGGCGCGGTGAAGGAAACTTTTGAATCCGAGCGAGGCGGTAAGGGAATGGACAACACCCCAAAGCACGACGGCAAGTATGAGCCAAGACATACAGGCATTTCCTTTCATGTTAACTCACCTTACGCAGTGGCGCGAGATTTATCTCGCGTTTTCGGGCGACATAAATGTCGCGCTACGAGAAAACTGCGTAAGGTGAGATGTTAAGTTCGGGATGAAGATAAAGCGCATTGCCCGACGCTGGAAAGCGTCTCTTACGCACCGCATAGGCAGACGTTCTCCCCTGGCACCGCCCGCCAGGGCAGGTGTAACGTCCGCCCGTTATATCCCGAATTCATGTGAGAAATAGACGCCGCAGCGCGGCTGGGGTTTACTTCGTCCAATATGGCGACCTCAAGGTCGCCCTACCCAAAAGCGGGCAGCAGGAGGGTTTCGGAGCCGTTCCGCACGATGTAATGAGGCACCCATGCCACGCCGAAGAGGGTGACGAAGAGGTTCGTCTTTTTGGGAGCGATGGTCACCTCGGTGATGTCGTTGACGGCGCTCCCCCAGCGGTCGTTGATTTCGCCCAGGGTTTCTTCGCGGCGGCGCTGGAGTTCGGCAATCTGTTTTTTGTATTGGGCGATGGCTTCCACGGATTCCTGGACTTCGGCTTTTGCCTGTTCGGTGAGGCGGCGTTTGGTGAGCGAGGAGGAGAGGCGCGAGGCTTTGCGTCTGCCGCCGAACAGACCGGTCAGGTTTTCGAGGTGCGTGCCGGCTTCCTCCACTTTGCGGTTGGTGAGTTCCGCCTGGTCTTCCGCCAGTTCACGCTCTTCGCGGGCGAGTTTGTCTTCGAGCGCCTTGAGTTGACGGTCGAGGGACGCGAGGGCTTTGGCGATTTCGGCGTCGCGTTTTTGGCTGGCGGCTTCGGCGCAGGCGCGCATGAATTCGGCACGGCTGACATCTGGACCGGCATACACTTTGAGCGTCTCGTTGGCGCGCGCCTGCACGGAGGTGGTGCGGAGAACCCAGTCGGTGAAGTCTCGCTGCAGGGCGGCGAGCAGACGGGGGTCGTTGAGCGGCGCGTCAAGGGCGTCGAAACGGGAGGAGGGGACGGGGAAGGTCTCCACGTTTTCGAGAGCAGAGGCGTCGAGTAGGTGATCTTCCCAGCGGAGGGCAGTGCGTTTGTCCAGCGTTTGGACGAGGGCGGCGCGGCTAACTTCGCTGTCCACGCCGAGTTTGCGGTCGAGGAAACGCACATTTGCCGAAGCAATCAGGGCGGGGCGGTAGAGGATGCCTTCCATCATCGCTTCGGAGGGCATGGTCTGCTCGGCGGCTTGGAAGGCTTCGGGCAGGCTGAGGTTTTGGGGGAGGAAGTATTCTTTGATGCCGGCGGGGAGGGGTGGTTTGGTTTGAGTGCCAGCCGATTGATTTGCGGTTTTCGATGGACGATTTGCGATTGACGATGGACGATGAGTTGGAGCGGGCGCTGCCATGAAGGAGGGAGATTCGGTCTCAGCGGAGGAAAAGGATTGGGAGGCTGGAGCAGACGCCGGCGGAGTCTGAAGCGTTTTGTCTGCGTTGGCGAGGCGGTTGAGTTCGGGAATCCGATGGCGGGCGAGGGGTCCGGCGAGGTAGTTCATCGCCCAGCGCGAGTGCAGGAGGACGGGCGCTTTGGCGTGGACGTTGTGGAGGAGGAAGACGCGCTTGCCGAGCGAGGAGATGAGGCGGTCGAATTCGCCGCGCGGGATGCCGCCCGCCGCACCTTCGAGACCGTCTAGCAGGCGTTGTTTGTCCTGTTCGGTTTGCAGTTTGCCGATGAGCCAGGTGCCGGCGTTGGAGAGTCCTTTGTAGTCCACGTCCACAGGGTTTTGGGTGGCGAGGAGGAGACCAAGACCGAAGGCGCGCGCCTGTTTGAGCAGACGGAGGAGAATGGCTTTGGAGGGCGGGTTGCGCTGGGGCGGGACGTAGCCGAAGATTTCGTCCATGTAGAGCAGGGCGCGCAGGGAAGAGGCGCCGTTTTGGGTGCGCATCCAAGTTTCGACGGCGGAGAGCAGGAGGGTGACGAAGAACATGCGCTCGGCATCGGAGAGGTGGGCGAGGTAGAAGATGCTGTGGCGCGGACGCCCGTCGGCGGTGCGGAGCAGGGAGGCGATGTCGAGCGGTTGACCTTCGCGCCAAACCTCGAAGGCAGGCGCGGCGAGGATGTTGTTGAGCGCCATCGCCAGGTCCATGCGGTCTTTGGGAGGGAAGAAGGAGTCCAGGGGGAAGGCGCCAAGTTTGTCGAAGGGCGGGGTTTGGGTTTGGAGGATGAGTTCGGCGAGGTCGAGGCTTTTGCCGCGGCTCCAGGCGGTTTCGAAAAGATTCGCGAGCAGGATGTGTTCGCGCGAGCGGAGGGGGTCAATGTCGTTGTAGCCCACCAGCCCAAGCAAAGCGGTGACGGCGCTGGCGATTCGCTCGCGCAGGACTTCGCGGTTTTCGTCCCAGGGAATCTCCGGCGCGGCGAGGGAGGAGAGGACGCTGACGGGAATGCCCGAATCGGAGCCGGGGGTGAAGATGGTGAATTGCGCCGAGTTTTTGAGCGCCAGAATGCGCTCGCGTTCGATCCCCCATTCCTGTAAGCCGTTCCGCCAGGCAAGCGCGGTTTCTGCGGCGGCTTGTTCGGTGGTTTTGCCGGCGCGGCGCGCCTGGTCGGCATCCACCCAGGGTTGGAAGTCTTGCGGGGCGAGGTCGGGGAAGTGGAGGAGTAAATTCGTGAGGTCGCCCTTGGGGTCAATGATGAGGGCAGGGATGCCTTGCAGGGCGGCTTCTTCGAGCATGGCAATGCACAGACCGGTCTTGCCGGAGCCGGTCATGCCGGTGACGACGGCGTGGGTGGTCAGGTCGGCGGGGTCGTAGTTGACGCTTTGGTCTGTAATGGATTGGGAAATAGGATCGAAGGCGCGTCCCAGGTAGAAGGTTGAGTCGGTCATAAGGTCTCCTGCGCGAAATTTCAATGGGACGATTGTAGCCCATCCGGCAGGAAACGCCCATTAAAAATTTTGCGGAGGCTGAGCCTCCGCAAAATCAGTCGTTATCGTTATCATCATCGTTATCGTTGTCGTTGTCGTTCGTATTGCTGTTGTCGTTATCGTTTGTATTCGTGTTATCGTTCGTTTCGGTGTTGGTATTGCGGGGAAGCGGCGTCGGCGAGGCAAAAAAACTGGGGGCAATAAACTCGATCTCTTTCACGATGAAAATGCCCTTGTCGTAATAGCCCTTCGCCTTTGCAAATGCGCCCACGGCAGGCGTACCCTTGATTTCCTCTGCAAATTGGAGGTCCAGCACGATGCCGTTGACGACAATCAATTTGTTTTGGATGGAAGTGACAGTGCCTTCGATGGACTCTTCGGCAGGGGTTGCCGTTGCTGTGGGAGTCAATGTAGAAACAGGCGTGGGCGTTTCGGTTCTGGACGGGACGACTGGTTCGTTCTCCTCAGCCTGATCATTCTCTTCAGCATCTTCTTCGTCCTCTTGTTCGTTCTTTTCACCTTCGGGCAGGCGGGTGCCGGGCGGCAACAACTCGATTTGTTGAGCAAGGACGCCGGCGCCTTGAGTTTGTCCGCGCACACGTACCGCCGCGCCAACGGTCACCGGCTCGGCGGGCAGGAGGGTTTCGGCGGAGAGAAAGACCGGGATGCCGGAGACCTGCCACTCGGTCCCAGATTGACGCGTGACGTAGCCGGAGAAATCCACTTTGGCAGAACGTCCACGGGCGATGAGTTCGTGCAGTTCCTCCAGCCGTTCGTTCTCATGTTCGAATTCGAGCGCTTCACGCTGTTCGGGGTTGAAGACGAAGAAGAGCGAGAGGCTTTCCCATGTGCGTTTGACCGGGTAGAGGCTGTCGCCGGGCAGGGTGGTGGTGGAAGCGCGCACCAAACTCGTGCCGCTGACAAAGAGCATGGCAACCACCGCGAACATGACGAAGGCGCGCCGCAGCGGCGCGAGCCAACCGCGGCGTACGGGCGGCAGGAAGAAGATGGTTTTGCGTTCGCGTTGTTCGCGTAATTCGGCGGCGCGCTGGAGAACACGGGCGCGGCTTCGGCGCATCACCGTTTCGGACGGCGGAGGCACAGCCATGGCTTTTGCTTTCACAGCCGCTTCGAGAATGGGGCGCAGTTCGTCCGCCAGTTCGGGGCGGCGGAAGAGGACGGTGTCCACATCGGCGCCTTGCTCCAGTTCCTTGAGGCAGATTTCCAGAATTTCGTATTTATTCATCTTTCGCCTCCCCAATCAGCCGCTGAAGTGCGGCAAGCGCGCGAAATTGGAGGGCTTTCACGGCATTGACTTTTTTCTTCATGGTTTGTGCGGTTTCTTCGAGCGAGTATCCCTGCCCGAAGCGGAGCGCCAGAACGTGCTGTTGTTCTTCGGTCAGTTGGGTGTAGGCGGAACGTACAGCGCGATGTTGTTCGCGCTGATCCACTTCGTCGTGGACGTGGGTGGAATGGTCGGGGATGAGGTCGGAAAGAGCTTCGACGGGTTTGCGGTAGCGGCGGCGCAGATAGTCGTTGACGGCATTGGAGGCGGTGGCAATCAGCCAGCCCTTGAGGCTGGACTGCGGTCCCTGACGTTTTTGGGAGGCTTCCAGCAGGCGCAGGAACACTTCGCTGGCGAGGTCTTCCGCCGCCGCATCGTCGTCTATGCGGTAGCGGACGTAGCGATAGATTTCTGCAAAATAGCGGTCATAGATGGCGGCGATGGCTTGCGAATCCAAATTTTGCAAACCGTTCAGCGCGCTTTGTTCGTCGTAAACAGACATGGTCTGCATGTTCCCAGGAAGTAGGATTCTCGAAAATTGAAGAAGTGCGAGTTGCATGAGTATAACATTCCGGGGTGCGTCACTGCGGCGGTTGGACGACCTGGTACAGGATTGCCTGGTCGTCGCGGTACACTTCCCTCAAGCCGGGGTCGTTTTCTGCGGCGCGGATGAAGCCGCCGTGCTTCAGGTCGGTGTGGACATACTGCGAGCCAAACCTGACGGCGATGAGGCTGGAGGGATGCTCCACCTTGCCTTGAGAGATGAGTACCCACAGGTCATAGAGTTCGGGGTCGTATAACTGCATGTAGGTTGGGTCGAGACCGATGAGGTAGGTGTTGTGCGTGTTGTAGTAGAAGAGGCGCGGGAAGTCGTCCCAGTCGGTTTGGAAGACGCGGGAACCGGCGGGGGTGTTTTCCATCAGCCATTGAGAGGCGCCGGCATATAAGTTGTAGGGCTTGGAATCGTCAATCGCTTCACGCGCCCTGGGAATGGATCTGCCAACACTGACCGCCACCGCCGCCGAGAGCAAAAGCAGAGGGGCGTTCTTGACAACCCGCATGAGGGGAGATGATGTGGAAACGCGGCAGGCAAATTGACGGTCGAGAAAATGACCCGCCCAGGCAAAAGCGGCAAAGATGAGGGCAAACGGCGGGAAGTATTCTACAAAGCGGCGCGCCTGCATGAGCATGAGTCCGAACAGCAGGGCGGCAAGCAGGGCAAAGGCGGTGCGGGTGTCCATGCGGCGCTCGGTCAACCCCAAGGCAACGATTCCGCTGACGAAGAAAAGCAGGGAGGGGAGGGAGTTTTCGAGGATTTGTTGAGTGTTGTAGGGGAACCACTCATTGCCCACGCTGACGGCTGTGGCGTTGGTTAATTTGGGGAGCATGTGATGCCAGGAAAAGATGACGTTGGCGGGAAAGTAGGGGTTGATGACAACGCCAAGGGCAATGCCGGCGGCAATGTAGAGCAGGGGTTTGTATTCGAGACGCCGCTCTGCGAGGAGGACGGCAACGACATGGAGGACGCCCAACGCCAGCATCAGCGGGAAGGCGTCGTACAGCCAGACGTATACAAAGGAAAGGGCGGCAAGGCGCTTGTATTTCTTTTCGAGAAGCCAGGCGATGCCCAGCGCAAGGAACGCCAGCGAAAGTGACTGGGCGCGCGTCACGCTCATGCGGTAGAGGAAAGCATCGGAAACGCCGAGCAATGCCAGCGCCCACAGCCAGTCGTAGGGAATGCGCTGACGGTGGAAGAGAAACCAAATTGCAAGAAACGCCAGGCTCGAAAAAACCACCGCCGACCATTTGGCGCCGATTCGCAGGTCTGCAAACCAGGTGAAGGGAATCAGCGCAACGTGATAGAGAAAATGATGGTCATAGTATTCCTGCGGATTCAGAATGGAGAGCGGGAGCCAGGGAAACTCGGGCTTCAACCCTTCGGTACGCATGATTTGTGCCAGTTTGATGTGATAAAAGCCGTCGTTGTCGGGCATGTTGGGCGTGGAAAATTGAATGAGCGCCATGCCCAAAACAAACAGCAGGAAGATGCCAAGCGGGAGAAGGGTTTGTCGCAGCGGTTTCATCGAGGCGTATCCGTGAGAATGGAACATCTGGAGCGGTGACGGCATCCAGATGTTCCATTTGTGACTTTATGGGGTGGTAACAGTAAAGAGGTTAATCGTCGCCGTTGGAGTTGCCGTTATCGTTGTCGTCGTCATCGTCATTGTCGTTGTTGTTGTGATTCGAATTGCTGTTGCCATTACTGTTATCGTCGTCATCGTCGTCGTTGCTGTTGGAGTTACTGTTGTAGTTTGAATTGCTGTTCGAGTTGCCGTTGTCATCATCGTAACCGGTGTTGTCATTGGCGTTATCGTTGTCATCATCGCCAGGGGATTTCTTTTCAATCTCACGGACGATGAGCGAGCCATCGGAGCCAGCCATCAGATGAAGTTTGACGTAATCGCCGACGGCAACGATGGTTTTGAACTCAGTGAGCGAAGTGATGACATAGGTCATGCCGTTGACGGTGATGGAGTTTGCCGAGAGGGCTTCTACAACGCCATAGACTTCCTGCTCGTCATCGTCGGATGCGTTGTCGTTGCCGTTCATGTTGTCGTTGGCGTTGTCGTCATTGGCATTGTCGTTCATGTTGTCATTGGCGTTGCCGTTCATGTTGTCGTTGGCATTGCCGTTCATGTTGTCGTTGGCGTTGTCATCCGCGCCATCGGGACGGGAGACTTCGATGCGCAGGGCAAAGACACTCCCATCTGCCGCAACTTTCGCTTCCACTTTTACAATATCGCCGACTTTGATGGCGGGGTCAATCGAAGCGCCTTCCACGCTCACCACCTGTCCGCTGATTGTCCATTGCGAGGCATCCATGGCTTCGACGTTGCCGGTGAAAACGACTTCCGTGAACTGTGCGCCAGAGGAAGTATCGTCCTGCCCCGGCGTAGTTCCGGGCATTGCTCCACTGCAGGCGCTCAAGAGATACGCGCCGATGAGCAATACCGTGACAAGAAAACGATGTGATTTATTCATACCGAACCTCCATTTCTGAATCTGAGTTGGTTTAACCTGTCAGTCGCTGGAGGGCGGGAAAAGTTATGGGCAAACAAAAAACCTCCCGCAGGGCGGCGGGAGGCGGAGCGTCCAACACCTGTCAGCCGGGCGGATTATCCAGCCGGATTCCATGTCCGCGCACGGTGGTGATGTATTGATGAGTGGGGTCCAGGGCGGCGATCCGCTCGCGCAGACGGCGCACCAGCGCATCCAAAGCCTGGTCGGATACCCCGGCGGATTGTTCATCTCCCCACACTTCCGCCACCAAGTCGGCGCGGGTGACCACTTCGCCGTTGTTTTTGTAGAGCAGCCAAAGCAGTTTGAATTGCTGCGCCGAAAGCGGCGGTACCAACTGCTGATGATTAACCCACACGCGGCGGGATTTCAAGTCCATCATCAGGCGTCCCGAAGCAGGCGAGCCTTCCAGCAGCGGCGTGGTGGCATCAGAGACGAGAAAGATGAATTGCTGCGCCATGGCAATGGAAAGCAAATCGCCATCCTGCAAGACCACAGGAGCGGTGAGCAGACTGCCGTTGTGATGAGTGCCGTTCTTGCTCCCCAGGTCTTCGAGGATGACGCCTTCCGGCGTCGGCGTCAGGCGGGCATGGAAACGCGAAATCTGCCGGTCGGTGATGACGACATCACAACTCGGTTCGCGTCCCAGGACGAGGGTCTTGTTCAACTGCCAGCGCTGTCCCTTCAAGGGACCGTCCTGCGCCACCAGCAGGGGAGCATCTTCTTGCGGCGATTTCATGGATTGTTGCATCACCAGCCTTCAAGCGTCACTTGCACTTTACAAATGAAGAACGCACGAGGGCATATATTATAATACGAGAGCAAAGACGCACGCCTTCATGCAGGAACACGCCGAAACCTGCCAGCGTTATTGCGAGACAACGTCAAGCCACTGCACAAGGAGAAGAATTGCTGCCACCCCTCAAGAATGAGGAGGTACTGCGCGGCCGCTACAAGATCCGCGAACGGATCGGTCAGGGCGGCATGGGCGCCATTTACCTTGCGGACGATATGCGCCTCAAGGGGCGTCAGTGCGCCCTGAAAGAAGTGGAGTACGACCGCGCCCTCCCGGAAAACGTCAGAGAGGAAGCCCGCGAACAATTCCTGCGCGAGGCGACTGTCTTGGCGCGTCTCGACCACCCCAACCTGCCCAAGGTTTCCGATTTCTTCTCCATCGGTCCGCGCGATTACCTCGTGATGGACTACATCCCCGGCAAAGACCTGCGCACCCTGCTGCTCGAAGCGCGCCGCAACAAACGCTTCCTGCCGGAAAAAGATGTGCTCAACTGGGCGGAGCAAATTGCCAATGCCCTTTCCTTTCTGCACAGCCAGGAACCGCCCATCGTTCATCGCGATATCAAGCCCAGCAACATCAAACTCATGCCGCACGGCTTGATCAAACTGGTGGATTTCGGTCTCGTCAAAATCCTCGCCCCCGAAGAAGTGACCATCACCATTATTCAGGGACAAGGCACCGCTCTCTACACTCCCCTCGAACAATACGGCGGAAGCGACGCCCACACCGACATCCGCTCGGACATTTACTCTTTCGGAGCGACGCTCTACCACCTGCTCACCAACGAACCTCCCGCCGACGCCCGCAAGCGCTTCCTCTCTCCCGAAAGCCTGATTCCGTTACGAGAAATCAATCCTTCGCTCTCGCCTCGCACCGAAAAAGCCGTGCTGTGGGCGATGTCCATGCACCCGGACGAACGCCCTCACAGCGTCGCCGAATTCAAACAGGCATTACTCGGTCACCGCGATACTCCCACTTTGCCTGTTTCTCCTCTGAGGGTGATGCGAAACCTGCCGCCATCCCCCTCCATCGCCGAATACCTTGCCAAACCCACCGAAGCCGTGCTGGCATGGAGCGCGGCGGTCTTATTCCTGCTCAGTTTGCTTGCGACGCTGATCCGCTGAACAGCCGCCACCAAGCCCAAGCCAGTATCCCTCCAAACGCCTCCCCTGCCAGCGTAAACAACAGCACCCCAAACGCGCCTCCCGATTCGGACGCCACCCATGCCTGCGCACGCGGGAACCCCAGCGCAAGGTAGTTGTACGCCCCCAGCCCGCCGATAACCACCAGCAGGGCAAACCGCAGTCCCCACTGCGGCGTGACAATGCGGCTCACCGCCCAAAACGTGAGCAGAGCGCTGCCAAAAACACCCAACAGCACAATGAACCACAACCCCACCCGCGGATAGCCTTCCGGGGAAATGAAATCATCAGGCGGCACCACGGTGGGCGTGGGCGTGACCGTTTCGGGCGTCGCGGTGACTTCCGGCGCTACCATGGTCACTGCCACGCCGTTGCTGGTCGCGTCGAACTGTAATACCTCCGAAATGACCGCCGGCTCGCTCACCGCCCGCAATTCGACCTTGCCGGGCTTATCCACCACAAACGAGGCGCGCGCCACCCCGTCTATCGTAGTGGCTTCCACCTGTTTCAGAATGCTCCCCGTCTCATCGCTGGTGGACATGGTGAACCGCACCACCGTGCCATCGGGGACGATGTGCTGATTGCGGTCGAGCACCGGTCCCGCACGGACGGAAATGGAAGCGCCGATTTTGAAAAAGGGAGTGGGAGTGGGCAGGGGTGTGGGCAATCCCTCGCCAACGGCGAACGGAGGTTCTTCCTGATCCAGCCGCAGGGGAATGACCTGCTCGGGGTCGGGGGAGGTTTGTGTGATGAGGTCATAACCCACCGCCGGGATGGAAACCGGCGAAGCGCCCTGCAGGGAAATTTGCTGGAAGAGGATACGCGCCGCCACATCAACAAACGGAGGTTGTTTGCTGTATAAGGTGTAGTAGGCAGTGAGTTTGGAAATGTCGGTCGCGTCGAGGTAGTAGGGAGCGGTGAAGGAGAAGAGAATCACTTCCTTGTTGCGGAGCAGGTTCGGGCGTTCGGAAAAGAAGCGCCGCAGCAGGTTAATCTGCCCGTTGCCCACATCGGTCAAAGAAATGACAATCCAGGAGGCGTTGATGAGGGAAATCTCGATGTTGGTATCCGCCTTTCCATCGAGCAGGTCTTCCAATTCTTTGAAGGAAAAAGAACTGGTGCGGCTGCGGAGGATTTGCCCGCTTCCATCGGGACCGTACAGGCGCAGAACCGCCCTTTGGAAGGCGTCTTCTGCCAAGGTGCTGTGTTCGGCGCAGAGACTGCATTGCTTGTAAGGAACAACATCGGTCAGAAATACGAGGCGGTCGCTGGTGGTGGGAGGCGAGGGCAGGAGCGTGTTCAGTTCCTGCAGGTCCGGGCTGATGAGCGTGGCGGCGCTGCGGGCAATGTCGAATGAGACCTGACTGGAGCCGCCCAAACTGCTCAAGGCGTCATCCGCTGCCGCCACGTCCTGAAATTTCAGAGAGGGATACATGCGCAGTTTATGCGTGAGGATGCGCGTCACGGCGGCATCTACCAGCCGCGCAAAGATGGGGTCGTTGCGGTATTCCTGTGCAAAGGCATCCAGAATGCGCAGGGTGGCGGCGTAAGTTGTATCTGTCTCATCGGAGCGGATGTTGCCCAGGTAGAGCAGGTCGTTGCCCGCCAAAAAGGCGTCACGCGCCACCAGGCGGGGGGAGAAACTCTCTCCGTTCAGCGAGTAAAAGTCGCGCACTGCGCGGCTGCCCAAATCATCGCTGACCACCAATCCGCCGTTCGTGCGCCAGGCGGCAAACTGCGGCAAGGTCAGAATGGTGGAGAGCGCCGAGGCATCGAAACTAACCGGGCGCGTCGTGGCGCGGATGTTGCCCTGAAATCCCTGGTAACGGATGTGCGAGACCAGCAAGCCATCGGCAAGCGCCGCCGGGTCTGAGGAGGTGGTTACGGCAAAAAAGGGGGAGAGTTCCACCTGCTTCAACTGCTCGAGCGATTTGCGAACGGTGGCAACTTCGTCTTCGGGGGAGCGGTCGGAGCCGCCGCGTCCGGGGAAATGTTTGGCAACCACGAGCATCCGCCCGTTACTGCCCTCATGCAAGCCGGCAATATACGCCTGCCCCATCTTCCCCACCCAATAGGGGTCGCCGCCAAAGACGCGCGTCCCCAGGTCACTGCGCGCCGCCGGGTTGGGCGCATCCATTACATCCAGAGATGGACCCAGAAAAAAGTTGAAGCCAATCGCGGAGAGTTCAGCCCCCATCACATTCCCCACTTGTGCGGCGTTTTTCGTATTCCAAGTAGCGCCGATTGCCATTTCATTGGGCAGAGGCGTCAAGCCGTTCAAAATCTGGTCGTCCGGCGCCCCATCGCCCTCCTGCGAAATGCCGATGAACAGCGGCACATACGCCTTTGCCTGCGACGGGTCGGCATGAGAGGCATCCCACTCGATGCCCTGCAGGTCTGCAATCAACTCATGGGCGGCGGTCACTGTGTTTGGCTCTTCGACGAAGTTATCGTTTGCCGCCAGCAAAATCACTCCGCCCACATGACGATTGGCAATCAGGTCATAAATCAAAGAGCCTTCACTTCTATCCACGCCGGAAAACGTGACGAGAAACAACTGCCCCACCCGTTCTTCGGGCGTCATGGCGTCCAGCAATGCCTGAACCTGCGGCGGCGGCAGAGGAGTCTGGGCGCGGGCGCGGACCACAGGTCCAAGAAAAGAAGCGAGAAAAGTCAACAGGAGGAGCCCCGCCGAGAGACGTCTCAACGTCACCAGGGAGTCTCCGCCTGTCTTGCGCTTCGTTTCTTTGACATCAACCTGCTTACCGCTCATCGGATGGTTTCTCATCTCCAGCCTTTTCCCCGCGCAGGCGCACCGCCAACTGGGGGTCATCGGTAAAGACGCCATCCACGCCCCATTTGAAGAGACGACGCAAATCCGCCTCGTCATTCACCGTCCAGACGTGGATGCGGCGCTTGAGGCGGTGCGCAAAGTAGATGAGGCTCTGGGTGGTGTCCTTCAGGTTGGGGTGCAGGGCGTCGTATTTACCAAAGGCGAAACCAAATGAACGAGCCCACCAGCCGAGGACACCGTTCAACGCCAGCAAGCCGGTGGGAACTTCGGGCAGGTAGCGGCGGGCAGTAGTGAGGTTGCCCGGCAGGAAGGAGGAAAACAGCACGCGTTTTTGCAGCCCGAATTTTTTGACTAACATGCACACCGATTCGACGAGATGGTCGCGCGGGGTGTTGTAGTTGGTGAGTTCGACGTTGATGAAGGTGCGCCTGCCCACCGCCTCGAACACTTCGGCAAGGGTGGGAATTTTTTCGCCGCGAAATTCCGCCGAAAAGAAACTACCGGCGTCCAGCGTGCGCAGGTCGGCGAGAGAGAGGTCTTTGACCTTTCCGCGTGCGCCGGTGGTGCGGTCCACGGTAGGATCGTGAATGACGACGACCTGCCCGTCGGCGCTGAGTTTCACGTCGAGTTCGATGGCGTCCGCTCCCTGTTGAAGGGCAAGTTCGAAGGCGGCAAGCGTGTTTTCAGGCGCGTGCGCCGAGGCGCCGCGATGGGCAAAGATGACGGGGGTGGGAAGGGTATCGAGCATGGTAAAAAAGAACGGATCACGCATTACGAGAGGGGTGATGCGCAATCCGTAATGCGGGTTGGGATGAGAAGGCTAAATGTCCACAAAATAAGAGGTGGCGGCGCGGTCCAGCATTTCGCGGGACATGGTGGGCGGTACGGAAAGGTAACGGGCAATGTCGAGGATTTGGTCGCACAGGTCGCGCGGATGGGAGGCGCGCAGTTTGCGGTTGCGTTTGATGTACCACTCCTGCAAAAGGTAGGCGAGACCCTGGTCGCTGTATTCCACTTTTTTGTCGGCGGCGACGCGCTTGAAAATTTCGCGGTATTCCTCGTAGGTGGGGTCGCCGATTTCAATTTTGTGGCGCAGGCGGCGCAGGAAGGCTTCATCCACCAGGTCTTTGGGCGGCAGGTTGGTGGAGAAGACGATGAGCACATCGAAGGGCACTTCCACCTTGCGCCCGTTGTGCAGGGTGAGGAAGTCCACGCGGTTTTCGAGGGGGACGATCCAGCGGTTGAGCAGGTCGCGCGGACGCACCTGCTGGCGTCCGAAGTCGTCAATCAGGAAGATGCCGCCGTTGGCTTTGACCTGAAACGGGGCTTCGTAGAATTTGTGGGTCTCGTCATAGACGAGGTCCAAGCCTTCGAGGGTCAGTTCGCCTCCCACCACGATGAAGGGGCGGCGGATTTTGACCCAGCGCGGGTCGCGGCGGGGATTGGCGCGCAGGTTGCCGGTGCCGGTCTGGCTCGCCTGTCCATCGGCTTCGGGCGCGAGTTTGTGACTCACCTGGTCATAGACTTTGATGACCTGCCCGTCGAGATAGAGGGCGTAGGGGATGTACATGGACTGGGTGAGGATGAGGTTGCCAAAGGCGCGGGCAACGCTGGTCTTACCGTTGCCGGGCGGACCGTACATGAAGATGGACGTGCCGGAGTTGAGAGCGGGTCCCAGCCGCTGAAAGGTGGATTCGGAGATGACCAACTGCGAAAGCACCTGGCGCATTGTGCGTGCGGTAACGGTCATGCGCCCGGTCCGCTGACGGCGGATGGCTTCGTTATAGACCTCGAACGGCACCGGCGCGGGACCGGCATACTGACTGCGTTCGAGCGCCTCGCGTGCACGGGTGATGCCCGCCCCGGTGATGCCGTAAGTGTAGGCGCCTTCGCCCAAACCGCCCTGCGAGGATTTGACCTCGATGAGTTTTTCGCGCTTGAGCGCTTCGAGGATGCCGTCGGTGACGCCGGCAAAGGGCAGGGCAATTGCCTCGGCGATCTTGAATCCGCTCATAAAGCCCTGGTTGTAAAGGATTTTCAGCGCCAGGTCCTGCAGCCAGAGGGGGTTCAAGCCGGTATCTTCAATGGAATTAATGGGCGGCGGCGAAAAGGGAACCGGGGCGCTGGGCGACTTCATGAGGGTATTGGTCATAACACCTCCCAAAATGGGATGAGGAAAGATACGATGGTCAGATTATAGCACGCCCAATTTTGAAAGCAATGCGGCGCGAAACATCGTATATAATCTGTAATGTTATGAACCTATCCGTCATCATCCCCGTGTACAACGAAGTGAACAACATCGAAGAAATCGTCAAAAGGGTGCAAGCCACCAAGCGGGCAAGCGAAATCATCATCGTGGACGACGGCTCGCAGGACGGCACCCGTGAGATTCTGAAGAAACTCGATGGCAAGCGAAAAGTCCGCGTGATTTTGCATGAAAAGAATCAGGGCAAAGGCGCGGCGGTGGTCACCGGCATGAAAGCCGCCAGGGGCGACGTTCTGCTCATTCAGGACGCCGACCTCGAGTACAACCCGCGCGATTATCCCGTTTTACTTCAGCCCATCGAGGAAGGTCTGGCAGATGTGGTCTATGGTTCACGCTTTTTGGGTGCGCCGCACCGCGTTGCCATGTTCTGGCATCAGGTGGCAAATCAACTGCTCACCTTCATGACCAACGTCCTCTACGATTCCATCCTGACCGACATGGAGACCGGCTACAAGGTCTTCCGCCGCGAGGTGGTCGAGGGCATGAACATCCGCTCCAAGCGTTTCAACTTCGAGCCGGAGTTCACCGCCAAAATTCTCAAGCGCAAGTACCGCATCTTCGAAGTGCCGATTTCCTTCAACCCGCGCGATTATTCCGAAGGGAAGAAAATCAAACTCAAGGACGCCTTCGAGGCGGTCTGGGCGCTGATCCGTTACCGCTTTTCGGACTGATGAATTTCCAGGAACAAATCGAACAGGAGTTTGCGCTTGCCGAACAGGCGCGCGCCCGAGGCAATGAAGGACAAGCCCGCGTCTGCGCGCGCCGCGCGGCGGGAATTGCGATTCGGGAATACCTGACCCGCAGAGGGATTCGACCTCCCAGCGCCAGCGCCTACGATCTGCTCAATCTGCTCAAAGACGACCCGCTTCTTTCCCCCGACCTGAAACTGTTCGCTGACCATCTGACCTTGCGCGTCACCGAGGAGTTCAAACTCCCTGTCGAAGCCGATCTCATCGCCGAGGCGCGGCAATTGTGCGACGCCCTGTTGAAATGAGAAGACCCTGAAGTCATCCTTCAGGGTCTTGATGTTGCAGTGGACAAGCGTTTACTTACATGCTTTTTCGGCTCATCAGGTAAAAGAACGCCCGCGCCAGCGTGATGACCAACAGCAGACCCGACATTACCCCGCCCAGCACCAGGAACATCCTCTTCCAATCGCTCAGCCGCAAGGCAATCTCCTCGCGCGCCGGGAAACGGATGCGCTCGCGCAGGCGTTGGACCATGTCGTTCGAAGGCTGAATCGGTTTCAGGGTGCCGGCAAGACGCGCTTCGAGGCTGGAAAGAAGTTCATCGGGGAGGGTGGATGTCTTACTGCGTGCCATTCGTCACTCTCAAGTTCATTCAGCCGGGTAAAGGACAAGACCGACCGTGCCGGGTCCAAAGTTGATGGCAAGGGAGATGGAAAGGTCGGTGAGGAAGGCTTCTTTGACGTTCAACGATTTCTTTGCCTGTTCCATTAACACCTGAGCCGAGGCGAGGTCACGGGCATGCACCACGCCAAGATGCACGGGCTGGTCGCCGGCGTGTTCCTTTGCCAATTCCACCACGCGCTCGAAGGCGGCTTTGCGGGTGCGGACGCGGTCCACCATGTCTACGAGACCGTCCTTGAGCATGGCAATCGGCTTGAGGTTCAGGGCGGAGGCGAGCGCCGAACGGAGTGCGCCGACACGTCCGCTGCGGCGGGCGTATTCGAGCGTGTCGAGGGTCAGGATGATGAGCGTTTTGCCGCGCACGCTTTCGATGAATTTGACGATTTCATCCACGCTTTTGCCGGCGCGCGCCATCTGACGGGCAGAACGGCACATGAAGGCAGTGCCCATCGAGCCGCCGAGAGTATCCACCGGGACCACGTTATAGGTGCCTTTGAGTTCCTCCGCCGCGGCAACTGCGGAAGCATAGGTGCCGGAAAGTTTGCTGGTGATGTGAATGGAGAGAATGGTATCGCCAGGCTGGGCGATTTTTTTGTAGAACTCGACGAATTGATGCGGCGAAGGCTGGGAGGTTTTGGGATGCGGCAGGCTTTTACTGTCCACCAATTTGTAGAACTCGTCCATGCTGAGTTCCACGTCCTGGATGAAGGTCTTCTCCTCCCCAAAATGCACGTTGATGGGGATGCGCTGGATGTCATATTCCTGATACCACTCGGCGGGAAGATCCACCGCGCCATCGGTCACAATTCTGAGCATGGTTACTCTCCTTCAAGGTTAATGTTTTGGTCGCTCAACTGGTCGCGCAGAGCAAGCAGGGTGCGGTGGTACAGGCTTTTGACTGCGCCTTCGCTGCGTCCCATGATTGCACCGATTTCGGCGTTCGATAGATTCTCGACGAACTTGAGAATAAGCAGGTGCTGTCTCTCGGCGGGCAGGCGGCGGATGATTTTGAGAAGCGCCTCCTGCTCCTGCGAACGGACGAGGTTCTTTTCGGGGTGATCGCCTTTGACCGGCAGAACCGGCAGGTCGTCGAGCGGGATTTCCTGCTTGCGGCTGCGGTCACGATGCCAGTTGGCAACCAGATTGTGGGCGATGCGGTAGAGCCACGCCGAAAATGGGACGCCGCGGTCGGTGTAATTGTGAATGTGGTTCATTGCCCGCTGAAACACGCGGGCAGTGAGGTCTTCTGCGTCATGCAGATTCCCCGTGCGGTAGTAGACGTAGTTGAAGATTCGATCCACATATCGCTCATAGAGCAGACCGAACGCGTCGCGGTCGCCCTGGGAAGCGAGCAATAGCATTTCCTCTTCGTTGAACTCGGTCTCCTGCACTCGTCTGGTCCTACCGGCAGGGTTAACACACATAACCCCGCCGGATTTGAGAAGTTGCACAAAAGTATAACATGTGCATGATTAACTCACCTTACGCGAAACGTCCCGAAGGTTCTCGCAAATTGCGTCTATTTTTTAGCCGAACCTTCGGGACGGTGCGTAACATCAGTGATTAATTCCGATAAGGGCGTCGGATTTGGGAGCGTCCAATGTCGTGGGCATAGCCACAGAGAGCGCAGAGATTTTGAGATTTTTCTCAGAGATCTCTGTGAGCTCTGTGGCAGAAAAATCTTTAGTCCATTCTTTTAGAACTCTCTCGGATTTGGCGATTCGGTATAATGAAAATTTGTAACTTGGCGGCTGCCATCATAAATAAAACATTTGTGCTACAATCAAATTTATGCACAGGAGACGTTCTCCAACGTTTCCCGGGAACGATGAATATCAATTTGGAGTTCTCAGAGGAGTTCCATGTCATCCAACAGCATTCGCGTGGTCGGCGCGCGCGTCCATAATTTGAAAAACATCACGGTCGAGATTCCCCGCGACAAACTCGTGGTCATCACGGGGCTATCGGGGTCGGGCAAGTCGTCGCTGGCGTTCGATACGATTTTCGCCGAAGGTCAGCGGCGCTACGTCGAGTCGCTCTCGGCGTATGCTCGTCAGTTCATCGGGCAGATGGACAAGCCCGATGTGGATTACATTGATGGGCTATCCCCCGCCGTCTCGATTGACCAGAAGTCCACCAGTCACAACCCCCGCTCGACGGTCGGCACGGTGACCGAAATCTACGATTACATGCGCCTTTTGTTCGCGCGGGCGGGCATCCCGCACTGTCCCGTGTGCGGGCGCGAAGTGACAAAACAATCGGCGCAGGAGATTGTGGATCAAATCCAAAACCTGCCCGAAGGCACGCGCATCCTCATCCTTGCGCCGCTGGTGCGTGGACGCAAAGGGACGTATCAAGCCGTCTTCGAGGAAATCCGCAAGGCGGGCTTCACCCGCGCCCGCGTGGACGGCACGGTCTATTCGCTCGACGACGAAATCGAACTCGACCGCTACAAGCAGCACACCATCGAAGCCGTAGTGGACCGTCTCGTCATCTCCCGCGAGGGAACGAAGGAAGACCAGAAAGCCGCCCTCACCCGCCTGACCGACTCCGTCGAGACCGCCCTCAAATTTGGCGAAGGCTATCTTACGGTTCATCTTGTTGACGGTCAAAAGTCACAAGTCAAAGGTCAGGGTGATGACCTTCAACCTTCGACCTTTGACTTGCAATTCTCCGAACACCTCGCCTGCCCCGAACACGGCTCGACCATCCCCGAAGTGGAACCGCGTACCTTCTCCTTCAACACGCCGCAGGGTGCCTGCCCCGACTGTCAGGGACTTGGCTCGAAACTCGAAATTGACCCCGACCGCATCATCCCGGACCGTGACTTGTCTCTGAACGAGGGAGCGATCGCCAGCATGGAGTGGGGTCCGCGCGAAGAAGGCGGCTACTACTGGCAAAGCCTCATCAATGCCTGCAAGGCGTTCAAAATTGACATGGACAAACCCGTCCGTGAATTGACCAAAGAGCAGTTGGACATCATCCTGTACGGCACGGGCGACAGACAAATTCAGATGACCTACCAGAGCGCGGGCGGCAATGAGTTCAAGTTTTCGCGCGCGTTCGAGGGCGTCATCACCAACCTCGAGCGCCGCTACCGCGAGACCAACTCCGAGTACATCCGCGAGAAAATCTCGGAGTTCATGTCCGACCGTCCCTGCCCATCCTGTCAGGGCAAACGCCTCAACCCCGCCGCGCTGGCGGTCACCGTGGACGGCGTGAACATCGTCGAGGCGAACTCGTGGCACGTCCTGAAAACGCTGGAATGGATCAAGAAACTTTCGGGCAAGAACTCGCCGTTGACTTCCAAGCAAAAGAAGATTGCCGAGCGCGTGCTCAAGGAAATCCACGAACGGCTGACGTTTCTCGTCAACGTGGGGCTGGATTACCTGACCCTCAACCGCTCCGCCACCACACTTTCGGGCGGCGAGGCACAGCGTATCCGTCTGGCGACGCAGGTCGGTTCGAGGCTGGTCGGCGTCCTGTACGTGCTGGACGAGCCGTCCATCGGTCTGCATCCGCGCGACAACGCCAGATTGCTCGACACACTCAAAGGTCTGCGCGATTTGGGCAATACGGTGCTGGTCGTCGAGCATGACGACGAAACCATCCGCGAGGCGGATTGGGTCATTGACCTGGGTCCCGGCGCAGGGGAGCATGGAGGTCAAGTCATTGCGGAGGGAACGCCGAAGCAGATTTTGGCGCACCCAAAGTCTCTGACAGGACAATACCTCTCGGGGAGGAAGCAGGTTCCAGTCCCGAAAAAGAGGCGGGAGGGCAACGGCAAGAGTCTCAAGATCGTGGGCGCGTCTGCCAACAATCTCAAGCACATTGACGTCAAAATCCCGCTGGGCAAACTGGTCTGCATCACGGGCGTGAGCGGGTCGGGCAAGTCCACGCTGATGAGCGACATCCTGTATAACGCGCTGGCGGCGAAACTGATGGGCGCGCGGACGCAGGCGGGCGAGCATGAGCGCATCGAAGGCGTGGAGCATCTCGACAAGATCATCAACATTGACCAGTCCCCCATCGGGCGCACGCCGCGCTCGAACCCCGGCACGTACACGGGGCTGTTCGACGAGATTCGCAAACTGTTCGCCGAACTGCCCGAAAGCAAAGTGCGCGGCTACAAGCCGGGGCGCTTCTCGTTCAACGTGCATGGCGGACGCTGTGAAGCCTGTCAGGGACAGGGCGAACTGCGCATCGAGATGCAGTTCCTGCCCGATGTGTACGTGCCGTGCGACGTGTGTCACGGCAAACGCTTCAACCGCGAGACGCTGCAGGTGCTGTTCCGCGACAAGTATTCGATTGCCGACGTGCTGGACATGACCGTTGACCACGCGCTGGAGGAGTTCGCCAACTATCCGCCGATGAAGAACAAACTGAAATTGCTGCAGGAAGTGGGGCTGGGGTACATCCGCATCGGTCAGCCGGCGACGACGCTCTCCGGCGGCGAGGCGCAGCGCGTCAAACTGGCGAAGGAACTTTCCCGCCGCGCCACCGGGCGGACGCTCTACGTGCTGGACGAACCTTCCGTTGGACTACACGCAGCCGATGTTCACAAGTTGATCGAGGTCCTGCAGCGGTTGGTGGACGCCGGCAACTCCGTCCTCATCATCGAACACAACCTCGACATCATCAAAGTTGCGGATTGGATCATTGACCTGGGTCCCGAAGGCGGCGACCGCGGCGGCGAATTGATTGCCGAAGGCACGCCGGAACAGGTGATGAAAGTCAAGGGGTCGTATACGGGGCAGTATTTGCGGGAACATATGAAGTAAAGGAAGAGGAAAGAAGAAAGAGGGGCTTTCTTTCCTCTTTCTTCTTTCATTCTCACTCATCAGAGCGCTCACTTTACCCTGACCACCCAGTCACAAATCAATCACTCGAAAGCCCTCTTTTTCAGGTAGAATCATCTCCGCGCTGAGATGGAACTCTGTCTCATCGAAGCGTGTCTTAAGCACACAAGGAAACCATAACTATGCTCAATCGAACACCCCCGAATAAACCGCCCAGCACGTCGAACGTCATTCAATCGTATCGAAAGCGGCGCCTGCAAAGAGGTCCTTTCCTGCTCTATGGCGCCATTGCGCTTGTCGTCATTGGGCTTGCTCTTGTCGTCGTCTGGCTGATGGGACCGAACCAGCCGCTCGGTCAAATGTTCGCCACCGAGACCCCCACCGCCACAGTGACCTTCACCCCTACCTCCACCAACACGCCGACGATGACGCCCACAGTCACCGAGACTCCCACCATTACGTTCACTCCCACTCCATCGGGACCGTTTGATTATGTGATTCAGGAAGGCGATACCCTCCCCGCCCTGGCAGAACGGTTCAATCTTGGACCTGACGGCGTGCTCCTCATTCTGGATTACAACCCCAGCATCATGGAAAACAATGGCGTCTACTTTGTGGGGCAAACGCTTCGCATCCCGCCGCCGGGCACCTTGCGCGCCACATCCACACCCATCCCTGCCAACCTGCCGCGCGGAACGAAACTCAAATACACCGTCCTGCCAGGCGATACGCTTGCCGCCATCGCCGCCAAATTCAACAGCAAGACCGAAGACATCATCACCCTGAACAAACTGGAAGACGCCAACGCCCTCCAGGTGGGACAGGTGCTCGAAATCCCGGTCAACCTCGTAACGGCAACTCCCACGCTTCCTCCCACCTCGACGCCTGTCACGCCCACTGTGGCTGGGCAAACGCCTCAGGCTGCTGCCCCCACCCCCGCTCCCGGCGGAGCGGCGGCGTGCAACCCGGTGACCAACGATGTCTTCGTCTCTGATTTACTGAAACTCATCAACGATGCCCGCACTTCCGCCGGTCTGCCTGCGCTGACCGTCAACCCCAAACTTGCCGCTGCCGCCAACGCCCACGCCAGAGACATGCTCTGCAACAACTATCTCAGTCCCCTCGGCTTGGACGGCTCCACCGCCCAGACCCGCGTCGCCGCGCAGGGTTACACGGCTTCGGTGGTGGTCGAGAACCTCTACGCCCTGCATCCCGCCTTTGGCATGAGCCCCCGCGTCGCATTTGACTGGTGGAACCGAAACGAGCCATACCGCAGCAACATCCTCAATCCGAACGTAACCGAGGTCGGCATCGCTTACGTCGCCGATGAAAAGACCCTGTTTGGCGCATATTTCGTTGTCACTTTTGCCAAGCCGTAGAACAAGTCTATAGACTTGTTCTACGCAGAGTTTTTCTGGACAAATCAGTCCGCCTCATGTAAAATACCGCTCTCATTCATAAGAAAGGCAAGAATTTCGGAGGAAGACCTTGGCTAACATTCAGTCCCAGATCAAACGCAACAAGCAGAACGAAAAACGTCGTCTGCGCAACCGCATGGCACGCGGCACCGCCCGCGGTGCAGTGAGCAAGGCGCGCGCGGCATTGGCGGCAAACGCTCCCGAGAGCAAAGAAGCGGTTCTGAAGGCAATCAGCGCACTCGACAAAGCCGCGGAAAAAGGCGTCATCCATAAGAACAACGCTGCACGCCGCAAGAGCCGCCTGATGAAGAAACTCGCTTCGCTCAAGACGGCGTAAATCCATCACTGACCAACCAACCGCGGGAGTCGAAAGACTCCCGCTTTTGTTGCCCCCTCCCCAGCCCTCCCCCAAATTCTGTGAATTTGGTGGAGGGTGTCCGAAGGACGGGTGGGGGCGGGGTATAATCCCGCCAATGTTCAACGATATACAACAACAACTCGAAGAAAAAATCAAAGCCGTCTGTGCGGCGAGCGGAATCGAACTCGCCGAACTCAAGTGGGTTCCGATTCCCTTTGCGGGCGAGTGGGGCATCTCCACGTCGTTTTTTCAGACGGCGGCAAACGAAGCGCGCGCCGGCAGGGGCGGAGGGAAACCCGTCCCGCAGAGAGCGCAGGAATTGGCAGAGCAGGTCAAAGGCGCCGTCCTGAGCGGTCAGTCGAAGGATCAGATGGGAAGCGTGGAGGGGGTGAGTCATGTCGAGGCGGTGAAGGGCTATCTCAACGTCTATTTCGAGACGAGCGCCTACGCGCGCCGCGTGGTGGAAACCGTTCTTGCTTCGGGCGCGGACTTTGGGCGGGGCGCGCCGAAAGGGGAGCGGGTCATGGTCGAGTACGCCCAGCCAAACACGCATCACTCGTTCCACATCGGTCACTACCGCAACACGATTTTGGGCGAGGCGCTGGCGCGGCTGACGGAGTTCGCCGGGTTCGAGACCATCCGCGCCTCCTACCCCGGCGACATCGGGCTGGGCGTCATCACCGTGATGTGGATCTACGACAAGTTCTACAAGGGACAGGAGCCGCAGGGCGTGCATGAGCGCGGACAGTGGCTGTTGAAGTTGTACGTGGAAGCCACCGCCCTGCTCGAAAAGAAGGAAAACGAAACGCCCGAAGAGACGGCGCGCCGCGAACAGTATGAAGCCGAGCGGCGCGAGATGTACCGCAAGTGGGACGCGGGCGACCCGTATGTGCGCGAACTGTGGCGCGTCACGCGCGAGTGGAGCCTGGAAGAATTGCGCGAGATTCTGCGCATGATGGACGTAAAGATTGACGTGTGGTTCTACGAAAGCGAAGTGGACGAACCCGCCAAAGCCATCGTGGAGGAATTGATTGCGCGCGGCATCGCCGATGACGAGCGTCCGCAGGGCGGCGCGGTGATCGTGAAGATTGACGAAAAACTCGGACTGAAGAAAGAGAAGTACCGCACCAACGTCATCCTGCGCTCCGACGGGACGACGCTTTACCTGACCAAAGACCTGGCGCTGGCGAAATTGAAATTCGAAAAGTATCACGTGGACCGCTCGATTTACGTGGTGGATGTGCGCCAGTCCATGCACTTGCAGCAGGCGTTTGCCATTTTGCGGCTGTGGGGCTTCCCCCAGGCGGAGAAGTGCTACCATCTGGGCTACGGCTTCGTGAGTTTGCCCGAGGGGGCGATGTCGGCGCGGCGCGGACGGGTGGTGCTGTTCAAAGACGTGTACGATGAAGCCGTGCGGCGCGTGCTGGCGGTGGAATCGGAGAAATCGCCCGATATGAGCGAGGAGCAGCGCAGAACAGTCGCCGAGCAGATCGGGCTGGGCGCGCTGGCGTATTCCATGCTCTCGGTGGACAACAACAAGGACATTGTCTTCGACATGGACGCGGCGCTCTCCTTCGACGGGCGGACGGGTCCGTACATTCAGAACGCGCATGTGAGGGCGAACTCGATTCTGAAGAAGTCGAAAGTCGAAAGTCGAAAGTCTGACCTGCGACCTTCGACCTTTGACTTGCAACCTTCGACCTTTGACTATGAACTGACGAAGCACGAGATCGAACTCATCGAGCAAATCTCGCGTTTCCCGGCGGCGGTGGAGCAGGCGGCGAATGAGTACCGTCCGCTGGTGATGGCGGCATACGCCTACGACCTGGCGAATGCCTTCCACTCGTTCTATCACGCCGTGCCGGTGCTGCAAGCCGATGACGAGAAGATACGCGAGGCGCGGCTGGCGCTGGTGGCGGCGGCAAAGCAGACGATAGCCAACGCGCTCAGGCTGCTGGATATTCAAGCGCCCGATGTCATGTAGCAAACAGGCTAAACGTACCTTTACGTTTAGCCTGTTTTATTTTAGATTTCATCCGCAATCCGATGGTCGAGTAGGGTAAAGCCCGTACCGAGACCATCGCTTTACATGCAAACAGGTGGTCTCGGTACGCCCCTTGGTCTCGATACGGATGAGAAAAACCCTCATCCTACTCGACCAGCGGGGCTGCTCGACTGCCGCCATATCATCTCAAGGAGACTGACACATGCCAATCAAAACCATCATCATGGGCGCGGCGGGACGCGACTTTCACAACTTCAACACGTTCTTCCGCAACAACAAGGACTACGAAGTGGTCGCTTTTACTGCTACCCAAATCCCCGACATCGAAGGACGCCTCTATCCGCCCGAACTGGCGGGACCGCTCTACCCGAAGGGCATCCCCATCCACGCCGAGGAGGAACTGCCCGAACTCATCCAGAAGCACGGTGTGGAGCAGGTGGTCTTCGCCTACTCGGACGTGCCGCATGAGTACGTGATGCACAAGGCGAGCATCGTCAACGCGGCGGGCGCGGACTTCCGCCTGATGGGCAGGAAGTACACGCAAATCAAATCGTCCAAGCCGGTCGTGTCGGTGTGCGCGGTTCGGACGGGATCCGGCAAAAGTCAGACGACGAGGCGGGTTTCGCTGATTCTGCGCGAGATGGGCTACAAGGTCGCGGCGATCCGTCATCCCATGCCGTATGGCAATTTGATTCGACAGGAAGTCCAGCGCTTCGCCGATTACGATGACCTCGATGAGCAGGAATGCACCATCGAGGAACGCGAGGAATACGAACCGCATCTCGACAACGGCGTCATCGTCTATGCGGGCGTGGATTACGAGAAAATCGTCCGCCAGGCGGAGCAGGAAGTGGACATCGTGCTGTGGGACGGCGGCAACAACGACTTCCCGTTCTACGTCTCGGACTTCGAGATTGTGGTCGCCGACCCGCACCGCCCCGGACACGAAAGCGCCTACCACCCCGGCGAAGTCAACGCGCGCACGGCGGATGTGTTCGTCATCAACAAGGTGGACACGGCGAATCCCGACAGCGTGATTGCCCTGCGCGAGTCGCTGCGCAAATTGAACCCGAAGGCGATTCAAATCGAAGCCGCCTCCCCGCTCTTCGTCGAGGACCCCGAAGCGATTCGCGGCAAGCGCGTGCTGGTCATCGAAGATGGTCCCACGCTGACGCACGGCGAGATGGCATACGGCGCAGGGTACGTCGCTGCCCGCCGCTTCGGCGCGAAGGAAATCGTGGACCCGCGCCCGTTCGCGGTCAAGTCCATCGCGGCGACTTACGAGAAGTACCCGAAGACGGGTCCCATCCTGCCCGCCATGGGTTACGGCGAAAAGCAGATGAAAGACCTCGAGGAGACCATCAACCGCTCGGACGTGGACATGGTCATCGTCGGCACGCCGATTGACCTGAAGCGCATCATCAAAATCAACAAGCCCAGTCAGCGTGTGCGCTATGAGTTGCAGGAGATCGGTCAGCCCACGCTGGCGGATTTGTTGATGAAGAAGTTTGGGAGAAAGTAGTGCGAGTGATCAGTGAGCGAGTGAGCAGTGAGCAGTCGGTCTGCCGCGAGGCGGACCGATTTTTTTAGCGGCATAATACGCATCTAAGCCGCAAGTGAGGGGTAATACTCGAAGAAAACACAACCACGAAAAGGAAAACCATGACCGCTCTTGCTCTCACCCTCTCGAACCGATACTTTCCACGCCTTACCGCCTGGACACGGGACCTGACATTAATTCTGACCGGCACATTATTGGCTGCCGCGCTGGCACAAGTGAAAATCCCTCTTCCCTTTACGCCCATTCCGCTAACGGGGCAAACGTTTGCCGTGCTGCTGGCTGGCGCGGCGCTTGGCTCGAAGCGAGGCGCGTTATCCATGATGTTGTATGTCGCGCTCGGCGCAGCGGGACTGCCCGTCTTTGCGGGCGGCGCGGGGGGATTGGGCTACCTCACGGGTGCGACTTTTGGCTACCTAATCGGGTTCGTGGCTGCGGCTTGGGTCATCGGTCTGCTGGCGGAACGCGGTTTGGAGCGAAGCGTGCGAACTTCCATCCTGCCGTTCATCGTTGGAACAATCATCATTTATGCCTTCGGCGTGGGCTGGCTTGCCTTCGTACTGGGCAGTTTCAGCAAAGCGCTTACCGCTGGGTTGTTCCCTTTTCTGATTGGCGATGCAATCAAATTGACCGCTGCGGCGCTGGTACTGCCGGCGGCATGGAAATTGGCGAAATAGCGCTGCTCTGTTTCCTTATTTCCGTTTTCCAAACCCGATAATCCCCGCCAGCAGAATGGAAAGGGCAATCAACAGCGCGGCGACAACCGTGCTGTTTTGCCTGACCTGTTCGCTCAGCGGAACGGAGAGTGCGGTCGGCGTGAGGGTGGGCGTGGAGGTGTGATAGGGAACGGCGGTGGGATAGGGTGTCTCGGTGGAGGTCGTCACTGCAAACGGAGAACCCGTCATGGGCGGCGGCTGGGTGGCGGATTTCTGGATGAGCAGTTTCCAGCCGGGCAGGATGTTATCGTCCACAAGACCGTTCAGGCGTTTGATTTGCTCGACGGAGACGTGATACTGCTCGGCAAGGCTCCACAGGGTCTGCCCGTATTGCACTTCGTGAACCACGTCGCCATCGGGGCGGGCAGTGCTGACAATGATGGGAACGGCGTAATCGGAGATTTCCCCCGAAGCGAAACCCGCGCAGAGCGTTTGAGTCATGGGGATGCCGGTCAGGATGTCGCGGGCGGTGGATTGATGTTGTCCGCTGGGGGTGGAGAGGGCGGTCTCCAGCACCATGTAAATCTGGTCGCCGACGGCAACCGCCGCACCGATGTGACTGCGGTTGGGGTCCACCATCGTATCCATGTGTTCGGCGTCGCTTTGCCAGAACGACATGGCTTGCTCGATCGTCTCCGCCGCCACCCAGTTTTCGGAACGGTAGCCGTCCATCGAGAGGTCGCCCCAAAGCGGGAAACCCATCGAAAGCAACTGCTGTCCGAGCGTCATGCCGCAGGGACGTTGATGTCCCACCGCGCCTTCGGAGGCGGCGAGCGCGTTCGCCTGCTGGGCGGCAACTTCCATGAGGACGGGGTGAACCGTGAGGGGGTTCAGTCCGTTGGCGAGGCGAAAGTTGTTGACCGCGTTGATGATGTCGGCGGGGGTGGGCAGAGTCGGCTCAGGGGTGGCGGAGGCTTCTTGAAACAGGGGCAGGCTGCGGTGAGTCGGAGGCGCTGAAAGGGGCAGGATCAAGATAAGAAGGGAGAAAAGGATGAGGGGGCGGTGAGGTTTGTCCATGTGGAATTGAGCATCATGCGTACCCTGCGCTAGAGAGCGCAAAGTACACGATACGAACCTCATTATAACGATATAATCAACTCATGTTCACAGATCAGGTTGAAATTTACGTTCGTTCAGGCAAAGGCGGCGACGGGATGGTGCATTTTCGCCGCGAAAAATTTGTGCCGCGCGGCGGTCCCGACGGCGGCGACGGCGGCAAGGGCGGCGATGTCGTCTTCGAGGTGAGAAACACGCTCAATACGCTGGCGTCGTTCCGCCCGAAGCAGAAGTTCAGGGCGGAGGATGGCGCGCGCGGCGGACCCTCGCAGATGACGGGGCGCAACGGCAAAGACCTTGTGATTCCCGTGCCGCCCGGCACGGTCATCTACGATGCGGATACGGGCGAACTCATCGGCGACTTGACGGAGGAAGGTCAGCGGCTGGTGGTGTGCAAGGGCGGGCGCGGCGGACGCGGCAACCAGCACTTTGCGACTTCGCGGAATCAGGCGCCGCGCACCGCCGAAAAGGGCGAGCCGTATGAGGAGAAACGCCTCAGACTGGAACTGAAACTGATTGCCGACATCGGGCTGATCGGCGTCCCGAACGCGGGCAAGTCCACGCTGCTCTCGGTTCTGACGAACGCCAAGCCGAAGATTGCGCCCTATCCCTTCACCACGCTGGAGCCGAATTTGGGCGTGGCAGAAATTGACGTAAACACCACCGTTGTGCTGGCGGATATTCCCGGTCTCATCGAGGGTGCGTCGCACGGCGCGGGGCTGGGACACGACTTTCTGCGCCACGTCCAGCGCACGCGGGTGCTGATTCATCTGCTGGACGGGCTTTCGGAAGACCCGCTGGCGGATTACAGCCAAATCAATACGGAACTGTCGCTGTTCGACCCGAACCTGGCGAAGAAGCCGCAGGTGGTGGCGCTCAACAAGATTGACCAGCCCGACGTGCAGGCAAAACTCCCCGACTTGCAAAAGCAGTTCAAGAAGAAAAAAGTGGAGTTCATGACCATCTCCGCTTTGGCGCGGACGAACACGCGCGACCTGCTGCTCAAGGCATATCAGGTTTTGCAAAACACGCCGCCGCCCGAAGCGGTGGAAATACCCATGCCCGTCTATAAACCCAAGGAGGATCCGCGCGCGTTCGAGATCGTCCGCGAGGGTGAAAACGAATGGCGGATTACGGGCATCGCCATCGAACGCGCCGCCAAGATGACCTACTGGGAACACGACGGCTCGGTGCGGCGTTTCCAAAAGGTGCTGGAAACGCTCGGCATCAAAGAGGCGCTCCGAAAGGCGGGCGTGCAGGACGGCGATACGGTGTTCATTGACGAGTTCGAACTGGAATGGCAGGAGTAATATGTCCCCAAAAGTTCAACGCCTCGTGGTTTTTGGCTTGATTACGGCAGGCGTTTTGCTCGCCGTGTTCTTCGGCTTGCGCGCGGCTTTTGCCTTCCGTGAGTTTCGCCGGCATGGACCGCCTCCGTTTGCGCCGATGGAAGCCAAAAACCATCAACCGGTCGAAACGGATGTGGAACTCATCCGCGACTGGATGACCATTCCGTACATCGCCAAAATGTACCGCGTGCCGCCTGAGGTGCTGCTTGAAGCGCTGAGCCTGCCCCGCTCGAAATCCATCGGCGAAAAGAGCCTCAAGCAGTTGAACGACGAATATTTCCCGCAGGCGGAGGGGTTCGTCATCACGACGGTCAAAGCCGCCATCCTGGAATTTCAGGCGCAGGCATTTTCCACTCCCACGTCTCCTGTCACCCCCGCTCCATAGGCAAAGACCTGCATGTCCGATTTTTTGCTGACACAAATCATCAACTACGGCGCGCCGGTGCTGGGAATGATTGTTTTCATCGGCGCGCTGGGCGCGCCGTTCCCCGGCACACTGATCGTCGTGGCGGCGGGCGCTTTTGCCCGCCAGGGATTGCTCGCCTGGCATACCACCGGGCTGATTGCGCTGGTGTCGGTGGTGCTGGGCGACAACCTGAGTTACGGCATGGGTCACTTTGCGCGGGAGGCAGTATTGCGCCGCTTTCAAGGCTCGCAGAATTGGGCAAAAGCCGAGTCCACTTTTGCGCGCTGGGGCGGGATGGCGGTTTTTTGGACGCGGTTTCTGATCACGGGCATCGCCGTGCCGGTCAACCTGATCGCCGGCACGAGCGGATTCGGCATCCGCCGCTTCTTTCTCTACGATTTGGCTGGCGAGGCAATCTGGATCTTCGGCTACGGGGGATTGGGGTATCTGTTCGGGATGCAGTGGGAGGTGGTCAGCGAACTGCTGGGAAGCGTCAGCGGTTTGGCGCTGGGACTTGTGCTTTTGGGCTTGGGCGTATGGCTGGGAGTTCGTCAGTGGCGGATTGTGGAGGCGCGCAAAGCAAACGTCCCTGAGGCATGAAGCCCAGGGACGTTTTGTGATTCGACGCGGGGGACGCTAGAGAGCGTCAACTACACATTTCAATTTTCTTCGCGGCTCATGGCGTCCATCACAGCGACAGAGGCGATTTGCACGATGTCGTTGACATCGTCGCCCGTCTGCACCACATGTACCGGCGCGCCCATCCCCAGCAGGATGGGACCGATGGCTTTCGCCTTGCCAAGCCGCGCCAGCAGTTTGTAGGCAATGTTTGCCGATTCGAGCGAGGGGAAAACCAGCACGTTCGCATCCTTGACCTCGCTGAAGGGGTAGCGGTTCTCAATGATGTCGGCGACGACGGCGGTATCCGCCTGCATTTCGCCGTCCACTTTGAGATCGGGGCGGCGGGCTTTGGTCAGTTCGACGGCGCGGCGCACTTTGTCGGAGAGGGGATGAGGCGTGGAGCCAAAGTTCGAGAAGGAGAGGAAGGCAATCCTCGGGTCCAGTTCGAGGCGCTTGGCAAAGTCCGCGGCGAGGCAGGCAATCTCCGCCAGGTCTTCCGCCGAGGGGTCAATGTTGACCGTCGCATCGGTGAAGAGGTAAACGCGGTCTTCAACGATCATGATATAGACGCCCGCCGCACGCCGCGCGCCTTTGGCGGTGTGATGGATTTGCAGAGAGGGGCGGATGACATCGGGATAATCGTAGGTCAGCCCCGAAACGAAGGCGTCGGCGTCGCCCATTTTGACCATCATGGAGCCGAAAATGTTCGGGTCGCGCACCTTTTTGAGCGCGTCTGCGGCGGTCACGCCTTTGCGCTGGCGCAGTTCGTAATAGGCTTTGGCGTATGCTTCCAAGTGCGCAAACTTGCGCGGGTCAATGGTTTCGGGTTTGAACGCCAGCCCCAGCGCCTGAATGTGTTCCTGAATGACCTCCTCCCGTCCAATGAGGATGGGGGTGGCGATACCGTCTTCCTTGACTTGGTAGGCGGCGCGGATGATCTTGGTCTCTTCGCCTTCGGCAAACGCCACGCGCTTCTTCCCACCCGACGTGCGGGCTTTGTTCTGGAAGAAGTAGCGCACCTGCTCGCCCTTGCCCTGACGGAAGGCGAGCTGCTCGCGGTATTCGTCAATGTCAATCATCTTGCGGGCGACGCCGGTCTTCATAGCCGTTTCCGCTACGGCGGGCGCTTCCCACAACAGCACACGCGGGTCGAGGGGCTTGGGGATGATGTAGTCGCGCCCAAATTTGATGGGCGCGCCGCCATAGGCGCGGATGACCGAATCCGGCACGTCTTCCTTCGCCAGCGCGGCGAGGGCTTTGGAGGCGGCGAACTTCATCTCTTCGTTGATTTGTTTCGCCCGTACATCCAGCGCGCCGCGGAAGATGAAGGGGAAGCCCAGCACGTTGTTGACCTGGTTGGCATAATCCGAGCGCCCGGTGGCAATGATCACGTCCTTGCGGGCTTCCTTCGCCAGCTCAGGCTTGATTTCCGGGTCTGGGTTTGCCATGGCAAAGATGATGGGATCGTCCGCCATGCTCTTCACCATTTCGGGCGTCAGCACATTTGCCACAGAGAGACCGTAGAACACGTCTGCGCCGCGCATGGCATCTGCCAGCGTGCGGTGACCCTTGTCCTCCACTGCCAGGCGTTCCTTGTACTGGTTCATGCCCTCTTTGCGTCCCTTGTAAACGACGCCTTTGGTATCCACCAGCATAATATTCTCGCGCTTTACACCCCAGCGAATCGCCAGTTCCGCGCACGAAATCGCCGAAGCGCCCGCGCCTGAAATCACGATACGAATATCCTCATGCCGCTTGCCGACAATCTCCAACGCATTCGCCAGCGCCGCAGCAGAGATGATGGCTGTGCCATGCTGGTCGTCGTGAAAGACGGGAATGTCCAGCATCTTCTTCAGTTCTTCTTCGATGTAAAAACATTCGGGCGCTTTGATGTCTTCCAGGTTGATGCCGCCGAAGGTCGGCGAAATCGCCGCCACCACTTTGATAATCTCATCTGGGTCGTGCGAATTGACCTCGATGTCGAACACGTCAATATCGGCAAACTTCTTGAAGAGCACCCCCTTCCCTTCCATGACCGGCTTGCTCGCCAGCGCGCCGCGGTCACCCAGCCCTAAAATCGCCGTTCCGTTCGATACCACCGCCACCAAATTACCCTTCGACGTGTATTCATAAGCGTTGGCAGGGTCTTTTTCGATCTCTAAAACGGGTTCCGCTACTCCCGGTGAATATGCCAGGCTCAAGTCGCGCTGGGTGTCCATCGGCTTGGTCGGCACAATCGCCACCTTACCCGGTTTTCCCTTCAAACGATGATATTCGAGTGCGTCTTCGCGTGTAAGTTTTGCCATGAGAGCCTCCTGAAATGTGCATTCGCCAACAAACGGTGAAATTATGGCATGGTTTATATAAAATTACCTAGTTCCATTTGTCACGACTTTAATATATAACCCGCACAGCCAAAAATGCTACGGAATTGGAAGGTTAACAAATCTTAAAATTCCATGTATAATCGAACCAATCCGCAAGGAAACGAATTCGTTACTTCCACCGCACCCGCGGTCTTGGCTGAGCCAGTTTCTGGATATGAAGAGTAAGAGCCTCCCCCGGTTTGGGAGTTAATTCGCGAAGTCGAAGCAGGAATATTTTGGATAAGAATCGGACTTCCGCACCCCTTAACCTGTTTACAAGGCACAACCTAAATCACTGCCTTGTGATCTGACCTCTCCCTCAGGCACGCCTCACGCGTGACTTGGGGTCTGCTCCACCTATCCAGACCTTTCCCACCCCTGCCAGCGCGCTCACGCGCGGCAGTCCTCAACAGCCGAAGGTCCGCCGGACGGTCCGTCGGCTGTGTGTGTTTTAATGACATGGTGTAATCGGCGCTCTCCTGCGCCGACGGTGTGCAAAAAACAATGAAAAAAATCACCGCCATCGAAGCGCAAAAGAGACGTCCCAACCGGGTGAACATCTACCTGGACGGAGAATTTGCCTTCGGGCTGGAACGCATTACCGCCGCATGGCTGCGAGTCGGGCAGGAGTTGGATGAAAAGAAAATCGAGCAGTTGCAGGCTGAGGATGCGCGTGAGCGTGCGCTCCAGCAGGCGCTGCTCTTCCTGAGTTACCGCGCCCGCTCCGAATCCGAAATCCGCAAGAATCTCCGCAAGCACGAGATTCCCGAAGCCGTCATCGAAGAAACCCTCGAACGCCTGCGGCGGGACGGGCTGGCAAACGACAACCAGTTTGCCCAGGCATGGGTCGAAAACCGCAGTACGTTCCGTCCGCGCAGCCGCCGCATGTTGGCGCTCGAACTCCGCCAAAAGGGACTCAATGACGAGGCAGCAAAAACGGCTCTGGCAGGCGTGGACGACGAGGCTCTGGCGTATGAAGCCGCCCAAAAACGGGCATCCAGGCTGCGGGGTCTGGAATGGAGCGAATTCAGAACGAAACTTTCCGGGTTCCTCGCCCGGCGCGGATTTTCTTATCCGGTGATTGCCAGTGCGGTCACACGGGTCTGGAATGAAGCGCACGCTGAGGAACAACACTTCGAAGAAGAGGACGAATCATGAATCCAATCATCATACTTGTTGATTTAATAGTCCTGTTCGTGGGTATTGCCGCTGGTTATTTGTTCCATCGTTATCAGATTGATCAACAAACCAAGAATCAACAGAACAAGGCAGACCTTATTCTGAAAGGCGCCAACGAACAGGCGCGGTTGATCGAAAGCCAGGCGCGCGAAAACGCCGTCAAAATCATTCAGGCGGCAGAGGCGGAAATCAAGGAACGCCGCATCGAATTGAATCGCGAGTCGGACCGCCTCGACAAGCGCCGCTCCGAACTCGACAACCGCGCTGACCGCCTCGAACAGCGCGAGCAGGCGGTCAACAAACGGCAGTCGCAAATAGACCGCAAAGCCAACGAAATCGAGAAACTGTACGAAGAACAGATGAAGCGGCTCGAGCAAATCGCGCAGATGTCGCAGGAGGAAGCCAGAAAGGAGCTGCTGGCGTCGGTCGAAAAAGAGGCACGCAGCGACATGGCGCGCATCATCCGGCAAATCGAAGCGGAAGCGCGCGAGGAAGGCGAAAAGCGCGCCCGCAAGTTGATTGCCGACGCCATCCAGCGCGTCGCATCGGAGCATGTGGCGGAAGTCACCCGCGCGGTGGTCAACCTGCCCAGCGAGGAGATGAAGGGGCGCATCGTGGGGCGCAACGGACGCAACATTAAAGCCTTCGAACAGGCGGCAGGCGTGGATGTCATCGTGGACGACACGCCCGACTCGGTCACCATCTCGTGCTTCGACTCGGTGCGTCGTGAAATCGGTCGCCGCGCCCTCGAAAAACTCATCCTCGACGGGCGCATCCATCCCGCTCATATCGAGAAGGTGGTGCATGACGAGACCAAAGCCGTCGAGAAGATCATCAACGAAGCCGGCGAACAAGCCGCCTTCGACGCCAATGTCTCGGGCTTGCATCCCGAAGTCCTGCGCATGATGGGGCGGCTGAAATTCCGCACCTCTTACGGGCAAAACCAACTCGCCCATGCGGTGGAGGTCGCCAAACTCGCTGGCATTCTCGCCGCGGAAATTGGCGCCAACGTGGAACTCTCCAAGCAGGCGGGCTTCCTGCACGACATCGGCAAAGCCATGGATCACAACCAGGAAGGCACACACGCCATGCTGGGCGCAGAGTTCTGCAAGCGCTACGGTGTACATCCCAAAGTGGTCAATGCCATCGCCGCCCATCACCATGAGGTGGAACAGGAATCCATCGAGGCGGTTATCGCTGAGGCGGCAGACGCCATCTCCGGCGCCCGCCCCGGCGCCCGCCGCGAAGACCTCGAGGCGTACATCAAACGCATCCGCACGCTGGAGGAGTTGTCCACCTCCTTCGAGGGCGTGGAGCAAGCCTTCGCCATTCAGGCGGGACGTGAAGTGCGCGTCATCGTCAAGCCCGAAAAGATTGACGACCTGACCTCCGCCCGCCTCGCCCGCGACATCGCCAAGAAAATCGAAGAGACCATGCAATACCCCGGTCAAATCAAAGTGACCGTCATCCGCGAAACACGGGCGACGGAATATGCGAAGTAGGCAGACAATAAAACAGGGCGGCTCCCATCGAGCCGCCCTGTTTTGATTCATTTCCAAACCACAGATGAAAAGGATTTTTTATGATTTCTGCAGGATAGGCTTATCACGCAATCGGTGTTCATCCGAATTTGATTACGCTTGGCTTCAAGCCTAATTCATCTATCAGCCCGTTCAATTCATCATCCGTCAGCCGCCTGCCTTGCCCGGCATAGGCAGTGAGGGCGGCTTCCATCATGTTCGTCCCAAACGAACGTCCCTCGTAACGGGGCGTGGTGGTGATGACCGTCTTCACGCCGCGCGACTGGAGCAGTTCGATGTTCTCTTCTGTGGTGGTGTTCGTTACGATGGTCTTGCCCGCTAAATCCAGCGGCATGTACTTGCGCATGAACAGAAAATCGCCCGCCAGCAGGTCGGATTCTTCGAAATACTTCACATACTTCGGCTCGTGTTCTGCGCCGTCGCTGCCATAGAAGATCATGCTCATCGGAAAGTAACTGACCATCGGCAGCAGGAGGCGCACCACCCGTTTGAACGACGGAAGCCCATACACGGGAAGCGGGACTCCCAAAGCGACCATCAAATCGCCAAACACGATTCGTTTCGCGACCTCGGAAATTGCCTGCGCCACCCCCAGCCGGTCCACGCCGAGCGGTAGAAACGCCTGCCTAAAGCGCACCTCGCCCAATGACGGCTTTGCCAGTTCGAAGACGCGCCGCTCGAGGGTGTGTTTGAGTCCGCGCCCATCGCACAGCGGAGTTTTGGTCACGCCTTCCACCAGTTTGAGCGCGGCGCGCAGCGGATATTCCCGCTGGTCGAGCCGCAGGTACAAATCCACGCCGCCGACGCCGAAGGCATCCACCTTGCCGTCGAGTTCGAGGTACATGCGGCGGGCTTTGGCAACATCGCCGTCCGTGCCGATGCGCTCGACTTGAACCTCCTCCCCGTTGAAGTTGAGGGTCACTTTTTTATCGCGCTTCGAACTTCCCAGGCTGATGCTGACGGCACGTTTCATTTTGCGCTCCTCCAAGACAAGTCTGAGAGAGCGTCTGAAAACTGATAGTTTGCGTAAGCGACGTTCTCTCACGTCGCTGGCTGCGCAAGAGAGCGCATCCTACGCATTTTCGGAGCAATGGAAATCTCTTTTCAGACACTTTCTGAGACTCGCGTTACTTACTACATTCCCACAAATGGATTGTTCATCTTCTCTTCGCCGACCGTCGTCGCCGGTCCATGCCCCGAAAGCAGACGGGTTTCATCGGGAAGCGTGAAAATTTGCTCGCGGATGCTTTTCACCAGCGCGTCCCAATCGCCGCCGGGCAGGTCGGTGCGACCGACTGAACCTGCAAAAATCAGGTCGCCACAAAAGCAGACCTTTGCCGCTGGAACGTACAACACACAATGCCCCGGCGTATGCCCCGGCGTGAAGCGCACCTCGAACTCGTTCGAGCCGAGTTTCATCTTCATGCCGTGAACGAAGTCAATGGTCGGTTCGGGACCGGGGTCAATGTCGAAGCCGAAGAGCGCGCCGCCGCCGCCCGCCCGCCACAGCACATGATCGTTGGGATGCAATGCCGTCAGCGGCAGGGGATTCAATGCGTCGGCAATTGCGCCCGCGCCGCCGATGTGGTCGAAGTGGGCGTGTGTGTACCACAAGTGACCGATGCGCCAGCCGCGTTTTTGCGCCGCCTTCAAAATGACGTGACCGTCCCACGCGGGGTCAATGACGGCGGCTTCTTTGGTCTCGGGGTCGGCGACAAGGTAGGCATTAGTCTGCGCGGGACCGAGAGTGAAGGATACGATTTCAAGCATGAACGAGCCTCCTCGGGACGATCAGGCTGATGAAAACCGAAACAGCCAACAGTCCAAGAGAGAACCGGTAGATGAGGGCTGGGTCAATTTTATACATGAATCCAGCCAGAGGCGGAGTCAAAATAAAAATCACCGCGTTGACCGTCTCCATTACGCCGTAGGTCAATCCCATTTGCGATTCGTGGACGAGTTCGCGCGCCTGCGCCATCGCCAGCGGACGCGCCGCGCGGAAACCGCCGAGCAGGAAGTATCCCAGCGCAAGGAGCGGCAGGCTCGTGGCGCGCCACATGAGAAATGCAAAAGCGGCGACCAGCGCCTGTCCCGCGACGTAACCGATGTGGGGGTTGAAGCGGCTGAGAAGAAGCGCCAGCAGAGCATTGCCCAGCGCGCCCATCGTGAACATGATGCCCACATTGCTCAGCGAAAACCCGCGCACGTCGTTCACGAAGTTCGGCGTGAGCGGTTGGGCAAGATACATGGCAAAGACGGCAAATGCCACCACGCCCAGATACGCCATGAAACGCGGATTGCTCCGCAGATTGGGGGGCGGCGCTTCGGGGTCGTGACCGTCAATCGGCTGGCTTTGAATGAAGAGAATGCACAGCGTCGAAAGCAGGAAGATTCCCGCCGCGACGAAATACACCGTGCGCAAACTGTAGTGTTCGCCGATCCACCCGCCCGTGAGGGGACCCAGCACCATGCCCGTGCTGAAGGTGGCGGTGGTCAGCGAGAGCGCCGTGCCGACGCGCCACTTGCCGCGCGCCGCCGTCACATAACTGCTCAAGGGCGAGGCGACGAAGGCAGTCAGCCCGTAGCCCAGCATCCCCGCCACGAAGAGCGGCAGTTCCCGCGCCGCCGCCATCACCACCGTCGAAACCAACCCCATGATCCACGCCGCAACGAGCAGTGGTCTGCGCCCGATGCGGTCTGCCAAGCGCCCGGCGGGGATGTGCGTCACCGCCATCGCCGCGCCGAACGCGCCCAAAATCAAGCCGATCTGCTGTTCGTCGCTCCCCAGCGACTTGAGGTAGATGGGCTGAAAATTGAAGAACATCCCTTCGCCGAATCCCCACAGCAGGAGCGCAACAGCAATGAAGATGAGATTACGATTCAAGGCGGCTCTCCACCCTTTGGATGAATTTCAACGCCGCCTCGAACACCTCACGGCGAGCCGCATCACGCGTGACGACGTGACCTGATCCGCTTACGAATTGCTTTGTCTTGTCTGACGTTTTCAGCTCGGCGAAGATGCGCTCCATGTTTTCGGGCAGGACGTATTTATCGTCTTGGGAGTGAATCAACAACACCGGCACGTTGACCTTCGGCAGAGCGGCGCGCATCTCGCCCAGCAATTGATTCAACTGCCCAATCGAACGGACGGGGTTCTGCGGATACGAAACATGCTCTTTGAAGGCGTCCTTGTCGAACCAGCCGGCGCCGGGTTCCTCGTCGCTTTTGGGCATGTAGGGGACGATCTTGGCGATCCAGTCAATGTGACGCAGGCGCGGATCGTCGGGCAGTTTATACGGCGTGGACATGGCAACCACGCCCAGCGTCTTCAAGCGCGTGGACATGAGCAGGGAAAGCACGCCGCCCATCGAAAGACCGATGAGGAAGATTCGGTCGGTCAAGCCTCGGAGGAGGGAGTAGCCGTCTTCGACGGAGGCAGTCCAATCGGTCCAGTTGGAGCGGATCATGTCTTCGGGGTCGGTGGCGTGACCGGCGAGGCGCACGCCGAGGCAGGTGTACCCCTTCTCGTTGAGGTAATCCCCCATCCAGCGCATTTCCTTGGGCGTGCCGGTGAATCCGTGAATGAGCAGGCATGCGGGTTTTGTGCGGTCACCCGGCAGGAGGAAGGGCTCCGCGGTGGCGATGAGTTGTGGCATGGGGTGAATTATATTACTGATGTTACGCAGAGGATGCGTCGCACTTTTATTAGCAAGGAAATGCCAGGCGGTGATTCAGCCTCTTTTGTGGGTATCTCAACCCGTGTGGTGCGACGCACTGCGCTTTCGCATCCAAGCGGGACGGAGCGAGGCGACCTTTTTATAGACCGGGCAGGTCTCGTCGTGCGCGCCGGGTAAATAGCCAGTGGACATGAGGAACTCGTTCACGATTTCACTGCCGGTGAAGACGAAGGTCTTTTTGAAGAGTTTCGTCCATTCGTTCAACGGGAGGGGGTGATGGGCGTCCAGCCAGCCTTTGAAGGAGCCGAATTCCCTGCGCAGTTCTCGAATGCGTTTTGCGTTTTCGATGGCGGCATTGACCTTCAGCCGGTTGCGGATGATGCCGGCGTCGGCAAGCAGGCGGGCGCGGTCTTTCTCGGTGAATTTCGCCACCCGCTCAATATCGAAGCCGCGATAGGCTTTGCGGAAGTTCTCCGCCTTTTTCAGGATGGTGATCCACGAAAGCCCTGCCTGGTTGATCTCGAGGACAAGACGCTCGAAGAGCAGATTGTCATCATGGAGGGGAAAGCCGTATTGCGTGTCGTGATACGCGCGATTGAAGGTGTCTTCGGGATGGGCGTTGCAGTAGTCGCAGTAGGAGGTCATGGAGAATAAATTTCAAAGGTCAGTTCAGATGATAAAACTGAGGCAAGTCTTTTATCCCGGGTCAGGATGGTCAGCCCGGCGACTTTCCCAGTTGCAGAGATCAAGGCGTCCATCCAGCCGAGCCCGGATGCGGAGTATTTCTGCATCCACGAACCCGCCAGACGGGCTGCATCCGAATCGAGCGGCAGTAATATGAAACGCTCCATCAACATTTCATGTTTTTCGGTTTCGTCCGCACGCAAGCCGCGCCACAGTTCCGCTTCGGTCAGGACAGAGACGTAGGGCAATAATGTTTCATCCAAGATGGCGTCGAAGTAGGGTTTGATCGCGCTCTTTCCCCGGTAAATGTCAATCAACGCATTGGTATCGAACAACAACTCTGTCTGGTTAGCCATTTTCCCAGTTGCTCTCCCATCTGGCGCGCCCTTCGTTCAGCCAATCATCATTGATGTCGCTGCGGTTGGACCAGAGACCAAAGACGCCGCGCGTCAATTCAGCCTTCTTGGGCGATAGTTTTACACGGCGGGTGCGTTCATATTCGCGCACGCTCAAAATGACCGCAACGGATTTCCCATCCCGTTCGATGTAAATGGGTCCGCCCGATTTGGCGACCTCGCGCAGGACTCGTCCAAAGCGGTTTTTGACTTCGGTAGCGGGCAGGTATTTGATCGGCATAGCACACTCCTGTTAGCCATCTTAATTGGCTAACAAGATTTTACAACCGCTAGGGCGTTTCAGCAAGAGCCGAGTGTCATTTCCATTATGGGCAGGCTTCGCGGTTGTCCCTCGATTTCGGATTGCCGTTCTCCGACCCGGCGCATGCCCATTTTTTCGTAAAAACCGACCGCATGAGGGTCGGCTTCGAGTTGCAGAAGTGTGTAACCGCGCCGCCGCGCCAGGTCCACCGCGTGAAGGAACAATTGCTTCCCAATGCCCTGCCCCATGTATTCCGGCAGCACCCAAAGATTTTCGAGCCATCCGTTTCCGCCCCGCTCTTGCAACGTGTGAAACGCGACCGGCGTGCCGTCCACAACAGCCGCCCAACTTTCGTTTTCCTCGAAGTATTCCGGGCGGAAGGTCAACTGAGGTTTCCAAATTTCGATCCAGCGTTCGGGATACCCCCAATGCCGCTTGGCGAATATGGCAATGCGCGTCAGGGCATCTGCCTCGGTGGGAAGAGCACGGCGAATTTGAACGGTCATTCGCTGTTATGACTTATTCCGCTTTTTCTTCCCCAGCCGGCGCTTCCTCTTCCAATTTCAGACCGCGCAATGCCTCGTCCACGCTGGTGGCGGCATCGCGGCGCAGACCGGCGGCGGGGGTGCCGCAGTAGGGACAGATGTTCCAGGGCAGTTCCATCAGTTTGCCGCAGGCTTCGCAAGTCTTCTTGAGTTTGGTGTGACAGTTGGGGCAGACCTGCCAGTCGTCTTTCACACGGCGCTCGCAGCCCGGACAAAGCGGAAGGTCCTCCAACGCCTGAAGCAGGGCTTCCTCTTCGAGCGTTTTCTGGTAGTCCTCTTCGAGGGTACGCGGCGGGCGCAGGATGAGATAGACCAGCACGCCGGGCAGGTTCAGCACTGCCACCAGCAGGGCGGCGAGAGTCTGCACCAGCGGGTCGCGGGCGCGGGCGCGGATGTCGCGGTAGGTCCAGATGATGAGCGAAATCCACAAGGCGGCAAGGAATGCGGCGCCGAAGCCGGTCAAAACGAGGAGCAGGTTGCTGACGAAGGCGGGGTCGAGGGTCATGGCGGTATTGTATCCCATCTCAAGGCGTCGTGTGGTGGAAGAACCATTCGCCGTCGCCTTGCGAAGCGTAAGAATTCGAGCCGATGACTTCGTAGAAGGTGATGCCAGGACGCAGGGGAATGGGGACGCCGTCGGGCGTGGTGAGGAGCAGGGGCTGGTCTTTGTAGAGACGGTTCCAGCGGGCGGGATAGCCGACGCCATCGCGGAAGACATAGGCTTCGCCGCTGCCGGTCAGGTCAATGTGATAGACCTCGTCGTCCTCCTGATACGGGTTGGCAAACTCGTGATAGGCAAACAAGACCACCACGTTCGCGGCATGGACTTGGAGCCCGGTGACGTTATCGGTAAGCGGCGCATACGCCTCCTCCTTGCCGTCGAGGGTATCGTCTGTTTCCTGAAAGCGGAAGTATTCGCCGATCTCCGGCTTGTATTCCCATTGGTTGTAGGAAAATTTGGAAAAGTAGGTGAACACGCGCAGCGCCGGCGCTCCGCCCAACTGCGGCACGTCTGGGCTGAAGTTGCCGCTCAGGTAGGGTTTATCGGCGGGCAGTCCGTTCTTGCGCACACAGTCGCCCCACAGGGTGGTGTTGAAGTAGTTGTTGTTATATGCTTCCAACTTGCGCGTGGGCATCAGGCGGAAGGGCGGACATGCCCCCTCGCTGGGAACGACGAGGAAGTCGGCGATGTCGGTGGTGCGCAAATATTCAAGCACACGCTTGTCGGCAAACTTGAAGACGAGGTATGCCTGATACATGCGGGCGATATGCTCATCGAAGAACCTGCCCGAACGGACGGGACCCACCCACTCGGAGTCGTTGCCGTAGAAGATGGCGATGTAGCGCGTCAGACCGCCCTCGATGTAATACTCGAATACCTGGTCGGCGAGCGTCAGCCCCGATTGCGGACGGACGTAGCGCGGGTAATTCGCCACCTTGATTGCCATCGGATGCCGCTCCAGCCGGCCGGGGTCGGCTTGCGGTAAGCCGGTCAGCGGGTTGAGGACGGGGGGAACGGTTGGCGTGGGCGGGACGGTGGGAAGAGGCGTATCGGTGGGCGCGGCAGTTGGCAGACTCACCGTCGGGAGGAAGAGGGGCGTCGGCGCAGAATCAGCATAGAGGGAGTCTGAAGCGTTTTCCGTCCCCGGTTGAAAGGGCGTTGGGGAGGGAATTCCAAAGGCAGAGACATCCTCTGCGGGGAAGGCGCATCCAGAAAGAAGGATGGAACAACAGACCAGCAATAGGACGGTTCGCATGAGCGAATTGTACAACACTCGCCAGAGGGCGGCAAAAAGGGTGAAGGTCAAACCTGATACAATTGCGCCGATGTTTCTCCTGATCACGGTTGGCATCCTGATTTCGACCGCCTTGATTTTGCTGATCTTGCGGTTCGCCCTGCCGTCGTTTCGGTTTGCCTGGCTGACGGCGGCGGGCGGCGCACTGCTGGCATGGGGGAGCATGTTTTTCTGGCAGGCGGGAATGCCGGCGCAGATTCGATTTCCGCTGTGGCAGCCAGAGAACATTTTTCGGCAATCCCCCTCCTTTGTGCTGGACGGCATCTCGTGGGCGTTTGCGTTCAGCGTGGTTACTGTCGGTTTGAGCGTCATTGTGACTTCGGTGGCGCGTGAGAACTTCCCCGGCTTGCTTGGCTGGGTGGGCGTGCTGGCAATGACAGCGATTGGTGTGCTTGCCGTGACCGCCGGCAATCCGCTGACGCTCGTGCTGTTGTGGGCGGCGATGGATTTGACGGAATTCATCGCCCAGATGCGCTTCGTGGAGGAACCCCGCCTGAGCGAGCGCGCCGTCATTTCCTTCGCTTCGCGCGTGACGGGAATCCTGATTCTGCTTTGGGCGGGCATGGTCAGCGCCGCGGAGGGCGCCGAGCTCAACTTTCTCTCGCCGCCGCCGCGCGCGGGGTTGTATCTCGTTGTTGCGGCGGCATTTCGGCTCGGCATCCTGCCGCTTCACCTGCCGTATGCCAGTGAGTCCTCTTTTCGGCGCGGCTTCGGCACCACCCTGCGGACGGTCTCGGCGGGGTCGAGCCTGATTTTGTTGGCGCGCGTCCCGTTGAGCGGGATTGAGTCTCCCATCACACCTTATCTGATTCTGCTGGTTGCCGCCGCCGCCCTCTACGGAGGCTGGATGTGGTTGAGGTCGCCGGATGAACTGGCGGGGCGTCCCTTCTGGCTGATTGGTATGGGCGGGCTGGCGGTCGCCGCCGCCCTGCGCGGCAACCCGATTGGCGCAACCGCATGGAGTTGTGCGCTGATGCTGGCGGGCGGCGCGTTGTTTCTCGTCTCTGCCGAAAATCGCTGGCAGGATAAAGCCCTGCTCATCGGCGCATGGGGGGCTTCGTCTTTGCCGTTTTCGCTCACTGCCAGCGGCTGGGTCAGCCAGGGCGGGCGGTTTTGGTACGCCGTTCCATTCCTGATTGCGGCGCAGGTCATGCTCTTGGCAGGATACATCCGCATGAGCCGCCGCGCTCCCCAGCGCAGCGGTTTCGAGAATCAGCCCATCTGGGCGAAAAACGTCTATCCCTTCGGCATTTACGTCATTTTGTTCACCATCCTGCTTCTCGGATGGTTCGGCTGGGAGGGCGCTCTGCAAACCGGCAACTGGGTCGCCGCCCTGTTCGCCGCCCTGCTCACCCTCTTTTTGCTCTGGCTGGCGGTGCGTGTCCGCGCCCTCAATCCGGTCCGCGCGCATTGGGTGCGTTCTGCCGAAGCCGCCTGGCTGGACGCCGTCTATCAAACGGTTTGGGAAACCTACCGTGCGTTGAGGCGGCTGACCGCCCTGTTTTCGAGCGTGCTGGAGGGCGAAAGCGGGGTGATGTGGACTTTGCTCTTTCTGGTTTTGTTCATTACCTTCCTCATTCAAGGGACTCCCTGAACCATGCCGCCGTTTCTTTCTTCGGTTGTCCTTCTGCTGCTTACTGTGACCTCAGTGGGCATCCTGCTGGCGCATCAGTGGCGCTGGCTGGTTATCTTCCTGGCGGTGCAATACGTGGGCGTCTTCCTCTTCGCGTTGGAGCATCTTCCTCTCGGCATGGCAACGGTCAAGGTGATTGCCGGCTGGATGGGCGCCGCCATTCTGGCAATGACGCGCTCCTATGACGATGAAGCGGAGAAAGCGGGAGATTTCCTCCCACAGGGACGCTTCTTCCGCCTGACCGCCGCCGCCATCGTCGGTTTGATTGCCTTTACCGCCGCCCCTCAGGTGGATGCGCTGATGGGAGATGCCGGCGCGGCGCTCGCCGCCGGAAGTCTCTTGTTGGTTGGCATGGGGCTGCTCCACCTCGGCATGACCGATCAGCCCATGCGCGTCACTGCCGGGCTGATGACCGTGCTGGCGGGCTTCGAGGTGCTGTATGCCGCCGTCGAAAATTCCGTCCTCGTCGCGGCTTTGCTTGCCGTCATCACCCTCGGGCTTGCCCTGACCGGCGCCTACCTGATGACCGCCGCCCGCCTTGCCGAAGAACTCTCAGCCGAAGAAAAAGAAGAAGCGGAGGCGGCATGAACGCGCCCCTCATCTGGATTGTTTTCCCTGCCGCCCTTGCCCTGCTGCTGATGCTGACCCAAAACAAACGCCTGCTGAGCCTGAGCGGCGGAGCGGTCGCCGCCTTTTTGGCAATCGCCGCCCAATTCGTCCCGCTGGAAGAGGCGTTTCGCGTGGGGAGCATGTCCATCCGCATCGAATCGTCTTTGAACATCCTGGGGCGGCAACTCATCATCCAACCCTCGGAGGGACCGCTCTTGGCGCTCCTCTATGGCGCAACCGCCCTGTGGTTCTTCGGCGCCGAAGCCTCGCAATCGGCGTCCAAATTCGTGCCGCTGGGGTTTCTCATCACCTCGCTGATGATTGCCTCCATCGCCGTCGAGCCGTTTCTTTACGCCGCGCTTTTCATTGAGATGGTCGTCCTGCTCTCCGTCCCGCTGGTCACCAGTCTCTATCAACCGCCCGGCAAGGGCATCATCCGCTTTTTGATTTATCAGACGCTTGCCATGCCGTTCATCCTGCTCTCCGGCTGGCTGCTGGCGGGCGTGGAATCCAGCCCCGGCAACCTGAGCCTCGCCGCGCAATCTGCCGCTGTGCTTGGGCTGGGCTTTGCCTTTCTGCTTTCCATCTTCCCCCTCTATCACTGGATGCCCATGCTGATGGAGGAAGCGCCGCCGTTCGCCGCGGGCTTCCTGCTCTGGATTTTGCCCACCGTCACGCTGATATTCGGCGCAGGCTTCATTGACCGTTATTCCTGGCTGCGCACTTCACCCGAACTGATCGTTGTCCTGCGATACTCCGGTCTCATCATGCTCGTCACCGGCGGAGTGTGGGCGGCGTTCCAAAATCACCTCGGGCGGATCATGGCATACGGCGTCGTTGCGGAAACGGGCTTTGCCCTGCTCGCGCTCAGCCTGGACCTGAGGCTGGGCATCCCCATCCTGTTTTTGCTCTTCCCCGCCCGCGCCCTCGGGCTGGCGCTCTGGTCGCTGGCGCTGACCGTCCTCAAGCCGCACGCCGACTCACTGCGCTACAGTCAGGTGCGCGGGGCATTACGCCAATTTCCCCTTGCCGTGACAGGCATCGTCCTTGCCTCTCTGTCGGTCAGTGGATTGCCGCTGCTGGCAGGGTTTCCTCCCCGTTTGGCATTATGGGACAGTCTGGCGCGCGTCGCGCCGGATGCCGCGCTTTGGATGGGAGTGGGCGTCGTCGGCTTGTTCACCGCCTCCTTCCGCATGTTGGCAGTGATGAGCATGGCAGAGGAGTACAGCGGCTGGGAGTTGGGAGAAAACTGGCTGCAGGGCATCATGCTCGGGCTGGGTGCGACCGGGCTTTTCATCCTGGGGATCTTTCCGCAAACCGTGCAATACTTCCTCGCCGCCCTTCCGTCCATGTTCGAGCATCTCGGACGTTGAGGCGGTATAATCACACGGAATTTAAGAAAGCGCCGGAGGCAGCATGGATTTCGAACAAATCGTCAAACGCCTGCAATGGCTGGACGAGGAACACCGCAAGGACAAAGCCGTCATCGCCGCGCTGGAACAGCGCATTGCGGCTTATGAGGGCAGCCTCGACACGGTTGCCAAACAAATCAAACCCCTCGAAAAACAAATCAACGGGCTTTTGCCCGCTTCCACGCGCATAGACCAATTCGAAGTGCTGGTGGCAAAACTGCGCGAAGAAATGAAGAACGCCCTCGAAGAACTCGACAAAAAATATCAAAAGCGCGAAAAGGAACTCACTGCACAGCGGCAAAAGGACTTGGAACCCTTTCACAAGGAAATCGAAGCGCTCAAGAAATCGCTCGCCGAAATTCCGGTCCTCAAACGCGAACTCAAACTTCGCAGCGCCGCTGAAAACCGCCTGCAGGTGGAAATTGACGAACTAAAACCGCCCCTCGAAGAGGTCAAGCGCATTGCTGAAGACGCCATCCGCGTGCAAAGGGTCTTCGATGAAAACCGCAAGCAGGACATGAAGCGCATCGCCGACCTGCAGGGTGAAATTGCCGCCCTGCGCAAGCGAATTGACGAGGCGCGCGTCAAAGTGGATACCAGCGTGGATGCCTTCCGTCATTTGGAAAATCGCTTCAAGGAACTGCTCGCATCGGAAGCAGAGCGCAAAGCCGCGCAGGCGGAATTCATCGAAAAACAGTCCATCGCCTACCTCGACCGCGAACGCGCCTTCAAAGAATGGAATAACAGTTATCAGGAATTTCAAAAGCAGGTCGAACGGCTCGAAACGCAGTCGGTGGCGCTCGAAGAAACGCTCCGCGCCGCCAAACGCGCCCAGGAAACCTACAACGAACTCAACGCCAAACTGGAACGGCGCATCAACGAAGTCACCGAAATGCAGCGTCTCGCCGAAGACCGCCTGCGGCAGGAATGGGTCACCTTCAAGGCAGACGACCAGAAACGCTGGACGGGTTACACCCTCTCACAGGACGAAATCGGCAAAGACCTGCGCAAAGCCCTGCAAAAACTGGAAGACCGCATCAGCGCCCTCGATGAAGCCTTCCAGGTCACACAGGACAAACTGGAACAGACCACCGACGCCGCCGAACAGCAGCTTCAGGAACTGATGAACGTTGCCCATGAATGGCTCTCTGCCTACGAGCGCATCATGGGTCACGGCAAGACGGCGAAGAAAACGAAAAAATAACCTTTATATCTTTCCTCTTTCTTCTTTCGTTTCTTATGCCAAAAAAAGAGGAAAGAAAAGAGACCAAATCCATGCGCGTCATCGGCACGGCAGGACATGTAGACCACGGCAAGTCCACCCTCATTGCGGCGCTCACCGGGGTGCATCCCGACCGCCTCAAGGAGGAACAGGCGCGCGAAATGACCATTGAACTCGGCTTCGGCTGGATGACTCTGCCGAACGGCGAGGAAATCGGCATCGTGGATGTGCCCGGTCACCGCGACTTCATCGAAAACATGCTGGCAGGCGTGGGAGGAATTGACGCCGCATTGCTCGTCATTGCCGCCGATGAAGGCGTGATGCCGCAGACGCGTGAACACCTCGCCATCCTCGACCTGCTTCAAATTCCCGCCGGTCTCATCGCTCTGACCAAAACCGACCTCGCTTCAGACCCCGCCTGGCTGGACCTCGTCGAAACGGACATTCGCGCCGCTGTTGCCGGCACTATCCTCGACGCCGCGCCCATCGTCCGCGTTTCTGCCAAAACCAAAACGGGTCTCGACTCGCTCATCGCCCATCTCCAGTCGCTCCTGCAAGAAAAACCCGCCCGCCCCGACCTCCACCGCCCCCGCCTGCCCATTGACCGCGTCTTCACCATGAGCGGATTTGGCACAGTCGTCACCGGCACCCTGAGCGATGGAAGCCTTTCGGTGGGCGACGAAGTGGAAATTCTGCCTGCCGGGCTGACGGGACGCATCCGCGGCTTGCAAACTCACAAGAAAAAAGAGGAGACCGCCCTGCCCGGTTCCCGCACCGCCGTCAATCTCTCCGGCGTCAACGTCGAGCAAATCCGCCGCGGCGATGTCCTTGTTCATCCGCGTCAATATTTGGCTACGCGCAGATTGGACGCGCAGTTCCGCCTGCTGAAAGACGTCTCCTCCCCCATCCATCATGGGCAGGAGGTCAAATTCTTCATCGGCGCTTCCGAAACCATCGGCACTTTGCGCCTGCTCGGCGTGGAGGAATTGCGCCCCGGCGAGCAGGGCTGGATTCAACTCGAACTGCGTCAGCCAGTGGTGGCGGTGCGCGGTGACCGCTATATTCTGCGCCGCCCCTCCCCCAGCGAAACCCTCGGCGGCGGCATGGTGGTGGACCCTGCCCCCAAGGGCAGGCACAAGCGCTTCGACGAAGCAGTCTTGAAGTCGCTGGCGGCGCTCATGCGCGGCTCGCCTGCCGACATCCTCTTTGAATCCGCGCTGGCGTTGAACATTGCCCCGCTCAAGGACATGGTGCGTCACTCGCGCCTCGAACCTGCGGAAGCGGAAACTGCTCTGAAGCAACTGCTGGCAGAGGGACGCTTGACCGCCCTCGAAGAGGGCGAACTCACTCCCGAAAGTGACCTGCTCGCTGCCGCCCAGCCCCGCTGGAATGCGCTTCAAAATCAGACCCTGCAACTGGTCGAGGCATATCACCGCGAGTTTCCCCTGCGGCGCGGCATTCCGCGCGAGGAACTGAAGAGCAGGCTCAAACTGCCGCCGCGCATCTTTCAGGCGGTGATGAAAAAACTGGCAGCGGAACATCTGCTCCTCGAGCGCGGCGCGCTGGCGGCAATGCCGGGGCATGAGGTCCGCTTTGGGGCGCAGGAGCAGGCAAAGGTCCAGACTCTGATGCGAAAGTTCGAGGCGAATCGCTTCACGCCGCCGGGCGTTCGGGAATGTCAGGCAGAGGTTGGGGATGAAGTCTTCAACGCATTGCTGGAACGCGGCGATTTGGTGGCGGTTTCGAGCGATGTCGTTTTCCGAAAGCAGGAGTACGAGTTCATGACGGGGGAAATCCGCCGCGCAATCGAAAGGCAGGGACGCATTACGCTGGCGGAAGTGCGCGATCTGTTTCAGACGAGCCGCAAATATGCGCAGGCGCTGCTGGAACATCTCGACGCCATCGGCATGACCATGCGGGATGGTGATTTCAGAAGGCTGAAAAAATGAACATTCTCAAGCGCGCCCTCAAACCGCCCGAGTTTGCGGATGAGTACACGGCGCAGCAAGCCTACATGCTTCACATGATTCTGTGGGCATTGATGCTTGTGCCGATTCCCTACCTGGCTTACATGCTGGTTTTCAATCCGGCCGATTCTGCGCGCGCACTGGCACAGACGATCTTCGGCGAAGCCGCCAACGTTTTGTTGTTGATCATCCTGCATCGCGGATATGTAAAAGAGGCATCGCTGTTGCAGGTGAGCATCTTATGGATTTTTTTCGCCGCATCAGCGTGGACGGGCGGCGGTGTGCAGGGCGAATCGTACCTGGTGGGGTTTACGCTGGTCATTACGATTGCGGGCATCCTGTTGGGATGGCGCGGCACCATCGTGTTCATCCTCCTTTCGCTGGGGATGGGTGCGCTCATGGTAGAACAGTATCTGCAGGGGCAATTTTCGAGCGGTTTTGCCAGTACGCCGCCGACAACATGGGTGGTCAGCCTGGTTTTGTTTCCGGTCATTGCCGTGCTGCAGTGGTTGTCTGCCAGCCGTGTGCAGAGAGCGCTTGCCCGCGCCCGCGCCAGCGAGGAAAAGTATCGCCTGATTTCCAATGTCAGTTCGGATTATGTCTTCTCCACACAGGTGGAGGCAGATGGCAGTATGCGGCTGAACTGGGTGGCAGGAGCGTTCGAATCAATGACCGGCTACGCCAGCCTCGAGGAATACCGCGCCAACGGCGGGTGGTTTGCCCATTTGCATCCCGAGGATGTGCCGGCAGACAGAGAGGTGCTGGAAAGGCTGAAAGCCCGCCAGCAGACCACCCATGAAGTCCGCACCTATCGCAAGGACGGCGAACTGCGCTGGGTGAGGGTCTATGCCCATCCGGTATGCGATGAGACCTCGAACCGCCTGAAAGCCATCATCGGCGCGGTGCAGGATATTACCGAAAGAAAACAAATCGAACAGGAGCGCGAAACGCTCATTCACGAACTCGAAATCCGCAACGCCGAATTGGAGCGCTTCACCTACACCGTCTCCCATGACCTGAAAGCGCCGCTGGTGACCATCACCGGCTTCCTCGGCTTTCTGGAAAAAGACACCGCAAGCGGTGACCGGGAACGGGTCAAAAGCGGCATCGAGCGCATCTCCGGCGCGGCAAAGAAAATGGAGGCGCTGCTCAACGACCTGCTCGAACTCTCCCGCATCGGACGGTTGATGAACCCGCCCGAAGACGTCTCCTTCCTGGAAATTGTCCACGAAGCCATAGACCGTCTGCGCGGACGGCTGGACAAAATCAACGCCATCGTCGAAATTCAACGCGACCTGCCCGTCGTCCGCGGCGACCGCATCCGCCTGGTGGAAGTGGTTCAAAACCTGATAGATAACGCCGCCAAATACGCCAAGCCCGGCGTGCGGGCGCACATCGAAATCGGCACCAGCGGCGTCAATGGTCATGGCTACCCGATCTTCTACGTGCGCGATAACGGCATCGGCATCGAACCGCAATATCACGAGCGCATCTTCGGCTTGTTCAACAAACTGGACGCCCAAAGCGAAGGAACGGGAATTGGTTTATCATTAGTCAAAAGAATCGTCGAAATCCACCGCGGACATATCTGGGTCGAGTCGGAAAAAGGCAAAGGCGCCACTTTCCGGTTTTCCCTGCCGCCCCCGCCCTAAAGGAGTAATCATGTGCGGACGCTTCACTCTCACGGTTGACCCCGCTCAATTTCAAGACACCTTCCCCGGCTTCCTCTTCCCGGCGAAGTTTGCGCCGCGCTACAACATCGCTCCCTCCCAGCCTGTGCTGGCAATCCCCAACGACGAGCGCAACGCCGCCGACTTTTTCATTTGGGGTCTCATCCCCATGTGGGCAAAGGACCCGTCCATCGGCTCGCGCCTCATCAACGCCCGCAGCGAAACGCTCGCCGAAAAACCGTCTTTCCGCGGATCGTTCAAATACAAACGCTGTCTCATCCTCGCCGACGGCTTCTACGAATGGAAAACCGTCGCCGGCAAAAAAAACAAGACGCCCTACTACATTCACCTGACAGACCGCCGTCCCTTTGCCTTCGCCGGTCTGTGGGATGTCTGGGAAAGCCCCGACGGTTCCAGCCTCAAGACCTGCACCATCATCACCACCGAGCCCAACGAACTGATGGCGACTCTGCACAACCGTATGCCGGCCATCCTGCACCCGCGCGATTACGCCAAATGGCTGGACCCCTCGCCTCAGACTCCCGAAAGCCTGCTTCCCCTCCTCAAGCCTTACCCCGCTGAAGCCATGACCGCCTACCCCGTCTCGACGCTGGTCAACAAACCCGGCAACGATTCGCCCGAACTCATTGCTCCCGCGTAACCCCACCGTCCCGTCAACGTGAATCAACTCAAGACAAAACTCACCGAGCGGTTTCCCGCGCTCGCCTCACGCGACTACGTCATTTTCGTCGTTGGGCAGCTGCTCTCCGTCATCGGCACATGGGCGCAATCCACCGCCCTGCCCTACCTTGCCTACCGCATCTCGGGGCGTCCCTTCGACCTGGGGCTGATCGGTTTCTCGAACACCCTCCCCACCCTGCTCTTTGCCCTGCCCGCCGGCGTGCTGGTGGAACGCTGGGACAAGCGCCAAACGGTCATCGTGTTGCAAGCCGTCATGGCGCTGCAGGCGTTTGGGCTGGCATGGCTCGCCTACACCAACCGTCTCCAAATCTGGCATATCATTGCGCTGGCGTTCTTCTTCGGTTCGGCGGTGTCCATCGAAGTGACCGCCCGCCAATCCATGCTGATCGAACTGGCAGGGCGCGAGGCGCTGCCCAGCGCCATCGCTTTGCAAACCACCGCCTTCAACACCGGGCGCGTGCTCGGACCGATGCTGGCGGCGTGGCTTATTTCTGCCACAGGCAGCGAGGGGAGCGTGTTTTTGGCTAACGGGATCAGTTTCTTGTTTGTGATTGCGGGTCTGCTCGTGGCGAGGACCCGTTTCAAGGTCCGGAAAGAGGCGAAAGCGAAAGGCGGCTTGAAGGAGGAATTCCGGGCGGGCATTGCCTACATCCGCAGCAGTCCGGTCGTCCTGTCGGTCATTCTGATGGCGGCGCTGGTGGGCTTTTTCGGTGTTCCGTTGACTCAACAGATTCCGGCGGTGGCGCGCGATGTGCTCAAGTCGGCGCTGGATACGGAGACGGCGATTGCCACCCGCACGAGCAACCTGTATGCGGCGCAGGGCGTGGGCGCGTTGACCGCCGCGTTTCTCGCCGCGTATCTCGCTTCTGCAAACCGGCAAAATATGCTGATGCTGGGACAGGCGTCGTTTGTGTTTCCGATTATCGCGCTGGGCTTCGTAAGGGATGTCAACGCGGCGCTGTTTTTGCTGGCGCTGGTGGGCTGGGGAACGGTCACGCAGTTGGTAACGATGAATACGCTGATTCAGGTGGAAGTGCCGGACCACTTGCGCGGACGAGTGTTCAGCGTGTACTTTTGGGCGTTGCAAGGGGTGGCGCCGTTTGGGAGCATAGTCATCGGCTGGATGGCGCAAACTTGGAATGTGCCGGTGACGATCATCGTGGGAGGGACGACGTGTCTCATCGGCATTTTGGCAATCCGCTTGACCCTGCGGAAAAAAGAGACACAGCAAGAAGCGGCACAGGGCGCAGGGGAATCGTCGGGTTAATGGCAGGTTAGCGTGCAGCAGGGCGCATTGACGCTCGTTTTTTGGGCATGTTATGATGCCGTGCGGAGTTTCTAATGAGCAAAGAGCATTCACGCGGACTTTTAAGCAGATTTTTCAATTTTTTCGTTCAGTTGGGGCTGGGAGAGGGATTACTGCGCGTCGGCACGGGGATATTGTCGCTGGTGTTGGTGGGAGTGGTGATTGCCGCCATTCGGACGAGCGCCACCCGCGCAGAGGCAGTGGAGGCGGCGAAGACGCCGGTCGTGGTGCCAACTGTCAGCGCGGGAGGAGGCGGGAGCGTCCCTCAGCCGGTGGTGGATGTGTTCGAGGGCGTGCCGCGTTTGGCGCAAGAACGGACGATCATCCCCTCGCGCCCGCGGCAGGAGATACTCAAGTACACGGTTTTGGAAGGCGATACGATTTTCGGGATTGCCGAGAAATTCGGTTTGAAGCCCGAAACGATCTTATGGGGAAATTATTATGTCCTGCTGGATAACCCGCATTCGCTCCAGCCCGGTCAGGTGTTGAACATTTTGCCGGTGGATGGGACGTATCACGAGTGGCAGCAGGGCGAAGGGTTGAACGCCGTGGCGCGTTATTACGGGGTGAAGCCCGAAGACATCATCAACTATCCCGCCAATCATTTGGATGCCGCAAGCATCGGCGACTACGCCAACCCGAACATTCCGCCGGGGACGTGGCTAATTGTGCCGGGCGGAAAACGCAATTTTATTTCGTGGAGCGCTCCGCTGGGTGTGACGCGCGAAAACCCGGCTCTGGCGCGCGTGCTCGGCGAAGGCGCCTGCGGACCGGTCAGCGGCGGCGCGGTGGGCTACGGCAGTTTCATCTGGCCCTCCAACAAGCACTACCTCTCCGGCTTCGATTATTCGCCCAGCACCAATCACTGGGGCATTGACATTGCCGGCAACGAAGGGGAAGCCGTGTATGCGACGGACGCCGGTGTGGTGGTGTATGCCGGCTGGAATAATTACGGCTATGGCAACATGATTATGATAGATCACGGAGGCGGGTTTCAATCGCTGTATGCGCACCTGAGCGCGCTCAATGTGGTTTGCGGACAGTCCGTCGGGCAGGGAGATGTCATCGGCGCGATTGGCACCACCGGGCGGTCGAGCGGTCCGCATTTGCATTTCGAGATACGCGCCAGTTCGTCCTTCGTCAACCCGTGGGATGTCTTGCCGGCGCCATAAGCAAAAAATCGCTTGCAGAACAACTGTATCTCGGCTATAATCGGCGTCGCTTCGGGCGCATAGCTCAGTTGGTTAGAGCGCATGTATCACACACATGAGGTCCGGGGTTCGAGTCCCTGTGCGCCCACTCCCTCTGATGCGGTCTGCTCCACGTGGAGCAGACCGCATCATGTTTCTGCACGCTCCTAGCCTGCCATCCTCACCTTCTTCCAATACCGCATCAAGCCGTCGGCGCTCATGCCGGGCGGGTTTGCCAGTTCGTAGGCTTGCGCCACTTCGGCGTCCACGCCCATCTTCTCCTCTTCCGCGCGCATCCAAGCGATGAAGCGTTCGCGCAGCTCCTCGATGGTCGGGTTGGAAGGCATCACCTCCTCCAGCCAGCGCGAGGCGGCGGTCAAGCCCTTCTCCACTTCATCCAACTGCCATTGAGGGTCGTCGAACATGCCGAAATGAGTGGGCGCGATGTGGGCAATCTTCTCGCGGCGCAGGCGGGCAAGGCTCTCATGCCAGCGTTCGATGTGCAATTCCGGCGGCGGCATGGGGACGCGCAAATAGGGATAGCCCGGAATGCGCACGCCGCCCACGTCGCCGCTGAACAATACATCTTCGAACAGATAGGAATAATGATGCTCGGCGTGACCGGGCGTGTTCAACGGAACGAACTCCGCATTGCCGATTCGAATTGCCTCCGCATCCTTCGGGACCTGGAGTTGACTCTCCGGCACCGGCAAAAACTCCCCCCACAGCGACTCCATCCTGTCGCCGTAGATGCGCGCCGCGCTCGTCAGCAGGCGTTCCGGGTTGAGCATGTGCGGCGCTCCGACCGGATGTACGAAAATCTGCGCGCCCTGCCGCGCCAGCCAGCCGGCTGCGCCGGCATGGTCGAGATGAATGTGCGTCAGCAGGACGTGGGTCACGTGGCGGGGAGACAAGCCCTCTTTTGCCAGACCCGCCTCCAGCGCGGAACGAGTCGAGCCGGGTCCGCTTTCGATAAGGACCACCGCATCCCCTGTCCGAATCAGATAAGCGGCAATCGCATGAGGGCGTCCCTGAAAATTCAGGTCAAGTGTGACAACGCGGGTTTGCGCCATGAAACCTCCTGTGAAAAAGTTTGGGCTGTGAAACTGGAAAGCGTTTCGGAAAGATCGGTTTCGCAATAGACTGGGCAGACCGGCACATTGCGTTCCATGAGGGTACGCGCAAGGTCTTCGCTGCTTTGCCGCCCGCCAAAAGACTGTGCCATCAGCAGGACGACCACCGGGCGCAGACTGCGGCGCTGGAGGCTGTCCACTGCCACGAGCAGTTCGTGCCATACCATCGGCGTGACGAGAATGGCGCTGCTCCCCTGCGGCATCTGCCCGATTTGCGTCGAGACCAGTGTGGGAAGCGTGAGCGTGCTTTCGCCCTGCAAAAACGCCAGCGCCTCGAGGATTTTCCCCTCCTGCCGTTCGCTCCGTTCGGCGGGAATGATCTCGAAGGTGTGTTCGGAAGCGGTCACCAACCCCACCGAGCGCCGCTGTTCGATGAAGTAATGCGCCAGCGAGGCGGTGATGCTGACGGCATACTCCAGCGTGGAGGGCGGCAGTTTGATTTTGCGCCGGCGGATGAGGAAGATGTCTTCCACAGGCGGCGTTTCACCGGGCTCAGCCGCTTTGGCAACATGCACGCTTTTGTGTGTGTCGAGGAAGAACCACACCTCCGCCTGTGGGTCCTGCTCGAACTCTTTGACCATGAGCCGTCCGCGGCGGGCGGTGGAGACCCAATGGATGCGCTTCATCGGGTCGCCGGGGACGTATTCGCGCACGCCGGAAGCATGAGGGGTGATGTCTATGGACTTGCGGCGGATGGCTTTGCCGCCGGGCAAAAGACCGGGCGGCGAGAGAAAATCGCGCACCGGGTAAAGCATGGGGAAGACCACCAGCCGCCCGGCGGCGGGGAATTTTTTCGAGACGCGGAAGATGCCGAACGGGTCGCCCGAAGTCAGGGTGGTGGGACCGAGCGTGAATCCGCCGCGGGAGGTGAGCCAGGTGCGGGCGGTGTAGGAACGCCGCTGACGTCCGCGCAGCAGGGTGACGATGCGGGAGCCGCCCGCGTTGGGCATCTTCGTCTCGTTGACCACTTCCAGCCAGAGTTTGGTGAGTCGGCTGTTGTTGATGATTTCGAAATGCTCTTCGAAGATGTCGCCCACCCCGGCGCGCGAGGTGCGGGCGCGCCGCTCCACCGTCACGCCGCGCAGGGAGGTGACGGTCAACAGCCAGGCAGCGATGAGGAGCAAACCGCCGAGGTAGAGCAGACGCACGTAATACACCGCGCCGTTGACCAGCGTGCCAATGCCGCCCACCACAAGAAGCAGAAGAACAAGGATGCGTCCCGGTGTCACTTTGCCTTGCCTCGCGAGGTTGGAACGGGTCGAGGTTCGGAGGAGGCTTTGTAATCGCCGCCGGGCACCGGCGTGCTGTGCAAAATCTCTTCCACGATGCGCTCGGCGCTCAACTCGCGCAAACGCGCCGCCGGCGAGACGATGACACGATGCCCCAGCACGGGAATCGCCAGCGCTTTGATGTCGTCGGGCAGGACGTAATCGCGTCCGTTCAGGGCGGCGTGCGCCTGCCCGGCGCGGAACAATGCCAGGCTTCCGCGCGGACTGGCGCCCAAGTATACGTCGTTGCTCTGACGAGTGCGCCCCACCAGGTCAATGATGTAGCGCTGAACGGCGGGAGAGACGAAGACCTCGCGCACTGCCTTCACCGCCGCCAGCAGGTCTTTCACCTTGACCACCGGCTTGAGCGTTTCAATCGGATGCCGAATCTGCTGTCCGCTCATGATCTTCATTTCCTCCGACGCCGAGGGGTAGCCGATGCGCACACGCATCAGGAAGCGGTCCAATTGGGCTTCGGGGAGCGGGAACGTGCCTTCGTATTCGATGGGGTTTTGAGTGGCAAGCACCATGAACGGCGGCACGAGCGGATGCGTCACCCCGTCCACCGTGACTTGACGTTCCTCCATCGCTTCGAGCAGGGCGGCTTGCGTCTTGGGCGTGGCGCGGTTGACTTCATCTGCCAGCACAATCTGCCCCATGATGGGACCGGGACGGAACTCGAAGACGCGCTTCTGCTGGTTGTAAATGGAGACGCCGGTCACGTCACTGGGGAGCATGTCGGGCGTGAACTGGATGCGGCTGAAGGTGCAGTCGAGCGACTTTGCCAGGCTGCGCGCCAGCATCGTCTTGCCCACGCCGGGCACGTCTTCGATCAGGATGTGCCCCTGACACAGCAAACCGATGACCACCAGTTCGAGCGAGCGCCGCTTGCCGACGATGACCTGCTCCAGATTGCCAATCAGCCGTTCTCCAAATTCTTTGATGTCTGTCATTTCGGTTCCTTTCCCGTGCTGCTCAAACTCCTGACCACGCGTAGTTGACGTTAGAGAACGTCAACTACGCACCTGCATTTCCTTTCGATTGTACGAGAGATACAAGCGCCGGGCAAGTGCGGTTTCCCCTTCTGGGGAGGGGTATCCATTTCCTGTTGCTGGCGGTTTTCAAACTGGGTGCATTCAAATTCTATAGAATCGCTTCTGGTGTGATCCTTGTGTCTCGCGATGATTCAGCGGACTAAAGTCCTGCCTCAGATCATGAAAGCCGGTTGAAACCGCCTTGTGGCATAGCCTGCAGGGCTTCCACGCGCTGAGCAGGCGGCTTCAGCCCCGCGCGGTTGTGCAGAGAAACTACAACATTTGGAATTGCCCTTCAAATTCGTGCTTGCCCTTTGCCTGGCTTTATGTCATAATTTTTCCATGGACTGCCCGCGCTGCAGGTACACGGACTTCACCGCCAACAGAACCTGTCCCCGCTGCGGCTTCGAGGGGGAAGCAGGTCTTCTCCAGGAACTCGCCCGGCTGGACTGGCTGTTGAGCGAAATGGATACTTGGGCGGCGCAGGGCATCCTTCCCGAACTCCCCGAAAATCTCAAACGACATTACCTCTCCCGCCGGCAGGAGACCCTCGCTGCGCTGGGATTGACCTATCCGCCCCTCCCTGCCGAGGAAGCAGAAGACGCCTGGGCAGAACTTTATCTGCATGAAATTCTTTTCGAGCAAATCGAAGAGTGGAAAAAGGCTGGACTTCTCAAATCGGGTTTGCTCCCAACTTATTATGCCCGCATGCTCGAACTGCAAGCCCGCCTGGAGGAACACCCCCGCCCGCAAATCGAAAATACCCCCGAAACCCGCCTGGCAGAAATCAACTTTTTACGGGAAGCCATTCGCGAACTCGACCAAAGGGATGACTTTGTTTCGAGGGTGACCAAGCAAAAAGCTTTGCTTCCCCTGCTTACGGAGAAGGACCGCCTCGAAGCCGCGCTCCAGCCTGCCGTCAAGGAGGAAGCGGCAGAGTCCCCCAAAGCCGAAGAGACGCCTGCCCCGCCTCGTCCTGCGCCGGAGCCGCTTCCTCTTCCCATCGCTCCCAAGCCTCCTGCGACCCCGCTCCGCGAACGGTTGTGGCGCACACTCCTCTCCGAGCGCACGTTGCAGGCGCTGCTTTTCCTCGGTATCTTTTTGCTGTTCGTGGCGGCAGTTTCGTTCGTCATCTGGGGTTGGAAGGATTTTTCCGCGCCGGTGCGTGTTGCCATCCCCATGGGGTTCACGGCGCTGTTCTTTGGGCTGGGCTGGTTCGTGCGCACGCGCACTCATTTATATCGCTCCGCCATTGCACTGAGCGCCATTGCCGCCCTGCTGGTGCCGATTGACTGTTACACCATCTACGCCAACTACGGAAACCCGCCCCAAGGCTGGGAGCAGTTTTGGGCAATCACCTCGTTTGCATCCCTCATTGTCTATATCCTCGCCGCTCTGCAAATTCAAAGCCGCTTCTTCGGTTACATCAGCGGCGCGGCGGCGGGAAGCCTGCTGCTCTCTCTGCTCGAACTGCTGACGGACATTTCACGCGACTGGTATTCCGCCGCGCTTTCGCTCCTCGCCGTGACCTTGTTCCTGCTCGGGACGCGGCTCGCGCGTCATCCCCGCCCCGGACGCTGGGTGGTGTTCTCCGAACCTTTTCTGCAACTGGCGCTTTGGATTCCCGGCATCCTCATGCCGCTGACTCTGGGTCTGCGCTTCGTCACGCGCGATACCTACGACGCCCTGCACTACGCCATGTCGGCGACGTGGTTCGTGGGGGCGTTCCTGTTCGGCTGGGGCGCGGTGCATCATCGCAGCCGAAGCCTGGGGATTCTCGCCGCCATTGCGCTGCCGGTCTCGGTGTACATGGCACAGGGCGCATGGTTCGACCACAGCGGTATCAACCCTGCCTGGCATGCCTTCGGGCTGGCGCTGCTCACTCCTCTCTACCTCTTCACAGGCTGGAAACTTTCCACCTACAAGGATGACCCGGTCATTGCCGCGCACGGCATGACTGCCACACGCTGGGGCATGACGCTCATCGTTGCCGCCGCCTTGCTCTCCCTCACTGACCTGCGGAACGGGACTGCCGCCGCCGTTTCTCACACCGTCCTGACGGCAAGCGTGGCGTTCGCCGCCCTGCTGTGGAAGAAACCGCGCACGCTCTACGCCGCGTCCTTCTTCTCGTTCACCGCCGCCACCTTTGCCATGACCGAGTTGAACCTCGGGCTGAACCAGTTGGGAGTGGGCTGGGCGTCGCTGGCGATTTTGCACATCCTGCTTGTCCTGCGCTTTGCCCGCATCCCTCCGCCTTTGGAATCGTCCAAGCCCTTCCTGCCGCCGCTGGTCGTTGCGGCGTATGTCATCGCCGCGCTGGCAATTCTGCCGCCCATCCTTTTCTACAACGGCGCGACGCTCGCCTACGCCCTCGGCAACTGGATCGCGCTCTCGGCGTGGGGCGCGTATCTCTCGCATCACGCACAGCCCGGCTTCATCCCCACCCGCCCAAGCGCAAAGCCGCGCCTGCTCGAGAGGCTGATTCAGAACGGCTCGCTCTACCACTGGTTTGCCAGTCTGCCGCTTCCGCTTTGGGTGTGGATTGTGAACCGTAACAACGAGTGGCGGGCGGAAGTCCTGCCGATTCTGCTCACGGCGCTGGCGTGGTTCATGGTACTGCTCAGCCATCGGCTGGGAAAGGCGCGGGCGGCGTATCCGCTCCCGTGGCGGCTGACCGGGCTGACGGTCAGTATTGCCGCGCCGATTGTCGCGTATGCCAACGTTCAGGCGGGATACGTTCCTTCTGCCACTTTATTAGCGGTGGGCATCCTGTACTTCGTCAACGCCGTGCTTTCGCGAGGAGAGATCGGCTTCTACCCGGCGGGACTGGTGACTGCGGCGGGACTTTGGCAAGTCCTCGGCGAGGCGGGGGCAGAGACGGAGGTCAGGGCGTTTGCGCTGTGCGTCCTGACGGCGGTCTATTTCCTCGCCGGCTTGGAGGCGGAACGCAGGAAACTGCCGGGCGCAAGTTACGCTTTCCTCGCGCCGCTCTACAACACCGCTCACTTCCTCGCCTTCGTGCTGGTGGCGCGGATTTATCTCCTCCCGCTGGAAGAATTTATCGGCGCGTCCGAATGGACGAAAGCCGAACAACTTTGGAGTGCAGGAGGACAGCTGCTCTTCGGCGTGACCTACGGACTCTTCGCGTGGCGGCGGTATCAGGAGTTTTGGGGGCATATCGCGGCGTGGCTGGGCATGCTCGGAGGCGGGTTCGTCGCCGCCGCCTACAGTCAGGGACACGGTTCGCTTGCCGCCAAGGGCGCCATCATCGCCTCCCTCATGGTGCTTGCCGAACGCGGACTGCACCATCTCAAAGGGCGCGAATCGCTGAAGGAACATCTCCGCGCCTTCTTCCGTCTCGCCTGGGATTTGTACCAGCGTCCTCTACTGCTTGCCGGCTGGACTGCATCGGTGGCGGTCACCCTGCTGGCGCTCGTCCGCAACCTCATTTTGCTCGGCGGCGGGCGCATTCAACAAACTTGGGCGGCGGCGGGACTGCTCATCATCACCGCGCTCTACGCCGTTTCGGCGCGTCTCTTCCAGAGAGCACGTTTCGTCTGGTTCGCCGTTATCGTCGTCTTTGCTCCGTGGACCATCCTCACCAACCTCGGCTGGTTCACCTCTTTCAAGCCCGACCTGCCCGATTTCGGCGTCAGTTGGGTTGTCCTCGCCTGGCTGTTTTTCCTCATCAGCCTGCTCGTTGCGGCGCACGCCCCGCTCGCCTACGCCCGTCCGCTCAAAGCGGGGACGCATCTCCTTTTGCCTTTCTCGATGCTCTGGTCGGTGGCGAATACCGAAGCCAGCCTGTTCACGGTGGGGCTTTCGACTGCGCTTTACGCCGTCTCTGCCTGGCTGAGGCATCGGCAATCCAAACAAACCGAACTCCCGCCCCTCGCCGCAACCAAATTCCTCTACCCGGCGCTCGGCTTGTTCCCGCTCTGGAGCGTGTATTGGCTGCACCATCTCCGCCCCGGCGCACGGCACGAATACTACGGGCTGCTCCTGCTGACTTTCGGCGTCCTTGGCTTGCTCGCCGGTCTGGGACTGGAACGCCTCGCCCCCCGCCCGAACCTGAAACGCCCCTATAGGCTGCCTGCCTATCTGACGGCTTACATCTCCCTCATCGTCGGCACGATGCTGGTCGCCCACCTGCGGGCTCCCCTCGCCTGGGCGCTGCTCTACGACTCCCTGCTGATGGCGGTCTCGGCATGGCTCTTCCACAGTTCGTTGTGGCTGTACCCTGCAACTGCCCTGCCTATCCTCTCGCTGTTCATTGCGCTCAATGAGGCGAAGATACCCGCTGAGCGGCAGGGCTGGTGGCTGATGGGTCTGGCGGCGGTGTATCTGCTCGGCGCATGGCTGCTGCGGCGTTTCAAGTTGACCTCCTACGGCTCGCCGCTCATCGCCATGGGATTCGCCGTCACTGCGCTCGCACTGCCTCCCTCCAGCCTCGACCGCACCGGCGCGATGTGGGGCTATGGCGCCGCCGCCCTGCTCTACGCCGTCTGTGCCTTCTGGCTGGGTCAGCCGCTTTTGCTGACGCCCGCCAGCGCGCTCATCGTCGTCCCCTATGCCGCCCTCATCCAAGAGTGGGACATTCCACTGCGCTATCAGGGACTCAGCCTGCTGCCGGGCGCAGCGCTTGCCCTGCTTGCGGGCGTGCTCCTCGACCACCGCTTTGGAACGGCGAACTTGCAAGGCAGAGGCGTTGCCCGCCTCGTCAACCGTTTCCTGAGCGATTGGTCGTTTCCGCTCTACGCTTTAGGATTGGGACTGGCGACCGCCGCACCCTTCTTCACGGACTCCCGCGCAGACTTCGCCGCCTTGAACTTCCTCCTGCTCGCCGCGTTCTACGGGTGGGCTGTGTACCGCTTCCGCTCCCGCTTCTGGCTGACGGCTTCTCTGCTCGCCCTCCACCTCAGCCTTGGCTACTACTTGGAACATCTCGACTTATGGCGGTTCGCGCACGAGGACGAAGCCTGGTTGCGCTTCCTGCCGTTGACCGCCGCGCTGACCGCAAGCGGCTTGTTCATCGAAAGGCGCCTGAACGAAGGTTCACCCCTGCGTGCGAAAATGTTTGCAGGCTGGTCGCGTCCGTTCTATCTGTTCGTATTTTTCGATGTTTTCTTTTCGCAACTCGGCGGGATGAATGGCTCGTGGAATAGCGTCTGGCTGTCGCTGGGCAACACGCTCATCGCGGCAGTGCTGGCTTCGGCGTGGAGGTCGGCGGGGTTGGCGTATGTGGGCGCACTGCTCGGCTTTGTCACGCTCGCGCAATGGCGCGGCGCAGTGGAGGCATCGGACATCAGCCTGCCGGTGCATTGGGCGGCGCTGGCGCTGGGATACGGCGCTCTGGGCTTTGGCTACAGCCTCCTGAAACGCTGGTCAGGCTTGGGCGGGGAAAGAAGCGAAGTTTCGTCCGAAGCAAAATGGTATGAAGTTTGGGAAGTCCCTCTGCAGAGGTCGGGCGTCGTTCTGTCGTTCCTCGCGCTGGGGATGGGAGCGCTCTTCGGCATTGACATCGCCGCCTGGAGCGTGATGGCGCTCTTCGGCGTGCCGTTCCGCCGCATGGTGGATGCGGAGACGGTGTACATGGCGGTGTGGGTGCTGTCGCTGATTGGTCTGCTGTATGTTGCCGCCGCCGCGGTGTACCGCCGCGTGAGGCTGGGCTATCTGGCAGTGGGGATGCTGCTGGCAGGCTGGTTCCTGTATGCGTTTTACGTCAATGCTTGGGAGAACCTGCGGCAGGTGCAATGGTACGCCATGCCCGCCGGGCTGTACCTGCTGGGCATCGGCTTTGTGGAATGGGAACGCGGCAACAAGAACCTTGCCCGCTGGCTGGATTACGCGGCAATCCTGCTCCTGCTCGGCTCGCTCTTCTGGCAGACGCTGGTCTTCGGCTGGCAGTTTGCCCTGCTGTTAGGCGCGGAGGGATTGGTAACGTTCTGGTGGGGCAGCGCGCGGCGGCTGAGACGTTTCTTCTATGCAGGTATGGCTGGTGTGGTGCTGGCGGTGCTGGGACAACTGCTCAATGCCCTGCAGGAAGTCAACCAGTGGATTACGTTTGGGTTAATCGGTCTGCTGCTGGTGATTCTGGCGGTCATCGTGGAGCGGCGGCTGGAGGCAATCAAAGCCTGGCAGCAGGTATTGGAGAGTTGGGAATGATACAGTTTTTATCGAAAAACATGAATTTTAGCCACAGAGACACTGAGTCACGGAGTTTTTTATTCTCTGTGTCTCCATGGCTCTGTGGCACAAGGGGGGTGGTTGAATGAACGAGGTACAGACCACCGAGAAAGTAGTCCCTGACGGGTTGAAGCGGGTGATACAGATTCTCGGGCTGCTCCTTATCATCGCCGGCGTGCCGCTGACGCTCAACCTGCTGTGCATCCTGCCGCTGGTGGCACTCGGCGGCGGCATGGATACCGTGTACTTCGGCGTCATCAGTCTGACTCTGACGCTGCTCACGCTCGGCGCAGGGCTGACGACATTCTGGCATGCCAGCCGCTCGTTGAACGGCAAACCCTCGAAGCCGTTGAGGTTTCCGCCCATCTTTCTGCTGGTGGGCGTCTTCGTCATTTTGGTCGCTTTGGGGGCTGCCATCATCGCTTCCGAGACGGCGGCAGGACTATTCTTCCCGCCGCTCCTTCTGGGGGCGGCGGCGCTGCCTCCGCTGTGGGCGGTGGCGTGGATGATTCCGGGAGCAAAGCCGTCAGCGGAGGGAGAGGCTGGGGCGGCGGATCAGCCGTCCCTTAATTGGAGACGCGCTCTGCTGGCGTTTGCCGGCGGCGCGACGGTGAGCGTCTTCATCGCCCTCGTGCTGGAAATCCTTTTGCCGGTCACGATCTTTGCGCTGGTCTTCGATTTGGCAGAGCAGGTTCTGGGGCAAATGGAGTCGCTGTTCCGCGCGCTCTCGAACCGCGAGGTGGCGGAGGCGTTGACAGACCGCGGCTTCATCTACCTGTTCGTGCATATTGCGGTCATTGCGCCGCTGGCGGAGGAGTTCGCCAAGCCGCTGGTCGTTCTGCCCATCGCCCGCCGCCTGAGCCGGCGCGAGACGTTTTGGCTGGGGGCGCTGGCGGGCGCGGGGTTTGCCGCGCTGGAGAACGTGATTTACGCTACGAGTTGGCTGCCTGTTTGGGCGGGCATTCTGACGGTGCGGGCAATCGGCGGCGCACTGCATCCACTGGGGGCGGGGCTGGTGGCGCAGGGCTGGGGGGACGTGCTGCGCGGCGAAAAGGATGCCTGGAAAAATTGGTGGAAGCGGTTCGGGATTGCCGTGGCGGTCCATGCGGCGTGGAATGGAGGTTCGCTGCTGGTCATCACGCTGGGAGGTGCGCGCTTCTTTGGGGACCTGCCGCCGGAAATTGACATCCTGGGCACCTCCGCCGCCGGGAGCGTACTGGCGTTTCTCCTCATCCTCGGGCTTGCCGCGCTGTGGATCGGACGCGCCTACGGTCACAACAAACCCTTCCTGCCGGCGGAGGGCGGCGAGGCGGAGGCTGGGCTTGTCCCCTCGGAGCGCGCCATTGCGTTGTGGGCGGTCGCCTGCCTGCTCGCCATCGTCCCGGCTGGGATTGCGGGACTCAAACTATGGCTGCGCTGAAGACCCGCCTGAACTTGTTCGTTGCCCTTGGCGTCATCGCCGCCAACTTGTTCGCCTGGGGGCAAATTTTGCTGGCGGCGTCGAACCCGCATGTGGTCGAGCCGATCATGGACCCGGAGGTCCGCGCGCTGCTGGATTACATCCATTCGGGGGAGCACTCCGGCGAAACCTGGGAGGTGACGCTGACCGAGCTAGAAGCCGAGCAGACCATCACCTGGTATTTGCACCGTTACCCGCAAATTCCCTTTGCCTACCCGGAGATAAACATCACGCCGGATTCAATCCGCGGCGAGGGGGATGTGATACTCACCGGCTTGCATTTCCACGTCAGCGGGGAGGCGCGCATCACGCTGGAAGACGGCTTGCCGGTGGTGGAAATCCTCGACCTGAACCTGCCCTTGCCCGGCAACATGAAGGACGCCATCGAAAGCGAGATACAACGTCAACTGCGCCGCGCGGAATTGCTTCCCGTGCGCTTCACGTCTGCCGAATGGGGCGACGGCGTGGTGGTGGTGAGGGGAGTCATCAAATGACTGCGTAACGGACGTTCTCTAACGTCCGCTGCATGAGCCAAGTGTTCTTCGGTTATAATCTGCACCGCCCGCCCTCGTAGCTCAATGGATAGAGTAATGGACTTCGAATCCAGTGGCTGAGAGTTCGAATCTCTCCGAGGGCGCTTTTTTATGCCACCTCGCTCCCACCTCCACCTCCTCCGCATGTTGACCGAGCGCCTCGAGCGCATCTCCGCCGATTCGGTCTGGGCGCACCGCGCCAGCGGCGTGCGCGGGTCACTGCTCAGGCTGCTAGAGGAGAGCGAAAAAGGACACCCGCCCGATCCCAAAGCGCTCACGCTGGCGGTCACAACCGCGCTGCACATTCTCACGCAAGCGGCAAGGAGGGGAGAGAGGTAAGTGGTAATTGGTAATTGGCGGCGCGGGATTTTCAGAGTAAGATTTTGGAGCGGGAAGCATTCTCTACACTAAAACTTCACCGAAAAGGCAACCTATGTCCGACTGCTGTACGCTCACTCCATCCCAAATCGTCATGTACATCACCGAATACTGTCCCGATTGTCACCGCGCACGGAAATTCTTCGAGGCGCACAACATCCCGCATCTGCGCATCAACCTCGAGGGCAACCGCGAAGCCACCGAGTTCGTCGTGCAGGTCAACAACGGCTACCGCAGTGTGCCCACCATCGTCTTCCCCGACGGCTCCATCCTCGTCGAGCCGGGCTGGGAGGAACTGCGGCAAAGGTTCAACTAACCCCAACTCCGTCTGATACAATCAGGCGGAGTTTTTTATGGAACGCTTTGATGCCGTCATCTGCGGCGCGGGCATCGTGGGTGTCTCCGCCGCCTACCACCTCGCCAAAGCGGGCATCCGCCGCATCCTGCTCGCGGACGAACGCCCGCCCCTCTCCTTCACCAGCGACCGCTCCACCGAGTGCTACCGTAACTGGTGGCCCGACCCCGCCATGCTCGCCCTCATGAACCGCTCCATTGACCTGATGGAGGCGCTCGCCGAGGAAAGCGGCAACGTCTTTCGGATGAACCGCCGCGGCTACCTCTACGTCACTGCCGACGAGGGCAAGATCGCAGAGATGAAAGCCGCCTCAGACTTAATCTCGCGCCTAGGCGCCGGTCCGATTCGCATTCACTCCTCTGAATCTTCAGACTACCAACCTTCCCAACCCGAGGGGTTCCGCAGCGCCCCCAGCGGAGCCGATCTGCTCCTCGGCAATGACCTCATCCGCAAACATTTCCCCTGCCTCACCGGCAAAGCCGTCGCGGCGCTCCACGCGAGGCGGGCGGGATGGCTTTCCGCGCAGCAGTTGGGGATGTACCTCCTCGAAAGCGGACGCAGGCTCGGCGTCCGTTTTGAAGCGGGGAAGGTGACGGGCGTAGACACAGAGGGAGGAAAAGTTCGCGGCGTCCGATTGAGTTCGGGAGTCCGAATCGAATCCCCCATCTTCATCAACGCGGCAGGACCGTTCCTCAAGGAGGTCGGCAAACTCGCGGGCGTGGACCTTCCGGTTCACACGGAGTTGCATCTCAAGGCGGTCATCAAGGATGCGCTGGGCGTGGTGGGACGCGATGCGCCGCTCTTGATTTGGAACGACGCGCAGACCCTGCCGTGGGAGGACGAGGAACGGGCAGCGCTGGCGGAAGACCCCGAAACCCGCTGGCTGACCGAGACCTTCCCGCCCGGCGTACACACGCGCCCCGAAGGCGGCGGCACCGACATTCTGATGCTGTGGGAATATCACACCCTGCCGATGGACCCTGTGGACGCGCCGCCGCTGGACGAGCAGTATCCCGAAATCGCCCTGCGCGGACTCGCCGCCATGCTGCCGCGCATGAGGGAATACTTCGGCAGGATGCCGCGCCCGCAGCTCGACGGCGGCTTCTACACCAAGACGCGCGAGAACCGTCCGCTGGTGGGAGCGATGGGCGCGGAGGGTGCATTTGTGGCGGGGGCAGTGTCGGGTTATGGCATCATGTCGGCGTGCGCGGTGGGAGAACTGCTCGCGGCTCACATCACAGAGTCCGCTTTGCCCGCCTACGCCGCCGATTTTGCCCCCTCGCGCTACGACGACCTCGAATACCGCAAGAAACTGGAACACTGGGGCGACAGCGGACAGTTGTGAACTGAAACGCAGTTATTATGAAATCCGCTAATCTGCACGAATTTGCGCTAATTCTGCATTCGTGCAGATTAGCGTAGATTGGCGGACACACAAACCAGTTCAACGCCAAAGAACCGAACGGGGGACTTTGCCCAACCCATTCAACACGATACAATCAAAAGGAGGAGAAAAAAATGCCCAGCAATCTCAGGAAATTCACCCTGCTTATCCTGTCCGCCGCGGTCCTCGCCGCCTGCAACGGCTGGGGCGTCAATCCCCTGCCCCAGCCCACGCCCTTCCTGCCCCCCACGCGGACGCCGTCCATCGTCAGCCCCACGCCCGTGAGCGGCGGCACTGCCACCTCCACGCCGTTCATTGCCACGCTCACCCCTTCGCCCACCCTCACGCCGACCTTCCTCCCCACCAACACCAACCAGCCCTCTCCCACCGTCACGGAGACGCCGGTCAACACCTTCACCCCCACCCCCATCACTAACGCGCCGGCGCTGCGCATCGTCATCCTCGGCTGCAACACCGACATTGACATCCTGCACGGCATGGGCGAAGTGACCAACGCCTACGTTACCCTCAAGAACATCGGCAACGTCCCGTTGACCAATCTAGTTGCCACCCTCTACGCCCTCGACGAAGCCAGAGAGCATCCCGACAAAACTCAGGAAATCGCCCTCATCCCCGTCGGCTATGAAATCACCCTTAAATTGACCGTGGACAGCACCTACAAGGCGGAAAGCCCCATCCAGGTGGAGGTGCGCAGCGACCAGGGACTCTTCCCCCGCGAAGGCGCCGCCTCCTGCCGGGACCTCGGACGCTTCATCCCCAAACCCGACGGCTTGAACACGCCCGTACCTCTTTCCCCTTAAGAGCACATCCCGCGCAGTCTGAGGAAAGCAGATGAACTTTTCAGCCGCTTTCCAACGCTGCCGGAAGGTTATAATCGAAATATGGCAAACGACAATTTATCCACCCTTCGCAATAAAATCGCCATCCTGATAGACGGCGATAACGCCCAGCCCTCCCTCCTGCCGGAAATGTTGGTGGAGGCTGGTAAACACGGGCAGGTCACCGTCCGCCGCATCTACGGCGATTGGACTACCAGCAACATGAATTCCTGGAAGGACATCCTCAACTATCACGCCTTCCAGCCCATCCAGCAGTTCCGCTACACCGTCGGCAAGAACGCCACCGACAGCGCCATGATCATTGACGCCATGGACATCCTCCACTCCGGCGTGGTGGACGGCTTCTGTCTCGTCTCCTCCGACAGCGACTACACCCGCCTTGCCACCCGCATCCGCGAATCGGGCATCTTCGTGATGGGCATCGGCGAAAAGAAGACCCCCAAAGCCTTCGTCAACGCCTGCGATGTGTTCGTCTTCACCGAAAATCTTGCGGCGGAGAAAAAAGCCCTGCGGCAGAAGCAGGCGCAGGCGAAGAAAACGACCGGCAAGAAGCACGAAGAAGGCAAAGAGGAACTCGATCCCATGCCCGTTTTGAGTCAGGCATTCGAAATGGCAGTCGGGCAGGACGGCTGGGCGCCGCTTGCCACACTGGGACAGGCAATTTATCAGGTAGACCCGAGTTTCGACCCCCGCACCTACGGTCACAAACAACTCTCGCGCATGATCGCCAAACTCAAAGACCGCTTCGAAATCCGCACGCAGGATGTGGGCGGCACCACCGTCATGTACGTCAAAATGAAGGAATAGCCCATGTCCACCCGCCTGATGCAAAGCCTGAAGTTTACCGAGGAAGATCTTCCCTACAACCGCCGCGGGGTATTGTCTCCCCAGCAGGTAAGCCGCATTACAGCACAACGCCGAACCATCAAACTCGTTCTTTTGATTTTGGGATTACTTCTGACAGGTGGAGGCTTGGCGTTTCTGCCCGGCATGCTCGACCTGTATGCCCAAGGCGATTCCAACTGGATGGCGAATGCGGCAGCCTTGGGCATTTTTGCCTTGCTTGGTTTGCCGCTGGTCTATCTAGGTATCCGCCCGATGCGCCCGGTCAAAGTGGCGGCGGCGAGGGGACCGGTCAAGGTTGCCCGCGTTCAACGGACGAGCCGCACCAACAACGCCACCAGCACCTATGTTGCCACCGAGCTGCACATTGCCGGAAAAATCTTCAGCCTGCCCGATGCCGCCTTCTCCGAACTGGAGGACGGCGCAATGTACGCCGTTTATCATTGGGAAGGATTGGATGAGGTCTTTTCGCTGGAGAAGATGTAAACGCGAGGGGGCTTGCGCCTCACTTCAATTCTTCCAGTACGCTTCGCGCCACGACTTCGGGCTGTTCCCCGTTAAATAACCGAATCAACGCCTTTTGCAAAAGAGGTCCCACCACCGCTGCGGCGTCTTCGGGCGGAAGCGGATGCGCCGATTGAAGCGCTTCATGGATGGGCGCTCTCAACTCCGCATCCCACCCATTCAGCGCCTGCGGGCGGACGGGCAGGAGGCCGGCGGCGCGCGTCCATTCGGACATGAATCCGCTCTCGACAAGATACGAAGCCACTTCCACAGCCAAGGGTTGATTTTCGACATTCGAACCCGCCAGCGCCCACACCCACCCATCCCCCATTGTGTAATGACCGTTATCGAGCCCCGGCAGAGGGAGGTACTCTCCGCTGGGAGATTGAAGGTTGCTGGAAATCCACACCACAGCCAGGTCCGCTTGACCGCTGTGATACAACTGCAATGCTTGGGCGTCTGTCTGCAAATCGCGGGTGGAGAGCGGAACAATCCCGCGGTCTATTGCCTGACGGTAAAAAGCAAACAGCCGGGTAAGCGTGGCTTCATCCAGAGTCAATGCACCCTGTTCACTTACCAGCGGCAGGCTGCCGGAAAGATAGAGGGAAAGCGGAAACGCCGCCCGCGGGTCGGAGGCGGGGAACGCCAAAGAAGCGCCCGAAGCGAAGATATCTGCCCAGGAGGCGGGAGGCGCATCGAACAACCCGCGACGCTGGACGATGACCAAAACATCGCTCGCAAAGGGGATGCCGTATTCGACGTTTTTGAGATGTCCCAGGTCGCGGGCAAAGGCATACCAGTCGGGGTCTTGCAAGAGGGTGGTCAGCCCCTCGAGCGGATGCAAAATGCCAGCCGATGCCGCCTTTTGCATGTTCCAATAGGATAGCGCAATCAGGTCCGGCATGGCGGCAGGAGCGGCGTTGTTCGTGATGGAGAGGGTGCGCAGGATGTCGGTCTCGGACTTGATACGGATGTCGAGTTTGATGCCGGGATGTTCCGCCTCGAAGGTTTGCAGGCGGGCTTTGAGCAATTCGGCAGAGGGTGTGCCGGCGTTCGGGTCGAAACGCGGGGGAAGCCAGACGCGCAAAAGACGTGGCTGGTCGGTCCCTGCCGGGGCGGGGGCGGTGGGAGTCGCCTGAGGGGTGGCGGTGGCTTGGGGTGACGGAACAGGCGTCGGCGGGGAAAGAAGCGGGGTGAGGGACGCGCATCCCGCCAAAAGCAGGGTGAGCGTCAGTGACGCAATCCGCCAAAATCGTGAGGTCATTCGAGGGCAATCGACGCGCGCAGGAGGGCGGTCAGCAGTTTGACTGAGTTTTGTATGTCGGTGTAGTCCACCATTTCGGAGGGCGAATGGACATAGCGGGTGGCGACTGAAATACAGCCGGAGGGTACGCCGGATCGTGTGCCTTGCATGGCGCGCGCATCGGTGCCGCCGAACAACAGGACTTCGCGCTGGTAGGGGATGTTGTTCTTTTCCGCCGTGCGAATCATCCATTGGACGACGCGCGGGTCGGAGAGTGCGCCGGCATCCTTGATTTTGATGCAGGGACCCTTGCCCAGCGCCATTTCCATTTTGGCGGCGTCGGGGGTGTCGGCGGCGGGGGTTACGTCGAGGGCGATGCCGAGGTCGGGGTCAATGCCAAAGGCGGAGGTGGTTGCGCCGCGCACGCCCACTTCCTCCTGGGTGGTGAAGACGAAGTACACGTCGTGCGGCGTGGATTTGAGGGCGCGCAGTGTTTCGATGGCGACCAGCACGCCGACGCGGTCGTCCATGGATTTGGCGACGAGGCGGTCCCCCATTTCGATGAATGGGCGGTCGAAGGCGGCAACGTCGCCCACTTTGACGGGACAATCTTTTTGGCTGGTGGCGCCCACATCTATAAAGACTTTGTCGAGGGCGGGGGCTTCGTGGGCTTTATCGAAGCGGTCGTAGCCGATGACGCCGTGCACGCCGTTCAAAAAGCGGACGCGCCCGCCGTGAACGTATTTACCGAACACGCCGCCAATTGGCGAGAAGCGGACGAAGCCCCGCTCATCCACATGGCTGACCATGAGTCCGATTTCGTCCATGTGGGCGGCGATCATGATCTTTTTGGTGTCTTTGGAGGGCTTGGTCGGTTTTTTGCGGGCGATGAGATTGCCAAGCGCGTCCACCTGGATTTCATCGGCAAGAGGTTCGACTTCCGCCCGCACGAGTTTGCGGACCTCGTCTTCGTAGCCGGAGGGTCCAAAGGTTTCGGTGAGTTGTTTGAGGAGTTGTTTCATTTGTGTGTCCTGAGTCTGAAGTCTGATAGTCTGATAGTCGGGTGGGTTGTGTCAGTCAAGTGTGAGGGTTTGTCCGCTTGGGTAAACCTGCTCGTCTTTTTTTGTGAAGACATGAACGCTGCCTTGTCCCATGACGCGCCATTCGCCGCCGAGCCTGCCGACAAGCGCGGTGTCTTCGTCCACGCCAATCATGCGCTCATTTTCGCGCAGTTGCCGGCGCAGGGCAAAGACAAAGGGTTTGAACACGGCGGGGATGGCGTCGAAGTGCGGGAGGATGAATTCTGCTGGGACGACGCCAAAGCCGGTCTGCGTTTGCGCCAGGCGGAAACGGGGGATGCGCCGGGCAAGGATCATGGCGCCCGCCGAACAGCCGGCATAGACCGCGCCGCGTCCCCAGGCGCGCAGGGCGGTGTTCCAGGCGCGGGTGCCGTGCAGGGTTTCGTAGAGGTAGCCGGGGTCGCCGCCGGAGAAGTAGATCAGGTCGGCGGTTTCGAGGGTTGATTCCCATTGAGGGTCGTCCGCAGACCGACGGTCAATGATGCGAAGCGCCTTTGCATCTGCGCCGAGTTTTTCAAAGTGCAGCACGCCCATATCAGACCAGCGGTTGACGCTGGCGTCGCCCTCCCGTCCCGCCGCGGTGGGCAGACAGACGACGCGCGGTCTGCGTCCATTCAGATTCAGGCTGGCGAGCAGGTGACGGTCCACGTCTTCCATCACAGGGAGGTATTCGCCGGAGCCGGCGAGGGCGATGAGTCCGTTCATGAGAGTCGGTAAATGGTAATTGGTAAGTGGTCAACGGGAGGCGAGGAGGGCGGGGGTGATTCGCTTCAGCGCCGCATGGAGCAGGGCAAGGGTGTGCTTCCAATCGTCCACGCGCGCGAGGCTGATGGGAGAATGGGTGTAGCGGTGCGGGACGGAGACCGAAACGGTGGGGATGCCCGCCAGCGCGCGCTGGATGGCGCCCGAATCGGTGCCGCCTCCGCCGGGCTGGCGGAATTGGTAGGGAATGGCTTCAGCGTCGCCCACTTCGCTGAGGAAGCGCACCAGCCGCGGGTCGTGAAGTGTCGAGCCGTCGGCAATGTAGATGGCAGGACCCAAACCGAGTTTGGTGTTATATGCCGTGTTTTCCCTGCCGTCATGGACGGGCAGGTCGTTGGCGGGCGTCGAGTCAATGGCTATCGCCAAGTCGGGGTTGAAGTATTGCGCCGCCACCTTCGCGCCGCGCAGACCGATTTCCTCCTGCACGGTGAACGCCGCACACAGGTCAATGTTTGCGGGGGCATGTTTGAAGAGTTCGATGAGCGTTGCCACGCCGATGCGGTCGTCAATGGCTTTGGACATGATGGTTTGACCCGCATGGCGGAACTTCGTGGCAAAGCCGGCACGGTCGCCGACTTTTGCCTTGCCGCCCAGCCCCACGTCAATGCGCAGCGCATCCAGCGGGACTTTGCGGGTGTATTCGTCACCTTCCATCAGGTGAACGGGCTTGCCGCCGATGACACCGGGCGTGCGCTCTTTGCCGACGAACACCTGCTTGCCGACCAGATGACGAACGTCAATACCGCCGACGGTCTCAAAGCGATAGATGCCTTCGCCATCCTCCGCCACAATCATGAAGCCGACTTCGTCCATGTGCGCGTCGAGCATCACGCGCAGACGCTTCGCTCCCCGCCCCTTCGACTGCGAAGCGCTCAGGGCGGCGCCCCGCCTGACCGCCAGGACATTGCCCAGCGCATCCACCTTGACTTCATCGGCGTAGGGCTTGATTTCCTCGAGGACGATCTTCCGCACTTCGCCTTCATCGCCGGAAACCGCGATGGCGTTGCAAAGTTTTTCCAATAATTTCAATTGAGCCTTCCCAAAGGCGATTTTCTCAGCCATACCATTCTCCACATGAAAGAAAGAGGGAAGACGAAAGAAAATTCTTTCATCCTTCTTCTTTCTTTATTTACTGATGTTACGCACCGTCCCGAAGGTTTGGATGAAAAATAGACACAATTTGCGAGAACCTTCGGGACGTTTCGCATAAGGTGAGTTATTTATTCCCAAACGATCTTTTCGACGAAATCCGCTTCGAGCGAAGCGATGAACTCAGCGAGCAAACGCCCCGCGCGTTGAATGTCCTTGACCGAAACCGACTCGACGGTGGTGTGCATGTAGCGAATCGGGAACTCCACCAGAGCCGTCGGGATGCCTTCCATCGTCACCTGCATGGGGTAAGCGTCGGTGCCGGAGTGCCGCGGCGTGACATCCAAGAACCAGGGGATTTCCAGTTTGTCCGCCAGTTCGGTCAGTTTCTTGTGCAAAAACGGATGCAGGTTCGGACCCATGCAAATGCCCACACCCTTCCCCATCGGGTGAGTCTGCCAGCCGTTCGCGCCGGGACCTTTGGCAAACGTCCCGTCCACGGCGATGGCAATGCTGGGACGCAGCTGGAAGGCAGACGTGTACGCGCCGAGGAAACTCGTCTCTTCCTGGACCGTCGCCACTGCCCAGACATCCCAAACATGCGGCTTCCCCTGGAGTTCTTCCAGACAAACCGTCAACGCGGCGACGGAGGCGCGGTTATCCAGCGTGTGACCGGAGAGCACGTCGCCTGCCAGTTCGAGCGGTTCATTGGCAAAGGAGACCAGGTCGCCCACGCGCACTTTCTTTTCCACTTCGCGCGGGGTCAAGCCGGTATCCACCAGCAGATGCTTCATCGCCACCACGCCGTCGCCTTCGCCTTCAGGGAGCAGGCGGGCAGGCGGCATCGCAATGACGGCAGGCAGGTCCTCGCCGCTGCTGGCGTGAACCGTCACCTGCGCCCCCGGCAGGACGCGCACGTCAATCCCGCCGACGTTGGTGATGTGCAAAAAGCCGGCTTCGATGCTGGAAACCATCATGCCGATGGCGTCCATGTGGGCGGCAATCATCACCGAGGGGCGCGGAGCGCTGCCGGCGCCTCGCTTGAGTCCGTGCAGAGAGCCGACGCGGCTGAGGCTGGTCTCATCCACGAGTGGACGCCACTTCTCCTCGATGAGTTTGGCAACGGGCGTTTCATGTCCCGATACGCCGGAGGTCGAAATGAGGGATTTCAGAAAAGGAAGGATGTCTGTCATGTTATGGGGCTGCCGTAGGGGGGAAGGAAGTGATCGTCGAAGAAGGGGTTATAGAGGGAGTGACCGGCGTGAAACTGGCGGTCGGGGTGAAGGTGTTCGTTGGGACCGAGGTGTTGGAGGGCGTAAACGACGGCGTGATGGAGGGCGTGACGGAAGGTGTGACCGACGGCGTGAAGGATGGCGTGACCGACGGCGTAAGCGTTGGGGTGAAGGTTGGGGTTGACGAGGGGGTGACGGTGGGCGTATTGGAGGGAGTGGCAGTGATGATGGCGGGACCCGGCGTCAAGGTCGGGAGTTGAAGCGGTTCGGTCGCTGTGAAAGTAAGAGTCGCTGTGGGAGTGGCAGTCGCAGAGCCGTCCGGTGCGAACATCACTGCAAGCCCGCCCAGGCAGTAACAAGGGATCGTTGCAAGAATGATGGAAATCAAAATCAGACGACGGCGCGCCACCGGGTTCGAAGATTCATGCATGATGGGTAGATTATAATCCATTGAACAAACACACCTATGATTCCCCTTCAATTACGCATTACCGGCTTTCTTTCTTACCGCGATACGGTGGAATTGGATTTCGGTCCCATCGCGCTTGCCTGCATTTCCGGGCACAACGGCGCAGGCAAATCATCCTTGCTCGATGCCATCACCTGGTGCCTGTTCGGCGAAGCGCGCGGCAAAAGCAGCGAGGTCATCAACCTGAATGCGGACGTGAAAGCCGCAGAAGTGGCGCTCACCTTCCAGCATGAAGGCAATACCTACCGCATTCAGCGTACCTTGCCGCGCAACAAAAGCACTGTACTCGAATTTCAAATCAAAGGCGAGGACGGCTGGCATCCGCTCACCGAAAAGAGCACACGCGAAACCCAAACGCGCATCGAACAAACCCTGCGCCTCGACTACGAGACCTTCGTCAACGCCTCTTTCTTTTTGCAGGGCAAAGCCGATCAGTTCACCCAGCAAAACGCCGCCAAACGCAAGGAAGTGCTGAGCAACATTCTCGGTCTCGAAGCGTGGGAAGCATACAAAAACCGCGCCGCCGAACGCCGCAAAATCATCGAGCGCAAAGTGGACGAAATAGACGGGCGTCTCGCCGAAATCGAAGCCGAACTCAGCGAAGAGGAAATCCGCAAAGCCCGGCTTGCCGAGTTAAAAGCCCACCTCGAACGGCTCGCCTCTGCCCGCGCCGCACAGGAAGCCGTCCTGGAAAACATCAAAAAGAACGCCGCCCTGCTGGAAGAACAACGCAAACTGACCGCCTCCCTCCGCAACGGACTCGAACGTGCACGCGCGGCTCTCAGCGGACTGGAAACCCGCCTCGCCTCGAGAGAATCGGACCTGCGCTCCTACCTTGACCTGCTCAACCGCGCCGCCGAAATCGAAGCCGCCTACAAGGAATGGCAAAACGTCCGCAAGGAACTGGAGGCGTGGGAAAAGACCGCCGCGCAGTTCCACGAACAGGAAAAGGAACGCACGCCGCTGTTATTGAAAATCGAAACGGAAAAAGCAACGCTGGAAGATGAAAGACGGAGACTGAAGGCTGAAGAAATAGAGATTAGTAATCAGTTATCAGTGATCAGTGAGTTGCGAGCGGAGATCGAAACAAAGCAGGCGCTATTGAAAGAGGCGGAAGCCAAAGTTGCCGAACGCATCGCACTGGAAAACAAGCGAAACGAGGCGCGGGAACGTCAGGCGGCGCTCAAGGTCGAAAATGAGGCGCTGAAACTCGAGATGAAGCAGATCAAGGAGCGAATCGAAACGCTCCAGTCTGCCGGTGGAGCGAATTGTCCCTTGTGCGGGCAGGCATTGAGCGCAGAACACCGCCAGTCCACGCTGGAGCAATTGGAAACAGAGGGCAAACAAAAGGGCGACCAATATCGAGCGAACAACGAAGAGGCGAAATCCCTCGCCGCCGAAATTACCAATTACCAATCACAAATTACCCTTCTCTCTTCCGCCGAAGACGACCGCCTCCGCCTTTCCGCTGAAATCTCACAACTCACCGAACGTATGGAAAACCAGCAGGCGCGCGCCCAAGAGTGGGAGACCACAGGGAAACAACGCCTGAAAGAAGTGGAAGACCTTCTGGAGAGCGGTGCATACGCCTCTGAGGCACAAAAACAACTCGCCCAACTCGACCGTCAACTCGCCCAACTCGGCTACGACGCCTCCGCCCACGATGCCGCCCGCCGCCGCGAAAACGAACTGCGCCGTGTCGAAGAGGAATACGGCAATCTCAAATCGGCAAAGGAAGTAAGCAGGCAAATTGAGACCGAGATTTCCAATTTGAAGGAAGAAATCGAAAATCGAAAATCGGAAATCGAAAATCTCGAAACGGAATATCAAACCGTTCGGACCAAACTGGACGAAGCGGAAGCTCAATCTCCCAGTGTCGAAACCGCCGAGCGCGAGTTATTCCGCATCCGCGAGGAAGAGAACAAAGTCCGCAGTGAAGTGGGCGGCGCGCAGCAGCGCGTGAACATCCTCGACGTTCAACGCGACCGCAAAAAAGACCTGCTGAAAGAACGCGAAGAACTCCAAAAACAAATCACCCGTCACCGCGCCCTCGAACGCGCCTTCGGCAAGGACGGCGTCCCTGCCCTGCTCATCGAACAGGCGCTGCCGCAAATCGAAGACAAGGCAAACGAAATCCTCGACCGCCTCTCCGACGGGCAAATGTCCGTCCGCTTTGTGACGCAAACCGAATACAAAGACAAAAAACGCGCAGACCTGCGGGAGACCCTCGAGATTCAAATCAGCGACTCGGCAGGCGCCCGCAACTACGAAATGTACTCCGGCGGTGAAGCCTTCCGCGTCAACTTTGCCATCCGCCTTGCCCTCTCCGAAATCCTCGCCCGGCGCAAAGGCGCGCGCCTGCAAACCCTGGTGATTGATGAAGGCTTCGGCTCGCAGGATGCGCTCGGACGCCAACGCCTCATCGAAGCCATCAACCTCGTCAAGGATGACTTTGCCAAAATTCTCGTCATCACCCACCTCGACGAACTCAAGGACGCCTTCCCCACGCGCATCGAAGTGGAAAAGTCGGAGCGCGGGTCAACAGTGCGAATCATCTAAAGTCAAGGTCAAAAGTCGAATATTCAACCTTTGACCTTCGCTCATCCCATGTCATACTTCATCCTCTCAACGGTATTATTTCTCGGCGGCATCGTCATCATTTACTGGCTTCACAACCAATATCATCTCGACATCGTCGTCGAAGCCGCGCCGCCGCCGCCGAACCCGCCGCTCATTTCCGTCTGCATTCCCGCCCGCAATGAAGAGCGCAACATCCGCGCCTGCGTGGAAGCGGTCTTGAAACAGGATTACCCGAACCTCGAAGTCATCGTGGTGGATGACCGCTCGACAGACGCGACCTTCCGCATTTTGACCGACCTCGCCTCCCGCGACTCCCGCCTCCGCCCCATCAGCGGTTCAGACCTGCCCCCGGGCTGGGCAGGCAAACCCCATGCCTTGTACCAAGCCTCCGCCTCCGCCCGCGGCGACTGGCTGTGCTTCATAGACGCCGACACCTTCCTCGAACCCTCTGCGCTTTCCTCTTGTTATGTCAAAGCCCTCGAAACTCAGGCGGATATGTTCACCATCATGACCTTCCAAATCCTCGGCTCGTTTTGGGAGCGGACGGTCATGCCGCTGGTGATGACCGCCCTCTCGGTGGGATTTTCCCCGCGCAAGGTCAACGACCCGAAGCGCCGCGACGCCATCGCCAACGGACAGTTCATCCTCATCAAGCGTTCGGTCTATGACGCCACCGGCGGACATGCAAGCGTGAAGGACAGCATCGTGGAGGATAAAGCCATCTCGGAAAAGGTGAAATGGAACGGCTACCGCCTCATCGTTGCCGATGGCATGAAAGTTGCGCGAACGCGCATGTACACCTCCCTGCCCGAAATGTGGGAAGGCTGGACGAAGAACATCTACCTCGGTCTGCGCGACCAGGCGGGCTTGTTGTGGCTGGGGGCGTTCGGTGCATTCCTGGCGTTCATGGCGTCGCTCTTCCTCCCCCTCTGGCTCCCGCTGGGATGGATTTGGTTTCTGCACGGCGGAGAGTGGATGGCACTGGCGGTCATGGGCGAGGCGCTGGCGTTGTGGGCGTATCTGATTTTTGTCCGCGCCCAAGTCGCCGAAAAGATGAACATCTCCCGCTGGTATGCGCTGACCTCGCCTCTCGGGGCGGCGGTCTTTGGAGCCATGATGCTCACCTCGGCGTGGAGGGTGGTCTCACGTCAGGGGGTAACATGGAAGGGGCGAACCTACAAGGCAGGGTAAACCATGTGCACAGCCGACGTTTCTCTAACGCTGGCGGTTCAGAGGTAGAAAAAGGCTTGGGAGGTGAATCAGGCTTCGGTCAAGCATGAGGCGGGGCGTTCATCTAGGTTGTGACTAAAGTCACAACCAAGCGGATAAAATTAGGTAAAATTAGCGCCAGATTAATCAAAAGGTGAACCGATGCTTAGAAACCCGCTCTTCATTGCCATCGCTGCGGCGGTCATCGCTCTGGGGACGTTCGTGTTCGTGACCGATGCTCCCGCCTACGCCGGCAAATCGTCCGAGACGTGCGCGAATTGCCATGTGATGGATTCGATGTACGAGAATTACTATCACAGCGCGCACCAGCCCTGGGCGGAATGTTCGGACTGCCACCTGCCCCACGATAACATCGTGAACTATTACATCGAGAAGGGGCGGCAGGGCATGCACGATGTGTACGTCTTCAGCACCGGGCAGACGCCTGAAGTCATTCGCGCAAACGAACATTCCAAGCAAATCATCCAGGGGAACTGCATCCATTGCCACGAGGATGCAGTGGAGACCATCATGATGGGCGCCCAGCCGTTCGACCGCTACTGCTGGGAATGCCATCGCAACGTCGCGCATGGACCGCGCGGCGCGTCCATCGTCCCGTATCAGGACTCCAACTTCTACCCCGTCAAGTAAATTCGCAAGACATCAACAGTCATCATACGTTCAAAAGGAGAATCGCACATGAACACGTTGAAAAAGTATACGACCCTCATCCTGGTCGGCATCATTATCGTGCTTGCCGCCGTGTTGACGGGCGTGCTGATCTTTATAAAAAACCAGCCTGTGGAGGAAAGAGGTTTTCAGCCGCTGGTGGAAATTGCCCCCATGGAACCGAACTCGGAACAGTGGGGTATCAACTTCCCCAACCAATACACCACCTTTCTCAAGACCAAGACCAACAACATTGACACGACCTACGGCGGCTCGTCCCAGTTCTCGTGGCTGGAGCGCGATCCGCGCCAGGTCATCCTGTTTGCGGGGTATCCGTTCAGCAAGGATTACAACGACGACCGCGGTCACGCCAACGCGCTGGAAGATGTGCGCGCCACAAAACGCCTGAACCTCAACGACGAGGATCCGAAGCACACGCCCGCCACCTGTTATTCCTGCAAATCTGCCGACAACCCAAAGTTATGGTCGGAGATGGGCATGGAAGCCTACGACAAGATGTCGTTCAATGAAATGACGCCGAACATCAACAACACCATCGGCTGCGCCAACTGCCACGAAGCCGGGACGATGCGGCTCATCGTCACCAACCCCGCGCTGAAAGAGGCGCTCGAAGCCCAAGGCAAGGACTGGACGACCTTCACCCGTCAGGAAATGCGCACGGTCGTCTGCGCCAACTGCCATGTGGAATACTATTTCGCGGGACCGGGCAAGTATCTGACCTTCCCTTGGGAGAACGGTACCGACATCTACTCGATCATCGAATACTACAATGAGCTTGGTTTCAAGGATTGGGACTATCCCGGCACGGGCACGCCCACCCTCAAAGCACAGCACCCCGAATATGAATTCTTCACAGCCGGCTCCACGCACTACAACGCGGGCGTCTCCTGCGCCGACTGCCACATGCCCTACGTCCGCGACGGGGCGGCGAAATACTCCACGCACGATGTCCACAGCCCCCTGCTCAATCCCCAGCAGGCTTGCGGACAGTGCCACACCGACACGGAATACGTCGTCCGCCGCGTGAACGCCATTCAGGATCAGGTTGCCACCACCAAGATCGCCACCGAAGACGCCATCATTGACGCCATCAACGCCATCAAACTTGCCGCCGCCAACCCCAACGCCGACCAGGAACTGCTGAACCAGGCGCGCCAACTGCACCGCGAAGCGCAGTTCATGTGGGACTTCGTCTCCGCCGAAAATTCGACGGGCTTCCACAACCCCGAATACGCGCTCAAGATTTTGGCAGATTCCACCAACCGCGCGCGGCAGGCGCAGATGCTCGCGGCGCAGTCGGTGAACGATATGTCCCTGCTGGAAACCGGCATCTACGACAAGATGGACCCCAAGCCGACACCGGCACAGTAACGTGCAAGCGGGCGCTCCCCAACACCCCAAGCGCCTGCTGTTCCCAACCCATTGTCAGCAAGAGACGCTGTTTACATGAACAGCGTCTCTTTTGTTATTACAACTTGACAATAAATAGCAAAATTGTTATATTTTGAAAGAATTCGTTATAAATAACAAAAAATGACAAAATTACCCCCGACCGAGCGCGAAACCCATATTTTGGAGATTCTCCATGCAAAGGGCAGTGCTTCGATTGAAGAGCTTGCCCAAGCGTGCTCGGTCTCGACCATGACGATCCACCGCGACCTCCAACGTCTCGAAAGAACAGGACACATCCAAAAAAGGCATGGAGGCGCAGTGCTGGCAGATCGCAAAACCGGCAGCGTCCCTTGCGCCATGTGCGGCAAAGTCACTACCGGCAAGCAGACCTTTCTGGTCCATCTTGCAGACGGGGGACAAAAAACAGCCTGTTGCGCTCACTGCGGCCTGATGCTTCTGAACGCCGAAAAAGACGTATGGCAAGCCATGACCATGGATTTCCTGCATGGACACATGATCAGCGCCCAGCAGGCAATCTACCTGCTCGGTTCCGACCTGAACGTTTGCTGTGTGCCGACCATCCTAACCTTTGGCTCCCGCGCAGAAGCCGAACGCTTCCAAAAAGGGTTCGGTGGAACACTTGCGACCTTGGAAGAAGCCACCCTCTCCTTATTGGGGGCGCATTAGAAAATATAAACTCATCCAAAGGAACAGAAATTTTTGCGCTCAGACATCACCCTCGCGCGGTTAGACAACACCTGCTGATGATTTCGGCGGGCATGTTTGGCATGACTCTGAATGAATTGGTTTTTCGTCAGCAGTAATCCACCGGCATCCTGTCTTGGAGCCAAATCACCTAAAGGAGAAAACTTGATGAAAAGAACTTTTGCACTGTTTTTTGCGCTGGCACTTACACTGAGCGCCTGCGGCAGCCCCAAGCAAGGCATCGAAGTCCGCGATGTCTGGGCGCGCTCATCCACACAAGGGATGAACGGCGCCGTCTATTTTGTCATTGAGAATCACAACAGCCAGGCAGACGAATTGATCGGGGCGGCATCCGACATAGCAGAGGTGGTCGAAATCCATGAAAGCAAAATGGAAGGCGACGTGATGATGATGAACCAAGTCGAAGCGGTTGCGCTGGAACCTTCTGCCGTGGTCGAATTCAAGCCGGGCGGCTATCACGTCATGCTCATCCGCCTCACGCGTGACCTCAAGGCAGGCGACGAAATCGAAGTCACCCTCCACTTCAAAAACAGCCCCGACCTCACCATCAAAGCAATGGTCAAGGATGCAGACGGAATGCAAAACATGGGCGGGCACAGCCCATAACAAGCGAAACTCCCCGGCAGCGGGGAGTTTTCATTTAGGGGAACCAATCGCCTTCCCTCATCGTCAACGCAGGGAAGGAGACAAAATGAAAAAGATAACCTTATTGTTACTGACCCTGATCCTTGCCGCCTGTTCGGTTGGCGGGAGCGAACTCAGCCGCAATCAAGCCAAATGGCAGGAGGCGGGCGTCACCCACTACCGCTTTCAGTTGAGCGTCACCTGCTTCTGCCTGTTTCGCAGTCAAATGCCGCTGACCGTCGAAGTGAAGGACGGCGAAATCGTTTCGATGACCGACGTCAACGGCGAGGCGTTCCCGGTGGACGACCCGATGAGCGACTTGGTGATGAAGCACGCCACGATTGAACGCATCTTTTCTGAACTGGGGTCTGATTCCGTCCAAGCAGCCGACCGCCTCACGATAGACTTTGACCCCACCTACGGTTTCCCCAGCGAGGTTGCCATAGACTACATCGAGCTTGCCGCAGACGATGAGTTGTACCTCTCGGTTTCAGGGTTCGAGCCGCTTCAATAAGCAGAGACAATTTCTCGGTCCAGGATGAAGCGAAAAAACGTCCCGAAGGCTACAAACCTTCGGGACGTTGCCTTTAGTTGTACGGCTGTGTCCACTGGCGGAAGATTTCTTCATCGGCAATTTGGATGCGCCGGTCCTCTACGCGAATCGCCCCGCTTTTTTCCAGTTCCTTGAGCGAGCGGGAGACCACCTCGCGCACGGTTCCCAGCCGCGCCGCCAGTTGTTCCTGCGTCCAATGCGGGCGCGGTCCCCGTTCCATTTCGGCGATGAGCCGCGCCAGCCGATGCGTGACCTGGTAAAACGCCATCTCGCTGACCTTGCCCACCAGATTGCGCAGGTTCTGACCAAACTTGCTCAAAATTTTCAATGCAAATTCGGGATTGGTCTTGACGAGTGCGCGCAGGGTTTGTGCGTCCACCACCCAAACGCGCGTCGTCTCGAGCGCCTCCACGTTGACCGGGTTGGTGCCGCCGTCGAAGGCAGGGACTTCGTTACAGGTTGCGCCTTCGGTAAGGACGGCAATGATGTACTGCCGTCCCTGAGGAGAGACGCGGTAGAGTTTGACGCTCCCGCTTGCGATGATGTGCAAGCCGGCGCATTCGTCGCCTTCCCAAAACAGGACGTCGCCGCGTTCGTATTCGCGCAACTGGGTAACTGCCGTCAGGTCTTTCAGCACAGATTCGGGGAGTTCATCGAAATAAGGATTGACCCGCAGGGTTTTGAGTTTTTCGCTCTTGGAAACCTCAATGAGTTTCATTGAAATCCTATCATCAGTACTTCACGAAGCGACGCCAGCCTCTTTACAACTGAACGGCTGAAGCCGTTGCTACGTTTTCGTGATTCACAGAAAATTTTACAATTCGCCCAATAAAACCCGGTCGGCGCCGCGGTCAATCTCCCAGGGATAGACAATGAAGGCGTCGGTGATGGCGGCGTAATAATCGGGACGCACATGACCGAACAGGCTGCGGTAAGGGTTGTAATGCAGCACGCACGTTTCCGGAAAGCCGCCCGCCGCCGAGACGCGGTTCTTCACAGCCGTAATCGTCCGCCCGGAACCCCACACATCGTCCACGATGAGCGTCGGTCTGCCGCGCAGTTTGTCCTCGGCGGGAAACTGAATGAACTCGGGCCAAGCCATCAGTTTCGACTTTTCGCTGGCAGACTGGGCAGGGAAGTCCACTGCCGCCGTCAGGATATGGGTGATGTTCATCGCTTCGGCGAGCATGCCGCCGGGGATGATGCCGCCGCGCGTGATGATGACCATGGCGGTAAACTCGCGCCGAAACTGCGGGATGAGATGGTCAATCAGGCGGTCAATTTCCGCCCAGGTGACAATTTCGCGGCGGGGCTGATTCTGAGGCTGCATGGAATCCTTACCGATGGAAATCTTTTGTCTTTCCTCTTTCAGCCGGAACAAGGAAAGGTGAAAGAGGAAAGAGGCTCATTACGACAACACTGCCGCCAGCGGTGCCGGGGCGGGAATCTGCACAGGCTGACCGGCGGTTTGCGCCTTTTCCACGTCGCGCGCCCAGATGTAGAGGCAGGTGTGATAGGCAATGGACGTGTAGGAACTAATTACGCTGGCGACCGCCACAAAGGCAAAGAAGACAAAAGCCGCAATGGCAACCGCCGCAATGGACAGGGCGTTGAATCCGCCCGCCGCATACACCGCTCCGCCGCCCAGCGCCAGCGCGATGACCAAACCGCCAAAGCCCAGCAGGAAGCCAATCAAGCCGGTCACCCAGCGCACGCCGACGGTGCTGATGCCAATCAGCAGGAGGTTTTGTTTGGTGATGTTCAACACCCTCTGCATCGCGTTCTTGAGGTTCAAGTCGTCAATCACCATGGCGGGCAGGATGAGGTAGGATGCCTCCGTCCACAGCGCTTCGAGCAGGTTCGCCGCGCCGCGGATGAGCCCTGCGGCAAGACCGCCGCGGCGGTTACGGTTGGCGGCGTTCTTCAGCATGTTGACGAACGTTGAAGCCGCGGCGAGGGTGAGGATATCGAAAAAGTCGCGGCGGACAATTGCCCAGGCTTTGTCCATGCGTCCGTCGCCTTCGGAGAGATAGCCAAAGATGAGATAAGCGGTCATCCCCGAAAAGACGTATGTGACGATGAACTGCGCAAAGATCATGAACGCCCCCAACACACCCATGATGATGTTCCCAAAATCCGACCCGCCAAACAAGACCGCGACAATCACAATCGGGATGACACCAAGCACCGAGACAATCATCCCGACCACCAGCGCATAAATCGAAGGCTTGAGCAGGTCTTTATCCCTGAACGCCATGCTCCAGGCTTGTTTCAAAAACGACCAACCGCGGGAAAACGACTCCATAAAATTCTCCAATGATACGTCACCCTGAGCGCAGCGAAGGGTCTCTCCACCGCAGGAGAGTTTCTTCACCGCTTCGCGGTTCAGACTGACAAACTGGCTTTGATTATAGCAAAGGATGATTAGGAATACGCCCTGCGCCGCCTCAGCCAGACCAGCGCCAGGGGGATGAGAACAGCGGAACCGCACAGCGGACTCCCCGCGCTCGACGGGACAGGCGTGGGATTGGGACTCGCTTCACGCGTCGGGACGGCTGATACTGTTGCAATAGGCGTGGATTCCGCTTCAGGCGTCGCCGTCGGCTCGAGGGTGGGAGCAATGGTCGGCGGAGAGGGAAGCGGCGTAGCCGTCAGCCAGAGGAAGTCGTATCCGCTTTCCAGCAGGTTCACTGCATCGGGGAAAAAGTAATAAATCTTCTCAGCAATCTCCTTGACTTTTGGATCGTTTGGGGCAAGTTCCAGCGCACGATGGATTTCCTGCATGGAGCGCAACGCTTCGGCAGTGGCGTCCCCGCCTTCCCATGAAACATAATAAGCGTGGACAGCCAGCAGGTCGGCAAAGCCCGCATGCCAAAGACCGTCATCGGGCAGGAGCGCGACCGCCTTCTCGTACGCCTCGACGCTCAAGCGATAGAGTTCCTCACCGCCTGCATCCTGACGGAAGCCGCGGCGGTAAAAAAACGCTTCCTTGTAGAGTTTGCCCAGCCGCCCCCATGCCTCGCCGTCGTTGGGGTTGGCGGCGACGTTTGTCCGTTCGTTCAATACCTTCTGCCACACCGAAGGCATGACGAGCGAAATTTCGAAGTCGTTTTCGCGCGTGGGTTCGAAATCATCGAACCGCCAGCGGATTTCGTTGCCATCCATTCTCCCGCCCGGCGTCGTTTCAGACCAGCCGGTTGTTTCACCCAAAATGACGTTTTGCGGGCTCGCCTCATACGGCAGGCGGACAATTAAATCAGCCCTGCCAATCGTATCTTTCCAGCCCTCGCCGGTGTGGAAGATGTAACTGTAGGAGACAAAGGGATATTCGCCCGTTCCGTAAATCAGGTAGGTCACCTGGATCGTCACATCCTGCCCTGCCGGAAAAGTCACATCGAACTCCGCCCACGGTACAAGGTCGTAACTCCAGAGGGGGTCTTCCTGCATCACCCGTCGTGTGGCAACGGTACGTCCGTTCACACTGATTTGCAAAGCGCGAATCTCCGGGAACCTGCCAAATCCATCATTCACACTGAGAGGGAAGCGCGCTGCCATTTTTTCCGTCTCGCTTCCAAGATTCCGCATGGTGAAATCTGCTGTGACCTTTGCCTGACCGAGGTCATTTGCCGATGTACCCGGCAGAACCTCGATCACGACGGTCTCCGCCATCATGCGCACCTGCGTGCCTTCCGCGCCCGCCTCAGGGTTGGCGCCGGGCGGCTGGGCAGGCGGCGCAACGTCGGCGCGAACGTGCAGCGGAGCAAAAATCGCCGCCATAAGAAGACCCACTGCAATAATCCGAACCAAACGCTTCGTCATAGTTCACCTCACAATAAACTGATGGGGTCCACTTCCACGCGCCAGCCGTCCAGGCGGATGCCGCGCAGTAACTCCTTCGGATTCGCTCCGCGCAACACAATCTGCCAGCGGTAATACCCGCCGACCTTTGCAAAGAAACACGGCACAGGACCGATCACTGCCGACTGACCGCTGATCACCGATACCCTCTCCCCCACCTTCCTCGCTTCTCTCTCCGCCGCATCCGGGTCGGTGTGCCGATATTCCAGCCTCACCAGACGGCTGAACGGCGGATAGCCCAGCCGCCGGCGCTGTTCCAACTCGTAGCGGTAAAAGCCGTCCACGTCATGCCTTGCCGCAGACTGGATGACCGGATGCTCAGGCTCGAAGGTTTGCAAAATGACCTTGCCGCCGCGCTCGCTTCGCCCCGCCCGCCCGGCGACCTGCGTCAGCACTTGAAAGACGCGTTCGCCAGCGAAGGGATCGGGCAGGTTCAATCCCACATCTGCCAGCACAATGCCCACCAGCGTGACCATCGGCAGGTCGAGCCCTTTGGCAAGCATCTGCGTGCCAACCAGCACGTCCGCTTTGTGGTTGGCGAAGTGGGTCAAAATCATCTCGTGGGCGTCTTTGGCGCGGGTGGTATCCCAGTCCCAGCGCAGGGTGCGGACTTTGGGAAACAGCGCATTGACCTCCGCCTCGACCTTTTCGCTCCCCAAGCCATATTCGCGGATGTTCTTCCCGCCGCATTGAGGGCAGGTCTTCGGCTTGCCTCGTTCATAGCCGCAGGTGTGACACAACAAATCGAAGGTCGAAGGTCGAACGTCAGAGTTTTGACCTTTGTCCTTCGACGCTAGACGTTCAACGTGAAGTGTCAACGGCGTATCACAGTTGGGACATTTCATCACGTGCCCGCAGTCGCGGCAGAAGACGTAGGTGGCGGTGCCGCGGCGGTTGAGGAAGAGGATGGCTTGCTCCCCCCGCTTGAGCGTGGACTCGAGTTCCTCGAGCAGGAGCCGGCTGAAGGTCCCGCGGTGACCGGATTTGAGTTCCTCCCGCATATCCACGACGTGAACCGGCGGCAGACTCCCGGAGTCTCGAAACACTTCGGAGGTCTTGATGCGTTTGGGCAAATCCAGGCGCTGAATTTGACCCGTCTCCGCCTGATAGCGTTGGATGACCGTCGGCGTGGCGGAACCCAGCACGCACACCGCGCTACACAGCCGCGCATACATCTGCGCCGCCATCACCGCATGATAGAACGGCGGCTCGGATTGATGATACGACGAGTCGTGACACTCGTCCGCAACGATGAGCCCGATGTTAGGCAGGGGCGCAAACAGGGCGCTGCGTGCGCCGATGATAACCTTGAGCGTCCCCGCGCGGGCGCGCCGCCAGGTATCGTAGCGCTCGCCTTCGGAGAGTTTGGAATGCACCAACCCCACCTGCCCCGGAAAGCGGTTTAAGAACCGCCGCACCGTTTGCGGAGTGAGGGCAATTTCAGGCACAAGGATGAGCGCCTGCCTGCCGCGCTTCACGGCTTCCTCGGCGGCGCGGATGTAAATTTCGGTCTTGCCGGAGCCCGTCACGCCCTGCAGGAGGAAGGTTTCGGATTGCCCGCCGCGGATTGCGCCCGTAATTTTCCTCAGCGCAAAATCCTGTTCAGGCGTCAACTCAATTGCTTGTTTACCTGTGTACTTCTCTACCTGTGTACTTGTTTTTCCCAGCGGGTCGCGGAAGAGTTCGCTCTCGAACAGGCGAATCAGCCCGCGTTCTTCCAGCGCCTCGAGGTCCGAGAGGTTGCATCCGCTTTCGGCATACACCCACGAGACATTGACCGCTTCGGGCTGGCGGATGAGGAACCGTAACGCGGATTGACGACGGGCGAGGGTTTGCTTCGTCCCCAATGTTTCCATCGCCGCCTCCGCCGCTTCAGGCGGGACCGATAACTGGGCAACGCGAACGAACTTGGTCCTCACTCGAGGCGGGGGCAGCATGCTCCTTGCCGAGAGCACGCCTTTGCGCACGAGGTAATTCGCCGTCTTGCGCCAATCCACTTTGGCGAAGTGGGCGTCAATTTGTCGTCCGCGCAACGGTCCGCGCAAGCGCAGGAGACTCAACAGACGGTCTTCGATTGTTTGGCGTTGTGTTTTTTGGCTGGTTGATTCTGTGGCGGGTTGTAATTGGTAATTGGTAATTCGGAGTTCGTAAACGGTATCTGCCTGCTGGCTCAAGCCGATGGGCAGGAACAACCCAACGATGGACGCCAAAGGCTGAAGCGTGGACTCCGCCAGTTCGTGAGCAAGCGCAATCTGCGATGGCGTCAGAACCGGCTCGTCATCCACCGCCTCGAGAATTTCCCGGACGTTCGGCACGGAGGGCGAATCCACAAAGCGAACGACGACGCCCTGCACGGTCTGCCCGCCAAACGGGACGATGACCAAATGTCCCACCCCCACCCTCCCCGCAAGAGACTCGGGGACGGCGTAATCGAAAACGCCCGACACAGCCGGCACATTGACGACGATTTGAACGAAGGCGGTCATCGAGGCGATTATAAGCGGATTGCAAAAATAAACCACGGAGACACCGAGACGCGGAGTTTTATGATTCTTCTCTGGTCTCAGTATCTTCGTGGGTCAATGCTATTGGCGTGTTGAGTCGCTACTTCGCCGACTTCAGGATCGCTGCCGCGCCGTACCCCACCACCGAGGTGTAGTCCCCGGTCACATCGCCCGAGGTGGCGTGACGCAATACCCTGACCTTATCCGCGCCGAGTTCGCGCGCCGCCCACAGCACCGCTGTCACGGCGCCCAAGCCGCAGGCAAAGCCCTTGCCGGCGCGTTCCACGTCGAAGGCGGCATCCGGGTCGAAAGACTCAATCGCATCCAGCATGGCGCGGTCAAATCTCAGAGCGGCGGTCTGGTTGTAGTAGTGAGAAAGGTCGGTGCTGGCGACGAGGATGGAGTCTTTGCCGCGCAAAACCTGCGCCAGCGCCCTGCCCAGTCCCTGCGAGACGCGCGGTTCCTGCGCCCGCACCATGACCGGCAGCAACTTCCAGCCTGACTTCAAGGCGCGCTGAAGGAACGGCAGTTCGATTTCCAGCGAATGTTCGGGGTCGCGGGCGACGGGCGAAAGCCCAAACCCCAGTTCCGATTTGAGAATCACGTCGAGCTGGCTCACGGCATCCCGGTCAACAGGGATTTCACCGAGGGGCGTCCAATAGGCGGTGTGCGAGGTGGTCAGCAGGGGTTCGTGGTAGGGGTGGTGCATCGGCGAGATGACGGCGACCAGGTCCGGGGTCCGCGAGCGAAGGGCGGCAAAGGCATAGCCCGCCACCGCGCCGGAGTAAATATGCCCTGCATGGGGGGCGATGACGCCCACCACCTCCCCCTTCAATTCGGGGAGTTTTGCGCCGCTCAAAAACTCATCCACAGACTGCGACAGGGCTTTCGGGTTTCCCTCATACCACCTGCCGGCAATGGGTGAAGGACGAACATCAACCATAAAAAGATTGTAGCACTTTTTTGGTGGCAAGAAAAGCAAGCGGCGGCAGATGCTCCCCATCGAACCATTCGGCGGCGTCGGCGTCGTCATCCGCCTTCAGATCGCCGCCGCACACCTCCGCCTGATAGATGATGACGAAGTCTGCGCCGCGCGGATGCTCGCGCCCGGCAACGATGTCATAGACGCGCGTCACGCGCACGCTCAAGCCTGTCTCTTCCAAACATTCCCTTTGCGCCGCCTCAGCCGGGTCCTCGCCGCCGTTGACGAAGCCGGCCGGCAGGGTCCACATGCCGCGAAATGGCTCATTGACGCGCCGCACGAGCAGGACGCGCCCATCTTGAACCACCAGCACCGCCGCCGCAACCTTCGGGTCCACGAAATGAATCCAACCGCAGGCAGGGCAGACGGGGCGCATTTTTCCGAATCGCTCTTCGGCGTTCAGCAGTTGACCACAGCGGGGACAAAATTTGTATTCGTTGTTTGCCATAATGAACACAGGGACGGCGCTTTGCCGTCCCTGTAAAAGAGTTTATTTCCAGCGCCGGGCGGCGAGTTGTCTCATCGCCCCCATCAACAAAGCGCTGACTGCCGCCACCCCCGCCAGCCCAATCTGCCAGGCGGAGGGAACTAACGGGGCTTGACGCTGCGGTTCGGGCAGCGGTTCGACCACCGCCGGAGGCTGATCTTGAGCAGGGGCAGGTGTCTCCCCGCCACTCTTGGCGGCGGGAGTTTCCATCACGCGGAGGGCGTCTTCGGTGGGCTGGGCAGGCGCAAGCGAAAGAGGGGGTTCTTCCGCAGGCGCGGCGGCTTGGGGTGCGGCTTCTTCAACGGCAAAAGATTCCGCTCCTCCGCCTCCCATGCCAAAGTTCGCGGGCGACGCAAGTTGTGTGCCGACAAAGTTCACGCCAAAGGAGAAGAAGAAGAGCAGGGTCGCCAAAACAGTCGCCAGGCGGAAGGCAGGATAGGCACGCGGCAAGGGCGGGTTCTGCCCGACCATTTTGCGCGTGAGAGTGAAGTTACGCGGCGCTTTGCGGGAGGGAAGTTTGCGGAGCAAGGTGCGGGCGGCGCGCAGGTCATTCAAAACAGAGGCAAGTTCGGGGTCGGCGTTGAGGCGGGCTTCCAGGCGCGCAGAATCCGCAGGTTTGAGTTCCCCATCCAGATATGCTGAAAGAAGTTCAAGGTCTCGTCTATTCATCGGGCGTTGATTCCTTCTTCCAGACGATAGTTTACGGGCAAAAGTTCCGCAAAGCCCTGCAGGCACTCGCGCAGACGCATGCGGGCGCGGGCAAGGCGGCTTTTGATGGTGCCGAGCGGCACGCGGATGGCGCTGGCAACTTCGGCGTAGTCCATGCCTTGAATATCCGCCATGACGACGACGGTTTTGAATTCGAGGGGCAGGCTATCGAGACAGTGCTGAATGGCGTGTTCGACCTCATCGGCTTCCATTTGCTGGTCGGGGGTGAGGGCGGGGTCGGCAAGCCACTTGGGGGAGTCCATCTCTTCGCCGTCGTCGGTATCGGGTTCAAGGGCGGTGGTGGGACGGCGTTTCTTGCGGCGGAGTTCGTCGTAGCAGGCGTTGGTCACCGTGCGCATGAGCCAGGCTTTGAACGAGCCTCCGCGAAAGGAAGCGATGTTCTTGAAGGCGGAGATGAAGGCGTCCTGGGCGGCGTCGGCAGCCTGGTCTTCATCGCCAAGGATGCGCAGGGCGGCGTTGAAGACGCTGTCCTGGTAGTGGAGGACGAGCGTGTTGAAGGCGTCAAGACTGCCTTGCTGCGCATCATGGATGAGGGCTTGTTCGTTCATTGAAGTCAATTAAACCACAGATACACACGAATGAAAAACGAACTTATCTGAAACAAGAAAATTTATCCACGAAGCACACGAATTTTCACGAAAAGAGAAAAGAATTCGCGCATCTTCGTGAACTTCGTGGAGAATGAGTTAACTCACCTTACGCAGTTTCTTCGTAGTGCGACATTCATGTCGCCTGAAAACGCGAGATAAATCTCGCGCTACTGCGTAACATGAGTGAGTTAACTCGGGTAAAGTCTAACGATTACCGCCTGCGCGTGAACAGGGCATACAGCCCGCGCCAGAGCAACATGCCCAGGGCAGATGTGGAGGCGAGAACCACGCCAAAGATGGGGATGATGGGAATGTTCAGCCACAGTCCGCGCAGGAGGGCGGCGAGCGGCGCGGCAAAGAGCATGGCAAAGACGGGACGCCAGAGTTGTTTGGGATTGGAAACCACCTCCACTTGGAAAAGCCCCAAAAAGGGAGCGAGGACGAACCACGAAAAAGCCAGCGGAAGGAACGCGGCAAGCATGCGCGGCAGGAAGGAAAGATCGGCTTCGCCGTGCGTGGCAAAGCCGATGACTGTCACTATGGCAATGGCGAGCAGGTCGCCGATGACAAGGATGGCTTTCTTCATGGAACTACTCTTCCTTGCGCAAAGCGGGGAACAGAAGCACTTCGCGGATGGAGTGCTTGTCGAGCAGAAGCATGGCGAGACGGTCCACGCCCATGCCAAAGCCGCCGTTGGGCGGCATACCGTAACGCATGGCGCGCAGGTAGTCTTCGTCCATGGGGTGCTTCTCTTCGTCGTCGGCGGCGTAATCGCGTCCCATTTCGAGGAAGCGCTGTTCCTGGTCAATGGGGTCGTTGAGTTCGGTGAAGGCGTTGCACAATTCGAAGCCTGCCACATAGCCCTCGAAGCGTTCCACGGTGAGCGGGTCGCCGGGGATGGATTTCGCCAGCGGGGAAATATCGCGCGGGTAGTTGTAGAGGAAGGTCGGCTGGATGAGGGTCGGTTCGAGGAACTCGGAAAGCAGGAAGTCAATCAACTTGCCGCGCGTGGCTTTGGGGTCGGGGGTGAGGCGGGGGTGCTTTTCGCGGATGGCTTGGAAGAGCGACTCGGCGGTGGGATGCTGGGCAAAGTCAATGCCCGAGGTTTCGAGGATGCCCTGCCGCATTTCGAGACGCCGCCAGGGCGGAGTGAGGTCAATCTCGTGTTCCTTGAAACGGATTTTGTGCGTGCCTAAAACGGTCTGAGCCACATACGAGACCATCTGCTCGGTCAATTCCATGACTTGCAGATAGTCGGCATACGCCCAGTAAAACTCGAGCTGGGTGAATTCCGGGTTGTGCTTGAAAGAGACGCCCTCATTGCGGAAGTCGCGCCCAATTTCATAGACCTTTTCCAGGTTGCCGACGAGCAAGCGCTTGAGATACAACTCGAAGGAAATGCGCAGGTACATGTCCTGGTCGAGTTCGTTGTGATGGGTCACAAACGGACGCGCCGCCGCGCCGCCGTAGAGCGGCTGGAGGATGGGCGTTTCCACTTCCAGAAAACCACGCTGGTCCAGGAAATCGCGCAGGGCGCGGACGATGGCGGCGCGTTTGCGGAACGTCTCGCGGACCTCGGGGTTGACCGCCAGGTCGGCGTAGCGCTGACGCGCGCGCAACTCAGCGTCTTCCAGCGCGGCGTGACGGACAACCGTGCCGTCTGGGAGGGTCTCATCTTTGGCGGCGGGCAGAGGGCTGATGGATTTGGCGAGCAGTTTGAAGTCGTGGACGTGAAGCGTCACTTCGCCCGATTTGGTGCGGAACATGACGCCCTCCGCTTCGATGAAGTCGCCGATGTCGAACAGGCGGTTGAAGAGGTCGAGGCGGTCTTTGCCAATTTCGTTGGTGCGGAAGAACAACTGCACCTTGCCGGCGCCGTCTTCGATGTGTGCAAAGGAAATCTTGCCCATTGCCCGCATGGCGCGGATGCGCCCGGTCAGAATCGCCCGCACCTCGCCGCCTTCTTTTTCTTTTGCCTCGAATTCGGCAATCGCCTCCACGCTCAAGTGCGTGCGGCGGGCGCGTGTGGGGTAGGCTTCGATGCCCGCGGCGCGAAGTTCCTCCAGTTTTTGCAGACGAATTTTTTCGAGTGTCGTGTATTCTGCCATCCAATCCTCCAACCCCCACCCCTAGCCCTCCCTCAATTTTCGTGAAATTGGGGGAGGGTGCCAAAGGCAGGAGGGGGTGTAAAAAATAACCCCGCGTCCATCACAGGCACGCGGGGAGAAAGGTCGCTCCTGTGATGCGCCGCGTTAGCCAACCTTCAGGATTTTAACATTATACGTGCCGCCCGGCGTCTCCACCTTGACGGTGTCGCCCGCCTTGTGACCCAAAATTGCCTTGCCGATGGGCGACTCATTCGAGATCTTCCCCTCGCGCGGGTTGGCTTCCGCCGCGCCGACGATGGTGAACGTTTCGGCTTCGAAGTTGCCTTCTTTGATGGTCACTTTGGACCCCACCTGGATCACGTCACTCTTCTTTTTGCCGTTGTCTTCGATAATCTTGGCGCTTGCCAGCAGGGCTTCCAATTCCTGAATACGCCCTTCCACAAACGCCTGCTCGTTCTTGGCGGCTTCGTACTCGGCGTTCTCGATCAGTTCCCCCCCTTCCATCGCTTCGTGCAGGCGGTTGGCAACTTCCTGACGCTTCACTTTGCGCAGGTATTCCAATTCCTCCTGAAGTTTCTGGTACCCTTCCTTGGTCAAAAAGTTGTTAGGCATATCTCGTTCCTGCTATAAGAATTTTGTCCCGACAAGCGGGACAAAGGGTTCGGTCGTGCCAGAAGCGCGCATAATATATCACGGTTTGCGGGACAGTTCAAGGATATTGCCCCTCCTCAGCCGCGCTCCCACAAACGGATGCCCTGCCGTTCCTGCCAATAGGAACGAAGGGACTCTTGGATGCCTTCCGGGGTGTCGAACGCGGGTCCAAGCATCGAAATTTGGGATTGATACGCCAAAACCGCCTCTCCCCACGACTTCAAGCCTGTTTCTGAAACCGTATAGACCTTTTCCTGCATCCCGGCTGTCTTCGGAGCCAGGTCGGCGGGGTGGGATTGCAGGTAAGGGATGTCGGCGTCGTAGAGGAGGGGGCGTCCGAGCAGTTCCGCCGCGCGGCGCACGAGGACGTGGTCCACGTGAGAGCCGACCGCCAGTTGGCAGACCAGCACATCGTCCGGGTGGAGGCGGGGGGTGATTGCCGCCGCAATTTGGGCGGGCAGGTCCGCGTCGTCCTCGTGAGGCGGGGAGTAGATGTCGGCATAGAGCCAGTTGCCGTCTCTGCCGCGGCGGTAGATGCAATCCAGAAAGTCGAAGTGCTGTACCTGTGCGCCGAGAATTTGGGCGGCGCGGCGGTCCTCTGCGCGGCGGGAAAGCACCGTCTCTTCGGCGGAGGCAAAGCCCCACTGGAAATGCAGCACCTGCGCAAACATGGAAAACTCGGTATCGGACGGCACGCCGCACATGAACGTCCAAATTTCGACCGGGACGCCCGCCTTCGCCTGGTCGTGAATCAAGCCGCCCGCCGAAAGGGCGGCGTCGTCGAGGTGAGGGGAAAGGTAAATCCATCGCATGAGGCGATTGTACCCCAACACCTCAAACCCGCATGGATTTCAATGCTCGGCTGCAATCATCGAAAAAGTTCCGCGTATTTTGCTCGCTCTGGCGCAAAGGGGCGGTAGAGACCGCCGAATACGCCCCCTGAAAATCTTGGCAACAGAGCATTTTAAGAACATTACGCAATTGAATTTCGGGCGGGATTCATGTACACTTGTTTTGGAGGCAGCTATGCAGGAGCGACGCAAACAGCCGCGCAAGGACTTGATGTCGTATTCCCAGGTGTTCAATGTGGACGGGGGCTACCTGCTCGGCTACCTGGGCGACCTGACCGAACTGGGCGCGATGGTCATCAGCGACGATGAAGTCAAGCCCAATACGGAATTGACCGTTCAAATTCAACTGCCCGAATTGGACAATTTCTCCGACGAAACCATCACGCTCCCCGTGCGCGTGGCATGGTGCCAGCGCGATCTCAGCCCGGAGTATTTCAACATCGGCATGGAGTTCAAGGCGGTCACCGCCCGGCAGAGGGACATCATCCGCGCCATTCTCGAAACTTACGAGTTCCGCCGGCAGACGCCCCACTACCCGCCTCACCCCAACGAATTGAACATTTCCGAATAAAACATCCTCAAAAAAAACGACGACACGTGCCCCTGCCGTGTCGTTTTTGTTTACCGATTAGCGCTTTTCACCTATAATCAAATCAAGGTTCTGTGGAAAGCGCCAGGCGTTAGAGAGTACCCGCTGTGCGCTATGCAGAGCGCCGAGGAGAGAGACCTGCGCATGAATACCCCTTATTTTTTCATGAGTTACAGCCGCGAAGACACCGCCAAACAGCGGCGCATCATCCGGGAATTGCGCGAGCGAGGCGTGGAAATCTGGGTGGATGTCGAAAATCTCACGCCCGGCACACCCACCTGGGAACGCGAAATCGAGCGGGCAATTCGTGAAGCGATGGGCATCATCGTTCTGCTTTCTCCCGAATCGAACAACTCGGAATGGGTGCGGCGCGAAATCAGTTTCGGGGAGCAGCACCGCAAGCGCATCTTCCCCGTGTTGATCGAAGGGGACGATCACACCTCGACCCCTCTGCGGCTTGCCAGCCACCAGCGCGTGGACCTGCGCACACGCTTCGAAGCAGGACTGGACGAACTGGCAGACGCCCTAAAAAATTACATTGGCGTCAAACAGGAAATTGCGGAGCAAAGCCAGCCTGTTTTCGTGAAGGCGAAATCCAAACCGCCCGCCAACTTGAAAAAGTTGGTTGTGCCTGCCTTGATTGGCTTGATGGGGATGTTGATCATCGGCGGGGCGCTGGCAGTGTGGAACAGACTTGCCGTGGAAACACCGACCCCGCCTCCCGTCACGACCGAAGCGCCGCTGGTGGAGCCGCTGATTACAGATACGGCAACCGCTCCCGCTGTCATCACGGCGGATGAACCGGCGGGCAGAATCATCTTCACCTGCGAGATCGAGGGGAGCGAGGTCTGTATCATTAACGCCGATGGTAGCGGCTGGCGCCGCCTGACCGACTCCGCGCTTGCCAGTTTCAACGCCTCGCTGACGCCGGACGGCAAGACGGCGGTCTATGTGGTCAATTACGGGGATTACACCGAGATTCACGAACTGAATGTCAACAACGGAAAGAGCAAACAACTGACTGATTTCAAAAAGGGCGTGGGCGCGCCGGAAGTCTCGCCGGATAACCGCTATATCCTCTTCCACTATCGCGCCAGCAACTTGCAACTTTGGTACATGAACCGCGATGGCAGCAGCCCGCAGGAGTGGTACAGCGTCTCCGGGAAAGACGTGCACGACGGCACTTGGTCGCCGGACGGTTCACAGATTCTCTTCGCGCTGGGAAAAGGCGAGAACAATCAGCTCTATATCATGGACTTCAACAGCGGCACGCCGAGGCTGGTCAACGACACGATTGACACACGCGGACGCAGCGACTGGTCGCCGCTCGATCTCATCGCGTTCGATCAGGGAGGACCGTTCGCACACGAAATCTTCACCATGAATCTGGATGGGAGCGGCTTGATTCAAATCACCCATGGCACCAATGCCCAAGGCGTCAGTTTCTCCCCCGACGGCAAATGGATTGCCTTCACTGCCTATACCAACGTCGCCGACAAGGACCTCAAATCCTGCGAAATCTTCATCATGCGGACCGACGGCTCGGACGTGCGGCAACTCACCGACAACAACTATTGCGATTACCAGCCCCGCTGGGGCAATTGATGGCAATTACGCCTCAGATTTTTTCACGCGTTTTTTTGTCCCCACCTTGGGTTTGGTTGCCCGGGTGGGTGATTTTTTCACCGATGCCTTCTTTGCCGCGGGCTTCTTTTTGGCGGGGGCTTTTTTCGTCGCCTTCACGGTCTTCTTCGCGGTCGTTTTCTTGCCTCTTTCCTCTTTCTTCCCCTTTGGGGACGAAGCCGCCGCCTTCTTCCGCGGTTTCCTGACCTTCACTTCTTCATCAACAACCTCCTCCTTCACGCCAAATATCTCCTCCCACTTTGCCTGCATGGACTCCACGCCCGCTCCGTGCAAGGCGACATAAATGTCGCGCCACTTTTCATTATCCACGAACTGCCAATCCAGGAAGACGTGATGCTGGTAGGCGCCCAACTCCACGTACAGCCCCTTGTCCCAAAGTTCCTCGCACGAGCGGATGTATTCCAGATGCGTGACGTAGTCTTTGAAAATGACATAGCCTTCAAAGGGCAAGCCCAACGCTTCGGCAAGGGATTTCTGACGCAGGTCGCCCGTTGCCTTATCGAGGTAGGCGGCGGAGGTTTTGATCCAGCCGCGGGTTTCGGCGAAGCGGTTATGGTAGAGAACGAGCGCGCGTTCGTCGTTGAAGAGGTTGGAGTAAGCAAAGACGTTTTCGTCCACAGCGCCGTTGGGGGTGTAGAAGTCGTAGAGGAAGAAATGCTCCACGTCGGCGAATAGGTAGCGGCGGTGAAGAAGCGGGAAGATTTTCCACTCGTGACCGGCAATCAGCCCTTCGTTGGGAGTCTCGTCCCATTTCGGCTTGCGGAACTCCATCCCGTATTTTTCGCGGAAGCCTTCGACCTGCCCGTGACCGAACATGGGCAGACCGGGTAACGTCGCCAGCAACGTGCACACGCCGAAATACTTGTCGCCGTCGCCGAATTGTTCGATGGCGGTCTTCTCATCGGGGTTGTTCATGAAGTTGACGTAACGCTTGAGGATTTGCGGGTCGAACTCCAGCGTGTTCTTGATTGCCAGGCGGTACTTGGCGTTGTCCTCGTCGCGCAGCATGTGCATGAACGCGGAGTTATAGACGCGGTGCATCCCCAGCGTGCGGACGAAGTAGCCCTCGAGCAGCCAGAACGCTTCGGCGAGGAGCAGGGTGTCGGGGACTTCCGCCGCGACGCGGTCCACGACCTCGCGCCAGAACTCGTTCGGCATCAGCGCGTCGAACTCGGACCTGGTCATGCCGTGCTCGGACCGGGACGGGATTGCGCCGCCCGCGCCGGGTTCGGGGAACCACAACCGCTGAATGTGCTTCTTTGCCAGCGTCATCGCCGCGTCGAAGCGGATGATGGGGAAGTTGCGCGCCACATGCAAAATGGTTTGAATGACCGCCTCGCGCACTTCGGCTTTCAGGTAGTTGAGTTGTGCGGTGTCATTCCAGGGGAAGGAGGTGCCGTCGTTGCCGTGGTAGATGTAGAGAGTGTGGTGGTCGGGAGTCTGATAGTCCACGCGTTTGAAGACAACGGCGGCGTCGGTTTTGGTGTAGTAGTGGTCTTCGAGGTAGATGCCCACACGCGGATCGTCGGAGAGGTTTTCGGAGTTAAAGGTGTAGGAGGGATACGGCGAATAGGGCAAAGACAGGAACCAGTCGGGATGTTCGATGACCCATTTCGAGTCAATGCCCATGTGGTTGGGGACCATATCTGCCGAGAGGCGGATGCCCCTCTGCCAGGCGCGGGCGCGCAGGTTTTCGAGCGCAGACCATCCGCCCAGGTCGGCGGCGATGTCGTAGGAGTAGAGCGAGTATGCCGAAGCGACGGCGTCCGCGTCGCCCATCCTCTGCTTGATGCGCTGACTGGCGCGTGAACGTTCCCATAGACCGATGAGCCACAGCCCGCTGAATCCGCGCTGCTGCAACAGGTCGAGTTCCTCGTCGGGGATTTGGTCGAGGGTTTTGATCCAGCGTCCGTATTTGCGGGAGAGTTGTTCGAGCCAGACATAGGTGTTCTTGGCAATCAGAACGAGACGCGGCATCCAGTCGCGGTCGGGGCTGTAACGTTCGTATTCCGCATATTCGCCGCTGCTGTAGGCGGGCGCGGGAATTTCGGGTTTGAAGTCGCCGTGCGCCAGATGCTGGCGGAGGGTTTCCTCGCGCAGATAGTCCATGCCGCGCAGGAGGCGGGCAACAAACGATTCGCCGAGCAGGTCGCCCCACTGGCTGAGGATGTATTGCAGCTGCCCTTCGAGGGAATGGGGTGAGGCTTGCGCGGGGGCATGCAAAACCTCAAACAGGGAGGCGCCGCCCCTGCCGGCGATGGGTGTCTCCTTCGCCGCCCGCTCGAAGAAGGTCTTCAATTCGGCAATCAGGGTTTTGTAGGCGGTCGGTTCGAGAGGTTCGTCGTCCACCAGGTCGAGCAGAGGGGCGATGGCTGGATTGATGTTGTGCGTGAAGATGTAGACGAGTTCTTCGATGAGGCGGATGCGCCCGTCGGGGAGTTTGGCGAGGTACGCTTCGACCGTTTCCGCGCCGCGATAGACCACCTCCGGCGGGTATTCGGCGAGGAAGGTTCGGAGGGTGGCGTCCAGGGGACCTGCGCCCAGCGTGTCTTTGACGGAAGCCGCCGCCGCGTGCAGGACGGCATCGGGAACAAAGCGGCGCACGAGGAGGCGCATTGCCTCGTCAATGAGGGATAAGGCATAAAGGTCAGAGGCAGGTACCGGCTGAGTCCGACGCGCTGTCATTTGGGCGGCGAAGGCTCGGGCGCGGGCAAAGGTCTCGAAGTAAGCGCGTCCGTCCGGGCGGAAGAAGTCCGATGAAAATTGATAGAAATCGCGGGAGGATTTTGTGATGCGCATGAGGCTATGATAATCCATTCCCCGCTGATTTGGGTTATACTTCCGCCGATGTCCCAGCCGATTCTCTTTATGACATTGTTGTTGATTTTGGCGGCGTTCTATCTGCCGGTACTTGTGTCGGTCATACGCAGACATGAAGGGCAGGAGTCCGCCGCCGCCCTGCTGGGGGCGTATGCGGTCATTGCAATGGGACTGACCGCTGCCGAGGCGTTGTGGCGCGGAGGGAGATGGCAGGCGGGAGCGCTGGTCGTCAGCGATTTGCAGATTTATGGGGCGTTCCTGCTGGCTGTGCTTTTGCTGATTCTGACGCTTGAATTCACGCGGCGCAAGATATGGACCTGGCTGCTCTTCGGGTTGTTGTGGAGCGCGGCGGTTGCGGCAATTCTTTCGAACGTGCTGCAACTGGGCGAGGTGGTTTGGACGAATGGAACCATCACGCTCCCGCGCGAACGGCTTGCGCCGGCGCTTTCGGCGCTGGGATGGTTGGTGTTTACGGTCGGCGGCTTGGTGGTTGTGCGTGCGTCTCATGCGCGTTCGCGCCAGCCGCTTCTGCGCAACCGCCTGAATTACTGGGTGCCGGTCTTCCTGTTGATTTTCATCAATGACATCCTGTTGATTGCCGGGCGGGGAATTCCGGGCAATCCCTTGCGGGTGATGGCGGCGGGGATGGCGGCATACATCATCGCCACCCACAACCCGCCCGATTTGCGCGTCATTGCGCGCCGCGTCCTGACCTACATCATCACCACCGTTCTCATCATTGCCTTTTATATGGTGGGCTTTTCCGCCTCGCAGACGGTGTTCCGCGCGCTTCCCAACTTCAACCCTCTGCTGGTCGGTGCGGGCATTGCGCTTTTACTTTCGTTCATTTTCACGCCGCTGCTCGCCCTCGTCCGCCGCATGGTGGACAAATGGTTCCACGTTGGAGAACTTCACCCCACCAAGACCCTGCACGCCTACAGCCAGCAAATCAGCAACATCCTCGACATGCAAAAACTCGCCAACGTGGCGGTGGGTCTCATCATAGATGCGCTGGGGCTGACGCGCGGTTTCCTCTTTTTGGTGGATACCGAACACAACAGCGAACGGGGCAGGATCTACAATATCCGCGCGGTGCGAAACCCGGGCGAACGGCAGATTCAGATTCTCACCCTCACGGAAGACAACGCGGTGGTCAGGCACTTCCTTCAGAACCAGACCCCGCTTCTGCAATATGACCTGGACCTGCTCCCCGCCTACCGCGACGTTTCGGACACCGCCCGAGGCTGGTTCCAGCACCTGGAAGCCGAAGTATACCTGCCCATCTTTTCCAAGCGCGAATGGATTGGTCTGCTGGCGCTGGGCGCCAAGATCAGCGGCAACCGCTACACCGACGAAGACCTCGTCACCCTTTCGACGCTCGCCAACCAGACCGCTGTCGCCCTCGAAAACGCGCGTCTGGTCGAAAACCTCATTCAACTCAACAACGAACTGCGGCAGGCATACCGCGATCTCGACAAAGCCAAACGCGACCTCGAGCGCCTCGACCAAACCAAATCGGACTTCATCAGCATCGCCTCGCACGAACTGCGCACGCCGCTCACCACCATGATCGGCTACACCGAAATGCTCATCGAAGACCGTTCCCTGCCGGAGATGGCGCACGAAATGCTGCTCGGCATCGCCAAGGGAACCCGCCGCCTGCACGAAATCGTTGACGCCATGTTCGACATCGCGCAGATTGACACGCGCACCCTGCAGATTCACCTGATTCCGGTGGATACTGCCTTAATCGTCAAAGACGTGGCGCTCAAACTGGAAAAATCCGTCCGTGAACGCCGTCAGACGCTCAGCATCGAAATCCCATCCCTGCCAAAGATCAAGGCGGATCCGAACCTGCTGGAAAAACTATTTCAACATCTGCTGAACAACGCCATCAAGTTCACCCCTGATAACGGTCAAATCAAGGTAACCGGTAAAACCGTCACTGCCCCAAGCGGCGAGATGACCAACGGCGGCATCGAAATCATCGTCAGCGACACCGGCGTGGGCGTGGACCCAGAAGCACGCGACATCATCTTCAGCAAGTTCTACCAGCCGGGCGACCTCTCGAAGCATTCCACCAGCAAGACCCGCTTCAAGGGGAGCGGCGCGGGGCTGGGGCTGGCGCTCTCGAAGGGCATTGTCGAAGTCCACGGCGGGCGCATCTGGGTGGAAAGCGCCGGCTACGACGAAGTCAATTTCCCCGGCAGTCACTTTCACGTCGCTCTGCCTCTCAGCAAGGATGAAACCATGGCGGGGACGGAGGTAAGTTTCAGGATACCGTAATTCGATTTACGATTTACGATTTTAGATTTTAGATTTTAGATTTTAGATTTTCTTGCGATAGACACGGTGGTTTTTGTATTCGACGCCGTTCAGGTTTTTCAAGTCGGCGCGCATCTGCTCGGTGGTTTCGGCGACCTGGGTCATTTCGACGTGAGTGAATTGCTTGAAGGAGAGCAGCGTGTGTCCCATTTCGGAATAAAGGATGGCGTTGCCGCCGTGACCTTGAAACTCCGGCAAGATGCCCATGCCGTTGACTGAGACTTTGTTCGTGCGGCGGAGTTCGAGGAGGATGTCGAGGATTCCGAAGGGGAACAGCCGTCCGCGGGAGCGTTGAAGCGCCGCCGACACGTCGTGAAAGGCGAAGAGAAAACCGACCACGTCCTCGCCATGGGTGATGATTTTAATCAGGCGGTGGTCGGCGATGGTCATGATGTTATCCACCACGAAATCAATCTCCCGCTGGGAAAGAGGGTAATACTCCCAGTTGTTCACAAATGCCTGATTGTATGCCTTGCCGATGCGCGGCGCCCAGGCGATGAGTTCGCGTTTATTCTTGAAGCGTTTTACCTGCAAGCCGCCGCGCTGCATGACGCGCTGGGCGATGCGTTCCACCCGTTCGGGGATTTGAAACTTGTCGGCGGGCAAATAGCATGAGACGAAGTCCACTTCCTTTTCGAAGCCGAGCGATTCGACCAGCCGCTGATAATAGGGATAGTTATAGTTGAGCATCGTCATGGTGTTGCGATGCTCATGCCCGAAGACGAGGATGCCATACCCATCCAGCGGACCCATGCCCTTGGGACCAACCAATTCGGTCAAGCCGCGCGCCCGCGCCCATGCGGAAACGGTCTCGAACAACGCGGCAGCGGCTTCCTGGTCGTCTTCGCAATCGAAAAAGTAGAAGTTCGCTTTTTTCGTTTTGTGATATTCGTTGAAGGGTTTGTTCTCGATGGCGGCGATGCGCCCCACGTCCCGTCCGTCACGCACTGCCAGGAAGAAATCCACATCCGAATGTTCGTGGAAGGGATGCTTTTTGCGGTTGAGGTAGGTGTAGGCATCCAGATTGATCATCGGCACCCACTGCGGACAGCCCTGATACAGCCTGTGCGGCAGTTCCACGAAGCGGCGAACCTGTTTTCGATTCCCTGTATCCACTTTTTCGATGGCAAGCATGGCGGCTCCTGAGCGTGAGATTCCCTTTCGCTGACTATAACACCAATTGCCCGCCTCGGGTTCATGCTATACTTGAACAAACTACTTCAAGGACGCCGCCATGTCACACAACGCTCATCAGGAACTTCTTCAGAAATACGCCGAAGCCATCGTCAAAGTGGGGCTGAACCTGCAAAAGGGACAGCGCCTCGTCATCACCAATGCCACCTCGCGCGGCGTTCCTCCCGCCGGGCGTGCGCTCGTCCATGCTGTGACCCGCGCCGCCTACGCCGCCGGCGCAAAATACGTGGAAGCGATCTGGGGCGACGAAGAGATGCACCGCATCCGCCTGCAAAATGCCCCCGCCGATTCGTTCGACGAATATCCCAAATTCCAAATCAACGGTGTGATGGAGATGATTCAAAACGGCGACGCCCTGCTCTCGGTCTATGCCAACGACCCGGATGCCTACGCCGGGCTGGACCCCGAACGCGTCGCCGCCATGCAAAAAAGCCATCTGAAAAACTACGCTCCCATCAGCGCCGCCGTCAGCCGCAACGCGGTTAACTGGTGCGTGGTGGCGTCTGCTTCTCCCGCCTGGGCGGCAAAGATTTTCCCAGACCTGCCGGCGCAGGAGGCGGAGGAACGTCTCTGGCAGGCAATCTTCGAGACTACCCGCGCCACCCAGCCCGACCCGATTGCCGCTTGGCAGGAGCACATCCAAACCCTGATCAAACGCGCCCAATACATGCAGGCGAAAAAATACACGGCGCTTCACTACCAAGCCCCCGGCACCGACTTCACCCTCGGCTTGCCGCAGGGACACCGCTGGATTGCCGCCCGCATGCCCGCCGAAAACGGCATTGACTTCACCGCCAACATGCCCACCGAGGAAATCTTCACTCTGCCCGACCGTCACCGCGCCGAGGGAACCGTCGCCGCCACCTTCCCGCTCAGTTACGGCGGGAGCCTGATCGAGGACTTCAGCGTCACGTTCAAGGATGGGCAAATCGTCAAAGTCAGCGCCAAAAAGAACGAAGCCCTGCTGCAAAGACTCGTCGAAACCGACGAAGGCTCGAAGCGGCTCGGCGAGGTGGCGCTCGTCCCTGCCAGTTCGCCCATTGCCCAGCGCGGACATCTCTTCTACAACACGCTCTTCGACGAAAACGCCTCCTGTCACATCGCCATCGGACGCGCCTACCGCTTCACCCTCACCGGAGGCGAGGAACTGACCGACGAGGAATTCACCGCCGCCGGCGGCAACGTCAGCCTCAGCCACGTGGATTTCATGATCGGCTCACCGCACATGGACATTGACGGCATCACCGCAGACGGCCGGCGCGAGCCGGTCATGCGCCGAGGCGAGTGGGCATTCGACGTTTGAAAGAGCAAGGAATGTCGCTTATGGAGAAGCAGGAAGAACAAAATCAGCGCGTCGAACTGGACGAACTGCTTGCCGCCGAATTCAACTACATCGCCCTCACCGCCACCCAGGCAAACGAAGACCGCGCCCGCGTCTCCTCTTTCTATCTGCTGGCAGTGGGATCGCTGGTCGCCGCTCTCTTTGGCACCCAATTCTTCGACCCCGAAAAGCTCACTCAAACCGTCCGCCTGATGTTCAGCGGGTTGTTCATTTTGCTCACCCTGCTCGGCGCATCCACCGTCCTACAGTTGGCGCAGTTGCGCTCCGCGTGGCACGAATCCATGCGGGCAATGAACCAAATCAAAGACTTCGCCATGAAGCAAAATCCCGAACTCGCCGAAGCCTTCCGCTGGAAGACCAGCACCATCCCCCGTAAATTCAAGCGAAACAGTGTTTCCTACTACCAGGCATTGGAGGTATCCATCATCGGCGGGCTGACCTTTGGCGCGGCGATGTTCTTTCTCCAGCAGGCGTTCCTGCCGGTCAGCGCCATCACCTGGCTGGTCTCCTTCGTCCTGGGAGCGCTCGCCGTTTACATCCAAATGACGCTCTACAAAAGGATGCTGACCTGACCATGCCCCGCGATTACACCCACGCCCGCCCCACTGCCTTTCAGCGCCTGCCTCATTACAAACGGGACGAAGATTGGATCCGCGCCTTTCTCCGCACCGCTCAAGTGGGACACATCGCCTCCTCGCGCGACGGTCAGCCGTTCATCACTCCCAGCCTTTTCTGGTTCGACGAGGACAATCACCAGATCATCTTCCACTCGAATGTGACGGGGAGAATCAGGTCGAATTTGGAGACCAATCCCAGGGTCTGTTTTGAGGCGAGCGAGATGGGGCGGCTGCTCCCCTCGAATGTGGCGCTCGAGTTTTCCGTCCAGTATCGCAGCGTGGTCGTCTTTGGCACGGTGCGGTTGTTGACCGACCCGGCGGAGGCACGGCGGGCACTCTATGGATTTATCCAAAAATATTTTTCCGCCATGCAGGCAGGCAAAGAGTACCGCCCCATCACCGATAAGGAACTGAAGCACACCTCCGTCTATGCCATTCAAATCGAGGAATGGAGCGGCAAGGAAAACTGGAAGGACCGCGCCATGCAAAGCGATGAATGGACGCCGCTGGACGAAAAATGGTTTATCTAAAGGCAACTTCTTCCGCCGAACATCGTAGAATGAGTAACGATGTCACCCATTGGAGGATGAAATGCCCGAAGAAAAATTCCGCACCGAGGAATTCCGCGTCAGCGGCGAGGAACTGCTCGCCAAAATCAAGAACCTGCTCAAAGAGGGAAACATCCGCAGGGTCATCATCAAGGACAAGGAAGGCAAGGTGGTGTTCGAAATTCCGCTGACCCTTGGCGTGGTCGGTGCGCTGCTTGCGCCGCAGCTTGCCGCCATCGGCGCGATTGCCGCCCTGCTCAGTGAAGCCACCATCGTCATCGAAAAGAGCGAAGCCTGACGGGAACCTTTCCGCGGCTGTCAGCGTTTCTGTACCAAACTGGCGGCGTCACTCCGCAGGTCTGATACCTTCGGGTGGTTTGATTTTTGCCGCCAAAGGTGCTATAAATATTTTGGGGGAAGCAGACGGCACATTAACAGTCAAGCCCAGAGAAGGAGGTCGTATGGATCGAAACGTTGGAGTATGGATTGACCATAAGCAGGCATATCTCATCTGGTACAAGGAAGGCAGGGTTGATGTGATCCCCTCCAACATCGAGCCGCCGGAACATCTTTCGGGCGGCACGCAACTCGGAGGCAAACTCAACCAAAAAGGAGATTTGGAACTGCGCCATAATGACCGTTACAGGGTGAAATTGACCCAGTTTTACCGGCGGGTCATCGCCGCCCTGAAAGACGCCGACCGGGTCTTCGTGATGGGACCGGGCGAGGCAAAGATCGAATTCGAAAAGGCGCTCAAAAGACAAAAAGCCATGCAGAATCGACTCGTCAAAGTGGAGACCGCCGACAAGATGACGAAAAATCAAATGATTGCACGCGTGCGGCAGTTTTATCAGAGTCAGCCAGCCGCATGACCCAGACAACCAAATAATCAAAAGAGCCAGAGGCAAACGCCTTTGGCTCTTTGTTTTTAACCGCCGCATCAATGCAAAAATTTCGTATCTGCTTACCATTCATCATCCCCAACCCATCTCCCGGTAGGAGAAGTTGAGGGCAGGTAATTACTTTGCTGACAAACCTGTAAACTCCGCCGGGCGGAGGCTATGCTACACTCCCGCAAAATTTTCAGGAGGCAAACATGCGCAGCCGCCTCACTCACTCACTCACTCACTCACTCACTCCCGATTCTTCTTGTCATCATCCTTCTCTTTCTGCCGGTGAGCGCCGCCCTCGCCGGCTACCTCGGACCCGACCGCACGCGCACCGAAAGTGACGTGGAAACCTACGATTACGGCGTCTGGGCAAGCCGCGACGACCTCTCCTGCAACCCGACCAACGACCCGCCCGCCTGTATCCAATGCACTTGGGAACGCGACCCGTTCACCGCGCCCTGCGCCATCAATCCGCCGACCGACCGTTACTACTGGTACAAACTCGGCACGCGCTCCGAAGTAATCACCCGCACCGTCACCTATCCTGAAGCGGTCATCAGCGGCGCGCTCCAAAACTGCAGCGCACAAAACGGCTGGTGCATCACCTCGCCCGCGCTCGCCCTCAACGCCGGCGAACCCGTCGCGGGCTATGCCATCACCATCATCGAAGGTACGCGCAATGGCGAAGCCTTCGCCTGTAACGGCGCCAGTTGCGAAGTGCCCCTGCTGGAGGGCGAAAACAACTTCACCTTCTGGGCATTGTCGAGTTGGGGCGACAGTTCGCGCATGGGAACTCTCACCGCCCGCGTGGACACGCAGCCGCCGCTCGTGAACGGCGAACTGAGCGGGACGCCGGGCGAAGCGGGCTGGTACGTCTCACCCGTGACCGTTCGCGCTTCGGCTGCGGACCCTCAGCCGGGTTCCGGCATCCAAGCCTTGATCTACGCCTTGAACGGCGGCGCGTGGACGCCCTACGCCGCCCCGCTCACCGTGAGCGACGGCGTGCATACCATCACCTTCCGCGCACAAGACCACGCCGGGCACACTGCCGAAGCCAGCGCCAGCGTGCGCGTGGACACTCTCCCGCCGCAAGTGAATACCGCGCTGAATGGCGAACAGGTCAACGGCTGGTATCTCTCGCAAGCCGTCTTTACCGCCTCCGCAGAGGATAGCGGCTCCGGGCTGGCGCGCATCGAATACGCGCCAGAGGGCGGAGCGTGGCAGCCCTACGCCGCACCCGTCACTTTCGGCGGCGGGACACACACCGTCCAAGTGCGTGCCTTCGACCAGGCGGGCAACGCCAGCGCACCCGCCTCGCTCACCTTCCGCGTGGACGGCGTTGCCCCGCGCATTCAACTCACCGGCGCGTGGTACATCTGGGAAACTGGCGAAGTGAAAGTGAGCGACGAGGGAAGCGGCTTGGCGGGCATCGAAATCCAAATCCGCGACCCGCAAGGCAGGTGGCAGAAAGTTGTCCGCTCGTATGAAACCAGCGGCGGTTCTTTCAGCGCAAGCATCGCTTGGGATAGAACATTCGCCGATGGGACACTCGCCCCGGTGGGAGAGTATGACGTGCTAGTCAAAGCCTCCGACCTTGCCGGCAACTTCGCCCAAGAGACCGCGCACATCCTCATCCCCGCGCCGGGCGTCACCCCCAGCCCGCTGCCGACGAACACTCCCTTGCCCAGTCCCACCGCAAGCGTGCCTGCCACAAACGCCTTTTCCCTGCCCGCCGCTCCCATCCCAACCTCCACCCGCTCTGCGACTGTCTCTGCCTTCCAATCGCCCACCCGCCAAGCGCCAATTACCAATTCACCAATTACCAATCACCAATCTCCCGCTCCCCTCTTTGGCGCCGCCGCCCTGACCGTCATCGCTGCCGCAACAGCCTATGCTCTGGAACAGCGCCGCAAGCGGAAAGAAGAAGAAGCCCGTCAACGGGCGGAAGCGCAGCGCGAAGCCTCCCGCCGCAACGCCGCCGAAGAAGCCCGCAAGGCGCAGGCATCCCTGCTGGCGCAAATTGCCGCGCAGCAAGCCGCGCAACAGCAAACCACCGCCCATCGCGGAGAGGACGCGAAGATAGAACGCATGGAAGAAGCCGAAGGCACTGTCCTTGCCGCCGCGAAGGCAGCAAAGCCTCAGCACGATGAGCAGGCATACCAGGACTACCGCGCCGGCGAGCGAAACGCCGAAACCATCGCCGCGGACTACCAGGCGCGCAAAGCCGTGCAGGAGTACCGTCAAGGTGAGCGGGTGAGTTACCCACCCGCACCGACAAAAGCACTCCCGCCAACGTCAAAGATGCTTGGAGACAGCGCCCCAATCGTTTTTGTAGTTATTATGGTTACACTGGTGCTGCTGGTTGACCCCTGGCGCAGACATGGCATATCGGCAGAACCAACTTGTACGGGTACATATGCAGCCTGCTTCGAAAACTCGGAACGACTACCGCTGACGAATGGACAAACATTAGATGCACAGCAGTTCGATGAGATGTTGGATGCAATTCATGAGGACTTGAACGGCAAATGGCGCACGCCGCTCGATCCAGGGCGTGCGGCTTACGATACGCCGTTTTGGAATGGAAATCCCCGCTTTGGCAAGCCGATTTATAACGATGAAGTCGTGTGCCTGAACGACAAGTGTTCTGAGCGGTCTGCAATCAATTATGTGGCTCAGGGAATGTATTCAGCGCATACCGGTCAATCGCTGGAGGATGCCAAGGAACTTGCAAATAGGTGGAACAAGTGGATTTGGAGGCATGATGCTACTCAAGATGAACTTTATTGGCTTGAATACGGCTACAAGGCAGAACAAGAGCGAAATACCATGTCGCCATAGATTGGAGGATTATGATGGACAAAAAAGATAGCTTTAAGCACTTTTTCTTGAAACAAGGAGCATTGAGAGGCGCAATAAGCGCGATGGTCGGAAATATTATTTTCATTTGCGTTGAAGCCATTGCCTTTGTAGCCCGTGACAGAAAGTTTAGTGTACTAACCGAACTATCGACCATTGATGTCTTGCTAATGGCGCTAGTAGCGGGATGGATTTTATCTGCTTTTCCTGGTATCTATGGGGGGAGATGGCTGGCGCGCCTTTTATATCAAGATGCGCTTGCTGGTTCACTGACCAAGAAGCGGGCAGTCGTGAAAGGCACACTTGTTGGAATGCTGGCAGGATTGTTGGTTTGCTTTGTAGCATTGTTTGCATATACCCGAGGAGATTTCAACATACTCATCTTTCGTATCATTTCTGCAATTGCCATAGCCGGTTGGATGGGAGGCTGGGCTGGGGCAGAGTTGGCAGAAGTGATTACAGTTTTTACTTCGCAGCAACAGTCATTCCAAGAAGATACTGAATAATGGCACAGGCGCGCGGACAATGGATCGAACAGCAGGAAGCCGCCGACGCCGCTTTCGTCCAGCAAATGCTGGCGGCACAGCAGGCGGCGGAGCAAAAGCGCCGAGCAGAAGAAGCCAAAGCCCGCCAGCAAGCCTGGCAGTCCTACCGCGCCGGGGAGCGGGAAATCTACCCAGCCGCGCCAAAGACAGGTGCATACAAGCGGGCTGCACTGGCAAAGGATGTGCCGCCTCCGCCAGAAGAGAAAAAGTGTGGCTGGAATCCGCTTTGTTGGATCGGCAAGGGGATTGAATGGATTGGCAACCAGGTCAAATCGTGGTTTCAACCACAACCGCCTGTCCCAACGCCAAGTATCAGTGCCATTCAAACTCAGGCGGTTCAGACCGTTGTGGCTCAGTTCACACAGACCGCCCAAGCGATGCCAACACATACCCCTACGGCAACGCCTGCATCTACGCCCATACCGTATCCGCAATACAAGAGCGTTGGATCACTGACTGAATGGGAATTGAGGGTAGGTGGTCAAGTAGCACACAATGCGCATCAGTTACTTGCGCAGGCAAGTCAATTCTATTTCTGGGGTACAGGTGCAATAGAGAATAACCAGTATCCACCATTAGCGGGCCAAAACTTATCTCAACCTATGCCAAGATTGTCGGCAGAGACACATTTCTCTTGGCCAGGATTAAACGGCACAACAATCCCGGATGTTTATGAGTACACCAAAGGCAGGACGCCATTTGTCTGTGGCGATGTGGTAGATTGGGCGTATTTTATGGCGGGTTATAACCTGCAAACGGCCATTGATAAGGGAGTTGCTGGCGGCTTTGTTTCACAGAGTAGCGCTTATCCTGGCAACCGGTGGCCCCGTTCAGCATATGGCTACGAGAGGATGTTCCAGATCATTCGTCTTGGTGGGCTTGAGGGAAAGAGTGAAATCTGGAATGTGCAAACAAACGGCAACAACTATTCGTTTACAAGTGAGAATGTACCTGAACTCGGCGATATTCTTGTTACTAAAACATCAAGCGACTTGCAGGACCCTAACGCAGACCATGTTGTTCTTGTAGCTGAAGTCCATGGATTGACGCCCGATCAAATTATTATCATCGAGGGAAATCCTGATGATGGCACAATTGTTAAACATACACTGGAAGAACTCAAAAACAGAATTCCTGGCTTGACTTACATCATCTATGGGCACGCAAATTTGACGCCAGGAGGTACACCATGAGAAATCGGTCACTGGTTTCGCTTGTTCTGTTGGTGTTTTGGTTGAATGCTTGCCATTCCGCCATGACCCCAAATCCTCCGCCGACGCTCTCATTCACCAATACTCCTCTCAAGACACCTATTGCTACGATGCCATCATTCGCAGAAAACACAACACTTGAGTCAAAAACCCTGTTCTGTTCGTCTTATATTTGGGCTGTTTGGGGTAATGGCACAGGAGAATGGGGAGATCCAAGTCAATTGCCTGGACGAAGCCGCGCTCTTTTTCCACCCCCTGCATTTGACAAGCAAGGCGCTTTATACATTTCGGACTTCGTAAATCATCGTTTACTTAAGTATGACGGTAAGAGCTCCATTCCTATAGAAATCCGCCTCCCAGAGGCCTACTTTAACCCCAGTTTACAGCAGTTACAAAAACCATGGGCTGCTATCGAAATTATTGATGACAGGATTCTTGTTCCCTATGACATAAACAAGTTGGGTATTCTTGCCCTAGATGGAACGGAGGAAAAAAATCTTGAACTACCCTACAATTACTCATTGATTGCTTCGCCCTGGATTCTTGTCAAAGTTGACTCGCATGGTGGAATAATTATTAATGGGGAAAAACTTGCTTACTTTGATGCAGGCTGGAGAGATGGGATCTGGAGGGAAATATCAAGTCGTCCGGCTCCTAAAGTAGGTCTATTCACATGGGACGATTTTGTAGGCTTTGAAGCTTGGGCCGGCTCAGCTATCTCCATATATACGATTAGCACAACAGTAGATTTTTTCAATAATCCATCGCTAACGGTGAATTTACCCAATTCTCTAGGAGGAGGTCTGATTATTGGTACAGACCTTGCTGGTTGGGTATATCTTGAAACATCAATTCAATCCATGCCTGCTTATGTTCGGTATTCTATTCCTTCTGCTGCATGGCAGCTTGGTATTATCCGTGATAATCTTCCAGCGGAAATTATCCAGTCCGGCGTTGCCCCCGACGGAACCATTTATCTGGTTATGTATAGCTTACAAGATGTTTCCATTAATCCCCAAGTCATCAAATGCAATTTCCCATAACTTTCTACTTTGTAAGCCAGATGAGAGTTCAATACGAACAACGATTCCGGCCTGGCGCGCAGGTATCTTATGAGGTGCAGCGGCGGCAGCCGCTATTGGTGCGGCGACAGCCTATGCTCTTGAACAGCGCCGCAAGCGGAAAGAAGAAGAAGCCCGTCAACGGGCGGAAGCGCAGCGCGAAGCCGCACGGAGGAACGCCGCCGAAGAAGCCCGCAAAGCGCAGGCATACCTGCTGGCGCAGCAACTCAAGGAAGCGCAGGAACTGGCTGAGGCACAGGCGCGCGGACAATGGATCGAACAGCAGGAAGCCGCCGACGCCGCTTTCGTAGTGGAAATGCTGGCGGCACAGCAGGCGGCGGAGCAAAAGCGCCGAGCAGAAGAAGCCAAAGCCCGCCAGCAAGCCTTGCAAGACTATCGGGCCGGAGAGCGGGCGGAGTACGTTTCTCCACCTCCCGCCTGCACGCCGGAGAACATCCAACAGCCGAAGAGTTGGTGGCAGCGGGCAGGGGAGGCAGTAACCCATCCCGTTCAAACCTTCGAAAACGCCATGATCGCCTGGGGAAGACGCTCTGAAACAGGCCGCAACATTATCCGCTTTCTCACCGATCGAGTCACGAGCTTGAACGACTCAGATCGCAATCCTGTTACAACCGCTTTTGCTCAGTCTATTCGCGATGGTTGGGCCGGTCTTGCCTATGGAGTGAATTCGACCCTGCGGATAGCAGGGGAAACGTTCCGCTCCATTGGAAATGGAGATTGGCAAAGGGTAAAACAGTACGGCAGCGCGTTAGTTGAAGGGACAGTGAAAGGCTGGCTGTGGGGCGGGATTCAAACCACCGCTGAGTTGCTTTGGGGAGCCGTCAAGATGGTCACCCCCATTGGCTTGTTCGAGACCATTCCGGCTTGGTGGAGTTCTGTCAAGGATGCCTGGGCGGGCAAGCGCGGCGGCTGGGACGTGGCGCTGACTTCGCTGGTTCTGCTAACAAATGTGCTGGGGATGTATGGGACAGTTAACGGCGTTCGGACTGCTAATGAATTCCGTACTTTCCAGGATACTTTATCTCCTTCAGCACAATCGGAATACATCACTCTATCCACGGCTGAACAAATCAGGCTGTTCGATGCGGCCCGCAACACAGGCGTCCCTTCCACTGCAATTGAGTTTTACCTGAGCGAAATCGGTCGTCCCGGCTCGCCGCTGGCTGAATTGCCACTGGCAGATGCGCTGAAAATCAGTTCCCTGGCAACGGAAACAGGACAGGGACCGGTCCTACTCAATTACATCAGTCACGGAGAACTTGCTTCCCAGTCATGGATAGAATATGTGCCAATTGAATTCCGTGATACTGTAATTCCGGCATTCGAAGGAGAAGAAGCTATTCCGCTAAAGCTGACACAATCGCGGGTAGCATATCGTTACTGGGGAGGAAAGAGCGAAGAGACTAGCTCCCCTTGGCTCACCGTGTATTCTGATTTGACAGCAGAACAGGCGAGGTCTCTGCTGGCTCTACCAAAGGCGAACCTGGCAGATCACATTACACCCTTTTTGATTCCCGAGGATACAATTGTTTTGATAGGCAAAGCGGCATCCCAATCAACCGAAAGATGGGCAGGCTCCTATGCTACTGGAGGAGGCATTCAAATTTATGTGCCTGACCCCTCAGTTTTGATAAAGTTGCCATGAGGAAAGGAGAGCAGGATGAAAACAGAACAAATAAAAACCTTTGCAACAAAGTTAATTGAAGAAGCAAGTCTTCTTCAGCAAAGAGTCAAAGAGTACTATAATGACGAAAATGATGAATTAGCCCTCTTTCTAAGAGGCATAGCTGAAGATTTAGAGAACCTTGACAGAGAGAAACTAAGGGGCGACAGGGTAGGTATTTATCGAGTGGTTTCAGATGCACCAACCCTTGAGAAGAGTGAGCTAGGGAAAGACCTGTATGCTTTCAACGGCCGGCTTAAGGAGCTTATCGCAATGCTTGAATGAGGAAGACAATTACAACCGAATAGTCGGATTAGAAATGCATTCGGCGTCAGCGACTCTCCCGCTGCAATTGAGTTTGACCTGAGCGAAATCAGCCGTCCCGCTTCGCCGCTGGCAGAAGGTGACGCGTGCCTGTAAAGCCAGTGGCAACACCTTCACGACCGCCATCGCCTGGGATAGAACCTTTGCCGACGGCACAACCGCCCCGATTGGAGAATATGACGTAGTGGTCACTGCCCGCGACCTGGCCGGCAGCGAAAGCCGCGAAACCGCGCACATCCTCATCCCCGCGCCCGGCATCACCCCCAGTCCGCTGCCGACACGTCAGGTCGAGCCTGCCGAGACCCGCATCTCCCAACCACAAACGACTGATAACTGTCCACTGATGACTGATGACTGCTCGCTGCCCGCCCCCACCGCCGCGCCGCAATCTTCATTCATCACTCCCCTCACTCCCACCTCCACCCGCTCTGCGACTGTCTCTGCCTTCCAATCGCCCGCCCGCCAAGCGCCAATTACCAATTCACCAATTACCAATCACCAATCTCCCGCTCCCCTCTTTGGCGCCGCCGCCCTGACCGTCATCGCCGCCGCAACAGCCTATGCTCTGGAACAGCGCCGCAAGCGGAAAGAAGAAGAAGCCCGTCAACGGGCGGAAGCGCAGCGCGAAGCCTCCCGCCGCAATGCCGCCGAAGAAGCCCGCAAAGCGCAGGCATACCTGCTGGCGCAAATTGCCGCGCAGCAAGCCGCGCTGGAACAAAGTTCATCCCATCGTGGAGAGGATGCGAAGATAGAACGCATGGAAGAAGCCGAAGGCGCCGCCCTCGCCGCCGCGAAGGCAGCAAAGCCCCAGCGCGATGAACGGGCATACCAAGACTACCGCGCCGGGGAACGGGACGCCGAAGCCATCGCCGCCGAGTACCAGGCGCGCAAAGCCGTGCAGGAGTACCGTCAGGGTGAGAGGGCGGAGTACGTTTCTCCACCTCCCGCCTGCACGCCCGAGAACATCCAACAGCCGAAGAGTTGGTGGCAGCGGGCGGGGGAGTGGGTGCAGCAGAAGATTGTCCAGCCTGCCCAACAAGCCCTGCCAAAGGTCATGAATTGGGTGGACCAGCATCAGACCGAAATTGCCATCGGCATCGGCATTGCCGCCGGCGTAGCGGCGATTGTGCTGAGCGGCGGGGCGGCTACCCCGCTGGTCGCCGCCGCCTGGGTCGCGGGTTCGGCAGCGGTTGCAGGCGGGGTGGCGGCGCTCGGCACGGTGGGATTGAATGCCTACTTCCAGCGTCCGCTGGGGACGAACGTGTTGCGCAACCTGGGCTATGCGGCCGGGGCGGCGGCAGTCACAGCGACGGTTGGGTTTGCGTTGCAGGCTGTTGCGCCAACGGTCACGCGTGCGGCGGCGCAGTTCTGCCTGGGACACGTGACTACTTGCTCGGTGGCTGCGCCCGTCTTCAAAGGAATAGACTACGCCTGGACGGGGTATGACGTCTGGCAATCGCAGCGGACATTGAAGAGTCCCGCTGCCAACCCAGAAGAGAAACTCTTGGCGGCGGTCAACATCGGCTTGGCGGCGTGGAGCGAGAGTTTGGAGCCGGATGACGCGCTGGCAATCGGCTTGCCGCTGGATGACGTCGTCCGCAAAGAGTTGATGGCAAAGTTTGCCGAGATCTTGGAGAGAGAAGGCAGAGAGGCGGCGCTGGCTTATTTGAAGCGCGTTGCAGGGGATATACCGCTTGAAAAACTTTTGGGCAAAGTAGATGACGATGTATTGGTCTATGCTGCGCGCAGTGGGCCGGATGCGGTCAAAGCCTTGGCAGGCTGGACGGATGACGAACTGGCGGCGCACGGCGTCGAACTGGCGCTGCGGGCGGAACGGGATGCGAAGGCCATCCAAGCCGCCGAAGAGTTGGTAAAATTGGGACCGATAGCCCCGGCGCATTTGACGCCGAAACAGGAGAAACTTCTGGAAGAAATAGCGCGCAACTCGATGCAGTATGCGGAGAATGGTCAGGTGGTGATTGGGGCGTGGAAGGGATTCGATGATGGTTATATTCAATATGCGATGGAGACAGGCTCGGCCTACTACCACAACCATCTGGACGTGTGGAATACACTGAAAGCCAACCTGGGTGACGAAGGTGCGCAGCAGGCCGCCTGGCTCATCAACCAGAAGGCGCTGCAGCCGTATATCGAGAGAGGCGCGCCGTTTGAGTATACGCTGAAAGGGGTACGTGACATTAAAATTGAAAGCAAAGTTGTCGAATTGATTTGGGATGGAAAGAGTGAAGCCGAAATTTTGAAAAGTATACCTGGTATATCCAGTTTTTCGGCTCGTTGGCGTGAATTGATGGAACTGTACAAAGCGGGGTACCAGCAAACATTTGACGAGATTGCAAATGCCTACATTTTGGTGAAACCATGAGTCAAAAGCGTCCGTATTACATTCCTGAAGGAAAATGGATTGAAGATATACCGTCCTACGTTCTTAATGTTGCTAATCAGTATCTCCCTCTGCGAGATTTTGAATTCCATGAAACATATCGGGACGAGGAAATACTTATCCTGAGCTCCGATGAATGTAAAATCAGTTTCCACGTTAGCTGGGAAGCACATCCATATAATCATTATGATGGAGAATACGCGTTATCAATATACTATGGCAGATTACATGCGCACGATCGTTTACTGATGATGAAATGGGCGGGAGAAATTTGTGAATGTTGGTTAGACCTATCCTGGCATCGCGTCTTAGAATATGTGGATTATGCTTTTCAACAACGTCAAAGACCTGAACTATCACAACTTGTAGGGAGATGGCGCGAAGTACAAGATACTTTTCCAGACCACATCCACTGGTATATCTCCTTGACTGCTGAAATTTGGAAGTGGTATGCGCCGGAGCTTTTCCACCTCTTCGATTTACGCCGTCCAGAGTTGTGGGAGCAGTATCGCGCCTTCTCCGAACAGATCGAGGCCGAATGGAAACCCTTCTATGTGTCGGACTATGCCAGCCAGGTCGCGCCCACGACTGAAACGCTGCGCCAGCACTTTCAGCAGCACGCCCAGGACTATGCGTTCCCCGACCAGCGCGAGTATGTGTTCGTCGTCCTGCGCCAGCGCGACATCCCGACTCCCGAAATCACCACCAGCGCCATCCAGCAATACTTCGATTCCCATCGCGCCGAGTTCGTCGAGCCCAAGGCCGTTCAGATCCGCCTGATCCAGGTCAAGGCGCCGGACAACGATGCGATCACCACCGAGGCGGTCCAGGCCTTCACGTCGAAGATCGAGGCGCTTGAAAAGGCCCTGGCTGATCCGAAGGCCGACTTCGCCGCGCTGGCCGACCAGTATTCGGACGATCCGGCCAACGCGCCGGCCGGCGCGAAAAAGCGCGGTGGCCTCGTCGAGGAACCCATTCGCAAGGACCGGCGCTCCAACTACGGCCAGTGGATCGACAATGCCGCTCTGGCGCTCGACGAACAACAAACCACCGGGCCCATCGAGAGCTATAATGGGGCCTTTTTCCTCAAGGCCGAGAAGGTCATGCCCGAGCGCCTGCTGTCGCTGGCCGAAGCGCAGGCCGATGTCCGGCAAAAACTCATCGGACAGGCCATCGCTGCCGAGTTCGCCCAGCTTAAGGAAAAACTCGACGCCGAGCGCAAGCGCCAGACCACCATGGAGGGCCTTGCCAAGGCAATGGGAACGGAACTGCGCGGTCCCGTCCTCATCGAGAAAGATTCAGTGATGCTGGCCCCGGACGTCACGCTGACCGGGGAAAAGGAAACGCTCTTGGATCTGACGCGCGATGATCCGCGCTCGGTCGTCATCACCAAGCCCAATCTTCACGTTGTCGTGGAACTGCTCCGCGAACTGCCGGCGCATGAAGCTAAGTTTGACGAGGTCGCCAGCAAGGTCATGGCGGACGTGAAGGCCCTGCAGTCGGCTGAAAAGGCCCGCGAAGCCGCCGAAAAACTGGCCAAAGAAGCGCGCGCCACCGGCAAGCCGCTGGCCGAACTGCTGGACAAGTCCGACCGGGATAGCGTCACCAGCGGCTCGTTCTCACGATCACAACCCGCCTTCGGCCGCGTCGAGAACTTCGAGTTGCTCACCGAGAACCTCACCACGGGGACGGTGCGGGTGGACAAGACAGTGGCCATGCTGGGCGTCAGGCAGGCCAAGCCCCGCGTGCTGTCCTATGTCGTCTGGAGGGTCAAAGGCATCGAACCGGCCAACCGGACGGAGTTCAT